>Ga0182012_10008451_pt1 | contig 10182 bp, 8 predicted proteins | sample 612S2SmetaG_FD_120486 | JGI IMG/M metagenome (GOLD analysis project Ga0182012, IMG submission 120486) | Permafrost microbial communities from Stordalen Mire, Sweden - 612S2S metaG | ecosystem: Environmental > Terrestrial > Soil > Wetlands > Permafrost | place: Sweden: Stordalen | collected... | reverse complement strand
CCATCGAGCGCGGTCGCCAGTTCACCGAGCTTCTGGTCGAACTGGACGAACTGGAGATCAGACGGGTCGAGCGTGCTGAGGGGTGGGGGACGTAAAAGGGTGTCCGCACGTGCGGAAAGTCAGTGCAATGGCCGACATCTTGCCCAATAACCTAGGACCGAGGCGCTCCGACTGAAGTCGACCTGGATGCTGATCTGATTCTGGAATCCCCAAGGACCAAGCGTCACGATGCGCATCGGACATCAGAGGTAGGCCCCAGTGGAGAGGGCTTGCTGCGGGCATGATGTGCCGGTACGCCTCGCCTCGAACAACTCGGCCAATGTGGTCTCGCCTACCGGGCCCACCCTGCCATCCCCGAACCAGGTACTGGCCTCCTGTGGGGAAAAGCGGTCGAACTCAATCCGAGTCAGACATCGCCCCGGGCGTATGAGCGCAGGCTGGAGTCTTGTCAGCTCCTCGTTCGTCGTGAGCAGTACCAAGGTCTTGGTGGACTGACCGAGAAGACCATCCGTCGCATTCAGCAGGCGCCCGAGCGCCGCTCCGGCATCAAATCTTGCAGTGCTCCGGAGATACGGATCGGCGTCCTCGGCTACAACCAGCTTCCACTTTGGTTCCCCCGGAGGACTGCCAAGCGTGGGGGCGGATTGTCCCTCAACTGACTCAAGAACACTGATCAGGTAGTCGCTGTCGGCAAACATCCGGTCTGGGTCCGTGATCAGGTGGGTCTCGCACCACGACCCCCACTCATGCATCAGCGCCCTGATGGCCGTCGTCTTCCCGGTCCCCGGGGCCCCATGAAACAGAATCAGGCGCCCCTCGTCCTCATCCACATTGTTTCGACGGACCATTGCCTCCATCTGACGTCGAACAGTCCTTGGGTAGTTGCGCTGGATCTCCTCCCAGGACTTGGCTGACAACGTCCGGTCAGACCGAGCCCCGCCGCCGTTGGATTTCTGCTTCCAGATGGCCACCGTTGAGGACGTCAACCCGGGCTCATCCTTTCGACCCGCCGTGATCCCCTCAAGGACCTCGGACGCTGTAACCGCGCGATCAGCGGCCACCCCGATATGGCTCACCGAAGCCCACGACTCCACGTAGATCACGTAACCGCTTCCTTCCGCCAACAGCACTGCCGCACCGTCGCTCTGGTAGGAGCTGATGACGGTCGCGTCGCTGGGGACAATGTCCATCGGAGCGACCCCTGGCCGGAGCGTTGTGTCCACTGCATGAGGTCGGTCGTTGATTTGGCGAGCGTGGTACCGCTGTTCGATGACCTGCCTGGGCGTGCAGTACCGATCCACCTGGAAGGAGAAGGTCGAAGCAGTCATCCCTCCCTCCCGTGCATCCAAATGGCGATGTCCACAAGCCGCAGATCCGACGGAACTGGTCCTTTGAGTTCCGCCGCCAGTTCGGACCGCACATCAGCCAGGAACTTCCTGTTGGACGGTTCGACCAGGTCCGCTCGCAGTGCCCGGATCAGTGCCGGCCATGCCGCCTCTCCGCGGAGCCCCGTGATCGTCCGATACCAGTCGACAATCGCCCGGTCGAACAGGGGAACCAGCCTCGGACGCTTGTGATGGGTGACCTTCGAGACGACTGACAGGCCGCCACCAGCTGCGATCTGAGGTAGTTCGGCCAGCTGATGCACCACCGGTTCCTCGGCATCGGCGAGGTCCGTGTCACGGGGCAACGTAGCGAGCCAGGCCTCACACGCTTCGGCCCCACCTCCCCTGTTGAAGTACGTGGCCTCCGACCGACCAAATCCTGGGTGGAGAGCCGCGGCAGCAAGTAGGTCGGGAGGTCCGGGGAGGTCATCCACCTCACTCGTGGGTACGGAGTCGAAGTACTCGTAGGCCCAGGTCTCAGGCTCACCTCCGGACCATGACAGTCCGCAGTACCGGCGGATGTGGTCTCGAGCTCCAGGGATCGGTCTCCCTGCGCATACCAGGGTCAAATCGTTCATCACATTCCTTCCATCACGGCCTCCCATCCGGGAGCACCTGACCTCACCAATCTAGATCCGGGATGTGACAGCCACCTTGAGGCGCGCCAACGGACCACGACTTGAAATGGGGCTCCATGACCCCGAAGGTGACGGCGAGTTCGCAGGGGGAACCTAAGCAATTCGTCGAGGGTGACGTTTGTAAATCCTGCGTTTGCCCTGTTCAGGGTCCATTCTTGCTGGGGTGACGTTGAGGGTGACGTCCGTCTGGACGATGGGTCGTGACGGGTGCACGAGGCCCCTGTCACGACCAGGGAGGCCAGATGTCCCGATCATCGTCAGCAGTAGAGCGGGGTCCCGGCCGGATGTCGGGTGGAGGGCTCCCCCCAGGAGCGCCGACATCGGCGGGGGCACCCAGAGAGGACCGACTTCGAGCCGTCGAGGGATCCGACCACCCGCCACAAGACGTGACGTTACCGATCGGCGGCGTGCGGCTCGCGCTCGCTACCGCGAGCGGGTTCGAAGTGCCGCTGGTCACTTCACCGGCGCAGACAGCGCGGCTGGTGAGGAGTTCCGGCGAAGCCGACGCCGCCAACCGCCGCGCCGTTGGAGACCCGGCGCTTCCGGTGAGCCGGAGGGTGCGCCGTCCTCGTCCCGTACCGGTGGATCAGCTTCTGAGCCGAAACCGGCTCGTCATCCAGGTCGAGACGCCCCTCGGGGGTGGTGCGGCATGAACAGAACTCCTTCTCCTCGACAGCGCCGGAATAGGGACGGTCGCCTGGCGGGAACAGCGCGTGATGGCGCTGGGTCCCGTTCTCGGGACGAGCGGAATTGTGCCCAGTGGTTTGCCCGCTTTGAGGAGCGCAGCGAAGCGCCCGCCGGGCGTCCGAGCCAAGGCGAGATCCGGCGGCTGCGGAAGGAACTCGAAAGCCTGCGTCGATTGGTCACCGGTGAACAGATCCTGTAGCGCGTCGAGCGACTCCCCACGACGGCTCGATCAGGTTGGCTGCTGGCAGCCCTTCCACCTCGGTGGCCTCGTCGCGGCACCGGTCAGCGTGTTGTAGTGGCCATCTCATTCAGCCATCAGGACCAGGCGGTCACGGCCGATCTCATCTCCATCCCTGAAGCCGCTCGCCGTGTTGGTCTGCATGCCGACACCCTCTACCGCCTCTGTCGTACGGGTCGCTTCCCGCCCGCACTTCAGATCGGAGCACGATGGAGAGTGTCAGTACCCCGCCTTGAGAAGTACCTCCACGGCGATGTCGATACCTCTTCGAGCACGACGGCCACCACGGGGTCGTTGCTTGGGCGATCCGTGCCGGGGTAGCCCGCGTCGATCCGCAGCCAACTTCTCAGCTCTAGCCAAGGATCTCGTCGCCGCCCAGCTCAGGCATCTGCAGATTCAGATCTTCCACGATTTGCCAGAAGGGATTCTGGACGCGTCTCCAGGTCTCGCCGGATTGCTTGATGAGTTCGGCGACCGACAGACGCTTCAGCGTCGGCGCAACTAGGTTGTCAGGAATGCTCAGCCGCCGTGCCACAGTCCGCTGGGTGAAGCTTCCGTCGTTGAACTTCGCGATCACAATTGCCGCCGCGAAGAAATAGGCATTTCCAAATATGGCCTTGCTGAGGGTCTTGCCGGAGTCGTTGACCATCCACCACCGCTCGGAACGTATCTGAAACTATGTGGTTCGTGGAACGCGAAACGCGAAGCACGAGCAGCTCAGCGACATTATCAGGGGAGGCCAACCACCACGAATCAGGGCCAGAGAGCCGCGTAGCTCCGAACGCTGTACCGTGGAGTGCGCCTCAATTCGCTGAACACCCTCGTGTTCGCCCAAACTCGTCTTCAGCCATGAGGGCCTAGTGAAAGCCGATGACATTGACTGATCTGCAAGATTCTATCGTGGCGCTGGTCGCGCGATGGGGATACGAACGTCGTGAAAAGCCGTTCACCCTGTCTGCCGGATTCGAGACGCACGACTACATCGACGGCAAGAGAGCTGTCGCCACCACCTCGCGCCTGCATCAGGTGGCTCGGGCGTTCCTTCAGGTCGCCGCGGAGCAAGGGGCTGAGTTCGATGCCGTCGGGGGCCTAACCATGGGAGCGGACCCGATTGCCTTGGCGATCACGATGGCCGCCGACACCGAGAAGCAGTGGTTCTCGGTTCGCAAGGAGCCAAAGGTCCACGGCAAGCAACAGATGATCGAGGGCATCGAACTTCTCCCAGGCACGAGAGTTCTGCTGGTCGACGACGTCGTGACGACGGGCCGGTCGATTCTTCAGGCTCTTGATGCCATTGAGGCAACGGGCGCCTCAGTTGTACTTGCGTCCGCCCTGGTTGATCGGGGGTTAGGAACGTCGAGGCGACTTGCGAGCCGCGGCATTCCCTATCACCCACTGATCAACTACGCTGACCTCGGGATCGAGCCAGTGCCAGACGTTGGACGAGTCCCAGCTTAGGAAGCTGGGAGCTTCGGTCCCGCTTTCGGCAGAGTCGTGTTCTCAGGTCGCTGATTGGTGTCTTGACCGAGCCGAAAACTCTGGGGATGCGAGATTCTGCTCCATAGCCAGAACGCTCCACTTCCTCAGTGACGAATGGGACCGTCGAATTGCCCTCTCAACGGCTGTGGTGGAACAGATCGCTTCAACACTCCACACTGGGTTGACTGAGGTATTGGATGCTTCAACGCCGGCTGACGGTGCCTATTTTGGCAGACTACTTCGCGAGGACATCGTGAGGCTTCTGCAGGATTCGTGAGATCGCTCCTCTGGCGAAAGAAGCTGCGGTGGACACAAACGAACTCGCAAGTAAGGTCCGGGGAATTTGGGGCCTCCTGGCCCTTTGCGTGTCAGCCGCAATTGCGGCCGTGGCATTTCACGCGGAAATTGTCGCGTACTGCATCCTCGGGTTGGCCCTCATCGCGATCATCTTTGCTGTCGTCACCGGAGACCACGGGGCAGCTCAAGCCTCCTTCCATCAAGGCGACTGTCCTCCGGAAGAGCCTGTCGCCACCATTCCAGTGGCGCCCGTGCGCGGAGGTCCCGAGTTACCTATACCTCCGATCGCGACCGATCTGGACCTTGTAATCTTCAAACATCTTTTCGTCGATGACGCTAGTGCTCTGGCACAGGGCGGAGAACTCACCGGTCGCTACTACGTCAATCTGCGGCAAGCAGCTCTTGTTGACAGTCAGTGTCAAGTGCTGGTTCGCGAATTGGCTCGTCACATCGAAGCTTCAGACATAAATGTGAAGAACTGGCACGTTGTGGCGGTTCCTAAGTCAGGCAATATCGCGCTTGCGGTCGGGCTCGCGAACCATTTTGGACTCGCTCCAATGTTTGTGCGAGAGCATCCCCTCAATGGAGAATATGTGGAGTGTCGAGAGCGCCATGGGCGTGCCCTGCTAATAGACGATCTTGCATCCGATGCGTCGGCGCTGCTTCCAGCTGCTATGCGGGTTCGCGAGGCTGGCTTTGTCTGCACCCACGCATTTGTTCTGATTCAGCGCACAGAGGGCACAATGGGCGACCAACTGGGTGGCCCTGAAACCGGCGTGGACCCTCCAATACAGTTGAGTGCCGTTTCCCGGATGGGCGACAAGGAGTTTGGAGAGTTAGTTGACCGAGTCCGAACCTCGTAGTCCTTAACTGTTATCCCTCGTTCACTGGCGACCTTCTGTTCACTTCAGCCAAGCGTCAGAGCGGCACCCAGCAGGCCGGCCGCCTCTCGATCTCGCTCCGGGAGAGCATGGGCGTACCGATCGAGCGTCATCGTCGCCTTGGCGTGTCCGTGCCGCTCGGCAACCGTGCGGATATCCACCCCGGCAGCTATGAGCGTCGTCACGGAGAAGTGACGCAAGTCGTGGAACCGGAAGTCCCAGCGCTCCCCCGCTGGCAATTCTGTACGAGTGGCCTTCGGCTGCGTCAGCCGAAGCGTGTCCAATGCCGGCTGCTCCATGGCTCGGCACAGTTTCCCGAACCCGTGGGTCAGTGTGTCCGGGTTGGCCGGCAATCCCCCGTTGGCGTTGTACGACAGCACGTAGGGGTCATCCACCAGGTGCGAGCCGGCACGCTTCGACAGCTGGGCCATGTAGGCCCACCTCCGCTTCAGCACTTCCACACCGATCGGATCGAGCGCCAGTTCACGGCTGGCGTGCGTCTTCGTCGGCCCTGTGTGCTGCTCACCCCGTGCCACGGTGAGCGATCGCGCAATGGTCACTCGACCGACGACGAGATCGACATCGGACCACCGAAGCGCGACCAGTTCACCCCTTCGGGCCCCGGTCAGCGCGGCCAGGGCCACGGCGGTGCCCAGCACCGGATCCTCGTCGTCGGCTGTCTTCACCATGTCGGAGAGCTGCTTCGGAGTCGGCACCAGCATCTCCTTGCGGACGGGCTGCGGTGGTGTGGACCGGTCGGTTGGGGCCCTGTCGATCCATCCCCACTTCACCGCCTGGCGGCACGCCGCGGAGAGGATGGCGTGGTATTGGTGCACGGTCGATGGCGATAGCCCTTGCTCGAGCCACATCCGGTATGCCCCGTCGAGAGTGTCGGGCTCCAGCCTGTCGAGTCTCAGGTCGCCGAGCACCGGTCGAATTCGGCTGTTGATCTTCGAGCGGTTCTCGTACACGGTCCGCGGGCGCTGCCGCTGCGAGGCGAATTCCAGCCACTTGTCAAGCAATTGCCCCACCGTGGCGGTAGTTCGCTTGAACTTCCCGGCACCGACCTCCGCCACGAGAGCGGTGAGCGCCTTGGCGGCTGCACGCTCGCTGCCCGTGAACGTTCGGGACACCTGGCGGGGCTTGCCGGTCACCGGGTCCGGCCCGGCAAAGGCGCGCAGCTGCCAGTGGCCGGGCGTGCGCTCGCGCATCGTTCCAGGTCGGCTCTTACTGCTGGTCCTCGCCATCGCTCCAGGCTACCGCCTGGAGGACCTTTTGTAGGACTTCTGTAGGACACTGGCACTTTCCCGTTCTAGAAAAAGTGCCTCTGACCTGGTGGGGCTAGCAAGAATCGAACTTGCGACCTCAGCATTATCAGTGCTGCGCTCTAACCGACTGAGCTATAGCCCCGCAAACCGGTGCACGACGCTACACCACGGCCCCCGTCGGCCGGAAAAGCCCTGCGCCACGGGCAGGTGACCTCGGGGACCGCTACGAACCCTCTCCCGCCACTTCGCCGGCCACGGCGGCGACCGCCGCCACCGCGTCGCCACCGTCGAGGTTCATCACCCGGACCCCGGTGGCGTCCCGGCCCTGGGAGGCGATCTCCCGGACGGCGGTCCGGATGACCACCCCCGACGTGGAGATCAGGAGGATCTCGTCCTCCAGACCCGCCATGAAGGCGGCCACCACCCGGCCCCGTTTGGCCGTCAGGCGGATACCCCGGACGCCCTGGCCCCCGCGGGCCTGCCGGTTGAACCGCTCGAGCTTGGTCCGTTTGCCGTAGCCGGCGTCGGTGACCAACAGGATGTCGGCCTCGTCGCGGGCCACATCACAGGACACCACCCGGTCGTCGGCCTTCAGACGGACGCCCCGGACACCGGCGGCGTCCCGACCCATGGCCCGCACGTCCTGCTCGGAGAACCGGATGGTCATGCCGGACTGGGTGACCAGAAACACGTCGTCGTCCCCGTGGGTCTCGACCACCCGGACCAGTTCGTCGCCCTCGCGCAGGTTGATGGCGATGAAGCCCTCCCGTCGTGACTTGTCGTACTCGCTGAACGACGTCTTCTTCACCTGGCCCAACTTGGTGCTGAACACGAGGAAGTTCTCCGCCGGGAAGTCACGGGTGGCGATGATGGCCTGGATCACCTCGCTGGGGGCCAGGGGAAGGAGATTGACGATGGCGGTCCCGCGGGCTGTCCTCTCCTTCATCGGGATCTCGAGGGCCCGCAGCCGGAACACCCGGCCCCGGTTGGAGAACAGCAACAGGTGGGCGTGCGATGTGGTGTGGACCACGTCGTCGATGAGGTCCTCTTCTTTGAGCTTGGCCCCCTGGACGCCGCGTCCCCCCCGGCCCTGGGTCCGGAAGGCGTCGGCCGATACCGCCTTGATGTAGCCGGCACGACTCATGGTGACGACCAGTTCCTCGTCGTCCACCAGGTCCTCCACGTTCATGTCCCCGGGGTCGTGGGTGATGACGGTCCGGCGGTCGTTGGCGAACTTCTCGCGGATCTCCCCCAGCTCGGTGGCGATGACCCCTCGGAGCTTGGCCGGGTCGTTGAGGATGGCCTCCAGTTCGGCGATCTCCTCCTGCAGCTTGGCCAACTCCTCTTCGAGGTTGGAGCGGCCCAGCCGGGTGAGGCGGGCCAGGGTCATATCCAGGATGTGGTTGGCCTGTTCCTCCGAAAAGTCGAACGGCGTGGCCTGCAACGACTCGAGGGCCGCGGGCCGGTCGTCCGAACCGCGGATGGTGGCGATGACGGCGTCCAGCATGTCGATGGCCTTCAGGAGACCTTCGACGACGTGGGCCCGGGCCTGGGCCTTGGCCAGCAGGAACTGGGACCGTCGGGTCACCACGTCGACCTGGTGGGCCACGTAGTGGGTGAGGATCTGGGCCAGGTTGAGGGTGCGGGGGACCCCGTCCACCAGCGCCACCGCGTTGACGCTGAACGTGGTCTGCATCGGCGTCTGCTTGAACAGGTTGTTCAGGACCACGTTGGCGTTGGCATCCCGCTTCAGCCGGATCACCAGACGGGTCTTGCCACCGGACGAGTCGTCCTGGGCCTCGGCGATACCGTCCAGGTCGCCGGCGCGGACCAGATCCTCGATCTTCTTCGACACCGAGGCGATCGAGGCCTGGTAGGGCATCTCGGTCACGACGATCCGGACCTCGCCGGCCCGCCCCTCCTCGATTTCGGCCACCGCCCGCAGCTTGATCGACCCCCGGCCGGTCCGGAAGGCGTCGAGGATGCCCTGGCGGCCGAGGATCAGGGCTCCGGTGGGGAAGTCCGGTCCCTTCACGAACTCCATGAGATCGTCCGGGGTGGCGTCGGGATGCTCCAGCAGGTGGACGGTGGCGTCGATGACCTCGCCCAGGTTGTGGGGCGCGATATTGGTGGCCATCCCCACGGCGATGCCCTGCGAACCGTTGACCAGGATGTTGGGGAACCGGGCGGGCAGGACGGTGGGCTCTTCGGAGGTGGCGTCGTAGTTGGGGACGAAATCGACCGTCTCCTGGTCGATCCCGCTCATCAGCTCGAGGGCCAGGGACCCGAGGCGGCACTCGGTGTAGCGCATGGCCGCCGGTCCTTCGTCGGGGCCGGTGCCCCCGAAGTTGCCGTGCCCGTCCACCAGGGGATGGCGCATCGAGAACTCCTGGACCATGCGGGCCAGCGCCTCGTAGATGGAGGAGTCGCCGTGGGGGTGATAGGAGCCCATGACGTCCCCGACCACCTTGGCGCACTTGTTACGGGGTCGGTCGGGCAGCAGCCGCTGGTCGTACATGGAGTACAGGATCCGGCGGTGGACCGGCTTCAATCCGTCCCGCACGTCGGGCAGGGCCCGCGAGACGATGACCGACATCGAGTACTCGAGGAAGGACCTTTCCATCTCCTCTTGGATCTCGATGGGCTCGATGAACCCCGACGTCTCCTCGTCGGTGCCCGTTCCGGCCCCGTCGTCAGGTCCTGGCATGCACTCTTCCTACCTTTTCCGGTGGTCCCGGATCCGGTTCTCCCGGATCCGGCGGTTTCGAATGGGGTGGGTCGCCGCCGTCCGCCGCGTCGGGGGCCCGGTCCGATGGTTCAGATGTCGAGGAAGCGGACGTCCTTGGCGTTGGTCTGGATGAACGTACGACGGAGGTCGACGTCCTCGCCCATGAGGACCGAGCAGACCTCGTCGGCGATGGCGGCCTGCTCCACGGCGATCTGCAGAAGTGAGCGCCGGCCGGCGTCCATGGTGGTCTCCCGCAGTTCGGTGTAGTCCATCTCACCGAGGCCCTTCAGACGCTGGAACTCCTTGGTGTGGTTGGGGTGCTCCGCCAGGAAGGCGGCGCGGGCCTGATCGTCTTTGAGATAGACCTTCTCCTTGCCCACCTCGGTCGAGTAGAGCGGTGGCTGGGCCACGTAGACGAAGCCCCCCTCCACCAGCTCCTTCATCTGCCGGAAGAAAAAGGTGAGCAGGAGTGTCCGGATGTGGGACCCGTCCACGTCGGCGTCGGCCAGGATGATGATCTTGTGGTAGCGGATCTTCGTGACATCGAAGTCCTCGGCCAGACCGGCCCCGATGGCGGAGAT
>Ga0182012_10008450_pt1 | contig 10184 bp, 11 predicted proteins | sample 612S2SmetaG_FD_120486 | JGI IMG/M metagenome (GOLD analysis project Ga0182012, IMG submission 120486) | Permafrost microbial communities from Stordalen Mire, Sweden - 612S2S metaG | ecosystem: Environmental > Terrestrial > Soil > Wetlands > Permafrost | place: Sweden: Stordalen | collected... | reverse complement strand
GACTGCAGTCTGAATCGTCATGTGCAGTGAGCCGGTCACGCGCACGCCCGCCAGCGGCTTGCCCGCCGCATACTTGTTGCGGATCGAAACCAGGCCCGGCATCTCGTGCTCGGCGATGTTGATTTCCTTCCGGCCCCAGTCCGCCAGCGACATGTCCGCTACTTTGTAAGCCAGTTCCGTAACTTCGAGGGTTGAGCTAGCCATCCGTGTTCTCCTTGTTGAATTTTCTCAGTGAATGAATGTGTCGAAGGGCACGAGCTTCAGCTCGTACATAAAACCAACTAAGTTGATGAGGACTTACAGGCTGCGGAAAAGCTCGGAATTTGGGGCGAAACATGGAGAAAACATGCCTCAGCAGCTAAAGCCGAAATTTGAATCGATTGACTTTGTGCCGGGGATAAATCCCCGGCCTACCGCCCGAACGAGTTTTTCCGCAAGCTGTTTAGCCTCTGAGGGAATGCGAGTTCAGAATCTCAATCACTCTTACATCGTCAAATCGTGATATATTGATATGTATCAGAATCCAGCGCCGCCGTCAATTGTGAATATGCCTTCGATTGTAAAAACTTTACGCGTAGTAGCCGATCCCAACCGGCTCCGCATCCTCCTGCTTCTTCGCGGCGAGGAGCTTTCCGTGGCCGAGCTCCAGGAAATCCTGATCATGGGCCAGAGCACCATCTCCACCCATCTCTCTCAATTAAAGCAGGCCAGCCTCGTCGAAGACCGCCGCACCGGCAAGAACAGCCTTTATAGGCTCAGTCCTGCCAACGGCACCCCGATCGACCAGATTCTCAGCCGTGCCAAAAATGAACTTCCCGAATCCGGACCTGATCAAGCCTCCATGCGCCGCGTTCTTCGCAAACGGCAAGACAAGATGCGCAGCTTTTTCGACTCCGTAGCCGGTCGTCTCGGCAAGGATTACGTCCCCGGCAAGTCCTGGAAGAGCATGGCCGAAGCGCTTCTCCGCCTCATGCCGCCCATGGTCATTGCCGACCTGGGCGCCGGCGAAGGAGCCTTCGCGCTGCTCCTCGCCCAACGCGCCAAAAAGGTGATCGCGGTAGACACCAGCGCCAAAATGATCGAAGTGGGCCGCGAGCAGGCCCTCCGCCACGGCGTAGAAAACGTCGAGTACCGTCTCGGAGACATGGAAGAGCTCCCCATCGACGCCGCTGCCGTAGACCTGGTCTTCTTCTCGCAGTCGCTCCATCACGCCCTCCACCCCGAGCGCGCTGTAGAAGAAGCCGCCAGAATACTAGTCCCCGGCGGCCGTATAGTCATTCTCGACCTGATGAAGCACCGCTTCGAAGAAGCCAGGGAGCTCTACGCCGACGAGTGGCTAGGGTTCAGCGAAACAGAGTTAGAGTCCATGCTCGAAAAGGCGAGCTTTCAGGAAATCCAAACCAGCGTTGTTCACAAAGAACCAGAAACTCCGCAATTCCAGACCCTCCTCGCCGTAGCCAACAAGCCAAGTAGCAGTGGTCCGGCTTAAATTGCGCAAAGTGGGTATGGCCCGCCGCTCCTCGCCGAAAGACACTGAAATCCCGGCACTCCATGGCAAACCTACGCAGCATCGCATCCAATCTCGGGCTTTACGTCTATAGCGGAGCCGCCATTTTTCTCGGCGTCCTAGGCCTGGTCTCCGGCGACTTCGCGGGCGTCTGGCAAAATGTCGGCCCCAACATCCCATTGCGCGTACCGCTCGCTTATCTCACCGCGGTCATTGAGCTCGCCGGAGGTATAGCGCTTCTTGTGCCCCGCACCGCGCGTGCCGGCGCTCTGACCCTGACCATTGTCTACTCGGTTTTCACGCTCATCTGGGTGCCCAAGGCCTTTCTGGATCTCGGCAATTTCGACCCCATCGGCAATGTTTTTGAGGAGTTCTCCCTGGTCGCCGCTGGCCTCGTCCTCTGCGCGACCTTTTCGCCTGGCGGATCAACCCTTGCGCGCCGCCGGCACTTCTTCGTGCTTCTCTTCGGGATTTGCCCCATTTCCTTCGGCATCGTCCACATCAAGGACATGCCCGGCCTGTTGGACGCGATCCCTGGTTGGCTACCGCCGGCCAGGATGTTCTGGGCCTACGCCACCACAATAGGATTTTTTGGGGCCGCCGTAGCCATTCTCACCGGCATCTTGGCCCCGGTTGCCGCGCGCCTCCTCACCGCGGAGATCGTGATCTTCGAATTGCTGTTCTGGATTCCGAATGTCTCCGCCGGGCCGAGCAACCACTTCAACTGGGCCGGCAACGCGATCAGCATCGCGATTGCCGGCGCCAGTTGGGTCGTCTCCGACTCCATCAGCGCTGCGGCAAAAAGCAGATCAATCCCAGCAGAGTCCGCCGCGGAACTAAGCATCTCCGCCTGAACGCATCCTGGACAAAGCTCAGTCCCGGCCTGTGTCCGGCTGTCGCGCCCTCGCAGCAGCAAGGAGGTGCATTTCCTTCCCCAACTTGCTGCGATTGATCGCCAACTGGATCAGCAGATTAATCAGGTTTCCCGTGACCCAGTAGAGCGACAGTCCCGAAGCGTAGCGCCACAGAGAAAAGCCCATAACGGCGGGCATCAGAATCCCGAGCATCCAGCGCTGCGAAGAACTCATGCCCGGCGCCGGGGTAATCGACTGCGTCAGAATCATAGTGCCGATGATGCCCAGCGGCAAAATGTGCAGCGGATCAGGCAGCGAGAGGTCAGTGAGCCATAGCCAGTGGGCCTGATGCAGTTCAGCCGCATTCCGCAGCACGCTCATATACGCAATCAGGAGCGGCATCTGCAAAAGCATGGGCAGGCAGCCTCCATACATATTCGCCCCCTCAGCCTTATAGAGGGCCATCATCTCCGCGTTCATTTCCGCCCTCTTCGGGTCGTTGATCTTGAGGTGCGCGTAGCGCTTCTTGAGAGCCTCAACCTTGGGTTGAATGCGCATCGTCGTCAACGCGGACTTCATCGACATCAGCCGCGGCCACAAGGTCAACATGTTGAATATCACGGTGAAGACGATGATGGCCCAGCCCCAGTTCGCAATGCCGTGTTCGTGAAGAAACAGCAGCCCCACGTAGAGCGGCTTTGCGATGAATGTCAGCCAGCCAAAATTGCTGCGTGGCTCCATCGACCGGACGCCAACCTGTGCGGCTGTCAAACTCTGGATCTCCGCGTGCAGCGCCGGAGCCTGCGTCTGATGAGGCGCGGACATTTTGGACATATGAACGTATTCGTAGGCAAACAGAGGCATCAAGACCAGCAGCGCGATAGCCACCAAAGACCGAATGCCGCCATCACTGCCGGAATTCTGGAGTTGAAAATCGGGATTGTGAATTTCAGGCAAGGGACACCTTTTCCTTCCGGGACGATGGCCCGGAGAACCGTTGGAAGAGACAGGCATGCATGGCCACCGAAGGTCGCCATGCGCTTCAAATCCGCAGGAATCAGGAAAAGAGAGGGGGAGGACGCTGGAAGGAAGGTGCTAAACTCGGCCCGGAAGCTGCAAAGCACAGAGGCGCCGTAACCCAGCGATCTCTGCAATCCAGAAGAGGAGCAACCCACGACAGAGGGAGAGCCTTCAGGCAAGCGGTAACCACACGATAGATCGCCGGCGAGCGCGCTACTACGAACATCAGCAGGAACGTTACCAGGAGGAAGGAAACCACCCCGGTCATCCCCGCAAACAAAAGCGACTGATAATAGGGAACGCAAAGCACAAACAAGCAAAACAGTTGCTCCATCGTCGCTTGCTTGTAGCCTTGAGGCCTGGTCACATGCTCACCCTTGCAAGTCATTGTACGCCCAGGCAAATCCGTCGGCGGGTGTACACGACCTTCAAACCCTTCAGAAGCGCCCGCCCCGGCCCTTCTGTTTTGTCCCCCAGATGAAACCGCTTCCCGCCGTCTCCGTTATACTTCTTCACAACTCCATCATGAAGCGCCACGTCCTCATCTTCGGTCTCGTCGGCGGCATCCTCATCGCCATCCTCCAATACACCGAATACCGCTTCGTCATCATCGAGCACTCCGTCGAGCTCTACAGCGCGCTCGTCGCCATCCTTTTCGCGGCCTTCGGCATATGGCTTGGCCTCCGCATCACGCGCAGTCGCGAGACCATCCGCGAAACGGTCGTGGTGAAGGAAGTAAGTGTTCCCGCGGAAGCCCCCGCCCCCTTTGCCCCCAACACGGTTCGCCAGCAGACCCTCGGCATCACGGCCCGCGAGCTCGAAATCCTCACCATGGTCGCCCGCGGCTTCAGCAATCGCGAGATCGCCACGCAGCTTTTCGTTTCCGAAAACACCGTCAAGACACACTGTGCCCGCGCCTTCGACAAGCTCGGAGCCGTCCGCCGCACCCAGGCCGTCCTGCGGGGCAAAGAACTAGGTCTTCTGCCGTGAACCCGTCACCCGAAAGCATGATTTCAGCGCCATTCCTCAAAAATCATCCAAAAGGATGACGACATCCGGCCCCGTTACCCCGCATCGTGACTCAATCGCCACTCGATCCTCACTCGAAACAGGAGTCTCCCATGAAGAAAACCGTCCTCACTTTCGGCCTCATCGCCGGCCTCATGATCTCCGTCCTTATGGACGGCTCGCTTCTCCTCGCCAACAAGATCGGCTCCGGCCACAACAGCATGCTTCTCGGCTACACCATGATGGTGGCGTCGTTCCTGCTGGTCTACTTCGGCATCCGCAGCTACCGCGACAATAATCTGGCCGGCCAAATCTCCTTCGGCCGGGCCTTCACATGCGGCATCCTGATCACGCTCATCACCACCGTCTTCTACGTCGTGACGTGGGAGGTCATCTACTTCAACTTCATTCCCCACTTCATGGACAGCTACTGGGCCGCGCAGATTCACAAAGTCCAGGCCTCCGGGCTTGACCCGGCCACCATCGCCACAAAGGTCGCTGCCATCGAGCACTCTCAGCAGCTCTACCAGAACCCCTTCGTCAACATGGCCTACACCTTCATGGAGCCCCTGCCCGTCGGGCTTATCATTACTCTCATCTCCGCAGCTATTCTCCGGCGCAGGGCCCCGGTCGAAGCAAGCGGCGCTCCGGTGGTCATGCACCCATAAATCAAAAGGCCGGGACGTAAGCCCCGGCCTTCTGTATTCTGGGCTTTCACACGGTTCTCATTAGCAAACGATTCTCACTAGGAGGAAGCATGGCTTCAATCACTGGCTTTGGCGGTGTATTCTTGCGAACGGACGATCCCAAAGCGCTATATCAATGGTACGAACAGCATCTCGGCCTGGTGAATTCCGGCGGATTCTACGTGTTTCCCGCCCCCACGCAACAAGCCCGGGTCATCTTCGCCCTTTTCAAGCAAGACAATGCATACTTCCCTCCGGCGCAGAAAGCAATGATCAACCTCCAGGTGGACGACCTGGACGGTGTGCTCGACCGTCTGATAGCTGAAGGAGTCACCGTCGATCCAAAACGCGAAAGCTATGACTTCGGAAAGTTTGGCTGGATCACCGATCCGGACGGAAATCGTGTTGAGCTTTGGCAGCCTCTCGGTGACTGAAGGCTGATGCGCCGACACTGGTTGGCGCCATAGGTCGCGGTCTGGATAATGCCCCGGTTTCCTGTATTAACGGGGCTTTAGAAGGACCGCGGCTGGGTTCGAAAGTCTGTCCAGCAAGAAGCGTCAGAGCCCGTCACGCCCTCGCGCCTTATCGCAAACAAATCAGCCCAACAGCTTCGCCGCATCCTTCGCAAAATAAGTAACGATAAAATCCGCTCCAGCCCGTCGAATCCCGAGCAGCGATTCGAGCGTTGCGCGTCCCTTTTCAAGCCAGCCCTTTTCAAACGCCGCCTGCAGCATCGAATACTCGCCGGAAACCTGGTAAGCGCCAATCGGCACATCCACGCGCTCCCGCGCCGCGCGAATCACGTCCAGATAGGGCATCGCCGGTTTCATCAGGATCATGTCGGCGCCTTCCTCTAAATCGAGGTCGATCTCGCGCATCGCTTCACGAAGGTTCGCGCCGTCCATCTGGTAGGTCTGGCGATCACCAAACTGCGGAGCGGAATCGGCGGCCTCGCGAAACGGCCCGTAAAACGCCGAAGCGAATTTCGAGGCATAGCTCAGAATCGGCGTATCCGCACAGCCGCTATCGTCTAGCTCCCGGCGGATGGCGGCGACGCGTCCATCCATCATGTCGCTCGGCGCCACAATGTCTGCTCCGGCGATCGCCAGGCTCGCCGCCGTGCGGGCCAGCAGCTCAAGAGTCGGATCGTTTTCAACCGTCCATCCATCGCGGGTTTCGGCAACAATGCCGCAGTGCCCGTGGCTGGTGTATTCGCACAGGCAAACGTCGGCAATCAGGACCAGTTTCTTTGAGGCTGCAGAGTTCTTGATCGCGCGCAGACCCTGCTGCACAATGCCGTTTTCGTCCCAGGCTCCGGTGCCTTCCTCGTCCTTGGTCTCCGGCAGCCCAAACAGCAGCAGCCCGCCGATTCCCAGCGCCGCAGCCTCTTCCGCCTCGCGCACCGCCTCATCGACGGAAAGGTTGAAAACCCCAGGCATGGACCCGATCGGCTTCCGAACCCCTTCACCAGGGCAAATAAAGAGTGGGTAGATCAGATCGCCGGGCGCAAGACGAGTCTCTCGCACCAGCGACCGTATGGATTCACTGCGCCGCAGCCGGCGCAGTCGCGTTTCAGGGAAGCCCATGGACAGAATTGTAGGTCATGCCGGACCCTTCAAACGTGATTTAGCTCACTTTAGCGATACGGCCCCGCTTGCGGATTGAGTTGCGAGTTATAGCTCAACTGCTCATACAGCGATGTGTTCCGATAACCGAGCAGAACGACCAAGGTCCAGATCCCGAGCGCAGTCCCGAAGGGAAACTTGATCAGATTGAATATGGCGGCAACAATGGCCACAATGCGTCCCCATTGCGTCCGCTCGTGCAGCCCCCATCCAGCCACCAGCGCCAGCGCCGCGCGGAACACCAGAGCCACCCAGATGAAGTGAAAGATGGTCTGACCGAGCCACATGGGAGGACCGGAACCGTCCCCCCATGGACCATGCGCCCAATTGCCGAAGTGGTTGTTGAGGAAGGCATGAGCGAACGTCAGTGCCCCCAACCCTGTGACCAGCGAGAGGGCGGCATAAATGAACCAGACCAGGCTGAGCGCTTTCACCTTGCCAGCGTAGCTTTCCAGTTGAAACTGCAGGCCTGGCACCGGGGGAACCACCGGCGCAACCGGCCGGCCGCACTGCGTGCAAACCGGTTGACCTTGTGCCAAAGCGTGACCACATCCGCTGCAAAACATAACGCCTCCTGAACGGCGTACTGAGAATACTACGGAATTCTCCGGAAATTCGTTCCATGTTAACCTTGCTCCCGCAGCCTGTTTTGACAAGAGCCCAACGCCAACTTCCCGAACGCAGCAGAAAAAAGGAGCAGAAAATGTCCAACCCAGATTTGGTGCGGTCTGGCGTCCAGACCCCAATTCGTCGCTTTCTCAGCAGAATCCCTTTGCTTCTGACTCCAGTTCTGGTAGTCGCACTTGCAGCAGCGGTCCTATCCGGTTGCGCCTCGAAGGAAGAAAAGGCGCTTGACCAGGCTAAGCAGCAGGCCGCCAAAACCGGCCAGCCGCAGCAAGTTGTCACCGTAGACAAAAATGGAACCACCACGACGACCATCGTGCAGCCTCCCGCCAGCGGCCAGACCGCCCAGGCAGTCACGACCACCGTGACCCCTCCCACCGCCGGCGCTACCGCCCCGTCTCCGTCCGGTCCCACAATCTCCCAGGTGCCGCCACCGCCTCCGCCGCCCGTTGTCCCGGCCAACGTCACCATCCCGGCAGGCACCACCCTCGCCATCCGCATCGATCAGCGCATCAGCGCCAAGACCAGCCGCGCCGGCGACAAGTTTACGGGAGAAATCGTCGACCCCATCCTGGCCTCGGATTCCGGCGTTCTGGTTCCCAAGGGTTCTCCAGTCGGTGGCGTGGTAGCTGTGTCGCACAGGCGCGGCCACTTCAAAGGCGCATCGCTACTGGAGCTGCGCCTGACCTCCGTCACTCTGAACGGAACCCAGTATCCGCTCACCACGAAAGATCTGGCGGAACGAAAAAAAGGGAAGGGCAAGCGTTCGGCGGCCATGATCGGCGGGGGTGCGGGACTGGGTATGCTTGTCGGCGGCATCGCCACCGGCGGCGTGGGCCTGGTTGTCGGAGGTCTTGTTGGTGGCGGCGCTGGAACCGCGGCAGCCGGCATGACCGGAAACCGCGATCTCGATATCCCGGCCGAGTCGATTGTCCACTTCAAGCTGGCTGACGATCTGGCGGTGCAGGCGCCGCAATGAAAAAGTTGATAGTTGCTAAAGCGTGTTTCATAAATGACCGCGATTCCTGCAAATCCATCCCGCAGGGGTTAAAACCCCTTGTTTCTCGAGGCCATTTTCGGCACGACTGAAGCCGTGCCCTGACACAAAGCAGGTTTATGAAACAAGTTCTAGTCCGGAAAACGAACAGTGAAGCTCCGTGCCCCGTTCTTGCGCCTTTTTTCTGGCGCAAGGGCGGGAAACCTCGAACCTACATCGTCGAAGTTCTACCGGCTCGCAACCCCAACCCGCTTCTCCCAGCGCTCTTCGTGCCGGTCGTCGCGCAGCACCAGCGCGTTCACATGCCCCTGCGCATCGCGATCGAAGAACAGCCGCGTCGTGGCCGATCCGTTGAGATAAAAAAACTCCGTCGGCGACTCCGCGGCCAGCTCTGAAATCTCTCCTTGCAGGTTTTTCTCGAAGAGCTGTTCGCCCTGCCGGTAGATGGTGATCGTGGGGTGACCGTTCAGGTCCCGATACTCTCCAGCCAGCGAATCAAGTTGCGCTGTGGACAGCTTGATGGCGGGAGGATGAAACGGAATGACGAGCCGCTCGGCGAACGGTGAAATCTCAGCAACGGGTAATCCGTTGGTGGGCGCCGTGTGATGCGCCAGCAGCCACCGCGGCAACTCCGGCTCGTTATAGGCGCGGGTCCAGACGTCATGTTTGTATCCCTGGTAGAGCCAGAAGCGCACATGGCCGCCTGCGGCCTTTAGAGCGTCATACATCAGCTCGCTTTCGCGCGAAGGCACCACCGGATCGTCGGCCCCATGAAAGAGCCACGTCGGTGTACGGCCCAGCGCGGCCGCATACTCCTCAGGCAGCGTCGAGGACTCATGCCATCGCTCCGGCGCGTAGCTCCAGAAAATGCCGCTGGCCACAATCGCAATGGCCGCCCAGCGATGCGGATACGTTTTCGCCAGCTCCCACGCGCCATAGCCGCCCAGCGACAAGCCAGTGAGATAAGTGCGCTCCGGATCGGCGTGGAACTCGGCCGCCTCCTGGTCCAGAGTCGCCATGGCCAGCGCCATCATCTCCGGATCGGTCCAGTAATTCGCCAGCGGACACTGCGGCATCACGACAATGAACGGCCACCGCTCCGGGTGATCGCGCAGCTCCTGCGGCAGCCCGATCTGCGTCTGCCACATGCCCTCGGACCCCCGCTCGCCGCGCCCATGCAACGCCAGGATGATGGGCCACTGCTTGCGGTCGTCGCGCCGCCATTCCTCGGGAAGATAAACCTGGAAGCGGTAAGGAACGCCGTGCAGTTCGATCCTGCGATTCAGAAACCCCGTCTCCTGCGGCGGCTCCGGCTTTTCATGCGGCTTCTTCGACGCGGGTGCGCTGGCCGCAGTGGGCTTGACAGCCATAGCGGGGAACGCTGTGCCGGCAAGAAAAAGGCCGGCTGCCAGAAATCGAAGAAAACGAATCATGCGGGAATCCAATTCTAATTCTATCTGGAACTATTGTAGAAGTCGGGGAATTCGCCACGGTCCGGGTAGCTTCCTAGTTGCCGGTCAACCAGGCTCAAGTGTCCTGAGTCCGAAATAAGCAACAAGAACTGGCTGTCATTCTGAGCGAACGGGGCCCCGAACGTCCTTCAGTTCGGGGGTGGTGAGTCGAAGAATCTGCGGCTGTTCTTCGATGAACTTCAGACTGACCGCACTAGCAAGCGAAGGCAATTTCATTTAGCCTTGCGCTCTTTAATCTCGAATAGGGGTATTTACTTGACGCCACCATACACAACAGGTTGTGGTTTGACCAAGGTTGCAAACGGAACAGGACCGACCTGCACGGCTTGTTGAGCCAATCGATAGAAGAGTTTGCCGCGAGATTTGGATTTGCGGCGATTGAATCGAAAGG
>Ga0182012_10008449_pt1 | contig 10184 bp, 6 predicted proteins | sample 612S2SmetaG_FD_120486 | JGI IMG/M metagenome (GOLD analysis project Ga0182012, IMG submission 120486) | Permafrost microbial communities from Stordalen Mire, Sweden - 612S2S metaG | ecosystem: Environmental > Terrestrial > Soil > Wetlands > Permafrost | place: Sweden: Stordalen | collected... | reverse complement strand
CGTTCACACCGCAACGTTATTGTCCAACGGGCAAGTGCTGGCCGCCGGGGGGTATGGGAATGCAGGTTATCTGCCCAATGCCGAATTATATAATCCCGCCTCTGGAACCTGGACGGTAACGGGCAGCCTCACCACGGCGCGTTACTATCACACGGCAACATTATTGCCCAACGGGCAAGTGCTGGTCGCAGGTGGGTATGGGAGTTCAGGTTATCTGACCAGCGCTGAAATATATAATCCCGCCTCTGGAACGTGGACGGCCACGGGCAGCCTCGCCAAGGCGCGATACGCACATACCGCAACTTTGTTGCCCAACGGGCAGGTGTTGGTCGCTGGAGGCTTTAACACCACTTCAGGCTATTTGACTGGCGCCGAAATATATAATCCGACGTATGGAACCTGGACGGGCACGGGCAGCCTCGGCACCGCGCGATACCTTCATACCGCAACGTTATTGCCAAGCGGTCAGGTGCTGGTGGCGGCAGGCTTCAACAACAGTTCAGGCTATTTGACTGGTGCCGAAACTTATAATCCGACCAGCGGAACCTGGTCGGCGACGGGCAGCCTTAACACCGCGCGTTACTATCACACGGTCACGTTATTGCCCAGCGGCCAGGTGCTGGTGGCGGGGGGCGAAGGGAGTTCCGGTTATCCGATCGCCAGCGCCGAATTATACGACCCGAGCCAAGGCAACTTTTCACCCACCAGCAACCTCAACAACGCCCGCGCGTTTCATACCGCCACGTTATTACCGAGCGGACAGGTGCTGGTCGCGGGGGGCCTGGCAAATTCAGGTAGTCCGATCATCAGCGCCGAATTATACAATCCGGCCAACGGGACTTGGACGACGACGGGCGGTCTGAACACCGCGCGATACCTGCACACCGCCACCCTTTTGCCCAACGGCCAGGTGCTGGTGGCGGGGGGCCTTGGCAATTCAGGCACTATGAACAGCGCCGAATTATACAATCCGGCCAACGGGAGCTGGACTGCGACGGGCAGTCTGAACACCGCGCGATACCAGCACACCGCCACGCTCTTGCCCAACGGCCAGGTCCTGGTCGCGAGTGGCTTCGGCAGTTCAGGCTATCTGATCAGCGCCGAATTATACAATCCGGCCACTGGAATTTGGACATTCACAGGGAGTCTCAATGCCGCGCGAGGGACTGCCACCGCAACCTTATTGCCCAACGGCGAAGTGCTCGTCGCGGGCGGCGGAAATTCAAGTGTTCTGGCCAGTAGCGAACTCTTCAATCCGGCCACTGGAATTTGGACATTCACAGGCAACCTCAACACCGCCCGAACCAATCACACCGCGACGTTATTGCCCAATGGACAGGTACTCGTCGCGGGCGGATTAAATAACAGTTCAAATTTTCTGGCCGACTCCGAGCTGTTTAATCCGGCCAATGGGAGCTGGACGGCCACAGGCATGCTCAACACCGCGCGATTTTACCACACCGCCACGCTCTTGCCCAACGGCCAGGTTTTGGTCGCGGGTGGCGTTGGCGCACCGGGATCTTATCTGATCAGCGTCGAGTTATTTAATCCGGCCACCGGAGCCTGGACGGTCACGGGCAGTCTCAACACGGCTCGAGGTTTTCACACCGCAACCTTATTGCCCAACGGCCAGGTGCTGGCCGCGGGTGGCAGTAATGGAAGTTATTTACCCAGCGCCGAGTTATTCGATCCCGGCCTCGGCTATGCCTCGTCCACGCAGCCGCAACTCAGCGCGGTTTCGTCGGTCAGTTCCACTTCGGCGCTGGACCTGAGCGGAGCGAACTTTACCGGCGTCTCGGAAGCGTCCGGCGGCGCGACACACAATTCCGCCTCGAACATCCCGGTGGTGCAATTGGAAAGCCTGGCCAATGAGGAAACGATTAGTGTGCCGCTCGATCCGAGCCAGGGATTTAGCTCCACTTCCTTCGTCTCGCTGCCGCCGACCGGCCTGGTTCCGGGTTATGCCCTGCTGACGATGTTTGTCAACGGGACGCCGAGCGTGTCGCAAATCGTCGCTTACAGCCTGGCCGCTCAAACCATCTCCAACTTCCCAGTCACGCAAACACTGAGCTTGAGTGCTTCGCCCGATACCCTGTCCGCCACGACTTCGGCCGGCTTGACCATAACTTACTCGGTCGTTTCCGGTCCGGCCACCGTTTCGGGCAACACGCTTATCCTCACCGGAGACGGAACGATTGTGCTGATGGCAACGCAGGCGGGCAACGGCACCTACGCGCCGCTCGCGCAAACCGAAACGCTTACCGTGATGGAACAAGTGTCAACTGATGCCACGGACACTCCGACGATGCCGCCCTGGGGAATTATTTTGATGGCGTTCCTGCTCATCTTCTTCGCCACATGCCGGAAATCTGTGAGGCAGGGAGCTCGCGGCACGGTTCTTTAGGATAGCGTTATGAGCTGTTCCCCTCTAACTTGAGTGGGATCATGCCCGAGCTCGTGTGGATGCCCAGACATCAGGAGTGGCAACAAAGCTTGAAACGACTTCCTGCCGAGGGAAATTCGGCAGCCTGGGAGTTGCTCCACGAATTGGCCAATGCCCGTTTGAATTTTGCGGAAACGTTGCAGTTGGATCGGGCTTTCCAAAAGCGTTTCGGGAAGTTAAGGCCGGAAGGTCTCGCGACGAAGCCGGTCCGTCTTGCCGCCCTGGGATCGTCGACCGTGGACCACTTGCTGCCCGGCATTCGGATCGGGGCGTTGCGAAGAAATATCTGGGTGTCGACCTACACGGCGAATTACGGGCAGTATTTGCAGGAGCTGCTCGATCCCGGCTCGCCGCTTCATCCATTCAAACCCGATGCCGTTTTGTTCGCCCTGGACGCGCAGCATCTTTTCGGCGCGCAAACGCCTGTTCCCGGCCCGGCTTCAGCGGGTGATATTCTGGATGAGGCCTGCGCCAAATTGCGGATGCTTTGGCAGACGGCGCGGAATCGCTTTGGCTGCCAGGTGATCCAGCAAACGGTCGTGCCGCTGACGCCGACCCTGCTCGGACAGAATGAACAGCGGCTGGCCCATTCGCAACGCCAACTGACGTTTCGTTTGAACGAGCGACTGCGGAGCCTGGCCGATGCCGAAAGCGCCGATCTTCTCGCCCTCGACGAACGGATCATGATCGACGGTCTTTCCGCCTGGCACGATCCGTCGCTCTGGCTCAAGGCGAAGCAGGAGATTTCTCCGTCGGCGGGCCCGTTTTACGGCGACCTGGCGGGGCGTCTGCTGGCGGCGCGGCAGGGCAGGAGCGCCAAGTGCCTGGTGCTCGATCTCGATAACACGCTTTGGGGCGGTGTGATCGGGGACGACGGGCTGGAAGGGATCAAGCTGGGGCAGGGGAGTCCCATGGGCGAGGCGTTCCTCGCGATGCAACGTTATGCGCTCGGTCTTTCGCGGCGCGGCATCATCCTGGCGGTGTGCTCGAAAAACGATGAGGCGAACGCGTTGCTGCCGTTCGAGCGGCATCCGGAAATGATTTTAAAGCGCAGCGACATCGCGTGCTTCATCGCCAACTGGAATGACAAGGCGGCGAATATCCGCGCCATCGCGCAGCGGCTCAACATCGGACTCGATGCGCTGGTGTTCGCGGACGATAATCCATTCGAGCGCAACATCGTGCGGCGCGAGCTTCCCATGGTCTCCGTGCCGGAATTGCCGGAGGATCCGACCTGTTTTCCCGAGGTGATTTCCGCCGCAGGTTATTTTGAGGCGCTGCACCTGACCCAGGAAGATTTGGAGCGCACGCAGCAATACCAGGCCAACCTGCAACGCGAGGAACTGAAGGCCTCGGCGACCGACATGGAGGGCTATCTCCGCAGCCTGGAGATGGAATTGCTATGGTCGCCTTTTGACCGCATCGGGCTCCAGCGCATTGTGCAGCTGATCAACAAGACGAATCAATTTAACCTGACCACGAAGCGGTACACGGAACCGGAAGTGCTCAAGGTGATGGAGAATCCGCGCGCCTTCACCTTGCAGTTGCGTCTGATCGACCGGTTCGGTGACAACGGGATCATCGGAATCATCATCGCGGAACTCGCGGCGGCCGGCGGTTGTTTGATCGATACCTGGCTGATGAGTTGCCGCGTGCTGGGACGGGGAGTGGAGGAATCGACCCTGGGCTTGATTGGCGAGGAAGCGAAACGTCTGGGCGCGGAGGAGCTTATCGGCGAATTTCGACCGACGGCAAAAAATGGGATGGTCGCCGACCATTATGCGAAGATGGGGTTCACGCAGGTGGGAGAAATCCCAGACGGTGGCACGCGCTGGAAACTGGCGCTTAAACATTTCGCTCCGCTGCGGACGACGATAAAACGGGCGAGGAGTCAGTGATGAATCATCTCGGGCTAACTTTCCACCACATCGGGCTGGCGGTCTCGCAACCGGACAAGGCAATCGCTTTTCTTGCGGAACTCGGTTATCAGATCGGCCCCACGATTCACGATCCGCTGCAGAAGGTTCATTTGAACATGTGCACCCACGCGACCAATCCCGCGGTGGAGATTATTTCACCCGACAAGGATAACGACAAGGGGCCGATCAACGAGCTGACCAGGAAGAACTCTTCCGGGGTCGTTTACCATACGTGTTATGTCACCAACGATCTGGCGGCTACTCTGGCGCATGCGAAGACGCTGGGGCTGCATGTTTTTTGTGTCTCGGCCCCCAAACCTGCGCCGCTGTTTGAAAATCGAAAGGTTTCCTTTTATAAAATCAGTGGAATGGGCTTGATTGAAATCATCGAGCCTCTTGAATCGGCGGAAAGTGAAGTCAAAGGCGCCTGAAAACCATCGGCTTACTTTTAGGCCCTATCCAGCAAAGCTTTGTCAACGCGCCCATCGTCTGTTATCAGCATGAATCCCAACGTTATGAATACCAAAGAAATTCTCGAGCAGTTGACGGAAATCTTTCACCAAATCTTTGACGATGAGTCCATTGTTTTGACGCCGGAAAAGACGGCGGCGGATATTGCCGACTGGGACTCCTTTAACCACATCAACATTATTGTGGCAGTGGAAGAGCATTTCGGCATTAAATTCCAGACCGCCGAGACCGAAGAATTGAAGAACGTCGGCCACCTGATTGAATTGATTCAGCAGAAACTTGAAGCCGAGAAGCGCTGAAGCAAGGCCGGCTGAAATTAGCAGATGAAGTGACTGGCAATGCTCTTCAATTCTTTATCCTTCATCCTGTTTTTTCTCCCGGTGGCCCTGGCCGGATTTTACGCCCTGGCCGCATGGAACAGCCGCTGGGCGGCAGCCTGGCTGGTGGCGGTTTCGTTCGTTTTCTACTCGTGGTGGACCGCTTCGCTGGTGTTTCTCCTCGCCGGCTCCATCGCGTTTAATTTCCTCTGCGGCGCGCTGATCCTGCGCGCGCAGCAACGGGAGGCGCTGCAGAGCTGGTTGCTGAGACTGGGGATTTGCGGGGATCTCCTCCTGATCATTTACTACAAATATTTTTTTGGATTGCTCAATTGGCTCGGGTTTCACGGGCTTATTTCGCTTTCGCACCCCTACAGCGTGGTTATGCCGCTGGGGATATCTTTTTTTACCTTCACCCAGATCGGTTATCTGGTCGATTGCAAGGGAGGCGTGGTCAAGACGAACCGCCTGCTCGATTACTGCCTTTTTGTCACTTTTTTTCCCCACCTCATCGCCGGCCCCATTCTGCATCATCGCGAGATGATGCCCCAATTTGCCGATCCCAAAACCTACCGGTTCCGCTGGGAGAACTTGGCGGTTGGCACGGCTCTTTTTGTCATTGGCTTGTTCAAAAAAGTGGTCATCGCCGATTATTTTATCATGTTTGTCAGCGATGCCTTCAACGACACCCACGGCCTGCCGTTTTTCAACGCATGGGACGGAGCCCTCTCCTATTCCCTTCAACTCTATTTTGATTTTTCGGGCTATTCGGATATGGCCATCGGGCTGGCCATCTTGTTTGGATTGCGTTTCCCGGCGAATTTTAATTCCCCCTACCGGGCGGCCAATATCATTGATTATTGGCAGCGCTTTCATATGACATTAACCCGGTACATAACTCTTTATCTTTATAATCCGGTGGCGCTTTGGATTTCACGGCGGCGAATGGCCCAGGGCAAAAGCGTATCCCGAAAGGCGATCTCGACTCCTGAGGGTTTTTTCAGCCTGATCGCTTTCCCCACCTTTTTCAGCCTGATCCTGGCCGGCATTTGGCATGGGGCCGGACTTACGTTTGTTGTTTTTGGGCTTCTGCACGCCGTCTATTTAACCATCAATCATGCCTGGCGGAGTTTCGGTCCTCGCGTTCCCGAAACACCTCCTCATCCCGTCCTGAGAATCACGACGACGGTCGGGAAAGTCGGCCTGACCTATCTTGCCGTCGTCGTGGCGCAGGTCTTTTTCCGCGCTTCCTCGGTTCGCGATGCCGTCAGGTTTTTAAAGGGCATGACGGGAGCCTACGGCTTTTCCGGCCATGCAGCCGAAGCCTGGACGCCGCGATTTATAAACCCTCACCTGGTTCTTCTTCATGGATTTGTCCTCGCAGGATTATATATTGTGGTCTGGACGATGCCGAACAGCCTTCAACTTCTGGATAAATATAAGCCGACCCTTACGGAAATTCGTCTCAACAGCCCTATATTATTCGAATGCAAACCGACGGTGGTTTGGGCGGTCGTTCTCGGTCTTGTCAGCGCCGTGGCGCTATTAGAGATTACCGGCATGACCGAATTTATCTATTTCCGGTTTTAAATTGTGTCAATCGACTCCAATCATCTCGGGTTCAGGCAATTTCTAGGAATTGCTCTCTTAACGCTTGTCTCCATCTACGTGTTGATATGGATTTGGGTCATCAAGGAGCCGATGGCCTATGAAGAATATGATTATTCGATCTGGCTGGCAAAAATGACTCTGGTCAGGGAGGGTAAAGTGGGCAGCCTCACCATTCTGGGAGATTCCAACCCTTGCGCGGCACTGCTTCCCGAGCGTCTTGGCCCCGGCGTAGTCAATCTGGGTTTGCCCACGGGAACGCCGATTGAGGTCTTCCATGTGGCCAGGAATATAATCGCCGGACCGACCCATCCCAAGGCCGTGATCATTTCCATTCTGCCTTCGGATTTTGTCAGCTCGGAGCATTTCTGGGACGTGGGCGTGAGCTACGGTTTCTTTTCTTTGCGCGATCTCGAGGAGGTGCGCGCCCAATCGCGTGCCTTAAAGGACGACAGCGTCATCGGTCCTTTGTCGCCGGGCGATCTGGATGTCAGGCTGAAGAGCTTTCTTTATGACATCAAATTTCCCTCTTTTTACTTTCCCGCCCTCATTGCCTCCCACGGCTATGGAAGATATCAGTGGAATAGCGAGAGGCTGAAACTTGTTTTGGCGGATCGGGGACACTCCTATTTCGGGTTGGACAAGGGATCAACCCTCCCGGATCACGAGGCGAGTCTCAAATCATTTGTTCCTTCCAAAGTTCTGGACGATTACTTCAACCAGACCCTGGCGCTCTTTCAATCCCAGAATATTCCCGTTTATTTTTTGTCCATGCCGCACAACGAGGCGTCGGTTCAGCATTACGCTCCGGGGTTGAAAGAGGCGTTCGCCGGCTATCTCAACCAATATGCCGCGCGCTACCCGAATTTTCATGTTTTGGGCGACACGTTTCCCATTTATCCGTCGGAGGATTTTGGTGATCCGTGGCATTTGAACGAAAAAGGGGCCGCGAAGTGGTCGGATTATGTCGCCAAATTGCTGAACGATTCCCACGTCGAAGGCGGTCCTTTCGGGCCAAATTAAACGGGGACTACTCCCTGCGTCCGATGGTTTCGAGGAACTGATTCACCACGATGGGCGCGGAGCAATATGGTTCCGCGATCCGGCGCGCGGCCCGGGCGTGCCTGACCGGGTCTTTCGCCACGGTTTCGAGAGCGATGCGCGCGGATTCCTCATCGTGAAAAGCGAGCAGTCCTTCGCCGTGCGGATAGAAATCGGTCCAGCCGGTCTCCTGTAAAATGACGGGGCGTCCGAGCGCGAGATAGGCGACGCTGCGGTCGCTGAACCAGCCGCAGCGCGACTGGACGTAGCCGTTCTTGGCCACGCAAAATTCGCCCCGGCTTTGCGCGAGGTAGTCGCGATAGCGCTGCCACGGCGTGTTGAGGGGGCGCGCGTCGACCAGCCGCCAGCCGCTTTCGAGGAATTGCCGCGTCGCCTTGTCTTCGGGATGGAGGTCGGTGGCGATCTCGAGTTTTTCCCCGGTCTTTTTGGGCAGATCGACAAGTTTCGCGAACTCCTCCGATTTGTTGCCGTACCACATGCCGTCGTATTCGACCTGCGGATAGCCGTACCAATGGGTGAAGGTGGTCCAGACATCGCCCGGCTTGTCCACGTTGGGATTGGTGAAGTAATCGAGGACGACCGGCACGCCAATCGGCAGCCAGGTTTTTCCGGCGAGGGGAGCGCGGCATTCCCGGCGACCGAGATGGCGTCCAATCGAGAGGAACTTGTCGTGGCCGTCGAAGTTCATGTTGGACTGGTAGACTTCGGCCCAGATCTGGGTGAAGGTGGGATCGATGTCGATGTAGACCTTTTCGCGGGCGGCGGCGAACACCTCGCGCTGTTTGAAATGGCCGGAGATATTGAAAAGGAATTCGGCCTCGCGCGCGAAACGAAGCAGATCGGTTAGTTCCGATGGCTCCAGCGGCCGGCCGTCGAAGAAAAGCGTGGCGCGGTCCTTCAGGCCGAACTCGCTCACCACGGCGTTCCAGTGCGCGAGATTGGCGCTGAGCGCGGGATCGCATGTTTGTCCATCGGCGTCGATGCATTTGGCCAGGTGGACATCCTCGACCATCCAGACATCCCAGCCCGCCTGACGAAAGCCGAGCACCCATTGCAAAAAAGCCCAGGTGTTGCCCGCGGCGTGGAGCGGGTACGAAGCGATTCCGACTCCGATGACGACGCGGCGAGGCATAAGAAAGCTTAAAAATAGACGGAATTAACGGAATTTAGACAGGATTAACAAGATTTTTGGGAAGGATTTTGACAGGAAAACATGAAAGCATGAAATACATGAAAAAGGCTGGGGAAATCAGATTTCGTTCCCTTCCTTTTAAAATTTGGTGAATTTGGAAAAATTCCGTTATTTCCGTCAAAATTCAGCGACGGTCATCGACCGCCGCTACAACTGAATCATCTGCCTTCTCCTCTTTAGCCCTCTGCAGTCCTCTGTGCGAAATTCTTCTAAAATGGGTCAGGACGGAGTCTGACCCTCCAGAAATCAGACCCGGCTCTTGAACCACTCGATGGTCTGGGTCAGGCCGGTTTCCAGATCGACGACCGGTTTCCAGCCGAGCCGTTGCCAGGCGCGGGTGATGTCGGGACGGCGCTGCTTGGGGTCATCGACCGGCAGCGGCTGAAAGGTCAGCGTGCTTTTGGAGCCGGTGATGCGAATGATCCGCTCGGCGAATTCCTTGATCGTGAGTTCATTCGGGTTGCCGATGTTGACCGGCTCATGGAAATCGCCCTGGGAAAGCTTGTAGATGCCGTCGATCAGATCGGAGACGAAGCAAAAGCTGCGGGTCTGGCTGCCGTCGCCGAAAATGCTGATCGGTTCGCCCTTGAGCGCCTCGCCAATGAAGGCGGGGACGACGCGGCCATCCTTTAGGCGCATGCGCGGGCCATAGGTGTTGAAGATGCGGACGATCTTCGTGTCGATCTTGTGGTAGCGATGATAAGCCATGGTCATCGCCTCAGCGAAACGCTTGGCTTCGTCGTAAACGCCGCGCGGCCCGATCGGATTGACGTTGCCCCAGTATTCTTCCGTCTGCGGATGGACGAGCGGGTCGCCGTAGCATTCCGACGTAGAAGCGAGCAGGAAACCGGCGTTCTTGGCCCGGGCGAGGCCGAGCGCATTGTGCGTTCCGAGCGAACCGACCTTGAGCGTCTGGATCGGCAATTCGAGGTAGTCGATCGGGCTGGCCGGCGAGGCGAAGTGAAAGATGAAATTCACATCGCCGGCCACCTCGAAATGCTTGCTGACATCCTGCTCCTGAAAGCTGTAATTCGGATTGTGTTTGAGGTGGTCGAGATTGGCGGGATTGCCGGTGATAAAATTATCGATGCCGACGACGCGAAAGCCCTCCTTCAGCAGACGGTCGGTCAGGTGACTGCCCAGAAATCCGGCGCCTCCGGTGACAACAGCGG
>Ga0182012_10008448_pt1 | contig 10184 bp, 10 predicted proteins | sample 612S2SmetaG_FD_120486 | JGI IMG/M metagenome (GOLD analysis project Ga0182012, IMG submission 120486) | Permafrost microbial communities from Stordalen Mire, Sweden - 612S2S metaG | ecosystem: Environmental > Terrestrial > Soil > Wetlands > Permafrost | place: Sweden: Stordalen | collected... | reverse complement strand
TTGCTTCTTCATGAACGACGCTCGCTTTCAATGCCTTCATGCGGTCCCGGTATTGCGCCGCTTTTTCAAATTCAAATGCTTTGGCCGCTTGCTTCATCTTCGCTTCCAGTTCCGCAATCAGCGCTGTTCGCTGCTCCGCCGTCAACGCCACCCCCGTTTCCGGTTCGTCGTCAATCGGCACCGTCACATAATCCGCTTCCGCAATCGCCACCAGACTCATATCAATCGGCTTCACAATCGATTGCGGCGTAATATCGTTCGCTTCGTTATAGGCTTGCTGAATCGCGCGCCGCCGTCCTGTCTCCCCCATCGCCTGTTCCATGCTCTTGGTAATCACATCGGCGTAGAGAATCGCGCGCCCTCGCAAATTTCTCGCCGCTCTCCCAATCGTCTGAATCAGCGACCCACTCGATCGCAGGAATCCTTCTTTGTCGGCATCCAAAATCGCTACCAGCGAAACCTCTGGCAGGTCCAATCCCTCTCTCAACAAATTGACGCCAATCAAAACATCATATATACCTTTGCGTAAATCTCGCAAGATCTTGATGCGGTCTAAAGTACTGACCTCCGAATGTAAGTAAGCGCACTTAACGCCCACTTCCGCGTAGTACTCCGCCAAATCCTCCGACATCCGTTTCGTCAGCGTCGTCACCAGCACCCGCTCATCCGCCTCCGCCCGAATCCGGATCTCATTCAACAGATCATCCACCTGCCCTTTAATAGGACGCACCTCAATCTCGGGATCAACTAAACCAGTCGGCCGGATAATCTGCTCCACCACCACGCCCGAAGATTTTGTCAACTCATACGGACCCGGCGTCGCCGAAACATAAATCACCTGCGCCACTCGATTCTCAAATTCTTCAAATGTTAACGGTCGGTTATCGCGCGCGCTCGGTAACCGAAACCCATAATCCACCAGCACGTCCTTGCGCGACCTGTCTCCGTGATACATCCCCTGCAACTGCGGAATCGTCTGGTGGCTCTCATCAATAAAAATCAACGCATCGTTCGGCAAATAATCCAACAGCGTCGGCGGCGCTTCCCCCGGCAACCGTCCCGAAAAGTGTCGCGAATAATTTTCAATTCCGTGACAATAGCCAATCTGTTTGATCATTTCCAAATCAAACATCGTGCGCTGGTGCAGGCGCTGCGCTTCAATCAGCTTGCCCTTCGTTTCCAATTCCTTGTGCCACCATTGCAGCTCATTCTCAATACTCTTCATCGCCTGCTGCCGCGTCGGCGCGTCCATCACATAGTGCGTCTTCGGATAAATCGGCAATCGCAAATACGTCTGCTTCACCTGGCCCAACACTGGATCAATCTGGCTCAACGATTCAATTTCATCGCCCCAAAGTTCAATCCGGAACGCGTTATCGTCATACGTCGGAAACAGTTCCACCACATCCCCGCGCACCCGGAACGTCCCGCGCTTAAAATCGTGATCGTTCCGCTCATACAGAATTTCCACCAGCCGCTGTAACAATTCCTTGCGGCTAATTTTCTGCCCCTTCTCCAACATCAACAACATGCCGTAATACGCCTCAGGCGATCCCAAACCGTAAATGCAACTCACGCTCGCCACAATCACGCAGTCGCGCCGTTCAAACAAACTGCGCGTCGCTGAAAGGCGCAGCTTGTCCAGCTCATCATTGATCGTCGCTTCTTTTTCTATATAAATATCGCCTGAGGGAATGTAGGCTTCCGGCTGGTAGTAATCGTAGTAGCTGACAAAATACTCCACCGCATTGCCCGGAAAAAACGTCTTGAATTCGTGGTAAAGTTGCGCCGCCAGCGTCTTGTTATGCGCCAGCACCAACGCCGGCCGCCCACTGCCTTCAATAATCTTGGCAACCGTAAACGTCTTGCCAGATCCTGTAACTCCTAACAGGGTTTGATGTTGTTCGGCGGCATACAGCCCCCGCGTCAACTGTTCAATCGCTGCTGGCTGGTCTCCGCGTGGCTCATAGTCGATTCCAAGTTTGAACGGCACGCCCTCAGTATAAAGGCTAAAATGCAGCCACCCTTACAGCCGCACGTCTTTCGGGTCCTTCTCAACAGTCCCGAATGCCGAAACAGAACCCCGCGCGAAGCAAGGGGCCTTAGTCAGGAATCGCCAACTGATCAATCCGCTCTCTCTCCGCATTGAACTCGCACCCAATCAAAGAGATACACGCAATCAAATAAAGCCAGATCAACAACACAATCACCGCGCCCACGCTGCCGTAAAACAATTTATAGTTCGCCAAATGCCCCACATACCACGCGAACCCCGCCGTCGCAATCAACCAAAGAACCGTCGCTACTAGCGCCCCCGGCCAAACCCGCAAAAAGCGTGGTTGCGTCCGTATGCCGGCCTTCCTCGGCTCAGGCCGGTAATTCGGTCCAAAGTAATACAGCAAACCCGTCACCAAGGTTGTCGCTAAAAACGCCACCGTCCAGCGCGCAAACCGCCACGCCCATTCCAGCGGCATACTCAAATCCGAAATCCCGGCCCACTGCGTCGTCATCGCCTCAATCCGATTTCCGAAAATGATCAAGCTCGACGCACCCACCGCCGGGATCGCCCCAATCAGCAGCAGAAAAATCGCCATCGCCCGCTGCTTCAAAAACGGCCGCCCCGCCGGAATTCGATACGCCGCTTGAAATCCATCCATCAAACTGCACATCGCCCCCGACCCCGCCCACAGCGCCCCCACCACCGCCAGCAAAGGCAACGAAATCCCACGCCGCGCCGAATCCCGCAATCGCGACAGCACCAGGTCTTCCGTCCCCGGCGGCAGCACTTGTTGGGCAAACCGCTCAATCACATGCACCACCGATTGCGCGTTCGCCTGAATCAACACCGCCGTCAAAACAGCCAAGATCGGAAACAACGAAAGCAGCCCCGAATACGCCGCGCCCTTCGCAATCCCAAAACAATTGTCTTCATAGGCAGCCACAAAAGCACGCCGCAACATCCACCACGTCCGAGCCAAAAAACTCGGCTCGATAATGATGCTCTCCGCCGCCTGTTCCACCGGCGATCGCTGTTGTGCCGTCTTTGCGCCGTTTGCCATAAAGGGCAAGTCGCCCTCCCTGATCATAACGGAATGCGTCCCTTGGCCAGCCGCTATTTCCAATTGTTCTGAATCGCCGCCATGGTCTGGCTCGCCAAGAACAGAGGAGGCAATCTCTTCGGCCCATTCACTTCAATTTTGTCGTCTTCTGGCTTCGCACCCGCCCGAACCTGTGGATACCCATTAAACAAATCATCCGGCGAATGATCCGCGTTCGACAACCCAACCGCATGAATCAGTTCGTGCACCGCAATCACCAGCTTCACCCCATCTCCCACAGCCCGCACAGGGTTCGCATTCACCTGCGGCGTCGCGGGCACCACAATAAACGCCTTCGCAATTCTCTTCGTATTGCCGAAGACGGTCATCACCTGCTTAGTATCGCCGCTGAGTGAGGTTCCATTCGCGTTAACTGAAATCTGCTGTCCGAACGACACAAAACTAACCGTGCCACTGGCCGCCTCGAATTGAACGTCGGCTCCACCCACCCCGCTCGGGTCAGGCGCAGCACTCGCCAGCTTGAAAGTGACGCCCAGGCTGTTCGCTGTCGACAAACTGTTGAACTGCGCAATCGCATCCGTAAACACTTTCGCCCACGCGCCCCCCGAAACACTGCTGCCCGCGAAAATACTCAAGCTCTTGCTCGCCTTGATCGGATCTTCCCAAGGTGTCGCCATATCAATTACCCGTTCCATCGAACCTGCACGTGATCGACTCCACCACCACGCAAGTCGTCTGTTCGCGATCCACCAGTTCCTGATCCAGCGCCGCAATCGTCATTTTCCCGACAATATTGTCCGCCTTGCTCTGGTAACTCCGGTTGACAATACCGCGTTTCTGCTTGTACTGCAGCACCGCCGCCGCTGTCGAATGTCCATACCGGCCGAGTGCCAACTCACTCGGCTCAATCGCCGTTCCATCCAACTTGATTACAGCCGCCTGGATCTTCTGAACGTGCGTCCCAACCGTCCCCGGCATCACATGCGCCGCATCGTGGTTTAGGCAATTCTGCAGCCGGCTGTCGTCTCGAAAAAGCTTTGATCGTAGTGCCATCTCAAAGACTTGTGTCAATCAAGCCCAAACCGTTTCACAACAAGTGGGGCGGCGCCATCCGAGCCGCCAGTGGAAACGAGCGGTTCTTCAACGGATCTTCAGCAGCGCGGATCTTCAAGCAACCTGCAACCGGCGCAATTTCAAATGGTTTGGCTTGACGTGTGCCAAATCATACTGCACCTGCTGCACCAACCAACTCTCGGCACTTCCCCCAAACACCTGTTCCAGCCGCAACGCCATTTCCGCCGAAATACCCCGCTTGCCGTTCACCAGTTCCGAAAGCGTCGTGCGCGTCACATGTAGCGCCGCAGCAGCATCGGTAATCGTCAAGCCCAACGGCTTAATGCAGTCATGCAGCACCACAGAGCCAGGATGAGGGGGGTTCTTCATACGCATGGTTCAGTTCTCCTTAGTGATAATCAAGGTAAATTTACGGTCGTGCCCGAATCGTCTTTCCGCTAACCACGCTACCTTTCAATCCAACCATTACTCCATTCCACTTTTATCCTAAAATTTCAAGTAAGCCCACAATCCTCCATGACCAGGGAAGCCATTCTCGAAAAATTACGCCAACACGAAACCGAACTGAAAAGCGCCGGCATCACCCGCCTGTCCCTCTTCGGCTCCATGGCTCGCGGCGAGCAAGGCAACGACGTCGACCTCATGGTCGAGTTCGACTCATCCCGAAGCCTGACTTTGTTGGACATGGCAGGTCTCGAAATCCGCCTCGCGGAAATCGTGGGCATGCCGGTAGATTTGGCGCCCGCCAAGATGCTGAAAGAACCCGTTAAAGAAAGCGCGACCCGCGAGGCGGTGCTTGCCTTTTAAACAACCCGAACTTCCGCTCCGCGACATCCTTGAGGGAATTTCGATGACAGAGGCATTCACCAAAGTCATGACGTTTGAAGCATTCCGCCAAGACCCAAAAACGATTGCCGCCGTGGAACGAAAACTTCTGGTTATCGGCGAAGCTGCTGTTCGACTCGGCCGCGAGGCACCGTTCATCGTGCCAGAAGTGTCGTGGCGCAATAGGATCGGGTGGATCTCGAAACGGTCCGGAACACAGTAGAAAATGACTCGCCGCCCCTTCGATCTGCCATCGAGCACGCGCTCAATGCGACGGACGCGGGACCGGTAGGCTGACGGGAAGAAGTTCTTCCCTGACGATCCATCCGCCTGCGATGCGCAGCAATTCAGCCGTACGTCCCACATGCGCGTCGTATTGTCCATGGACGCGGTGACAGCGCGGCGCCTGTTTCAAGCCGCCACATACCGCTTCACCCCAATCCCCCGCCCCCGCTCTCGCACCTTCGCCACATCGTAAGCCAGTTGCATCCGCAGCAGATGCTCCATATCCGGCCCAAACGCCTTCTCAATCCGCAGCGCCATCTCCGGCGTCAGCGCCGCCTTCCCATGCAGCAAGTCCGACAGAGTCGCACGCCGAACCTTCAAAATCTCCGCCGCCCTCGATACGCTGAGACCCAATGCTTCCACAATTTCCGTTTTAACCAAGTCCCCAGGATGGGGCCGATTCTTCATCGGCATAGTCGTTAACCGCCAGTTCACAGATAAGCTCCAGAACTCCTCAAAGCGCAAGTCACTCACGCGAGTGATTGTGCAGGCAGCTTCAATCACCGCACGCAGGGCCGCTTTGCCAGTCAGATTTCGAGTCGGCCCAGATGTAAGATGCGCTAGCTACGGTCACCTATTGCGGGCGACACGCTTAAGCATGAGCCCCACTCCTATTCGAAAGTGCCTGCCGGAACGCCTCATCGAACTTCTCCAGCATGTTTTGCAGCCAGGCAAACTGCTGGGGCCAATCGCCTTCATCGTACAGATCAACGGCCTTGTCTACGCAAACCCGCGAGGCTTTCCTGTCTGGCATTTCCCGCCAGTTTAACGGAGATCCCACAATCGTTTCGATATTTTCCCTCTGAGCCAGCAGCCGGGCGAAAAGAATCTTCGCGTCTCCACTCCTGAGCGAAAGTTCAACTCTCACTTTCCTGTCCCTTGCGATGACGAGCGCGGCGGTGTGAGCGCGGCTCGTGCCAACGCTGAAGCTATACCAGTGAGCCAGCGAAGGTTTCTGCGGGCGCAGCGGGCTTTGGTGATCCTCCAGAAACGACCGAAAGGCCGTCCAGTACTTTATGCGCAAATCCTCGGCAGGCGTTGCGTCAACACTGAGCAACCCATCGCTCGGTCGGCGTCCCACTCTTGTCGTTGGCGTCTGATCCACTTGCCCCTGCGCCGCAATCAGCTGGCTATGTATCGACGCAAACAACTCCAACACAAAATCCCGCCGCCCGGTTATCCTCCCGCACGCGTCGAACGTCCGTCGTTTGCTATCCAGAAACAACTGGCGCTCCGCCATCCCTTTCAAATCCATCGACCCATCAAAGAGCACTCTATGCAGCCCAACAGGCACCACGATTGCCTTCTTCAGCAACAACGGAAGTTCCTCCTGAACAATGAACGGACTCCGCAGAAAGGCCGGCGAAACCAACAGCAACCCAAAGGCGCAGTCGCTCACCGCTTTCTCAATCTCGGCCTTCCATCCTTCACCCGGCCGGATGTTGCGGTCGCTCCACAGCTTGAACTCGAATTCGGCGGAGGTATCCAGTTGTGGCGTGAATACCGCCAGAAACCGTTCCACGTCGGCTTCGTCCGCGTGCGCGTAAGAGAGGAAGTAACGGATGGGTCTACGACGGGCGACTGGCTCAAACATCAGGAAATTCGAAAAAACTCCTGTTGAATTGTGGCTGCGAGTCCTTAAAGATCTCTCCGTTGCCGGGCACTCTCCGCTCCGATCTTGCGTCTCTCCAGAAACCCCAAACATCAGTCACAACTTTCTTCCAAAAATCGTCTCAATCGTTTCAATCACTTAGGGAGAAAAAAGCCATTCCGCGTTCGCCGCTTTACGTAAATTGAAATTGTTCAGGTCTCGCTCTCACGGGCGAAACCCGAACAAATTTCAGCAGTAAAAGGAAAACATATGGCAACTCCCGCTCAAATTCGAGCCAATCAGCAGAACAGTCAAAAATCCGCCGGCGCCACCACCGCCGCTGGTAAACAAGCATCTTCCCAAAACCGCTTCGCTCACGGTCTCTGCGCCCAATCCGAGCACACCAACGGCAGCTTCTATTTCCTCGATGACGAAAGTAAAGAAGAATATGATGCGCTCTGGGCGCGTCTTACCGACGAACATAAACCGGAAACCGAAACCGAACGCATCCTTGTCCGTCGCATGGCGCAGCATGATTGGCTACGCGGCCGCGCCCTCCGTCTGCAGAACACTTGTATCTTCGAAGACCAGCACGTCATGGCCGTCCCGCAGTTCGCTCTCTATCTGCGCTATCAAGCGACCCATGAACGCGCCTTCTTTAAGGCCCTTACCGAACTCCAAAAACTAAGAGAACAAAGGAGAAAGGAGCAAATTGGGTTCGAATCGCAAAAGCTCGCTCAGGCCGCCGCCATCCGCGCCGAAAAAGCGCTCAATGTGCGAATCCAAGAGTTCCAAATCAAAAAAATACGCTTCGAACGCGCCCAGAAGCCCGTTCCATCCCCCGAATCGAGCCCCGGCGACCAAAAAATGGCCGCTTAACCACCTCGAAAATCGCGCGCAGGACAAGGACCACACCCGAAGTGTGCCTCCCCACTCCACCCTTCCTTCGCAACGCCTCAACAACACAAGCGCACAGTATCCTATATTGAATCCGGCACCATCGGAGGCTATGCTGGCTTCCGGCTTCCGGCTTCTCTCCACTAACTCGCCCTTCTTCTTCACCGACAACCCTAACCGAGCCGCGACTGGCAAGAAGCGGTTCTTCAACGAATCCCGGAGTTTCTGCCTCCCGCAACCATTCCCCCCGGAATGGTCAGCCGCTGGCTTCCGGCTTCTGGCTTCCGGCTTCTGGCTTCCGGCTTCCGGCTTCCGGCTTCCGGCTTCCCATGCAAGAATACAATTGATACCGAGGGCCTCTATGTCTCAACCAACATTCAAATTCACCAGAAAAATGCAACTCCTTCCAGCCCTGTTGCTGTCCGCCGTCCTCATCACCGCGCAAGAGAAAACAGATCTCTCCGCACTCAACCGCATCAAGGCAGAGTCGTTGTCCAACTCCAAAGTCATGGACACCATGTTCTACCTCACTGATGTCTATGGTCCGCGCCTCACCAACTCGCCCAACCACTACGCTGCCGGTGAATGGGCCGTCAAACGCCTCGAAGAGTTTGGCCTCACCAACGTGCACATGGAAAAGTGGGGTCCCTTCGGCCGCGCCTGGTCTAACAAATACTACGAAGCCCACATGGTCGAGCCGCGCTTCTCCTCCTTAGTCGGCATCCCCCTCGCCTGGACCGCGGGCACCGGCGGCAGCGTCACCGGCGAACCCATCATGGCCTCCATCCGCACCGAAGCCGACATGGAGAAATACAAAGGTAAGTTGAAGGGCAAAATCATCATGTCCTCCGAGCCGCGCGATCTTCCCTTCCCCACCACCGCCGAAGCTCATCGTTACTCCGACACCGATCTCGCCAACGAAGCCACCGCCCCCGAGCCGGGCGCACGTCCCATGTTCGGCGGTCCTCCCCAAGCCGGCGCGCGTCGCCCCGGTGCTGCAGCCTTCACGCCCCAAAGCCGCGAAGAACGCATGCGCCTCCAAGATAAAATCACGCAGTTCATGAAAGACGAAGGCGCGCTTCTCATCATTTCCGAAAGCCCCAATGGCGATGGCGGCACCATCTTCGCCGCCTCTGGTGGTTCCTACGATCCCAAGAAGCCCGTCGGTCTTCCCGCCGTCGCTCTCATGCCGGAACAATACAACCGCATCGCCCGCCTCATGGAACACAACATCCCCGTGAAGCTTGAATTCAACATCGAAAACGATATCGATGAAAGCCATCCCGATTGCTTCAACGTCGTTGGCGATATTCCCGGCACTGGCAAACACAAAGACGAATTCGTCATGCTCGGCGCACACTTTGATTCCTGGCACGGCGGCACCGGTGCTACCGATAACGCTGCCGGCAGCGCCGTCATGATGGAAGCCGCTCGCGTCCTCAAAGCTTCGGGCTTGCCGCTCGACCGCACCATTCGCATCGCCCTCTGGGGTGGTGAAGAAGAAGGCCTTCTCGGTTCGCGCGCCTACGTCACCGAGCACTTTGGCGACCCCCGCACCATGAAGATCACCGCCGAACAACCCAAGGTTTCCGGCTACTTCAACTACGACAACGGTACCGGCAAAATTCGCGGCGTCTATCTACAAGGCAACGACATGATGCGCCCCATCTTCGAATCCTGGTTCGAACCCTTCAAAGACATGGGCGCCTCCACGATTTCAATCCGCAACACCGGCGGCACCGATCACCTTTCCTTCGACGCCGTCGGCATCCCCGGCTTCCAATTCATCCAGGACCCGATGGATTACGAAACCCGCACCCACCACTCCAACATGGACACGTATGACCGCATCCAAGCCGGCGATCTGATGCAAGCCTCCACCATCATTGCCGACTTCGTTTACAACACCGCCAACCGTCCCGAAATGCTGCCGCGCAAACCGCTGCCCAAGCCGCAAGGCGAACGTCGTGGCGGACCCGCTGCCGCACCTCCAACCGGCGCACCCACCGCCAGCCGCTAACCGGTTGTGATGAAATGAGAATTCGCTTGGCTCGCAGACAAAGGCGCGGGCCAAGCGGGAGTCTGTCTGTTCCCATGAGTAAAAGAATCCGGTCGACCACAATCCTGTGCGTCCGCCGTAACGGTAAGGTTGTGCTGGCCGGCGATGGCCAAGTCACAATGGGTAGTGAAGTTTTGAAAAGCGGCGCGAAAAAGTTGCGCCGCCTCTATAACGGGAAAATCATCTCGGGGTTCGCCGGCTCTACCGCCGACGCCTTCGCCTTATTCGCCCGTTTTGAAGGAAAGCTCGAACAACACAGCGGCAACCTGCCGCGTAGTGTCGTGGAACTCGCCAAAGAATGGCGCACCGACCGCATGCTGCGCCACCTCGAAGCCCTCCTGCTCGTCGCCGACACAACCAATATGTACATCGTCAGCGGCACCGGCGATGTCAT
>Ga0182012_10008444_pt1 | contig 10187 bp, 7 predicted proteins | sample 612S2SmetaG_FD_120486 | JGI IMG/M metagenome (GOLD analysis project Ga0182012, IMG submission 120486) | Permafrost microbial communities from Stordalen Mire, Sweden - 612S2S metaG | ecosystem: Environmental > Terrestrial > Soil > Wetlands > Permafrost | place: Sweden: Stordalen | collected... | reverse complement strand
TGAATCAGCCCGATCGAGTGCACACGTTGCTGGCTTTCTTCGAGTGCGGCGATGGCAAGTGGGTCGGTCATGGCATCACATTGCAATCGCAAAAGGCTGGACACGAGCTGGAGATTATTTTTGACCCGATGATGAACTTCTTGCAGGAGGACTTCTTTTTCCTGCAACGAATGGCGAATCGCCAGCGACGCCTGTTCGAGTGAAATCTCAGCTTTTCTTCGATTGGTCAAGTCACGAAACACCGCCGCGAATAGCCGTTCTTCGTGATCGAATTGACTGACAGCGACTTCCACTGGAACCGTAGTCCCAGATTTGTGGAACGCAATCAAGTCTATTATCAGCGGCCCAAGAATAAATGCACCCGGGACGATAGCCGACAGCGGCTGCCCTTCCAGTTCATGCGGTTCATATCCCAACAGCGGTTTCGCCGCTTGGTTCGCCCAGACAATCGAACCTGCTTGATTGACGACCAAGAAAAGATCGAGCGCACTGTTGGCAAAGCTCCGGTAACGAGTGCTGGCCCAACGAAGGGCTTCAATTTCGCGAGCCTTTGTTGCTGCAGCCGACCGGGCTTCGAGCAGTTGAACCAACACAAATGCCAGTTCAACCAAGATATTGATCAGGACCTGCTCTGGCGCCTCTCGGGGAAAATTATCAATTACGCAGAGGGTACCAAGTGGCATGCCATCACTGGTTCTGAGAGGTGCGCCGACATAGAAACGAACGCACAAGCCGGAATTTATGAGCGGGCTGTCTTTAAATCGCTCATCCGCGGTGGAGTCACAGATGACCATTGTTTCGCTGCCAAGCATGGCATGCGTACAAAATGAACCCGCGCGCGGAACCTGAGCCACGTGCACTCCGTGTCTAGCCTTGAACCATTGCCGATCGGCATCTACCAGCGACATCAGCGCGATCGGGGTGCCAAAAATTCGTGCGGCCGAGGCGGTGATGTGGTCGAAAACAGGTTCCGGATCCGTATCCAGGACTTTTAGAGCGTGCAACGCTGCTAGTCGCCGGCGCTCAAATTCTGGAAGCGGATCAGGAGAGGATAGCTGAGAGGACTTCATCAGGTCTTAGGGTCACTTATGAAAAGCAGTTGTACCTGCAACAGGACTCACGGCGTGAACGACCTCAAGCGCGAGTAACAAACGGCGGCAGAAGTGGGACCCACCTTGCACGCTACATGGATGTAAAGCTATCCATTTCAGTGTAACGCAATATTTAGAGGCTTTCGAATCCTCCAACGTAAATTGATATAAGCTGCCTCAGCTTATCGCAGTAAGCGGTTGTTATGGCACTTACTTTTTAGATAGAATTAAACAATTAAATATGGCTGGATACTCTGCCCAACGGCTTAGCCCTGCAAACTCAAACCTCGAGCGGGCCTTCAGTTCAGAAGAGATTCGCATTACGGCGGCGCGGGACGAACGAAGTGTTGCTCTTCCACCGCATCCAGATAACGGCGACGAGGCTTTGTACGAAACGAAGGTTGGTAATTACTCCAAGGGACTACCGCACAATAGCCGAGGCGAAGTAGACCTGGCTGCCTACCAATCCATGTTGACCGCTCTCAACACGGGTCGAGTTGAAGATTTCGAAACCATAACGCTTGGTGGGAGCGCACCGCTGATTGATCCGCAGGCCGCACTGGCTTTCGATATGGAGGGGACGGATTCGCATCAACTTGGGCTACCGCCTCCGCCGGCGGTGGCGAGCGAAGCTAAAGCGGCTGAGGCAGTGGAAGTGTATTGGATGGCGCTGATGCGAGATGTTCATTTTTCGCATTACGAACACAGTGAACTGGCGGAGGAAGCTTGCCGGGAGCTTTCCAAACTACACAGCTTTAGCCGCCTGTTGGACGGGCGCCACGAAGCCGTAACACCGAAGACTTTGTTTCGAGGCTTTACCAGCGCGGATTTGGTAGGTCCCTTTGTTTCCCAATTCCTGTACCAAACTCTAGAGTTTGGCGCGGCCGAAATTATTCAGCGCTTCCAAACTTTATTGCCGCTCTCGCACGGTGGGACCGATTGGCTGACGGACTTCCCGAGTTGGCTCGATGTTCAAAACGGCGCAGGTCCGCTTGCAGCGGCTTGGAGCGCACCGTCAGCCGCTCCCAACCGCCTGGACCCAACACGCCGGTACATTCGCTGCGGACGGGATATTTCTCAATACGTACACGTTGATGTTTTGTTTGAGGCTTATTTCAACGCCTGCTTGTTTCTGATCGACTCCAATGCTCCGAAGAACCCAGGTAATCCGTATGTTGGTTCGAAGACACAGACGGGCTTCGGCACATTTGGTTCGCCGCATATCAAAACCCTGGTTGCGGAGGTAAGCACACGGGCACTCAAAGCCGTTTGGTACCAGAAATGGCTCGTACATCGTCATCTGCGTCCTGAGGCTTACGGCGGTCTGGTGCATAACGCGGTCACTGGGGTTAAACAGGAACTTACCCTGCCCTCTGCAATTTTGAATTCAAAAGCAGTTGAGCGCTGTTTCTCTCGTAACGGCACTTACCTGCTGTCACACGCATTCCCGGAAGGCTGCCCACAACATCCATCCTACGCACAAGGCCATGGCACCGTAGCCGGCGCTTGTACTACCATCATCAAAGCTTTCTTCGATGCAAGTTGGGAGATTCCTAACCCAGTTGTGCCTTCAGAAGATGGCACAAGTCTCTTGCCCTACAACGGTAGCGAAACACTCACCGTGGGCGGTGAGCTAAATAAGTTAGCGGCGAACATAGCTTTGGGACGTAACCACGCGGGGGTGCACTACCGCTCCGATTACGCTCATTCTGTTTTGCTTGGGGAGCAGGTGGCGATTAGTGTCTTAAGGGATCAACTTGCTACCTATAACGAGCTACCGGCAATTCGGGCGAAGGGCTGGAGCTTTACCGGGTTTCGTGGCGATACAGTAACGCTGGCTTAAGCTTATTGAATAGAGCATTGTCCAACGAAACCTTAATCGACCGAGTCACCGCGCACATCAATCTTCACTCATTAGTTGGCCCCGATCATCGCTTGGGTGTTGCTACTTCCGGAGGCGCGGATTCGGTTGTGTTGCTACACCTGCTTCACCAACTAAAGTTCAACATAACTGTTCTTCACGTTAACCATCATCTCCGCGGCGATGAATCCGACGCTGACGAAATGTTCGTCCGCGCATTAGCGCGAGAACTACAAGTGCCTTTCATTGTTGAACACGCCCAGCCACCGCAGTCAAACATCGAGCAAGAGGCGCGCGACTTGCGCCGGTCATTTTTCCAACGCGCCCGCCAGGAACATGGCCTGGACCGAATTGCGCTTGGCCACACCCGTAGCGATCAAGCAGAGACCGTGCTGTTTCGCCTGCTCCGGGGCGCAGGCTTGACAGGTCTGGCTGGAATGCGGCCGGCCACTCCTGATCAGTTCATTCGTCCTCTCCTAACTTGCACGCGTGAAGAAATTCGCGGCTGGGCCAGTGCGAATGCTCTAGCTTGGCGCGAGGATTCGTCGAACTTAGATACCTCATTCACTCGCAATCGGCTGCGCCGCGATACGTTGCCCGCCTTGGCTCGCTACTACAATCCCAATCTGGAGGCACTTCTCGCTCAATCCGCTGATCTGGCTCAAGCCGAAGAGGATTACTGGGATCTGCAAATTGCTGACGTTTACGCTTCACTTAGTAAGCAGACCCCGCTTGGAATTCAATTTTCCATCGCCAGCTTGAGTGAGCTGCATTTAGCAGTCCGCCGTCGTCTCTTACGTCATGCCATCCGCCGCCTGCGCGGCGATCTGCGTACCGTTGAATTCGACCACATTGAATCCGTTCTTCGCCTTTGCCATTCGGAACAGGGGCACGATCGGGTCATCATCCCAGGAATTGACGCTCTTCGCTCATTCGGGCAGCTTTTGTTGAGCGAAATTGGTCTGCGCGCTAGGCAGGAACGTGACTATACTCTCCCAATCACACTGGGCCAAGAGTGTCAATTGCCCTTTCAAGCGGGTTCCTTATATGTGAATTGGTTAAATTCCGGTGACGCCGGAAATATTTGTGCTAATTTCAAGAAAGAACAAGAACTTAATGAAATTTGTGACTGGGACGGCGATCTTCTTGCCCCCAGTGGAGCACTACCTTTTTTATCGGTGCGCAACTGGCAGCCCGGTGACGGTTTCCAGCGCGTTGGTCACAATTCGACTGACAAAATCAAAACGCTCTTTCAAACGGGCAAGGTTATGCTTTGGGAGCGGAAACATTGGCCCGTGGTGTTGGCGGGTAGAGAAATTGTCTGGGCTCGCCAATTTGGGGGCTCGGCAAATGTCAGCGCAACGGTTGGGAGCCGCCGAATCTTACGGCTGGTGTATCGGCAACCTTGAGTCCAGATAGCTCATATGATCTATGAATCAAAAGCTATTCGGTTTACGTCTTGAATAATAGAAGGTCGGGTTGATGTTCGAGTGGGCTTAACTCAATGCTTCGGTGGCGAAGTAGCCGAGTTTGGCAGAAAGTAAATTTTCATGAGTGCAAACGTTAAAACAGCAGTCTTTTGGGTCGTAATCATATGCGCCGTAGTGTTGGTTTATATGGCCGTCAAGACCGGCAAAGGACCAACGCCGGCTAGCCTCAAGGCAGGCGAATTTGTAGCCTTGATCCAAGCGGGCAAGATTAATGATGCCGACATTACCGGCAACGACGTCACCGGCACATACGACGATGGAAGTGGTAAGAAGACCGCGCCGTATCACACCGTAATTCCTAGCAGCTACCCGAAAATTTATGATTTGCTCTCCGAAAAGGGCGTGAAGTATACAGTAGAGAAGGAAACCAGCAGTGGCTGGATTGGAGTTCTTTTCAACTTTGTGCCGATATTGATTCTGCTGGGCCTGTGGATTTTCATGATGCGGCAGATGCAGAGCGGCGGAAACAAGGCTTTGAGCTTTGGAAAGAGCCGCGCCCGCCTCCATTCATCACAACAGAAGAAGGTCACCTTTAAAGATGTTGCGGGTGTAGATGAGGCGAAAGAAGAGCTGCAGGAAATCATTGAGTTCCTTCGTGAGCCGCAGAAGTTCCAGAAGTTGGGCGGTCGTATCCCGAAAGGTGTATTGCTAATCGGGCCTCCCGGCACCGGCAAAACTTTGTTGGCGCGGGCGATTGCGGGCGAAGCCAACGTGCCGTTCTTCTCGATCTCCGGTTCAGATTTCGTCGAAATGTTTGTTGGCGTGGGTGCAAGCCGCGTCCGAGATTTGTTCGAACAGGGTAAGAAGAATGCGCCTTGCATTATTTTTATTGATGAAATCGACGCTGTCGGCCGACATCGTGGTGCTGGATTAGGTGGTGGGCACGACGAGCGCGAGCAAACCCTTAACCAATTGCTAGTTGAGATGGATGGGTTCGAATCGAACGAAGGCGTGATCCTGGTTGCAGCAACGAACAGGCCGGATGTGCTCGACCCTGCCCTGCTCCGCCCAGGCAGATTTGATCGCCGTGTCGTAGTTGATCGGCCCGACGTGCGGGGCCGTGAACAGATTCTAAAAGTGCACACCAAAAAGTCGCCCTTATCGGACGATGTCGATCTAAGTGTGATTGCCCGCGGTACACCAGGCTTCGCCGGAGCTGACCTGGCTAACTTGGTAAACGAAGCCGCGCTTGTGGCAGCACGCCAGAATCGCAAAGTTGTCACGCAGTTCGATTTCGAGCTCGCGAAAGACAAAGTGCTGATGGGTGTGGAACGCAAGAGCATGATCATCAGCGACAAGGAAAAGCGCATGACGGCGTACCACGAAGCTGGCCATGCTCTAGTTGCAGCAATTATTGAGCATGCCGATCCGCTACATAAGGTCACAATCATTCCGCGTGGCATGGCTCTGGGCTTGACGATGCAGTTGCCGCTAGACGACAAGCTTTCGCACGACAAGAAGTATTTGGAAGCGCGCTTGGCCATTCTTATGGCGGGCCGTATCGCCGAGGAAATTTTCCTCGACCAAATGACCACCGGTGCGGGCAACGACATTGAGCGCGCCACCGAAATGGCTCATAAAATGGTATGCGAGTGGGGCATGAGTGAACTCGGACCACTGAGCTTCGGCAAGAAAGATGAACAGATCTTCCTGGGCCGCGAGATTAATCAGCATCGCGACTATAGTGAAGAGACCGCCATCAAAATCGATCAGCAGGTTCGCAAATTGGTAGAAGACGGTTACGATCGGGCGAAGCGAATTATTTCCGACCGCTCGGAAGCCATGGTTCGAATTGCGGAAGCGCTGCTGGAACGCGAAGTTCTAGATGGAGCCGAAGTACTGGCTCTGATCGACGGCAAGACACTGCCAAAGTTGGTGCCAACTAACCAGAAGCCCAGCAGCCCGGAAGGTGGTTCCATCGCGCCTACGCCGATGCCGAACGCAATTCCTGGTTTGATGGGTGGTGAGAGCCCACAGCCTGCTTGATTCCAGCTTTCAAAGTTTACCTTTTCGACGTTGACGGCACCCTGGTTGATTCCGCGCTAGATATTTGCGGAGCCATCCAGGGTGTTTTGGCATCCACCCCACAGAATACGGTTTCGTTCGATTTCTTGAAGGGCTATATCGGGCGCCATTTGGTGGATCTCTTCCAGGATCTCTTCCCCGCTTACACGCCTGAGCAGATCGATGCGCTGGTTGCGGAATACCGTCGGATATATCCGCTTCGCGAGCATGCCTCAACAAAGGCATATCCTGGTGTGGTGGATGCACTCGCCAAATTAGGCGGCCGCAAGTCTACCGCCACCACCAAAGGAACGCCTACAACTCGCCTTGTGTTGGAGCGCTTCGGCATGCTGCCTTATTTCGACCATGTGCAAGGCACCGACGGCTTTCCCGCGAAACCGAGCCCAGACGTGATCTTCAAGGCTCTAGAGGGTTTGGGCGCGGAGCCGAAAGATTGCTTGTTCGTAGGCGATTCCCCGGCCGATATGGAAGCCGCGCAGCGTGCGGGCGTTCAGAGTTGCGCCGTGACTTATGGTTACGGACAGCGCGAAGACCTCGCACGATGGCAACCCACCTTTTGGGCCGACGATTTGGCCGAGTTAGTTCATGACTGACTTCCCCGCCCTTCTCCGAAATCAGCGCTGGTTTGGCGCCAAGTCCCGGCACATAACCTCTGTCGAGATCCTCGACAGTGCGGTCCTCACCGGCACGACAACTCTGTTGAACCTGATCACAAACAACTACGCCGAAGGCCTTGGCGAGACCTATTTCGTGCCAGTCTTAAAAGACTCCGATGCCCTGCTAGACGACGCGACCTGTCTCTCGATACTGGGGTTAATTGAAAACGAATCAAGAATTCCTACCCAGCATGGCAACATACAGGGCTGCCGCAGCAGCGGATTCCCCAACGCGGCGCCTAATCTTTCCGCGATCCGTCGCGTGAAGACCGAACAGAGCAACTCGTCCATTATCTTCGGCGACCGGCTCATCTTGAAACTTTTCCGCCGACAGCAGCCCGGCGAAAATCCAGATTGTGAATTGTCACGGTATCTGACGGAGCATACCCAGTTTCGAGCTATCCCGCCCTTCGCCGGTTCGCTCGAATATCGTCGCCAAGGAAGCGAGCCTTACACTCTCGCGATCCTCCAAGGCCTCGTCCCCAATCTGGGCGACGGCTTGAACTGGACACTCGAGCAAATTCGCGCCGGTCATCCTGTATCAGAAGCCTTTGCCAAACTTGGCCGCCGAACCGCGCAAATGCACGCGGCACTCGCGACATTTCAGCCGCAGCCAATCGAGCACGCCGATCTTCTTTCCCTGGCCGACGATATGTCGCACCACGCCAAACAATCGCTGGCGCGCCTCGACCGCGAGTTACCAGGCCACGAAATCTTAGATTGTTTCGACCGCCTGAAGACCCTGAAGCCCTCGTCACTACGCATCCGCATCCACGGCGATTACCATCTTGGCCAAATCCTCCGCGTCCCCGACGACTTCGTGATCCTCGACTTTGAAGGCGAACCGACAAAATCGTTGACGGAACGACGCGCCAAACACTGCCCATTGAAAGACGTGGCGGGCATGTTGCGTTCCTTCAGCTACGTTTCCTACATTGGCATTCCGGACGAAACAACACGCCACAATTGGGAAGTGTCGACGTGTGCTGCGTTTCTCGATGCCTACACACAAGAAGCAGGAAATGCGACGTTTTTGCCCGCTGATCCCCAAGCCTTCAACACTCTACTTAAAGCTTACGTTCTGGACAAAGCTTTCTATGAATTGAACTACGAGATTGATAATCGTCCAGACTGGGTACGCATACCGCTTTCCGCAATCCTAGCGTCCCAGCATGGGGAAGATCTGCCGTAGCCGGTCAGCATTCGGCTGCGCTCCGTACTCGCACACTTCAAAAGCTTCAGCATGCTGCGCCTCGTTGCCCTTCGCCGTGCCGTACCACTTCACTAGAGCTTCGCGAACATCGGGCGCAATCGGCCGATTCCACGTTGTGCTCAGCCAAGTCTTTCGCGCTGCCGGATCCTTGGGAACATCGGCAAGTTTCCCATCCACCCAGGGCAGCCATTCATAGAACTGCGACACGTGCGAATCCAAGGCGTCGACCTTCTTGTCCCACACTTCGTCGATGTCCACTGCGACATCAGGCCGAAATGGATTCGGCCGCTGAAAGTTGTCCTGGTAATAGAGGAACACTGGATTTTTGCGCAGCGCCGGCGTATCGGGCGCAACGTTGGGCACCACCACCATGTAAGCGGCATCTTGCATTAGCACACCGGTATAACGATGGTCCGGGTGATAATCATTCGGACGCGGTCCGATCACCACATCGGCCTTCCATTTACGAATCTGCCGGATCACTTGCAGGCGCACTTCAAGGCTAGGTAAAAGCTGCCCGTCGTGGTTGTTGAGAACTTCGTATTCGATTCCTAGCCGGTGCGCTGATTCCCTTGCTTCCGCGAGTCTGCGTTTTGCGAGTTCTACTCCATGCATGGTTTGATGACCGGCATCGCCATTGGTGACGGCCACAAACTTGACCGCGTACCCCATCTTCGCCCAAAGCACCGCCGTGCCAGAAGCACGAATATCGCAGTCGTCTGGATGCGCGCCAAACGCAATGATGCGCAGCGGAGGAGTCTGGGCTTCCGCTATCATCGCCGCCGAAAACAGGAACAACAGGACAAGAGAATGCATCACAAGATCATAGCGTGGCCAATGTGGTATGTTGCGAAGAGTGGCGCGGTAGCCAAGCGGTAAGGCAGAGGTCTGCAAAACCTTTATTCGGCGGTTCGATTCCGCCCCGCGCCTCCAAATCAACCGGAACGATTCCCGTTAGGAAGACATGCGGCTGATGAGTTCGGTCCAGATCTGACCCACGGGATAGATAACCCCATTCGGCAGCTGCAAGTTCTCAATCTCGACCAACTTCTCCAGATCCGCATCCCACATTTTGGCGGTCTGTTCCTCTGGATCGAAAATGAAGATCCGACCAATGCCACACTTTTGATAGTTCCGGCACTTCTCGTTGACGTCGCCGGGCTCATCCGAGGCCGACAAAACCTCAGCAACGATTTCTATAGGTTTGGTCGGGTAAGGCTGCTCACGAAATGTCGCCGAAGCTACGTCCGGCCTCGGATGAAAGTCGGGAAGAATCCGCAGCTCAAGTTCGACAGCGGTGTAATAGCCGAGTATTCTAAGCAGTCCACTCAACAACTCTTGCAATGTAGCGTGCAGCCAATGCGGCATCGCTTTGGGAACGGCCTTTCCAAACCAGTATTCATAGCGAGGTCCATCCGTTCTGGAGCGCTCGAACGCGTGGAATTCTTCGAGCTTCAAATGGTTCGTGATTACGGCGCTCAGGCCCCGAATTATCGCATCGCCGCATCAACTCAGGGGTCTGCGTGCCCGTCATACCCCTTTGCGTAGTACTCCCCGGCCTAGTCCAGTACTAAAAAAGCATTAACAGAGAAGCATTCTGATTTCAAAAGGAATACAATGGCAACCATGGCCAAGCATGTCCCCGTCGCCGCTTACGTCGTTCATTGTGTGAACTGTTCCTTCTCTATAAGGTCGGAGTTGCGGGTTGATCCAACTTTTCACGATGTGGCCGCGCCCCGCTTCCGAAGCTGGCGCGATCCAAACGATCTTCAACAGCATAACCAAACCCAACCAACCTGTGGGAATCCGGTGTTCGAGTATTGTGACGTGCTAAACGCGCCCATCTCCGAT
>Ga0182012_10008441_pt1 | contig 10189 bp, 8 predicted proteins | sample 612S2SmetaG_FD_120486 | JGI IMG/M metagenome (GOLD analysis project Ga0182012, IMG submission 120486) | Permafrost microbial communities from Stordalen Mire, Sweden - 612S2S metaG | ecosystem: Environmental > Terrestrial > Soil > Wetlands > Permafrost | place: Sweden: Stordalen | collected... | reverse complement strand
TCCTTGTAGTATTCCAGATGCATCTCGACAATGCGATCCGGACTCCATTTTTCGAGAATCATACGGCGACCATAGGTCACCAGTTCAAGCGCCCGCTCCCTGTTGTGGACAATCCCCAGCATAGCTTCGGCAATCTCTGCGGGGTTTTCAACGTCAACCAAGATGCCGGCTCGGCCGTAGTCGAGGGTCCAGGGCACTCCGCCGCTGGATCGACCGGCTATCACCGGACATCCGGCCTGGATGGCCTCACAAATCGAAATGGGATGTGCTTCGGTCCGGGACGGGTGGACCCAGATATCGACTTCACTGGCGAGCTCACTCAGAAACGTAATATGTTTCCTGGCTCCCCGGAACTCGATTGGTATATTTCTGTAGCGAGATTTCTCCGCCTCCCAACCTGGCCCATAGACGAGCAACCTGCTGTCGGGCAACTCCCGATGAACGCGCAGAAAGGCATGCAGGGCGGCGCGCACATTCTTAAGTGGCCAGGGATCCCCGTAACACCCAAAGGTTACGCGGCCAGTCTTGGGAAAGATGCCCGGTACCTGAGCCGACGCTGGAAGGGGCGGAATTCCATTGGGGATTACCCGTATCTCTCCGCGGAAGCGGTGTTTTTGCCGAAGGTAATTCTCCACATAAGGAGATACAGCGATGACATGTTGAAACCGCGCTAAAACCGCGGATGTGTTGGCCAGCCAGCGCAGCGTAGCCGCATGCGCCAGCGGCCCCCACTGCCAACTCGAGCCGAGGCGAGCACATTCCCAAGCCGCGTCGTGCACGGTCAGCACTTTCGGCCCATCCCAGTCGGCAACCGCCCTGGCAGCCTCCATTGTCCAATGCGCGTGAACAATGGTTGGATTGATTTTTTGGAGATATCGAAGAAGCAGGCCTCGCTCCTGCCGCCAGCCATCCGCAATCCACCCAATCCTGCCGCGTTTCGGATAGACTACCGCGCTTAGGGGAGACGACTGCGCATAGAGTTCGGGGGCGCCACTCAATCCGCCCAGGATGGTAGTCTGAATGCCACGCTTCCAGAATTCAGCCGCGAGGTGGTGAATCGGGATGCCCGGCGCACCGCTTAGCACCGCGAGCGCATCACCGGCTTCACCTCCAATGATTGGTCCCATCGTAGAGGGATCAAAGTGCCCAGCCAGTGCGATATGTTGCTCGATACCTGCGGCCCCTTTGTTCACGGTCTTTCCATTTGCTGAAATCTGCGATTCGATGCCCGCCGGGGTCGTGAGCACGCCTGAGGAAGCTTACCTCGTTTGATTCAGAATTAGAAGATGCCTGCTGGGACACTTTCAATCAGCATCGGTTCGAAATGCAGATCCAAGCTTGTTCCGCGATGCTGGCCGGGGCCACTATTTGTTCCGGTCAGGTGGACTTTTGGAGCTTCGATACTTGCGCGCCAGCAACAAGGCAATCAATTGAAAAGGCTCGATCAGGTACCTCTTCCCAAGCCTTACCGGTTCAGTAAACAGCCTGAAAGCCCACTCGAGACCGATAGGACCGAGCCAGCGCGGCGGCGTGGGTATTTGGCCCGCAATGTAGTCCATCATGCCGCCACAATGAAATATGGCGCGAACATTCAGTCGCTCGAAATTATCGAGTATCCACCATTCCTGAATCGGCATTCCCATGCCAACGAACAGAATATCAGGGTTGAATTCATTGATCAGGTCTACAATGCGGTCATTCTCCGCTCCGCTGTCTCCTTTTGCAAAATACCCGTGATGACCTGCGATTAGAATGCTTGGGTAGTCTCGACGCAAGCGTTCGAGCCCTCTATTCAAAACCTTGTCTTCCGACCCCAGGTAGAAAACCCGCCACTGATTCTGAATAATGTCCGGTAGCATCGCAGGGAACAGATCCATGTACCCTGCTCGATGTTCGGTCTTGAATGGCAAGCCGGCCAACTTTCCCAGCAACAGCAGTCCGGTTCCATCAATGTGCGTGTAGTCCGCACTCTCGAAGAACTCCCGCGCCTTCTCGTCCTGCATGCAAATGTACAGTCCATGCAAGTTTTGATTGGCCAGAATGAACTTTCGGCGTAGGGTGATATTCTTGCGCAGCAGGGAGAGGATGTCTCCGAGCGTAAGGGTGTTCAACCAGATATCGAACAACCTGTACCTTTGAAAGTCCTGAGAATCGACCACTGTTTACACGCTCGCACACGGTAAGATCAACTTTTCTATCATATTACAACTTGACACTCGACCGGTTCTCAAGAATCCGGCTTAGTCCAAGGTGCTCACATGAAAAGGCTTCACGAAAGGAGACAATTCGTACCCAAGGCTAAAGGGAGCAGTTTTCTACAGAACGCTCGAATCCAAAAGATATCCTCATTCCCTATTCCGCGTTCTGACGGGCCGTTCTTAACTCATTTTTGTGATCCAGAAAAAAGCAGAACTGCCTTCTTGCGCCGTCCACCACTGCCCGTTCCGGTCGGATAAATGTTCATGTGAAACCGATGAGTTGTGGAGATACCCACTGCGGGGCTTCGCGACGAGTAAACAGGATTGAATCCGCAATGCCGTTCGATTCAAATAAGATGCTGATGAGCTCAGAGATGAATTTAAGAATGCAGCTTCGAGAGTCGCTAAGCCGAATCCTGCGCAAATCCTGGGCTCCGAGATACTTCAGTTCCTGACAGGTGCAGACAGCTCACCGTCCAGTCCAGCGTATTTGAGTAGACTTATTCCAGGCAAAGGGTTTAGATCTCCTTTCGGCAATATAACTTTTTTGGCCTTGAGTTGTCTAGTTGCACTCTCTTCCAACACAAGATGAGCCTGGCAGGGAAGAATTGATCCGAACGCACCGCGGGACTACAGCGGTTTCGATCCTGCTGTTTACTGAAAGCTTGAGGCCAAGTGGCATTTTCCCCAACCCGCCCCTGCAACTGGTCCTCGTTGTCGGGGAGGAAGTAAATGCCACCTCGCGTGATCTTCAAGTGGCGACATATGAATCGAATCCGCTCGAACAACCATCTGTCCCGATGAATTCGTGTTGGATCGCGACAATTCCCTGACAATCAAATGACAACCCGATCTCGGGAACAATACCCTTTATTGTGCAATCTGAATCGCACCGGAACTCGAAATTCAGTGGATAATTCGACGGAGAAACCTTCGCAGCCCGGCTGGTATGAGAAGAAAGCCAACACCCGTGCGAAAGGAGCGAAGATCGGGCTGACCTTCGCGCCAGTAGGCCGTAAATAATTCATGCAGCTCTCCAAGCCCGGCTTTTGCTTGAAGCGCCTTGGTAAGGCACTCGGTGACGATGAAAAACGAAAACGCCTTCGGAGTAATGTAGGCCTTTCTCTCGCGGCACCACGCCAGGCTGTAGCGCCAATCGGTTGACGAACTAAGTCGCGCCAGTCCAGCAGGCATGTTATAAATCGAGCGCGGTTCATCAAGATACATAAGTGCCGCTCCCGGATGTGCGAGAGCTCGAAGCGCCCAGTCCCAGTCCTGATGTCTTTTTAGCGTGCGATCAAAGGGAACGGCATCCATCAACGCCCTGGGTACAAAAAGAACAGAGGTGGCGATCGCATTTTCTCCGAAGGTCAGGCCCTGCCGACAAAACATGTACTCGGAGATCGGCTCGTTGGGCATCGGTCTCCTGCGTCCAAACAAGACATCTCCGGATTCGAATCGGCCCCAGTAGGCGCAACAGACTACAGGGAACGGCGCAGATGATTTCAATGCTTCCTCAAGTTGACGTTCCAGTTTCTCCGGCAGCCATTCGTCGTCATCATCGAGAAAAGCTATCCACTTGCCCTTCGCGGAGCGCACCCCTCGATTACGCGCCTCGGCCCCTCCTACAGAACTTGAGAGGGCTACAATTTGCAGGCGGTCATCTTTGATGGCGGAAAGCGAAGCGAAGGTAGCCTGGTCCTCGCCATCGATAACGACAATGACCTCGAGGTCGCGAAACGTCTGTTCCAGCGCGCTCTCGACCGCGTGCTGCACAATTTGCGGCCTCCCCCTGGTAGGTATGACCACACTCACCGATGGAACGTCAGCCATAGATTGACTATAGCCCGGCGCCGATACCGCAGATAACGTTGCTGGCATCGAGCAGGTTCGCGGCATCATAGTGAGGCTGTACACTCTGGTCGACCTGACCTGGATGGTCTGGAGCGATACGGATGGTTTTCACACCCGCCCTTAACCCGCATTCGATGTCAGTTGGTCTGTCGCCGACCATCCACGATTGCGCCAAATCCAGGTCATAATCCGCCGCAGCATCAAGCAGAAACTTCGGCGAAGGCTTCCTGCAGTCACAGGCCGAATAGCCGGGTAGCAACGAGTTGGGGTGGTGATAGCAGTAGTAGCTTGCGAGGATAACGATGCCGTTTTCCTTTGCCCGCGAGATGAACTCGTCTCCAATCTCCTGGAGTGGCTCCATTGGCGACTTTCCCTTGGCAAAGTTCGGCTGATTCGAAACAATGAACAACGCGTAACCGGCGTCGCAGAGCCGCCTTAGAGCCTCAAGAGTCCAGGGAAACAACTCGAACGCCTCGACGCTTCTCGGACTTTCAAACTCGCCCGAATCCGGATAGAAGACGTTTCGGTTAACAACTCCATCTCTATCAAGAAAAACGGCCTTGCGTGCCGGCACCACTCAGAGCGACTCCCATTTTGTAACAATCTGCTTCAAGCGCGGATGGGATACAATTCCGTGCCATACAACGGCTTGGAAAGCTTCGCTGTGAGGTGTTACAAGATCCGGTGACATTGTCGGCACGATCGCGACGGCATCACCAACCTGGGCCGTATATCCGCCGTCTCGCCCCACAACCCCGATCACTTTGGCTCCGACCTTCTTTGCCAGGACCACTGCTTTCACAATGTTGGTACTGACGTTCTTTTCGAGGTTTCCTCCGCCTACAGAAAATACCAGGACAACGTCGTCTTCCCGAACGCGGCTTCCACGGAGCCACTCGGAGAACGAAGTATCCCAGCCCTCATCGTTTGTCCGCGCCGTCAATTCGGAAACATTGTCGGTAGGCGCGTAAGTTTCAATGCCGCAGATCTTGCGGAAGTCATTCACCGCATGGCCGGCGTTGCCGGCACTTCCTCCCACACCAAGGATGAAGAGCCTACCGCCTTTTTCGCGCGCGGTGAAGAGGATTTCCACCATTTGCTCAACCTTGGACTGGTCCAAAGTGCGGGCTATCTCCGCAGACTCTGAAAAATAACGTGAAAGGAACTGCTCCATCTGACTCACTCACCTTCCTGCGATACAGGTTTGTGCGGTCGTAGCTCCATGGGGCTGGAGGCTCGCTGATGACCCGCGGTGTCGACAAATCTCTTTTGATTAGGATTGCCCCAGCATTGTTATACCGTCTCTTGCGTTTGAATTGCAACAACGTTGATTCGACGATGCCGCGAACGGGTAGTAGACAGTTTAAAGAGTATCCAAAGCAGATGAGATGATCTCAGCTGCCCCTCGCCACCCCCCGAGCTGACGATATTCCTCGTGTGCCAAGCATCGCTGCTCTCTCTCATCGCCCGCCAACATCTCCTCCAGAGCGGAGGCCAGCGCTTCCGGGTCATCTGGCTGAACAACACGGCCGCCATTGGGCGAACGAACAACTTCCGGCATGCCACATAAGTTTGTCGCGACGATGGGTGTTCCTAGTTGCAGCGCTTCCAGAATGATGTGTGGACTTGGATCAAAGCGTGAGGCTACGATAATGGCCCGAGAGTTCTCGATCAGTTCCATGACTTCGGTCCGAGATAGGCCGCGAGGGATCGAAACGACGCCATTGCCTGTCTCCACTTCCATCCCGAATGGTTTGCCTGCGATGACGACGCTCGAGTCCGGACAACGGCGATGGAGGAGTCTGGCCGCATCGGCGACCACGTCCATGCCCTTTCGTTGCCATCCGTTTCCAATGCTGGCGAACTGCGATTCATTCCGCCCGATTTCCGCTTTGCGTTTTGCATAGAACATCGGCCCCCATCCAATCCTGATCACTTTACCGGGGTCAAGTCCATGCACCTTGATCAATTTCTGCCTGCCCCATTCAGACAATGCGAAGACAAAGCGCGCCTTCGTGTAGATTTTGCGCTGTCTTGAGAAAAACTCAGTCTTCCAACGTCCCGGAATCCACTCGGATGGATAACTCGCATCTTCCGGGTCGTACGGGCCGTCCGTGACCAAGGAATAGCCGCATGCGGTTTGGGTTGGAGGCTGGGGAAAGCTGGTAGCACCCCACTGCAGAATGTGCCTGACCCCAGGAGCGCTCTTGAGCCGCCTAACCGAAGTTCGTTCGAGATCTCTTGCGACCATGGGAGAGAACTGAAAGTCGTGCCGGAGATTCGACGTCTTGAAGGAAATAGACGAAATCGCTCCAAACAATCTCACGGCGCGGGATGAGCGGATGGATCCGAGATCCACAATGTCCGGCCGCATGTTCCTTAATTCATCGAAAAGAAGGCCTGCCCGATCGTTCTTTGCAGTGCAAGCGATCATCGCTCCTCCTCTCGCCCCTCCACCCCATGCATCCTCGACATTTTGAGGGTCTCAAGAAAGCTCGAGGATTATTGCGCGTTGGCAGGGACAACGGTCAGACTGTCAATTCCGAGAGCAATTGTACGAAACCTGGACAATAAAGAGCTTGGGGCTCATGCAACCGAGGGTGAATGAGGTTGCTGAATCACTTCTCAGTAATAGGTTGCAGGCGACACCTGATGAAGCGCCGTGACCCAATTCCCGGTGAACGGTGCAGTTCTGGTTACATAAATAACCGGGGATCGCGATCAGCTTCACGGATCGTATCATCATCAATTATACTGTGTCCTGCGTGGCGAAAATTGTTGATGCCAACGCACGCGGAACGCAACCTCGCGTCAAGGGCACTGTTCTGGCTTTTGGCTGATTCCGAGGGACAAAGTCGTTCCGAAATGACACGGATGAGCCGCCTCCTTCAACCGGGCGGCATGATGCAAATGTCTTCAGTTCGCGGAGGAGAGCGGGTCCACCCGAACGTCAGGAGTTCGATGGATGCGAAGAGACACTAAGTTTCTTATTGTCGGCGGCGCCGGCTTTATTGGTAGTCATTTTACGGATGCTTTGCTCGCCGACAATGAGGTCGAAGAGGTGGTTCTCTACGACAATTTCAGCTCCGGCCGGGAGTGGCACTTTGAGAATCATGTTAACGATCCTCGATTCTCCGTTGTGCGCGGGGACGTTCTCGATATCGAGTTGCTGACGAAGTCGTTGACGGGAGTCCATGTTGTAATTCACCTGGCGTCTAATCCGGACATCGCGCGGGCGGCCACTGAGCCTGAGATCGATTTCTATCAGGGCACTATGCTCACCAACAACGTTATAGAGGCGATGCGGCGTGCCGGTGTGCCCCGTCTGCTTTACGCATCTGGCTCCGGCGTGTACGGAGATCTGGGCGAGTTTGAGGCGTTCGAGGACTTCGGCCCACTTATCCCTGTTTCCACCTACGGGGCCAGCAAGCTCTCGGGCGAGGTGCTTATTGCCAGCTACTGCTTCATGTTCGGCCTGACCGCGTGCGCATTTCGCTTCGGCAATGTTGTCGGTGCGCGCCAGACGCACGGAGTGGGCTTTGACTTCGTACGGCGACTGACAAAGGATCCTACCCATCTGAGAATTCTGGGCGACGGGCAGCAGAGCAAGTCTTACATTCACGTATCCGACGTTGTCGCAGCAGTCCTGCATGCAAATCAGCGCGAGAAAGAGATCTTTCGCGTTTTCAATGTTGCCACCGGCGACTACATTACTGTAAAGGAGATTGCAGACCTCGCAGTGGAAGTCTTGAAACTAAGCGAACCTCCGGCGTATGAATTTACCGGGGGAGACCGGGGCTGGAAGGGTGACGTCCCGGTTGTTCGGCTTAATACGGATCGCATTCAGACGCTTGGCTGGCGCTGCAAGCACAATACGAAGACCGCGCTCCGTCTCTCGCTGGAAGGTCTATCGGCTGATGAACGAATCAGGGACTGAAGTTAAGCTGCCTCCAATCGCGGTGCTGTGCGGTGGTCTGGCCACGCGCTTGTGGCCGCTTACCGAGAAGATTCCGAAATCCATGATCGAGATTGCAGGTGAACCATTCATCGCATGGCAATTACGCTTGTTGGCAACTGCGGGATTCCGCAATGTCGTCCTCCTCTGCGGCTATCTCGGCGAACAGATCGAGCAGTTTGTTGGCGACGGACAGAAGTTTGGCTTGAAGGTCAGATATTGTCATGATGGTGACAATCCGCTCGGAACCGGCGGGGCTGTTCGCCGGGCTCTTCCAATCCTGGGATCGACTTTCATGACGATCTACGGCGACAGTTACTGCCCCACCGACTATCGCCGGATCTACTCTGCCTATCTTTCGTCAGGCAAGGCTGCCCTGATGACCGTGTTCCGGAACGAAAATAAATGGGACAAGAGTAATGTCGAATATCGGAACGGCTGCATTGTGCGATACGACAAGAAGAACGCGGACGAAGCCATGACGTACATTGACTATGGGGTCAATGTCTTCACGGACTCGGTCTTTGCGGTGATGCCAGTTGGCGAAGCCTTCGATCTTGCCGTAATCCAGACCGACTTGGCGCGCAAGGATAATCTCGCCGGTATCGAGGTAAGTGAGCGGTTCTTCGAAGTCGGCTCCCATGGCGGGATTGATGACTTCCGAGCATTTGTTCCGAACGCTGCCGAGATGGACGCACCGAAGACTCCGACGAAGGAAGGAAAGGAATTAGGATGATTGTCACGCGAACCCCTCTTCGCATCTCTCTTGGCGGTGGTGGTACCGACCTGCCATCGTACTATCGCAAGCACGGTGGCTTTGTCATCTCCGCTGCAATCAACAAGTACATCTATATCAACGTCAATAAGCATTTTTTCCCTGGCTACCTTCTTAAGTACTCGGAGACGGAGCACGCTAATTCAGTCGGCGAGATCAAACACAGAATCATCCGCGAGGCGTTGACGATGCTGAACATTGACGAGCCTCTGGAGATTACCAGCATGGCGGATGTTCCTGGTGGCACTGGCCTTGGATCTTCAGGCACTTTCACCGTTGGACTTGTACACGCACTCTTAGCGCACAGCCGGGGACTGGCCGATGCTGAATTGCTTGCTCAGAGCGCGGTGGAAATTGAGATGAATCGACTGAAGGATCCCGTCGGCAAGCAGGATCAGTACATCGCCGCCTACGGGGGAATTCTGATTCAGGAATATCTTCCGGATGATACGGTTAAGGTCTCGTCGGCAAAGATGAGCGAGCAGTCTCTTTTTGAGCTTCGAGATTCATTGATGCTCTTTTTCGTCGGTACAACGCGCTCTGCCTCAACCATTCTTCAAGATCAGAAGACAAGATCCGAGCAGGATGACGACGCAATGATGAGAAGCCTGCATCACGCGAAAGAGATCGGATATCAGACGCTTCAGGTGCTGGAGTCAGGAAATATATCCCATCTAGGCGATTTGATGCATGAACACTGGCTGAAAAAGCGCGAGCGATCCAAGGGAATGACGAATGGCCGGATCGATGAACTGTACGATCTTGCTCTTTCAGAGGGCGGAGCCTCGGGCGGGAAGCTCGTAGGCGCCGGCGGCTCTGGATTTCTGATGTTCCAAACATCGGATCGGCGCCGGTTGCGCAGGATTTTATTGGAGCAAGGGTTGTCCGAAGTTGATTTCAGTTTTGATTTTGACGGCTCGATCGTGCTGCTTCGCAATCGAGGCTAGGGACCAGCATTGATATTCAAGGCCAATCGGCTGCCCAGTGCGAGGCTACCCCCTTACGGGCAATGTCAAATGAGCTGGACCGCTTCTAGTCCTTGGCAGCTTTCTTGGGTTGTCCTTTGGCTTCTATGCCGATCAGGCACCATGCTAATATCCAAATAAATGGAAGACTACCACAGGCCAATCAAGTATCGCCCAGATGTAGACGGGCTGCGTGCGGTTGCCGTTGGATCCGTGGTTGCGTACCATTACGGGTTGCGATGGTGCAGCGGGGGTTTCGTCGGAGTCGATATCTTCTTCGTCATCTCCGGCTATTTGATCGGTCCGCTGGTCTATAAAGAGATTCGCGGACACAGCTTCAGAATCGCCAAGTTTTACGAACGCCGCGCCAAACGCATTCTTCCCGCGCTGTTCGGCGTGTTGACGATCAGTTATGTGGCGGCGATGCTGTTGCTTTCTCCGT
>Ga0182012_10008440_pt1 | contig 10190 bp, 8 predicted proteins | sample 612S2SmetaG_FD_120486 | JGI IMG/M metagenome (GOLD analysis project Ga0182012, IMG submission 120486) | Permafrost microbial communities from Stordalen Mire, Sweden - 612S2S metaG | ecosystem: Environmental > Terrestrial > Soil > Wetlands > Permafrost | place: Sweden: Stordalen | collected... | reverse complement strand
GGCCGCTTCGACGGCTATTGGGAGCTGGGGATCAAGCCCTGGGACATCTGCGCCGGGATTTTGCTGGTTCGCGAGGCCGGCGGCTATGCGACCGATGTGGGCGATGGCGATCCGCGCACGACCAGTGCGGTGGTGGCCGGCAACCCGGTGCTGCATGCGAAGTTACGGACGATCGTCGCCGAGGGGATGGTGGTGCCGGCGGGGTGAGGTGCGATGTCTCGGATCGTGGTGCAGCAGGCTGATATCACTGGTTTGGCGGTGGATGCGATCGTGAATGCGGCGAACCAGTCTTTGCTGGGCGGCGGCGGGGTGGATGGGGCGATCCATCGGGCGGCGGGGCCGGCGTTGCTGGCCGCGTGCCGGGAGATTGGCGGTTGCCCGACCGGGGAGGTTCGGATAACCGCCGGATACCGGTTGCCGGCGCGGTATGTGATCCACGCGGTGGGGCCACGCTACCGGGATGGGCGGCATGGGGAGGCTGCGTCACTGGCGTCGTGCTACCGGAGTGCTTTGGAACTGGCGGTGGCGCATGGGGTTCGGACGATCGCGTTTCCGGCGATCAGTTGCGGGGTGTATGGGTATCCTTTGGCGGAGGCGGCCGGGATCGCAGTGGGGACCGTTAAGTCGTTTCTTGATAGTGATGGGATGATCGAGCGCGTGGTGTTTGCTTGCTTTGGGATGGATGTTTTGACGGCGTTTCAGGGGGCGCTTGAGGCTGGCGGTTGAACTTGGGATTGTTTTCCTTTATTGGTGATTTGGGCTTTCCTATGCTGAGGGGGTGGCAAGGATAATCACCACGGAGTGCACGAAGAACCTCGAAGCTGCACGGAGGGGTCTTTGTCGGGTTGGGCGCGGACGTTGCGGGGATGATCTGACATGAGGCCTTGGGATCGCTGGGTGGCCTTTCTATCGGGTTCGGAATCGGCACCGGATTCACCTTCGACGGACGGTCTAGATTCAGCTCGCATCTTTGCAGCAAAGGGCCGCGACCTGGAGGCGTTGCGTTCGGCGGTGGTCGATGCCGCGACGGTCAGCGGGCCGCTCTGGATCACTTACTTGCTCGCACTGTTCTACGTACTGGTCGCCGCCGGTGCCGTGACGCATCTGGATCTGCTGCTGGAGCGGCCGGTGAAACTGCCGTTCCTGGGCATCGAGATGCCGCTGACCGGTTTCTTCTGGTTCGCGCCGATTGCCTTTGTCGTGCTGCACACTTACGTTCTGCTGCACTTTATGATTCTGGTCAGTAAGGTACGCGCGTTCGATGCCGAACTGCGCCGTCAGATAACCGATCTGGAGCAGCGCCGGTGGCTGCGCGGGCAGTTGCCGACCAACCTGTTCGTGCATCTGCTCGCCGGCCCGCGCGAGACGGGGCGCGAGGTCGTGCCGTTCCTGCTGTGGGCGATGGGGGCGATCAGCCTGGTGATCGGACCAGTGCTGCTGCTGCTGTTTCTGCTGCTGAAGTTCCTGCCGTATCATTCCGAAATCATCACGTGGACGCAGCGGATCGTGGTGCTGACCGACATCGCGGTGATATGGACACTGTGGCCCCGGCTCGGCTGGGCAGAGGCGGCCGAGCCCCTGCCGGCACAGGCTCACCCGAGCTGGCGCTGCCGTTTGCAGGTGTGGCGGTCGCGCGCCGGCAAGCAATTGGGAAGGCTGTCGGTCTGGGTGTTTGGCCAGCCGCCGATCGGGCAATGGCCGGACTTTCGCTGGTCGGTGCCGAGGGCTGCCGCGGCCCTGGTGGTTGGTCTGGGGTTCCTGATCGCCACATTTCCCGGTGAAGCGTTGGACGACTGGATCGGTCGAAATGATTGGTGGATGCCCGGTCTGCGCCCGCTTCGCACGACGCTGATCGCTGGCGTCCCCGATCCGGCGTCGCAACGCCCGAGAAGCTTGTTCTCCAACGTTCTGGTACTGCCTGGCATCCGTGTCACCGAGGACCCCCGCTTCGATACCCCGGCGAAACTGGACGCCGCGTCGCGCACCTTTGTGTTGCGCAACCGTGATCTGCGCGGAGCGGTGCTTGACGGGGCCGATCTGCGAAAGGCGGAGTTGGACTTTGTAAAATTACAGGGTGCGTCACTCATGGAGGCGCGATTGCAGAACGCCTCGCTCAATCATGCGAAGTTGCAGGGAATATTTATGGACTCGGTGCGTCTCGAGGGGGCGTCGCTCCGGTCAGCCGAACTCCAGGGAGCGTCCCTTGCCAATGCACAATTGCAAGGCGCAATACTCGACGAGGCTAATTTGGACGCTGCGAAGCTCGATGGCGCCAGCTGGCAGGGCGCATCACTAACGAGCACCTCACTTTTGGCGGCGTCGATTTCTGACGGATTCCTGGAGGGCGCGTCGTTTCGTTTCGCTCAGTTGCAGGGCGCGAATCTCGACCCGGCCACCCTCGATGAGGCTATGCTGTTTGCCACATTCGTCTGGCACACGCGGTTCTCTGGTTTCGGGCTGCCCTGGATAATCCTGCCGATAAGCGATCAGTTCTGGAAACCCCCGCCAACGTTCGGTCCCAAATTCTTTGGTTTTAAGGAGTACAAGAAATTCACAATGTCGCTCGAATCGAGCGTTCCGGCAGGGCCGCTGCAACACGACGCGCTGGTTCGAGCCAAATGGCTCGAACCAGCTACCGACCCAGACACGTTGGCCCGCGATGAAGAGACGGCCGAAAACTGGGACGGTCGGTCGAAACAGTCGGACCCAGCGGCGGTTTTGCGCCTACAGCGCCTCGGATGCGGTGCGACCCATGCACCTTTTATTATGCGCGGCCTGTATAGCAACTTCATTGTGTTCAGAGGCTCTCCGTTGTCGGCGGACGAGAAACGTTCCCTTGCTGCCGCATTTGTTGCCAAGGATTGCGAAGGCGCGCACGGCCTCGACGAGGAAACCCGCGCTGCCCTGCTCATGATAGCTGCGGAAACAGCAGAGCACGCGGCGACGCCTGAGCGCAGCACTGGGCCGTAGGTTATATCGACACGATCCACCGAACCGCGCCGACTCCTTGGCCCTTCGCGAGTTAGCGTTTCAGGCGCGCCGAGCCGTCATCAGCCGTGCCTGTGATTATGACGCCCTGGCCGCAACGGTTCGCCTTGACGCGCCGCACGTCCTGCCGATGACACCGGCCCGGGAACCCTTTTATGGTGCGCGGCGGAGGTCTAACGATGACGGTTGCCGCACGCCGGATCGACCATGAGGTATGGCGCCAGAGCCGCTACCTTGCCTGGCTTGAAGGCCAGCCGGAAACCTCGCACTTCGAGTTTGACGGCGCCCGGCCAGTCGCCATGGCCCCGGCGACGGTCGGCCACAACCGCATCGGCCGCAACATCCGCGACGCAATCGGCCACAAGCTGCCGATCGGAACGCCGTGCGACGTATACGGCCCAAAGGACGCGATCGAGACCGTTGGCGGCGCACTGCGCGAACCGGACGCATTTATTGCCTGCTCACGGCCGCCGCGAAACGGGGTGGTCGTGCCAGCGCCCGTCGTGGTCTTCGAGGTGCTGTCGCCCGGACACGAGACTCGGCGCCCCGACGAGCAGGAGAAGGTCGACGAGTATGAGTCGGTGCCGACGATCCTGCGCTACGTCGTCGTCGAGTCGGAGCGCCGGGGCTACCAGGTCTTCTGGCGTGAGCCTGGCGACCATGCGTGGCGTCGGGGCTCGCCCGAAACGGCCACGCCGATCGGCGTGCCGGAGTTCGGTATCGAGCTCGCGCTGGACGAGGTCTACGCCGGGCTCGACTTCGAATAATTGCCAATGGCAGGCGAAACCAAGTGCGTTTGACTTGGTGAAAGCAGGTGGTGCTTCGGCATTATGCGGCTACTGTCGATCCGCGTCGGCGGAGACACTCGCCTGGTGCCGCGCAACCGCGACCTTCGCGGAGCGGTGCTTTAGCCGACGCCCAACCGTAAGCTATTCGGCCGGCACGGGACGTGCCGCCACGTCAGGGGTCGTCCGTGCCGCCGCTCACGGCAGGTGCCCGCGTAGGTGCCCCGGACGAGCCGGGGCATGACGATGGTGAGCGGCGCGGGCGTCACGATGGTGAGCGGCGCGGGCGTCACGATGGTGAGCGGCGCGGGGATGACGATGGTGAAAGGCGCGGACCTGACGCTGTGAGCGGCCCTCAAACGCCCACGCGGCAAGCCGCCGTCAATTGGTGGACGGCTGCCGTTCTATAACGAACCAGGTCATGCCGGCAATGCCAAGGAACACAAACGCGCCAAGAAGCAGAAGGATCGAGGACTGGTCAATCCAGCCCAGCACCGGCACCGCAACGAACAATATCATGCCCACGGCCGAGGTGCGCCAGGAATGTGCATGCAAGCCCGCCAGAAATGTGCCGAGTGCAAGAACGGTAATCATCGCGAGCGAAATTGCATTGGCATTGAGGACGCCGTCAGCGCCATCGTTATACAATGCGTAAATGGCGAGAACGAGCGCGCCCCAGCTTACAGTCTGTAGACAAACCATGCGTATCTGGCCCTGCCTGGTCGGGAAATGGCGCCACCCGGAGACGATGCTGATGATCGCGAACACCGGAGTCATGGCGAGCCAGTAAGTCATCGGCACAGGGAAACTGACGCCGATCAAGGCCAGACTGAGCATTGCGATGTGAGGCGACTCTCGCAACAGCCAGGCAAGGAAGACCGAACGCGGCCGTCTCTGTGTAATCCCCGAAGTTTGTTGATCAAAATAGGGGCCCTCTGAGAGGGGTGCCGCATCTACCGTGCCGTCGATCATAACATGATCTCCCGATAAGACTTCGTGGAACGTTTACGCATACTTCTACAGACACATGGTCCAACCGCCGGATAGCCCCGCATCCTTCGGCTTCGGACCGAAATCCCGCGGTCGCCACCTGACGTCTCATTGGTTAGCCAGTGCATAAACGCTGGTCGCAAGCGTTGGTTGAATCAATGCGGCGTTACATTTGGGTGGTAGGCAAATTGTCGATTTGCGGTGGCGAATGCCATAGCATTGCCGGTTTTTCAAAAGCTTAGCGCTTAAGAACGGCCCAGCACACGGTTCGGGGCCGTGCGCCGCCAGCCGGCTGCTCGCGGTGATGCATGCTTCCGCGCCCGGCGTCGCTGGCGTCCGCGCACCGCCGTGCCGCGCGGCCGCGACCTTCGCAGAGCGGTCGTTTAGGCGACGGCCGACAATTAGCGACTCGACCGGCACTTCGCTTGCCGCGACGTCACGGCTCGACCGTGCCGCCGGTCACGGGGGCGCCCCGGAGATCCCCTGGGCAGGCTGTCACAATCAGGCAACCACCCAGCCCAGCCGCCGTCAGTGTGCGTGCAGCAGGCCGACGGGCCGGACGCCGTCGACGACTTCGACATTCAAGAATCCCTCCTGCAGCAGTTCAGCGGCGTGGGCCAGGGCGTCGGTGTCGCAGGGCAGCGTCATTTTTTGCCATTTGGCAACGCGGTGGGTGCCGTTACGGCAATAAAAACGATAGATGGTGCCGAGCGGATTGGCGCTGGCGAGCAGGCGGGTGAGTTCGATGGACAGGCGGTCGCTGCTGAACGGCTTGCCGACGAACGCGTCGGCCGGGCCGAGCGGGTTGGTCAGGGCGGCGGGGTGACCGCTGATGTAAAGAACCGGCAGGAAGGGATGGATCATCTTCGCGTAATGCGCCACGCCGTTGCCGTCGAGGCCGCCGGGCAATTGCAGGTCGGTGATCAGAATGTCGATCCGGAGAAGTCGCTCGATGATTTCGATGGCGGCTGCGCCGTCGCCAGCCTCATGCACGTCGAATCCTTCATCGGACAGTGCTTCCGCCATGACGACACGGAATTCGTAGTCATCCTCAACAAGGAGAAGCCGTTTTCCAAACATGCTTGGATCCTCGCAGTTATCGGTGAGCCGACATGCAAGGAAGCACTTCATTAACTTTTCGTCAACAAATCCGGTGAGGCTGTGGATAATATATCAATTGATTGTTTACATAATAATGAACGTATCGGAAATCGGATTTTCAAATATCAAATCGCGGTTCATGTTGCAGCGCAATATCGCTGTCGTTGCTCTGCCGTTACCCGCCACTAGCCGTTCCGCCGCATGCCGCCGGGGTGCCCTAAGCCGCCATGGCGGCGCGGACCGCGGCTTGCAGTTGCTGGTCGGAAACCGGTTTGAACAGCACGGCGGCAGCGTGACCGGTCTGGATGCGCGCGGTGGTGGATGGCTCCTTGGACCCGGTGATGAAGATCACCTTGGAACCGACGCCGGCGTGGATGGCCAGCGCGGCGTCCACGCCGTCGGCCTCGCCACGCAGGCGCATGTCCATCAGCACAATGCGGGGGCGATGCGACTCCGCCAGCGCGATGGCGTCGGCGGCGCTGGCGGCGACGCCGCAGACATCCAGGCCGATATCCTCCAGAACCAGACACCACGCGTCGGCGATCATGAAATCGTCGTCCACCACCAGGATGCAGTCGTTCAGATCGCTCATGACTGGTTTCGCTTACACATGTTCCGGCATGGCGAGGTGGATTTCCGTCGTCATGCCGCGGTCGTTTCTGACCGATATCGTCCCGTCGAGCTGGCCCACCAGGTTGCGGATGATACGACTGCCGAGACCGCTGCCGGGGCGTTCGGCCGGCGCATCCGCGGGCGGCCCGACGCCGTCGTCGGCCACGATCAGCACCAGCTTGCCCGCGTCGTCATTGCGTAAACTGACCGATATCGTTCCCGTGCCGTGGGGAAACGCGTGCTTGAGCGAGTTGGTCACCAGCTCGGTCACCAGCAGACCCAGCGGCACGGCGAAGTCCAGCCCGACGTCCAGCGTGCAGGCATCGACCGAGATGTTCACGCCTGCGGTGCCGCCGCCTTCCAGGATGTTGCGCGACAGTTCATCCAGGAAAGGCACGACGTCGAAGGTTTTCAAGTCCGAGGAGCCCATCAGTTGCTGGTGAACCAGGGCCAGCGCGGCGATGCGTCCGCGCACGGCGGTCAGCGCCTGTTTGGCCTGGGGGTCGTCGATCTTGCGGCCTTGCATCATCAGCAGGCTGTCCACCAGTTGCAGATTGTTCTTGACGCGGTGATAGACCTCGCGGAGCAGCAGGTCACGCTGCGCCAGGGCCTCGGTGCGCTGCTGGACGACGCGTTCGAGTTCCTGCTTGGCATCGCGCAGTGCGGCCTCGGCGCGGAAGCGGGTGTCGATGTCCTCGACGGTGCGGACGACGATGGTGCGGACGCCGTCGCCGGTGGCGTGGGCGACGGCGGTGGACACGCGGACCCAGAACGGGGTGCCGTCACGGCGCAGCCAGCGCATCTCGCGCACCGCGGACTGGTCCTGACCGGTGATCAGGCGGGCGAAATCCGCGGCATCGGCGGCGAGGTCGTCGGGGAAAGTGAAGGCGGCGGTGGTCCGGCCGATCAGTGCTTCGGGTTCGCGCCCGAGCATACGGGCAAGGGCGCTGTTGAGGCGCAGGATGCGGCGGTCGGTGGGGTCAGCCAGCAGTTTACCGACGGCGGCACCCTCGAAGCTGGCGCGGAACTCGGCTTCGGAATGGGCCAGGGCGCGGGCCGCGTCGGCACGGTCCGAGATATCGACGATGGCGGCGAGCACCATCGGGCCTTCGTCGGTTTCGATGGGATTGAGGCCGATTTCGATGGGAAACTCGCGGCCGTCGCGCTGCAGGCCGAACAGGTCGCGGCCGGCGCCCATCGGCCGCGCTGTGGGGCCGGCGAAGAACGCGGTGCGCAGGCCGGGGTGGGCGTGGCGGAACCGTTCGGGGACCAGCTTTTCGATCGTCTGCCCCAGCAGCGCCTGTCTTTCGTAGCCGAACAGCCGCTCGGTTTGTGCGTTGACCATGACGATGCGGCCGTCGGCGCCGGTCATGATCATCGCGCTGAGGGCGGATTCGACGACCTGACGGAAGCGGACCTACTCGCGCTTGCGGGCGGAGATGTCGATGCCGGCGCAGACCGCGCCGACGACCGTGCCGGACGGGTCGCGCAGCGGTTCGGCGTGCATCAGCAGGGTGCGCACGGTCCCGTCGTCGAGCCGGATGTCGATTTCCTCGTCGTGCACCGACTCGCCGTGGGCGGCGGCGCGGCGGATCGGCAGTGTGTCGAGCCTGACTTCCTGCCCGCCGCGAAAGACGCGGTAGGTCGGTCGCTCATGCAGCGGCGCGGTCATCGATGCGTTGGCCTTCGGCGGCAGGCGCAGCAGGATTTCGGCCTGGCGGTTGCCGGCGACGTGGCGGGCGTCGCGGTCATGGGTGAACCAAACGGCGGCCGGGACGGTGGCGAGGACGGTTTCCAGTTCGGTGGTGCGGGCGCGCAGCACGGTGGCGGCGTCGCGCCGGATGCGGGCCATTTGCAGGTTGCTGCCGACCCGGGCGAGCAGTTCGCGGGCGGCGAAGGGCTTCGTCAGATAGTCGTCGGCGCCGCGTTCGATGCCCTCGACCCGTGAGTCCTCGGCGGCGCGGGCGGACAGCAGCACGACCGGCAGGTTCTGCAGGTTCGGATCGGCGCGGACGGCGCGCAGCAGGGCGAAGCCGTCCAGGTGGGGCATCATGACGTCGGCGAGCAGCAGGTCGGGTTGGTGGCGGCGGATCGCCTGGAGGGCCTGGTTGCCGTCGGCCGCGGATTCGACGGTGTAGCCGTGTTCGGTGAGCAGGCGGCTGACATAGTCGCGCATGTCGGCGCTGTCATCGGCGAGCAGGACGCGGCCGGCTTGTGGGGGTTTGGCGGGCGTGAGTTCGGCGGGCGACGGCGTATCGTGGGGGATGGGCGCGGCGCCGTCCGGGGCGGGGAGCCAGCGCAATGCTTCCTCGACGTAGCCGAGGCTGCGCCGGGCGGGGGTGGCGGGGTCGTCCGCCTGGCTGCCGAGCTGGTCTTGCGGCAGATGGGCGGTGCCGTAGGGGATCCGGATGGCGAACGCGGTGCCGATTCCGGGCTGGCTTTCGACGGCGATTTCGGCGCCGTGCAGGCGGACCAGTTCCTGCACCAGGGCCAGGCCGATGCCGCTGCCTTCGAAGCTGCGGCCGATCGCGCCCTCGACGCGGTGGAAGCGGTCGAACAGATGCGGCAATTCGTGGGCTTGGATGCCGGTGCCGGTGTCGCGCACCATGAGTTCGGCGGCGGCGCCGTCCGGGGCCTGGCGGACGATGACGGTGACGGCGCCGCTGAAGGTGAATTTGAACGCGTTGGACAGCAGGTTGAGGACGATCTTCTCCCACATGTCGCGATCGACATAGACGGGTTTGGGCAGCGGCCGGCAATCGACGATCAGCTGCAGGCCGGCCTTTTCCATGGCGGAGCGGAAGCTGGAGGCGAGTTCGGCGGTGAAGGCGGCGAGGTCGGTGGGCTGGAAGTGCGCCTTCAGACGCCCCGCCTCGATGCGGGAGAAGTCGAGCAGGCTGTTGACCAATTTGAGCAGGCGGAGCGCGTTGCGGTGGGCGGTGTCGAGCAGGTGGCGGGCGGGATCGGCGGTGTTTGCGGCGAGGAGTTCCTCCAGCGGGCCGAGCATGAGGGTGAGCGGGGTGCGGAATTCGTGGGAGACGTTGGAGAAGAAGGCGGTTTTGGTGCGGTCGATCTCCGCCAAAGCGAGGGCGCGGCGGCGTTCGTCCTCGTAGGCGTCGGCGTTGGCGAGGCCGGCGGCGAGTTGGCCGGCGATCAGGTTGATGAAGCCGCGGCCGCCGTCGTCCGGCGGGTGGTAGGGGTTGACGGCGGCGATGAGGCAGCCGGCGAGGCCGTGCTGGCCGGGACGGGCGATCGGGACGATGACGGCCTGCTGCGGCGGGTCGGTCCAGGCGCCGGTGGGGAGGTGGCCGAAGCGGCTGGGCAGGTTGTCGACGGTGAGCATGGCGGGTTCAGCGATCAGGCGGTCGATGGGCCAGAGCGGGCCGGCGACTGGGTCGATGCTGTCGGGGGCGATCGCGTGGCCGGCGGGGACTCCGGTGGCGGCGGCGAGGCTGGCCTTGCCGGCGGCATCGAACAGGTAAGTCAGGGTGAAGGGCAGATCTTTGGTGTTGGCACCGAGCGCGCGCTGGGCGGCGGCGAGCAGTTCGGGGCGGGTGTTGATGCCGGCGATGGCGGTGGCGAGGCCGTTGAGGGTGGCGAGGTGGCGTTCGCCGATGATGCGCTCGGTCTGTTCGGTGACGACGCAGAGCAGGCCGGCGATGGCGCCGGTGTCATCGGCGACGGGGGAGTAGGAGAAGGTGTGGTAGGTTTCCT
>Ga0182012_10008439_pt1 | contig 10190 bp, 11 predicted proteins | sample 612S2SmetaG_FD_120486 | JGI IMG/M metagenome (GOLD analysis project Ga0182012, IMG submission 120486) | Permafrost microbial communities from Stordalen Mire, Sweden - 612S2S metaG | ecosystem: Environmental > Terrestrial > Soil > Wetlands > Permafrost | place: Sweden: Stordalen | collected... | reverse complement strand
TTCCGCGCCATGGCCGCCACCCTGCCACAACGGGCGGTCGCCGTCAAATAAATATTACATTACCATTAACTGACCCCTTTTTGACCCCTTTTTGGCATCTCACGAAGCACCACGGTTGGTATCAGACGAAGCATCGAGCGCAACATCACACGCAGCACTTGGCGCAACAGGTGAGGAAGCATTTCGCGCAACACCACACGAAGCACCAAATCATTATTTCTTTAAGGGGTAACGCGTGCAGGCGAAAAATGGTGGTTGCTGCCCGGCTAAAAGCCACGGCAAACTCACTCACTTACTCCATCCGGCGGGACACCGATGATTCAGACGCGCCCCAACGTGCAGCTTCCTCAAGTATCGCTTTCTCAAACAAAGCTCTGTCTTGCGGACGATCCTCCAATTCACTTGCTGCATAGATGAAAGTGTCGAGATCGTGAAAGTCCGTCAAACTAGAATGACGACTTGCTTGCCAGATACGTTTTGCTCCTTCCAATGGCGTAAGCTCTAAATTGAGCATCGAGGTTGAAACAATTCGCGCGTAATTCCTGAGAGCGTCTATCTTCCCCATGCTCTCACAACCGAGTTCATTCAACGCTTGTTCAAAAAGTTTTCGAGCTTCATCCGTATCGTTTCCGCTCAATCCTGCGAGTTCAATGAGAGACTTTGATTCGACACCGGCGGACAGTGCTTTAACTGCGATGTCAGGCAAGTCGTCGGCAGGAATCAATCCAAGCACCCATCGTGCTTGGATTGATTTCAAATTGAAGTTTGTGTTCATCAGTTTTTGAACTTAAAGCCGACACGCTCTCCGGTCTGGAGGTTCTGCCAGTAATGAATGATGGTGTCGCCGTGAATGTGCTCCATCTTGGCCCATACATTTTCCGGGAAGGCTGGGTCGTTAATAGCACCTTGCATAATCCGTGCAAGCGTCAGTCCTCACTATTGACACTTTTCCTTTAAACGAAACCGGCGGGCCCCCCCCCGTGGTGCTCTTTGGCTTCCGATTAAAACTGTTGGCCCCATGCTCACGGCCCTAACGTAAACCCATTGGTTGGGTCGAAATCAACTCCAAACTTGGCGCTTTCTCCTGCCTGCTCCCTTTTTCCACCTCGCCTCGGTCTGGGCTGGGGTGAGGGGGAAGCGCTCAATTGACCGGCTGGTGTGTGCAAATCACCCTGTCTTTTCAGGAATCGGGCTTGGTTCGCTGGCAGCCAGGTATGCATCCCGGCCAATACTGGAATCAGCCTTCAACCCTCGGCTGGTTTCCCGGTTTTTGGCTTTTGGGCAGCTCGCTCGGAAGCTGCGCCATTGGTTCCCGCCCGCGATTCCATTCGACCGGCATGGCGCACCAGTTGGATGGCCCCGCACAATCCCGGGCTGTCGTCGTGGTCTGCCTAGTCCTCCACCGCAAACCCGACTTTGATGGTGACCTGCCAATGATGGACCTTGCCCTTGAGGATGTTGCCGCGCGTTTCCATCACCTCAAACCAGCAGAGGTTTTTGATGGTCTTGTGCGCGCGTTTGATGGCCAGCTCCACCGCCTCCTCGATGGAGGTGGTGGAGGTGCCGGTGAGTTCGATGAGTTTGTATATGGGATCTTTCATAAAATGCTTCAGGGTCGCCGGGAATGGACGGGGTCGGATTCACGGCACCAGCACCGCCGCGCCGTCAAAGCGGCCGGCGCGCAGGTCAGCCAGGGCTTCGTTGGCTTTAGCCAGTGGATAAGGGTTGGTTTTGGTGACCAGGCCGATCGCCGGCACGGTGCGCAGAAAATCGAGGCCATCCTGCCGGGTAAGATTGGCCACGGACTGCAATTGCCGCTCCTCCCAGAGCAGCCGGTAAGGAAAGGAGGGCAGGTTGGTCATGTGAATGCCCGCGCAAATCACACGGCCGCCCTTGCGCACGGCCTGTAACGCCACGGGCACGAGATCGCCCACGGTGGCAAAAATAATCGCGGCGTCCAGCGGCTCCGGCGGCGGTTCGTCCGAACCGCCCGCCCAGACCGCGCCCAGCCCCCGGGCGAAATTTTGGGTCCCGATATCCCCGGGCCGCGTAAAGGCAAACACGTCCCGCCCCTGCCACCGGGCCACTTGGGCAATGATATGCGCCGCCGCGCCAAAACCATATAACCCCAGCCGCTGGCCGGGACCCGCCAGACCGAGGGAGCGCCAGCCAATCAGCCCGGCGCAGAGCAGGGGGGCCAGGGATATATCGGTGCCGGCGTCGCCCAGCGGAAAGGCAAACCGGGCATCCGCCACCACCTCCGTCGCAAATCCGCCATCCCGGGTGTAGCCGGTGAAACGGGGGTGATCGCACAGGTTCTCCCGTCCAGCCAGGCAGTAGGGGCAAACCCCGCACGTATGGCCCAGCCATGGAATCCCCACGCGTTCTCCCAGCTCCAGACCGGTCACGTCCGCCCCCAATGCCTCAATCCGGCCGACGATTTCATGACCGGGGATGATCGGCACCTGCGGATGGGGCAGTTCGCCATCCACCACATGCAAGTCGGTGCGGCAGACCCCGCAAGCGGCGACCTTGACGCGAATCTGCCCCGGGCCGGGTTCCGGAGTGGCCCGCTCCGTCCAGACCAGCGGGGTTCGCAGTTGGTTTAAAACCATGGCTTTCACGGCTTTTTTTCCGTTGCTTCCAGCAGCCGGTGAAACACGCCCGGCAGCAAGTCGGACAGATCTTCCGCCAGCAGTCCCGGGCCAAACCCCGTGGCCGCCGCGCCATGCAGCCACACGCCCGCCGCCGCCGCGAGGAAAGGCTCCATCCCTTGCGCCAGCAAACCGAGGATAATCCCGCCCAGCACGTCCCCCGCGCCGGCCGTGGCCAGCGTCGCCGGCGCGTTGGCGTTGATGATGGCCCGCCCGTCCGGCGCGGCGATCACTGTGTCACTGCCTTTCAGCACGATCACCGCCCCGCTCCGGCGCGCGGCGGTGCGCGTGCGGGTCAGTTTGTCCCCGCTAGGGTCAAACAACCGCGCGAATTCACCCTCATGCGGGGTCAACACACACGGTCCATGAATCGCCTGGTCCAGCTCCGCCGGGTTGGCTTGGAACGAGGTGAGCGCATCCGCGTCCAGCACCGTCGGCCGGCCTTCGGCCAGCATCGCCAGGGCGCGCTGGCGCGTCTCCTCCCCCACCCCCGCGCCGGGACCGATCAGCCAGGCCGTGTAACGCCGGTCGCCCAGCAGGCGGCCAAAATCTTCCGGCCCCGCGAGGGGCTTGACCATGATACTGGTCAGGGTGGCGGCGTAAACCGCCAATGCCACCTCGGGCACCGCAATGGTCGCCAGTCCCGCCCCGGCCCGAACCGCCGCCCGGGCGGCCATGCGCGCCGCCCCGGTCTCCGGGTAGCCGCCATTAATCAACACATCGCCCCGGGTGAACTTGTTTCCTTCCGCCGCCGGCTGGGGCAGGTGCGACCGCCAGAGTTCCGGCCCATTCTCGAAGGTGTCCGGCGTGATCTCTGGCAGCACGCTGGCCGGAATGCCAATGTCCGCCACCTCCAGCATCCCGCACAACCGCCGGCCTGGGAAGAGCAGATGCCCGGGTTTCTTGCGAAAAAAAGTCACGGTCAACGCCGCCTCCACGGCCCCCAAGCTTTCGCCGGTGTCGCCCATTAATCCGCTCGGCACATCAATGGCCACGATGGGCAGTTCGCGCCGGGCGGCTTCCGCCAGGGTTTCGACGGCCAGTCCGGCGAGCGGCCGGTTGAGGCCCGCGCCGAAGAGGGCGTCCACCACCAGATCCGTCTCCTCCAGGACGGCGGGTGTCAATGGCACGATGGGACTCAGCCAGCGGCCGGCATGATTGCGGGCGGCGCCGGTGAGATTCTCCCGGGCGCCGAGCAGAGCCACCTTGACGGGCCAGCGATCCCGGGCGAGCAACCGGGCGACCACAAAGCCATCCCCGCCGTTATTGCCGGGTCCGCACAGCACCGTGACGCGCCGCAGGGTCCAGTGCCGCTTGATTTCCTGCGCCACCGCGCGACCGGCATTTTCCATCAAGGTCGTTTCCCCAATGCCCGCCGCTGTCGCCAACTGGTCCGCCTCCCCCATTTGGTGAACGGTCAGCAGGGCCGTCGCCAGACTCAGGGTTCCATCCGGTCGGGCTGGACGATTATCCATGACCGGTGCGGGAGTATCATTGAGTTGCGATTCCATGACTGGTTGCTAGGTTTCGTATTCGACCGCAAAACCGGTAGTTTCCGCGTTGTACCCCAATCCGTCAATACCGTCAAATGGCGAAGGGTTCCCGGTCTCGGGCCACCGCTCGAATCGCGGGCAAGGGAGTATTACGGCGATCACACGAGTGATAATTTAATGGTCCAGGGGAAAGTCGAAAATGGGGTGTTTACCCCAATGATGCGCCACCGCCAAACCGATTTTTTGTAAAAACGCGAGTTTTTGCTACTCAAATTGCAGTTTATGGTCTATAATGTACCCTAACTAAGGTCTTTAAAAATGATATGAATGCCACAATCATGAAATATGCCCCGCTCGGTGCCGTTTTGCTGCTCGCCGCCGCCCCGCTCGCCGTGCGTGCCGATCTGATTTACAAAAACGTCGGTGGCACCGGCCTGATTTACGATACCACCGATGGCACCACCTGGACCCAAAGCGGGGATTATTCCGGGCAGACCTTTACCCAGGCCGGGGCGGTCGCTTATGTGGCCGGTCTGACCATTCCCGGCGTGAATGCCAGTTGGGAACTGCCCGACTCGACGCAACTTAGAACCTTGTTCCTCCAGTTGGATGGTTCGCCGAACAATTATGGCCCCGAAGTTCCGTTTGGCAGCGGTCCGAATGATTACGTCAGCAATGTCCATGAGCAGTATTACTGGACCGATACTCCGAACGGCGACTTTAACTTCGCCTACGGCTACGGGGGCTATGATGCCAACGTCAACGATCTTAATTATGTCTGGGCCATAGAACAGGCTCCGGAACCGTCCGGCGGGGTGATGAGCGTGCTGGCCTGCGGTCTGCTCGGCGGATTCCTCTGGTTGCGCCGTCCCGCCGTCCGCGCCTGATCCCCGGCTAAAACGTCCGAGGTCCTTCGCTTCACGATTCGAGCGGGATCATTTCCGTGCGAATGTGCTTCCCCGTGCAATGCAAGATCGCCACGCTGCGCGCCGTGGCATATTTCGGCCTCCCCGCATAGCCAGGATTAAAAAAGCGCACCCCGCCAATCACCTCGTTGAAGGCCTTGTGCGTGTGCCCAAAGACCACCACCTCCGGCCGCGACCGCGTCAGGCGCGCCTGCAATTTTTCCTCCAGCGCGTACGGATTGACAATGTGCTGCACCAGAAACTTCAAGTCGCCCAGCGTGACCAGTTCGGTGAGTTTCAGCGGGTTGCCCATGTCCGTGTTCCCCAGCACGGCCGTGGTCGGTGCGATTTGTTCCAGCTCGAAAATAATGATCTGCATCCCCACGTCACCCGCGTGAATAATGTGGTCCACGCCCCGGAACAATTCCATAATGCGCGGGTCAAGGAAATCGTGGGTGTCCGAAATCACGCCGATTTTCATGCGCCAGCCTCCTCGGCGGCGGGCGCGGCTTCCGAATCATCGGCGCGGACGCCCGCCTCTTTGTCCGCCGGCGATTCCGCGGCGCTCAGCTTCATGGCCCCGACGAACAGCCCCGTGAAGAGTCCGGCGCTCAGGAGGGTATTGCGGAAAAATTCCCACGTTTGCGGCCAGCCGTTTGTGCCTTTCACCAGGGCAATCAGCCAGCCAGCCAGGGTTTTGGTGTATTCAGGGTTTTGAAACGGGTTCATCAGCCACGAGGCGGTGTTCGTGATCAAGTAAAAGAGCAGGGCACCCAGAATCCCGCCGCCCAGCAGCGAAACGAACCGGGATTGCGGCTTTAACTTCCGCCCCAAACCAATAATCACAACATAGCCCAGGTAATTCACCAATTGATATTTGATCACCGACCACGTCCAGACATCATACCCTTTGGACTGGTAATAAAAATTGAGCGCCACATCGGTGAGCACCAGGGTGCCCAGCGGCAGCCACCAAGCCATGGAGGTGGCACAGTACACCCCGCCACAAAAGGCGACGGCGTACACCACGCTAAAACTGGGCGGAAACAGGTTCGGCCAGCGGCTCAAGGCCGCCAGGACCAGAAACACCACCACCAGCCATGTCTGCGACTTCTCTTTCAATTCGCACAGGATAATTCACCGCGCCGCCGGGACAAGCTTTTCAGCAGACCCCGGTCCGCCCGGCGGCGGGCGAATTTAGAGCATTTCCATCAATGCTCTAATTTCCGCCTTTGTTTCGTGAGGATTTGTGCCATGCTGCGCCCTCCCGATGTTTCGGTCCCGGGCTTGACCGTGTGAATCCTTTATTTGCCATCATTTACGAAAACGACGACCTGCTGGTCATTAACAAACCGGCCGGCCTCGTCTGTCATCCCACCAAAGGCGATGAATATTCCAGCCTGATCAGCCGTATCCGCCTGCACTTGGGGCCGGCTTCCTCCGCGCACTTGATCAACCGCCTGGACCGCGAAACCAGTGGCGTGCTCCTCGCCGCTAAAAACAATCTTGTCGCCGGGGAATTGGGCAAAATCCTCGAATCTCGCGCCGTCACCAAGGAATACCTGGCCATCGTCCATGGTCATGTGCTGGCGGAGCAGGGGACCATCGAGGCCCCTCTGGGCAAAGATCTCCACAGCCTCGTCGCCATCAAGGACTGCGTCCGCACTGATGGCGCGTTGTCGCGCACGGATTATTGGGTGGAACGCCGGTTTACCCGGCTGGTTGCGCCCGGCATGGTGGATGGCCCAGGCGCGCCCTTTTCGCTCCTGCGGATCGTGCCGCTGACGGGGCGCAAGCATCAGATTCGCATTCATCTGGCGCACTTGGGCCATCCCATCGTCGGGGACAAGCTTTACGGTGGCGACCCGGATTTGTACCTCGCGCTGGTGGAGGGCCGGTTGACGGACGAACAGCGGGCCCGCTTGATTTTTGAGCACCACGCGCTCCACGCCCGGGCCTTGCGCTTCGAATGGCGCGGCCAGCCCCGCGAATTTGCCTGTTCCCCCGAACCCTGGTTCACCGCGTTCGCCCGGCCCGCCTGAATCAGCCCCGGCCTCCTCGCCGGAAGCTGAACGATTCTCCGAGCCGCTTCCGCAAAACGACAGCATAAATACACGACAAAACGGAGCTTTTGTAACACTTTTGCCGACAGGGGGTTCGGGCCATGGGTTTTGAGTGGTATGACAAAAATCATATTGTGTTTAGCGCTGATTTATAATAAGATATTTGCAACTCAACCAAAAGAAATTGCGATAGTAAGGTCGCGCATTGCCTTGTCTCCATTGGGGCGAAACGGTCAGGGAATTCCTGCGCGGGCCTGGGTCGGTGATTCAACAATTTTAATAAAACATTTCATAAGAATTTCAATTCGTCATGGGCGGGCGGTGCTTGGGGCGGCCACCCGGGCGGATAAGAAGGATGCGCCAAGGTGGTGCCGGGATTGGGCCGCATAATGCGGATCTGCGGTTGTCGCAGAACTGCCGCCGGAGCGGTGCGCGCGGCGGCAGGCCATTCCAAGCGACATTTCTTGACCGGGTGGCGCCGCCGGGCGGTCCAGGGCCGCCCATGATCAACAATTCCACGTCGGCGCGCGATCATAACGGGATATATGAATGCTAATCGTACTTGGCTCATCCTGGCAGTATGCCTGCTGGGACCCGGCTTGGCGGGTTACTTATTGAAACCCTGCCCTCCCGCCAGCCCGCTGGTGACGGAATCATCCGGACCAGTCCCCTCAAACTCAATGCCCGTCGCCAGCGCGCCGGGGGATTCAACCCCCATCCGGCTTCCCGACAGAGTTTTCCCCGCCCGGTATGCGGTTGAAAAGCCGGCTCCGACCACCGCCCCATTTCCAGCCGGGGGGACTTGGGATGAGATTCGTGACTGGGTCAAAAGCCATCCATCCGCGGCCCTGGCCTGGGCCGCTGGCGCGCCGCCCGGGCCCCTCCATGATTCCGTGGCCGAGCTCATTTGCTCGCTGCTGGCGGCCTCGGATCCGGCGCAAGCCGTGGCCGTGGCGGAGCGTCTGGGCGGGAATGGCGCCACGAATGTCATGGCCAATGTGGTCCTCCAGTGGGCCGCCCGGGACGAGCCGGCCGCCAGCGCGTGGGCGGCCGCCCAGCCGCCGGGCGAAGAACGGGATTTGTTGCTCAGCCGGATCGCGCTTGTGCAATCCAAATCCAACCCGGCGGAGGCCGCGAAATTGGTGGCGGAACAGATTTCTCCGGGTCCGGTCCAGGAGGAGGCGGCCATCAGCGTGGCCTCGCAGTGGGCCGCCCAGGATCCGAACGCCGCGCTGGAGTGGGCGCAGTCCTTTCCGAACTATGGCCTCCGCCACCGGGCGGTCCTGGAGGTGGAGCACGCCGCCGGCATGACGACGGAATAGCGCGTCCGAATTTTGATATGCGATGAACTGCCAGCGCGACATCTTGACGCCGGTCCAAAAACCAAACAAACAACCAAACAAACAACCAAAGACATACCAATGAACCTCCTCATGATCAATCCCACCAGGGTAATCGGCGCCCTGGCCGCCTTTGCGGCGGCCAGCGCGCTCTCCCTCCAGGCCCAATGCACCATCAACATGGGCTCCACCCAGCAAACCATTGACGGCTTTGGGGACTCCAGCGCATGGTGCGGAGTCTTCTCCACCGCCAAGCAAAACTCGCTCTGGCAAACGCTGGGCTTCTCCCTGTTGCGCATTCGCATTGATCAAGGCGGCACGCTCAGTAATGAAGCCCCCTGGCAGGATGAAATTAGCAACGCCGCCAATGCGCACGCGGCCGGGCTCAAGGTGTTCGGCACCTGCTGGACCGTGCCTTCCCAATGGCAAACCGGCAACGGGGAGATCATCACCAACGACTCCGCCGCCTACGGCACCTGGCTGAGCCAGGCGGCTTCGGCCCACAATCTGGACTGGACTTCCCCCCAGAATGAGCCGGATGGCGCCAATTGGACGTATAATGACTATTTCAACTTCATGCTAAACGGCTCTTCCCAGATCGTGAACAGCGGGCGGGCGCTCATGATGCCGGAATCCTGGGGATTCAATGATAATTATTCGGATCCCTCCCTCAACAACTCCACGACCGACAGCCGCATCACCATCGTGGGTGGCCACCTTTACGCCGGCGGTTTGTACGTCCATACAAACGCGTTGAACCATGGCAAGCATGTCTGGATGACCGAGTATTACTTCGACGGCCCGAACAACATCGGCGCCTGCATGTCCCTGGCCCAGAACATTCAAGATTGCATGAACGATCAGTTCAGCGCCTATGTCTATTGGTGGGACAACGACAATGACACCAACACCGTCATGGTCCTCAGCAGCGGCGCCATTAACAAGCAAGGCTACGTGGAGGGCCAGTTTGCCAAGTACATCCGGCCGGGCGCCACGCGCGTCGCGGCCACCTACACTCCCCAATCGGGGGTCTATGTGACCGCCTACAATAGCGGCGGCAATCTGGTGATTGTGGCGCTCAACGAAAACACCGGCTCGGTCAACCAGCAATTTAACATCAGCGGCGGGTCGGTGGGTTCGGTCCAGCCCTACCAAACCTCCGCCTCCGAGAGCATGGCCTCGCTCGCATCCATTAACGTGGGGAACAATAGTTTCACCACCTCGCTGCCGTCTCAAAGCCTCACCACCTTTGTGCAAACGAGCAGTGGTAGCGGCCCGGCAAACGGCACCTATAAACTCATAGTGAAGAGCAGCGGCCAAAGCATGGATGTGGCCGGCGCGGCCACCACCAACGGCACCCAGATTGACCAGTGGCCATATCACTCCGCCAGCAATGAGCAGTGGACCATCACCAGTATCGGCAGCGGCCTGTACACGATCATTGGAGTTCAGAGCGGCAAGAGCGTGGACTGCAGCAACTGGGGCACGGCCAACGGCACCAAGGTGCAAATCTGGACTTATGATGGCGGGACCAATCAGAAGTACCTGTTCACCTCGGCGGGTGGCGGCTATTATGAAATCTCGCCCAGTTATCTGACCGGGTCGTGCCTGGATGAATACGGCGACACGCAGACGGATGGCGCGGTGGTTGACCTGTGGCAGTCGAATGGCGGCGCGAACCAGCAATGGTCGCCTGAGGCTCCCTGACCCAACCCGCTTTGTTTCGCCAGGGGGG
>Ga0182012_10008437_pt1 | contig 10191 bp, 7 predicted proteins | sample 612S2SmetaG_FD_120486 | JGI IMG/M metagenome (GOLD analysis project Ga0182012, IMG submission 120486) | Permafrost microbial communities from Stordalen Mire, Sweden - 612S2S metaG | ecosystem: Environmental > Terrestrial > Soil > Wetlands > Permafrost | place: Sweden: Stordalen | collected... | reverse complement strand
TCCTCGGCTATTTCATGCATTTAGCGCGGCGCTGCCGCTGGCTGACGGCGCCTCCGCCCGGGGATATACGTTGATACGCGCCAAAATCCAATGGCGAAGGCGCATTTACTGTCCCGCCGGGCTCGTTGTGCGGCGCGGGGGATTGCTGTAGACTTCGCGAAAGGGTTGTCACAGGCGCGGGAAACCGCTACCACCGCGCCATCCGCGGCTGAACGGAACGCCGCTTCATGAATAGCGATTTTTGGCTGGCAGGAGCTTACCCTGCGCCAAAAAGCCGCTGCTGAAGCGCTAACTAAGGAGCCTCGGCCCCACCCATGGATTTTCTCAAGCCCCGGTTGATCCCCATGAACCGCCGTCGCCGCATATATGAAGGCAAGGCCAAAGTGCTCTATGAGGGGCCCGAGCCCGGAACCTTGATCCAGCATTTCAAGGACGACGCCACGGCCTTCAATGCAAAAAAGCATGAAGTGATCGACGGCAAGGGCGTGCTCAACAATCGGATCTCTGAATATGTGTTTCAGAATCTGAACGCCATTGGCGTGCCGACTCATTTCATTCGCCGACTCAACATGCGCGAGCAGTTGATCCGCGAAGTCGAGATCATCCCTCTGGAAGTCGTCGTCCGCAATGTCGCGGCGGGCTCGCTGGCGAAGCGCCTCGGCATGGAGGAGGGCACGCAGCTGCCGCGCTCCATAATCGAATTCTATTACAAGAACGACGCGCTCGACGATCCGATGGTTTCCGAGGAGCACATCACGGCCTTTGGCTGGGCGAGCCCGCAGGAGATCGACGACATCATGGCGCTGGCGATTCGCGTCAACGACTTCCTCTCCGGCCTGTTCCTCGGCGTCGGCATCCGCCTTGTCGACTTCAAGATGGAATGCGGCCGCCTCTGGGAAGGCGAGATGATGCGCATCGTCGTCGCCGACGAGATTTCTCCTGATTCCTGCCGCCTGTGGGACATCAAGTCCAACGACAAGCTCGACAAGGACAGGTTCCGCCGCGACATGGGCGGGCTGGTCGAGGCCTATACCGAGGTCGCGCGCCGTCTTGGCATCATGCAGGAGAATGAAACGCCCCGCTCCGGCGCGCCAAAGCTCGTCGAATAGGCGAGGCGCTTTGGAACAAGAATTTGACCCGCCCCGCAAGGGCGGGTTTTTTGTTGCGGACGCACCCGCCTCAAACTTCCATAAGCGCGCCGACATGAGCGACGACGGAGTTGGCGAGATCGTCGGGCTTGTAGCCGCCTTCCAGTAGCGAGACGACGCGGGAGCCGCAGCGGCGCGCGGCGATCTCCATGATGCGCAGGGTGACGTCGTGGAAATCGCTCTCTACAAGACGTAACCCGCCGAGCGGATCGTGCAGATGCGCGTCGAAGCCGGCGCAAAGGATGATGATGTCGGCGCCAAAGGCGTCCAGACGCGGCAGGATGCGCGCGTTGAACGCCTCGCGAAAGGCCTCGCTGCCGTCGCCCTTGACCAAAGGCGCGTTGACGATGTTGTCGAAGGCGCCGGTCTCGCTCGCGGCGCCCGTGCCGGGATAGAGCGGCATTTGATGCGTCGAGCAGTAGAGGACGTTCTTGTCGTCCCAGAAGATGCGCTGCACGCCATTGCCATGATGCACGTCGAAGTCGATGATCGCGATGCGCTCGGCGCCGCAGACGGACATGGCGTGACGAACCGCGATGGCCGCGTTGTTGAAAAAGCAGAAGCCCATCGCCACGCCGGGCAGGGCGTGATGACCGGGCGGACGCGTCGCGACAAAGGCGTTCTTCGCGCCGCCGCGCATTACGCTTTCCACCGCGAGAACGGCCCCGCCCGCCGCGCGGAGCGCAGCCTCATATGTGCCGGTGCTCATCACGACATCCGGAGCGAATTGAGCTAGGCCTTGCTTAGGCGTCGCGGCCTCGATTTTCGCGAGATATGCCGGCTCATGCACGCGAAGCAGCGCCTCTAGCGACGCGGCCGGCGCCTCGGCGCGCAAGGCTGCGCGGAATCGGTTGTCAGCGAGCGCCGACGCTACAGCGGCGAGGCGTTCCGGCCGATCCGGCTCGCCGGGGCCGGGGTCATGCGTCGGGGCGGATGGTGGCGCAACCAATAAGGTTGAAGGCGCGCTGGCGGCGCGGACGCGGAAAGGCGCGAGCGCGCAAAGGGCCAGCGCCTCGCGGCGGCTTGGCCCGCGCGTCATCCTACCTGTCCGCGATGGCGCAGAAACTGGTCCGCCAGCACGCAGGCCATCATCGCCTCGCCCACGGGAACGGCCCTGATGCCGACGCAGGGATCATGGCGCCCCTTCGTCGAGACGTCGGCGTCATGGCCGGCGCGGTCAATCGTGTGGCGCGGGGTCAGGATCGAGGATGTCGGCTTGACCGCGAAGCGCGCGACAATGGGCTGCCCGGTCGATATGCCGCCCAATACGCCGCCAGCGTTGTTGGACAAAAACACTGGAGCGCCATTGGGGCCTGAGCGCATCTCATCGGCGTTGGCCTCGCCCGTCAGCTCGGCGGCGGCGAAGCCCGCGCCGATCTCGACGCCCTTGACCGCGTTGATCGACATCAGCGCGCTGGCGAGCTCCGAGTCGAGCTTGCCATAGATTGGCGCGCCCCAGCCCACCGGAACGCCAACGGCCTCAAGCTCGATCACCGCGCCGATGGAGGAACCGGCCTTGCGAATGTCGTCGAGATAATCCGCCCAGCGTTCGGCGGCTTGCCTGTCGGGGCAGAAGAAGGGGTTTTTCTCGACCTCCTCCCAATCGAATCGCGCGCGGTCGATCTTGTGCGGGCCGATCTGCACCATCGCCCCGCGAATCGAGACGCCCTCGATCACCTTGCGCGCCAAGCCGCCAGCGGCGACGCGCGCGGCGGTCTCGCGGGCCGAGGAGCGGCCGCCGCCGCGATAGTCCCGGATTCCGTATTTCGCGTCATAGACGTAATCGGCGTGGCCAGGGCGGTATTTCTGCGCGATCTCGCCATAGTCCTTGGAACGCTGGTCGGTGTTCTCGATCACCAGCGCGATTGGGGTTCCGGTCGTCACCTGCCGGCCCTGCTCGTCGTCGAACACGCCGGAAAGGATTCTGACTTCGTCCGCCTCGCGCCTTTGCGTGGTGAAGCGCGACTGGCCGGGTTTGCGCTTGTCGAGAAAGACCTGAATTTCAGCAGCAGTCAAAGGGATGCGCGGCGGACAGCCGTCTACGACGGCGCCCAGCGCCGGCCCGTGGCTCTCGCCAAAGGTGGTGACGCGGAAGAGATGGCCGAAACTGTTGTGGGACATGCCGGGACCGCGAGTTTTCAGGGCGTGCGCGTTTGTAGGGCGGCAAGCGGGCAGGGTCAAACCCCCCGGGTTGGAGGCTCGCCCCCGGGGAAATTGCGGGAAAAGCATTTCGCTTGACGACAAAGTCGCAGACCAAGCTGCAATTCGATGTGAGCCTGGGGTCAAGAACAGGCCGCGCCGGGCGCGACCTAGAAGAAAATCCAGCAAAGCAGAGCCGCGAGTTCGGCCTCCCTCGTCTTTATCCGAGCGGATTCAGGCGAGGGCAGATCGCGCATTCGTCACGACAATTGGAGAGAAACAATGACTGCGGACATAACAGCCTTGATCATGGGAGCGGCCTTCGCACTTGGATTTATCATGGTGGTTTTCGGCGGCGTCGGCTTCATGAAAAGCCATCTTGTGTTGCTGCAAACGCGCTCCAGGCTGGCTCAGAGCGTCGTTTTCGCCTCGGCCGGACTGATGTTCGTGCTTGGCATGACGGTGCATTTCACCGGGAGCACCAACACGGCGTTTCTGCGCGGCCAGCGTCAGCAGACTTCAGCCTGCGAGCTTGCGAGCGAAGCGGCGCATCCCAACGCGCGCGGCGGCTCTTCTGGCGTCATCGGCCGCGACATCATCGCCTGCATGAAGGCGGCGGGCTTCGAATGGACGCAAGAACTGGCGCAATGCAACGAGGCGCCCGTCGCGACGAATAGCTACTGCTATTTGCCGAGGACGCGCTTCGATCGCACGATCACGTTGGCGCAACTCGCCTTCGACTGATGATGCGCATTCGGGGATTTCCGGCCGCGAAAATTCGCGGCCGGAGCTTTTTCAAGAAGGCTAGCGGCGGAACCAGACGCCGGGGTTCCAGTTCCAGCCGTGATGTTCGTCGTGCCAGCCCCAGTGTCCGCCAACCCAGAAATGCTCGGGTGAGGGGCGCGGCGGCGGAGTCTCGACGATGACGGCGGGCATGGGAGGAACGGCGACGTCCACATAATGGCCGCCGACCCAGAACCAGTCGGCGCCTCGCCATACCCAATGGCCCGGAACCCAGTTAACGCCGGGATGAGGAGGGGGCGGCGCGCGCTCGACCATCGGAGCGGGCATGGGGCGCTCGTAAGCGAAGGGTTGAGCCTGCGCTATTCCCGCTCCGAGGGCGGCGACCAGAAGCGCCGAGGTCAATGACGCCGACATGAGGCGGCGAATACTGGATTGCATGATCTTTACTCCTTCAGGCAGTGCATGATTCGATTGCGACGAGAATTAAGGCGCAACCTTAGTGATGGTGGTCGTGGCGATGATAGTGTGCGCGATGATGATGGCGCTGATAATGATGGCGATGATGGCGCCCGTGCCGATAGTGGCGATGGCCGCGACCTTCATAATGGGCCTTCTCGATCAGCCCATGATCGCCGACCATCGTCCGCGCGACGGCTGCCTGCATGGGTGCGGCCCGCGCGGGGGCCGAAGTCGAATCTACGGCGACGAACAGTCCGGCGGCGGCGATCGCTGCAATCATAAGGCGCTTCATGTTGTTCTCCTGCTTTCCGCGAATTTCCTAGGGCGCTTGGCCGGCGCTTCCCGTCGTGGGTTGCGGCGCCGGCTGGGCGGAGGCGGGGATGTCAAAACCCCGCGACAAGCGAACAATCGCAGATTGGATTTGAATGCAGCTTGAAATGTCTGTTCATCAAGCGTTTATCTGGGACGTCGGGGTCTTTGGCCCCGCTAGGCGGACACGGCTCGGTTTTTAGCCGTGCGCGGTCTCCGCGCCGATCGCTGTCGCTGCGGCGGCGACGGGAGGTTTCTTCCGTTTCAGCTTGCTCATCAGCAGATAGATCACGGGCGTCGTATAAAGCGTGAGTATCTGGCTGAGCAGCAAACCGCCAACAATAGTGATGCCGAGAGGTCGGCGCATTTCCGCGCCGACGCCGCTTGCAAACGCGAGGGGCAGGGCGCCGAACAACGCGGCCAGCGTCGTCATCAGGATCGGACGAAAGCGCTCTCTTGCAGCCTCAAGCGCCGAGTCATGCACGCTCAGGCCCCGGTCGCGTTCGGCGTGAAGCGCGAAGTCGATGAGCATGATGCCGTTTTTCTTGACGATGCCGATGAGCAGCAGAATGCCGATGAAGGCGATGACCGTGAAGTCCGTGCCAAAGAGCTCCAGCGCCAGCAGAGCGCCAAGTCCCGCCGAGGGCAGCGTCGAAATTATGGTGATCGGATGAATGTAACTCTCATAGAGCACGCCGAGAATAATATACACGGAGAGCAGCGCCGCGATGAGGGTCAATCCCATGCCGCCGGAGCTCTTGCGGAAGTCCGCCGCGTCGCCAGCGAAGCCTGTATGTAGCGTTAGCGGCGGATTCATTTCCGCGACCGCCGCCTCGATGGCGTTGGTTCCCGTCTCCAGCGAGACGCCCAGGGCGAGATTGAAGCTGATCGTGACGGAAGGGAGAACGCCCTGGTGGTTAACGACGAGGGGCATATTGCCGCGCTCAATATGCGCCAGCGCCGTGAGCGGGACCTGCTGACCATTCGCGCTGGAGACATAAATGCCGGAAAGATCGCGTATATCCCGCTGGCGCGACTGTGGGACTTCGACGACGACGCGGTAATTGTTGCGCTGTGTGTAGATGATCGAGTCTTGCCGCTGCCCAAAGGCGCTGTTGAGCACGGCATCCAGCGTGGAGACTGCGACGCCCATCCGTGACGCGGCGTTGCGGTCGATGACGACATTGGCCTTCAGGCCGCCTCGTTGCTGATCCGAAGTGACGTCCGCGAGTTGCGGCAGGCTACTCAGCCGCTGCAGAATCTTCGGGAGCCAATCCGTCAGCTCTGGATAGGAAATGTCAGACAATGTGTATTGATATTGCGCCTTGCTCGTGCGACCGCCCGTTCGCAAGTCCTGCGACGGCTGCAGGAACACGCCCAGGCCGGGGATTTTGGCGAATTCCGGCCGCAAGCGGTCCATGACCTGGAAGCTGGATGACTTGCGCTGATCGGACGGTTTTAGCGCCACATAGAGCCGTCCCTGATTGGATGAAAAGGCCTGGCTGCCGGACGAACCGATGAACGAGCCGACGTTGAGCACATCGGGATCCTTGGAGAGCACGTCCATCGCCATCTTCTGGAGCCGCACCATCTCCGCGAAGGACACGTCAGCGGAGGCTTCTGTCGTGCCGTTCAGGAGACCGATGTCGTCCTGCGGCATATTTCCTTTCGGGATGGTCTGGTAGAGATGCACGGTCCAGCCGGCCGTCACGACGATGACAACAAGCGAGAGCCATGGATGATCGATGACCTTGCGCAGGCTACGAATATAAAGATCAATGATCCTTGCGAGCTCATTCTCGAAAAAGAGATCGAACCAGTTTTGCTTCTTGTGGTCCTGCGCGGGCAGCCAAGCGCAAAGCATTGGCGTCACTGTCAGCGAGATCACCATTGAAATCAGGATTGCGAAAGTCAGCGTGTATGAGAATTCGCGCACCAGTCTCCCGACAATGCCCGGCATGAACAACAAGGGAATGAACACTGCGATCAGCGAGAGGCTGATGGACACCACGGTGAAGGAGATCTGCTTAGCGCCGAGCAGCGCCGCGTCCATCCTGCCCATGCCCTTTTCGATGTTGGATTCGACATTTTCGATCATCACGATGGCGTCGTCGACGACGAAGCCGACGGAAATGGTGAGCGCCATGAGCGAAAGATTGTCGATGGAAAAGCCCGCCGCCCACATGGCTGCGGAGGAGCCGACCAAAGAGAGCGGCACGGTCACGCCTGCTGCGACGACAGGCGAGAACCGGCGCAGGAACACGAATACGACGGCCATAACGAGACAAACGGAAATGAAGAGCGTGCGCTGGATGTCGGCGACGCTGGCGCGAATTGTTTGGGTGCGATCTGAAAGAACGGAAACATTGATCCCCTGCGGGATCCATTGTTGCAATTTTGGCAGCAGCCCCTTGATGGTGTCGACCGTCTCGATGACATTGGCGCCGGGCTGCTTGAAGATGAGCAGGATGACCGCCGGCTTGCCGTTGAACCAACCCGCCGCCATGCGATTTCGAATGCTGCGTTCGACGGTCGCCACATCGCCAAGCTTCACTACCGCGCCATTTTTCGATGCAACGACGATGCCGCGGTAGTCTTCCGGCGTGTTGAGCTGATCGTCGGTCGCGATGGTGACGCCCTGTCCGTCGCCATTGAACGCCCCCGTCGGGGATTGCACATTGGCGCTCACGACGGCGTTCGCTATTTGATTGAGTCCGACCTGCATCGAAGCCAGCCGCGCTGGATCGACCTGAACGCGGATCGCCGGCTGTTCCGCGCCGGCGACGACGACATTGCCGACGCCGGACACTTGTGAAATGCGCTGAGCGATAACGGTGTCGGTTGCGTCAAAAACAGCGCTCGTCGGCATGGACTCGGACGTAAGCGCGAGGACGAGAACCGGCGCTCCCGAGGAGTTGGCTTTTCGGAAGGTCGGAAGGGTGGTGAGGTCCGTAGGCAAGTCCGTCGCGGCGGCGTTAATCGCCGCTTGCACGTCCCGCGCGGCTGAATCGATATTCCGGTTGAGATCGAATTGCGCGATGATCTGCGTCGCGCCGAGAGTGCTCGTCGATGTCAGTTCGTTGAGGCTCGATATATTAGCCAGTCGCCGCTCCAACGGCGCGGCGACCGATGCAGCCATGGTCTGAGGATCGGCGCCGGGGCGCCCAGCCGAAATGCCGATAATCGGGAAATCTATCGCCGGCAGGCTTGCGACCGGCAAAAAGAAATACGCCACCCCACCCACCAGAAACAGCGCAATGGCGAGCAGCGTCGTCCCGACCGGTCTGCCGATAAAGGGAGCGGAAATGCTCATTCCGCCGCCTCTCGTTCCAGTCTCGGCATTTCGACGCCGGAGGAGGCGGGCGGCTCGGCGGGATGCCCCGCCTTGCCGGACAGGCGTGTGCGCAGACGCTCGACCGCGAGATAAATCACGGGTGTCGTGTAGAGCGTGAGCAATTGCGACAGCAGCAAGCCGCCAATGATGGAAACGCCCAGCGGCAGCCGCAATTCGCTGCCGGCGCCGTGCGATAGCGCAAGCGGCAGCGCGCCAAGCAGGGCCGCGAGCGTCGTCATCATGATCGGGCGGAAGCGCAAATGGCACGCGCGAACGATGGATTCTTCTGGCGAAGCCCCTTCTAGGCGCTCAATATCCAGCGCGAAATCGATCATCATGATCGCGTTTTTCTTGACGATGCCCATGAGCAGCACAATGCCGATCAAGGCCACGATCGACATGTCCAGGCGGAACAAGAGCAACGCCAGAAGAGCGCCAACGCCCGCCGACGGCAAGGTCGTAAGCACGGTGAAGGGATGCACGAAACTCTCGTAAAGAACGCCCAACACGACATAGATCGCGATTACCGCGGCGAGTATCAGATATGGCTCGCTTGCAAGCGATTTACGGAACTCCGCGGCGTCGCCGGAGAACATCCCGAGTATCGTGGAGGGCATGCCGATTTCGTGTTCGATTCGCGCGATGACGTCCAGGGCGTCGCCAAGAGAGGCATCCTTGGCGAGATCGAAACTGATTGTCGCCGCCGGAAATTGCTCCTGATGCGCGACAGAGAGCGGCGCGCTTACAGTGTCGATATGAACGAAGGTTCCCAGCGGAGCCTGCGCGCCCCCGCCAGGCGCGCCGACATAAAGCTTCTCCAGCGCCTTCGGGTCGCGCTGATACTGCTCCGAGGCTTCGAGTATGACGCGATACTGATTTGATTGCGTATAAATCGTTGAAATCTGCCGCTGGCTGAATGCGTCATTGAGAATGTCGTCGACATTCTGCATCGAGATGCCCAGCCGGCCCATGTTCTCCCGGTCGATCTTCACGAAGCTGCGCAATCCGCCCGTCTGCGTCTCGGAGGCGACGTTGCGCAGAGCCGACTCCTTGCGCGTCGCGTCCAGCAAAGCGCCCGACCATTTGGAAAGTTCGCCGCTATCCGCGGTGGTCATCGTATATTGGTATTGAGAGCGGCTGGCCTTGGTGGTGATCTGGATGTCCTGAACCGGCTCAATATACAGGGTGGCCCCGGGAATCCTCTCGGCAGCTTTCTTCAGGCGATCCGCGACGTCGTCCGCGCTGACGCTTCGGTCGTCGCGGCTGCGCAGCGTGATCGAGAAATGACCGACATTGGTTGTGGGGTTGAGTGGGCCGACGCCGAGGACCGAGGCGACGCCAGTCACCTCCTTGTCATTTTCAAACACTTTGCCGACTTCGGCCTGCAACCGCGTCATGCCGTCGAAGGAAATGTCGGGCGCGGCCTCCAGAACCGCTGTAAGCAGGCTCGTGTCCTGACGCGGCAGGAATCCCTTGGGCATGATCACGTAAAGGGCGATGGTGAGAGCCAGCGTCCCTGCCGTGAGAACAAGCATGAAGCGCTGGTGCTTCAGCGCCCAGTCCAGTGTCGACGCATAGAGGCGATCAAGCCAGGAGAGTTGTTCATTGGCGTGTTCGTCTCCATGCCCCTTGGCGGAGGATATGCGGAGCAATTGCCCGCAAAGCATCGGCGTCAAGGTGAGCGAAACAATCGCCGAGACGATGACGGCCATCGACAATGTGAGCGCGAACTCGCGAAACATGCGCCCGACAATGCCGGTCATGAAGAGGAGGGGAATGAACACGGCGATCAGCGAAACCGTGAGCGAGACCACCGTGAAGCCGATCTCGCGCGCGCCGTCCAGCGCCGCCTCGATGGGCGCCTTTCCCTTTTCGATGTTGCGGACGATGTTCTCGATCATCACGATGGCGTCGTCCACGACGAAGCCCGTGCCGATCGTGAGCGCCATCAGCGAAAGATTGTCGAGCGAGAAACCCGCCGCCCACATGGTCGCGAAGGTCGCGACTATCGACAATGGCAGGCTTATGCCCGCGATGATGGTGGCGCGGACGTTGCGC
>Ga0182012_10008436_pt1 | contig 10192 bp, 6 predicted proteins | sample 612S2SmetaG_FD_120486 | JGI IMG/M metagenome (GOLD analysis project Ga0182012, IMG submission 120486) | Permafrost microbial communities from Stordalen Mire, Sweden - 612S2S metaG | ecosystem: Environmental > Terrestrial > Soil > Wetlands > Permafrost | place: Sweden: Stordalen | collected... | reverse complement strand
GAATCGGTCAAGCGAAAGCCTCATGGACTGCCATAAACACTGTCTCGTCAACATGTTTGTAGCACAGGAGGCTTTCGCTGCCTTACACTTCATGAATAATCCGGGCTAGTGCCGAAAGCACCTCTTCAACGAACTTAGGCTGGCGGAACTGCCGCGCGCTGATATTCACCGCGAATGTAATCTCGGAAGCTTCCTTGCTGGCCGCCAGCGACGCAATCAGCATGCAGACGTTTTGCACAACCCAATTCCCTAATGGCAGTATCAGCCCTGTTTCTTCAGCCAGCGGTATGAAGTCGCAAGGCAACACGATGCCCCGTTTTGGATGCAGCCAGCGAATAAGAGCTTCCGCGCCGATTACCAAACCACAATTCACCTGTGGCTGAAATTCAAGCAGGAATTGGTCTGTCCCGATTGCTTTGCGCAGATCGTCTTCAAGCGAAACGCGCTCATGCACGGCAGCCTGCAAGGCCGGCGCAAAGAAATGAACGGTATTGCGCCCCGTCGCCTTGGCCTGATAATTCGCGATATCCGCCTGCTGCAAGACCTCTTCCGCGCTGTCGCGCTGGTCACCAAATACTGTGATGCCGATGCTGCAGGAGCCCCGCCATTCATGACTCGGCAACTGGTACGGAGCATCAATCGCAACAAGAATCTTTTCCGCAATTGCGGCTGCCTGAGCCGCTGCTTCCTCCGCAACCTCGCTCAGATCCTCGATCATGGCCACAAACTCGTCCCCGCCCAACCGCGCTACCGTATCGGTATTTCGTATGCACGCGGAGAGTCGTATCGCGACCTCCTGCAGCAATAGGTCGCCTGTCTTATAACCAAGAGTGTCGTTCAGCGTCTTGAAGTTATCCAGATCGACGAATAGCAGCGCCTTCCTGCTGTGATCGCGCTTGCGGGCGCCAGGTGTCTGTCGCAGCAGATCCAGCAGCAATCGCCGGTTCGGCAGCTGCGTCAGCGAATCGTAGAACGCCAGTTTCCTGATCTCATCCTCTGCCGCTTTCGCATCCGAGACATCCTTCATAACGCACATCATGCAGGATTCGTTGTCGAGCACCATGGGGGTTGCGGACATCCGCACCCAAAGACTCTCTCCATCCTTCTTCTTCACCTGGGTTTTGAAGTCCCTGATCCGAGACTCCCGATCCAACGCTTCCGACAATTCCTGAAGTGTTTCCGGCTGCGCCCAGATGCCGCATTCCCCTGCAGTCCGTCCAATTACGTCCTGCGGCTCGTAGCCCAGAAGATCGAGGAATGCATCGTTCACTTCAATAAAGTGCCCATCGTGTTGCCGGCAGATAATGACGCAATCCAGACTGGTTTGAAGCAATGTACGGTAGCGTGCCTCGCTTGCCTGAAGTGCCCTTGTAGCCGAAGTCAGGCGTTCCCTGTCCGCATGGGCGGAATTGATACCTTCCGATTGAATTATTGAGTGAAGAGCTCGCCCTCCTCGGTTGGGTATTGCCGGCGCGCTACGCTCTTTCGCTGCATTTCTGGTGGGCACACTACACCTCTATTCCGTAACGCCTGAGCATTAAATATCGACAAGTGCGCAGTTTATTTTCAAGACATTTGTTGGTGCAACGAGGGATTAGATCGGTTAGTGAGACACTTGGCAGCGCTCGCTTGAGCGAATCATTGCAGGCCGGCCCCTGCCGCGATCGCAAGATTCGCTTTGAAGACAAAGGTGCTTCCTTTTCCGGGCTCGCTCTCGACGAACAGATCTCCATTCATCAAATCGCAAAGCTGTTTGCAAACCACCAGACCCAACCCCGTTCCGCCATACTTGCGGGTAATCGAAGCGTCCGCCTGGTTGAAGGAATGAAAAAGACTTACGAGTTGTTCCGGGCTCATACCGATTCCCGTATCTGAGACCGAGAAACTGAAAAGCCCCTTATCTCCAGTTACGTCTGAGACCGTCACCTTGATAACGATTTCGCCTTTTTCCGTGAACTTGACCGCGTTGTTGATCAGATTCACGAGAATCTGCCCCAGGCGCAGCGGATCACCAACAAGATAGCGAGGAGTCTCGCGCGCAACCGAGAACACGAGAGCGAGTCCCTTCTGCTCGGCTCTCTGGGCGACTATGTCGCTGACGCCGTTTATAACATCGTCAAGCAGATACGGAATGTGCTCAAGTTCCAGTTTGCCTGCTTCGATTTTCGAGAAATCGAGAATGTCGTTGGTGATGCCGAGCAGGGATTGAGCGGCATTGCCGATCTTCGTCAGATAGCGCTCCAATGGTGGGCTCGGGCTCGTTCGCATCGCCAGATAAGTCATGCCAATGATCGCGGTCAATGGCGTGCGAATCTCGTGACTCACGTTGGCAAAGAACTCCGACTTGGAGCGATTGGAGGTTTCGGCGTTCTGCGCAGCTTTCTGCAGAAACTCCTCGCGTTGCTTGCGCTCGCCTATATCCATCGCCACGCCGCGCAATTGAAGTGCGTGGCCGGCATCGTCAAAAGTGAACTCACCGCGCAACAACAGCCAATGTACGCTTTCATCTGGCCAGATCACTCGAAACTCGCTTGCAAACGGCCCTTGCCTGGCCATGCACAAATTGAGTTCGGCGGTGATGTCCGGTAAGTCTTCGGGATGCGCGCGCTCCAGGAACGCATCGTTCACGCCGCTGAATTCCCCTGGCCCGAATCCCCACAACTCGTCGTACATGCGCGATGAGATCAATCGGTCGCACGTAACGTCCCAGTCAAACGTGCCAATGCGTCCCGCCTCCAACGCTTGCCGTACACGGTCTACAGATGTGCGCAGAGTATCCGAGGCCTGCGTGCGATCTGTGATGCTCCAGTTCGCGCCCCGCATCCCCAAGGCCTGCCGGTCTTCAGCGATCCAACCTGTTGCACCCTTCATCGAAACCCCTATATACGCACCCCATAGTAGATGTCGTCTTCAACATCGCTTATGACGGAAGTCACTTGCATCCATTGCACTTGGAACCCGGGATTTTAGAGCTATGCTCAAAGCCCGGCATTCGATCGAAAGCGGTTCCTTCCTATATATCGGCAGATCACGGAATCTCTTTGCCTATGTTGTCGAAATTGTACAATCGCCAAATCTCCCGTGCACCTTGAAACATCTGTGGATCGGCCGATAGGAGAGCACCCGTAGACCATCGGCGAAGGTGGAATGCGAAATCGCTACATAACTCTCGCCGCCGGCCCATCGAATCGAAGCACAATTCTTTAACAGGTTGAATTTAATTAGTGCAAATGCCGATAGAGATCGGTCGGGCGCTTACCGCATACCCTTCTGGACATGCGGTGATTTGAAATGCGGACCGCGGACAAGAGAGGCATCATGGAGAACCTGAGCGCGGAAGATCAGGAAATGATTAGAGAGTTCCTGGTCGAATGCGATGAGAATCTCTCACGTCTGGACCAGGATCTTGTCGAATTAGAGAAACGGCCTCGTGACAAGGATCTGCTTAGCAGCATCTTCCGCACCATCCACACCATCAAGGGCGCGTGCGGCTTCCTGGCATTCACAACGCTGGAGAAGATCACGCATCAGGCGGAAACGCTGCTCAGCCAGCTGCGCGACGGAAAGCGTGAACTGAATCCCGCGCTCGTGTCGCTGATCCTGGAGACGGTGGACGCCACCCGCAAGGTGCTGGCTGCGATTGAAGAGGACGGGAAGGAAGGCCCGGCCCGCTTTGAAAACCTGACTGAGCGCCTGCGTGCGGCAGCTCAATTACCCAGCAACACTGAGCCGCAGCCGGCGCCCGCTCCGCCTGCTCCAGTAGTTGCCGCCGTTGCAGCGCCACCACCCATTGCCGCACCTCCCGTCGTCAAAGAAGTCCCCACGCCGGTGGGAATCCAGGAGCCGGAAAAGCCCGTAATCGAAGAGCGCCGCCAGGGCGAAGACAGAAGGCAGGACGAGGACAGAAGGCAAGAAGAGGACCCGAGAAAAGATCCGGAGAAGAAGGATGAGGACGTAGCGCGGCACTCGGCGGCCGCCGATGCCAACATCCGTGTCGGCGTGGGTCTTCTCGATAAGCTCATGGATCTTGTCGGTGAACTGGTGCTCACGCGGAACCAGATTCTTCAGTTCAACACCGAGCGCGAAGACGTCGCACTCAACGCCACCTCGCAGCGCCTTAACCTCATTACCACCGAGCTGCAGGAAGGCGTAATGAAGACGCGCATGCAGCCCATCGGCGTCGTTTGGAACAAGCTGCCGCGGGTTGTGCGCGACATGGCAATCTCTCTCGGCAAACAGATACAGCTTGAGATGGATGGTGCTGACACCGAGCTCGACCGTACCATAATCGAGGCCATCAAAGATCCGCTCATGCACCTCATCCGCAACTCCTGCGATCACGGCATCGAGATGCCGGATGTGCGCGTGCGCAACGGCAAGCCGGCGGAAGGAAGACTGACCCTGCGCGCCTTCCATGAGGGCGGACAGGTCAATATCGAAATCATTGACGATGGCGCCGGAATCGATGCCGTACGAGTCAAGCAGAAGGCCATCGAGAAGGGCCTGTTGCGACCTGAACAAGCTGAAAAGCTAAGCGATCGTGAAACCTATAATCTCATCCTGCTCCCCGGATTTTCGACCGCTGCGGCAGTGACCAAAATCTCCGGTCGTGGCGTCGGCATGGATGTGGTCAAATCCCACATCGAAAAAATCGGTGGTGTTGTCGATCTCTTCAGCCGTCCCGGTGAAGGCGCTACTGTAAAAATCAGGATTCCTCTCACGCTCGCCATCATTCCCGGCCTGGTCATCACCAGTGGCGGCGAACGATTCGTCATTCCTCAAGTCAGCCTGCTCGAACTTATTCGCATTGAAGCAGACGCCAGGGAAAAGCACATTGAATATGTGCATGGCACGCCGGTATATCGTCGCCGCGGAAGCCTTTTGCCCATCGCCTATTTGAACCAGGTGCTCAATCTTCAGGATTCCGGCGGAGACGAAGCCATCAGCATTGTCGTCCTGCAGGTCGAAGACCGGCAGTTTGGCCTGGTGGTCGACGGCATCAACGACACGCAGGAAATAGTGGTCAAGCCTTTAGGAAAGCAATTGAAGGGGCTCACTCTGTATGCCGGCGCAACCATTATGGGCGATGGACGCGTGGCGCTTATCCTCGACGTGCAGGGCATTGGCAAGCGCTCCGGCGTGTTCGACGAGTCGCGTGAACCCGCGCGGGCAGCGGTCAAACAAAAGTCGCAATCGGAGCGCGAGCAGCAGCGCCTGTTGTTGTTCCGCGCCGGTTCATTCGATCGTCTAGCCATTCCGCTGTCGCTTGTCGCCAGGCTTGAAGAGTTCCCGCGCTCGGCTATTGAGCATGCGGCTGGCGGCCAGGTCGTTCAGTACCGCAACCGTATTCTGCCTCTCGTGCCTCTCACCAGCGTTCTTGAAGGCGGCTGCGGTGGCGAGAGCGAATTGGCAGATCCAGTGCAGGTGGTGGTCTTCAACGATGGCGATCGCAGCATTGGAATGGTAGTCGATCAGATCGTCGATGTCGTCGAAGAGGCGGTAAAAGTACGCAAGAAGTCAGGCCGTCTGGGCCTTCTCGGCTCGGCTGTCGTTGGCAAACAGGTTACTGATTTCCTCGATCTCAATGCAGTCATTCGTGCATCCGCAGGCAACTGGGAAGAAGGCGCGGAGAAGAAGGAAGCGGGCAAGATTGTTCTCGTCGCCGATTCATCGAACTTCTCGCGCAGCATGATCCGTGGCGGCCTGGAGATGGCAGGTTACGCCGTTCTTGAAGCCGCCAATCTCGATGATGCCGTTCGCAAGCTTGAGCAACAGCCGATCGACGTTGTTGCCGCGGCCCTGGACCTTGCGCCCAAGGGTGGTTCCGCCCTGCTTGCGGCCATGCGCCGTAGTTCGGACTGGCGTGGTATTCCGGTGCTGGCGCTGTCTGACTCGACCGATCCATCCCGTGCATCCGCCGCACGCAAGGCAGGATTCAAAGATTGCGTTGCGAAGCTGGATCACGAACTGGTCGTTGAAGCAGTAACGCAACTGGTAGCGCCACCCGCCTCTTTCGACGACGAGTTGGCTTACCTGGCACAGGAGATGACCAATGGCGACTGATATCGCAACACCAGGCATTGAACCGGTTGAAGCGAGCGGACAGTTCTCGACGTTTTTCGTAGCGGATATGTACTTTGGTGTCGATGTTCTCCAGGTTCAGGAGGTATTGCGCGCTCAGCAGATGAGCCCCGTGCCTCAGGCCCCGGACGTCATCGAAGGGTTGATCAATCTGCGCGGACAGATTGTGACGGCCATCGATATGCGGCGGCAATTGCTGCTGCCTCCGCGGCCCGGCGGCCAGGCGCCCATGAACATGGTGGTCCGCACTGCGGACGGCGCGGTCAGCTTGCTCGTCGATGAGATTGGCGACGTGGTGGCGATGGATGCCGCTAATTGCGAACGCCCGCCGGAGAACCTCGATCCCACGGCGCGCGAACTCATCCGCGGTGTCTACAAATTGAACGATCGGTTATTGCTTATTCTGGACACCGAAAGAGCCGTTGAAGTGGATTACACCAAGGCTCCACGAAGCAGGAAAAACGAAGTCGTGGATGACGAAGTTCAGGGGCCTGTTCAACTGCGGAGTTCTACGAAAAAGGGAACAAAAAAGGCATCAGCCAAAAGAGCGGCCAGCACAGCAAACTAGGAAATATCGGATAAAAGAAGAGCGATCGGGCCTGCGCTGGTGTCTCCCCTTCGTTCATGCGGGTTTGCAGTTATTACCAAGCTACAAATTGGGCAGGGCATAGCAGCAGTTCAATCGGAGTTTACGTGCAACCGATTGAGCGAAACGAGGCAATGTGCCGATAACGAGTTGCAACGCTCAACGCTGACGCAATCGCATCGATTGAGATCGAGGGATTGATTCACGGAGCGTGCCTGGCTCGGGCCGGGCAAATGACAGGCAGGGGAAGTGCCGAAAGACGCGCCCACCCTAAGGAGCAGGAAAATGAAATGGTTTTATAACATGAAAATCGGCACTCGACTCATCTCGGCTTTCATCATCGTTGGGGCCATCACCGCCGTCGTCGGCTTTACGGGCATCGCACGCTTGGCAAAAGTTGCGGAATTGTCCAAATCCACTTATGAGCGGGAAACACTGGGCATCGACTACCTCAAGCAAGCCAATATCGATCTCGTCCATACAGCGAAGGCCGAGAGGAGTCTCCTGCTCTCCAACACCGTGGAGAGACGAGAAAAATACAAGGCCACAATTGAGGACAAGGTTGGGAAGATCGACGAAAGCATCGAAAAGGCGAGGCCCTTGATACACACGGACGCGGGCAAGGCCTTGCTGGCCAAGTTCGATGCTGCTTGGCAGATTCGCCAGCAGGCAGCCAATCAAATTATTGAAATCGGCATGAAAGAGCCGCTGCCGAAGGATCGCGAGTCCGTCGAACTGGCCCTCGGCTCCGGGCAGGTGAAGTCAGAAGAATTGGAGGACATTCTATCCCAATTGTCGACGAGAAAAGAGGGCATAGCGAAGGCGGCGGAGGACGAGACCCAAGATACGTATTCCAGCGGTCGCACCCTGCTCCTTACCTTCGTTGTTGTCGGTGTATTGATGGGTATGGGCCTTGGCGTCTTCATTTCACGCAGCATTTCAAAACCGCTGAGCCTCATCGCGGAGACCGCCAGGAACATTTCGCTTGGCGACGTGAACCAGAAAGTCGACTATCAGTCCGGCGATGAGGTCGGCTCGCTCGCAAATTCTTTCCGCAGCCTGGTTGACTACATTCGTGGCGTGGCCGGCGGGTTGGAAAGGATGGCTGCCGGCGACCTCAGCGCAAAGGTCGAATCCAAGTCTGACCGCGACATCCTGACATTGAGCTACCAGCGCACGGTCGATGCTGTGAACGCGCTCACGCAGGATGCGCACATGCTCTCGGCGGCGGCCGTGCAGGGCAAGCTGACCACCCGCGCCGATGCCTCCAAACACAAGGGCGACTATCGCAAAATCATCGAAGGGGTAAATCAGACTCTCGATGCATTCATCGGACCTATTCACATGGCTGCTGAATACGTGGATCGCATTGGCAAGGGCGACATTCCCAGCAAGATCACGGACACCTATCACGGCGATTTCAACACCATCAAGCACAACCTCAATGCATGCATCGACGGCCTGGGCGGACTGGTCGAATCCAACAAGGTTCTCCAGAGGCTGGCGGTGAACGATTGCACCGTCAAAGTGGAAGGCTCCTACCAGGGAGTTTTCGCGGAAGTTGCGAAAGCAACCAACGCCGCGGTTGATCCATTCAAGCATATTGTCGAGATATTTGAAATGATCGCTGCGGGAGACTTCCAGGAAGACTTGATCAATCTGAAGAAAATCGGCAAGCGCTCTGAGAACGACATCGTCATGCCGGCGGCGATCCGGACGATGACTTCAATCGATGCCCTTGTGACCGATGCCGACATGCTCGCCAAAGCAGCCGCAGCCGGCCGTGTTGGTACACGAGCCGATGCCAGCAAGCACCAGGGTGACTATCGCAAGGTCATCGAAGGTGTAAACCACATTCTGGAAGCGATTGTTGAGCCGCTGCGCGCAACCTCTGAAAGTGCAACCTCGCTCGCTTCTTCCTCAGAGGAGCTCACAGCAACCAGCCAGATCATGGCGAGCACCGCGGAAGAAACGGCAGTCCAGGCCAACGTGGTGTCGGCCGCCAGCGAGCAGGTTTCACGGAATGTGACCTCCGTAGCGACAGCCACTGAAGAGATGCAAGCGTCCATCCGCGAAATCTCAAAGAACGCCAACGATTCCGCAAGAGTTGCCAAGAATGCGGTCAACGTTGCATTCACGACCAACGAAACGATGAAACGCCTTGGCGAATCCAGCCAGGAAATCGGCAACGTGATCAAGGTGATTACGTCCATCGCGCAGCAGACCAACCTGCTGGCGCTCAACGCAACTATCGAAGCCGCTCGCGCCGGAGAAGCAGGCAAAGGCTTCGCCGTGGTAGCCAACGAAGTGAAGGAACTCGCCAAGCAGACAGCCAAGGCGACTGAAGACATTGGCCAGAAGATCGAGGCCATTCAAGACGTCACCAAGGGTGCTGTATCCGCTATCGAAGAGATCAGCGCGATCATCAACCAGATCAACGATATTTCCAACAGCATCGCTTCAGCGGTAGAAGAACAGACGGTAACGACCAATGAAATCGGCCGTAGCGTGTCTGAAGCCGCTCAAGGCGTCAACGACATCGCCAAGAACATTGTAGGTGTGGCTACTGCTGCAAGAAACACCACGCAGGGAGCCAACGACACGAAAACGGCTTCAGTGGAATTAAGCGAGATGGCAGCACGGCTTCAAAGCACAGTATCGAGATTCAGTTTCTAGTTCTATCAACGGCAACAGTTACTGCCCGGCGAATGAAACACTGTTTGCCGGGCAGCACCTCAACATACGAAGGCAGATGAAGATGCGCAAAGCATTGGTTGTGGACGACTCCAAGACAATCCGGATCATTATCAAAAGAATCCTGGTTGACATTGGATATGAGGTCTGCGAGGCAGGCAACGGTGTTGAGGCCCTCAAAGTGCTCGACTCCGAACCCCTGGTCAAGCTTGTGCTGGCCGACTGGAACATGCCTGAGATGAATGGCCTTGATTTGGTTAAGGCCGTGCGCAGGATGCCGGACTATGACTCGCTGAAAGTGCTTATGGTCACCACCGAAACCGAGATAGAGCAGATGTGCCAGGCACTGGAAGCAGGTGCCAATGAGTATGTCATGAAGCCATTCACAAAAGACATCCTGTTGGAAAAACTTGAACTTGTTGGGATGCTTCCCGCGGCGAGGGTATAAAGGTGCCAGCCCTCAACCAGCGCCAACTCCAGCCTGGCGAGCGAATTCGCGTATTGGTCATCGATGACTCTGTAGTCATCCGGCGATTAGTCACTAATGCGCTCGAGCAGGCTCCCAATATCGAAGTGGTGGGATCCGCCTCGAACGGCGCCATCGGGTTGCAGAGGATCAAGCAGCTGAATCCCGATGTCATCACGCTGGATATCGAGATGCCGGATATGGACGGCCTGGAAATGTTGCGGTGCATTCGCTCTGAGCGCTTGCAACTTCGCGTCATCATGTTCAGCACCCTGACCGAGCGGGGCGCGGCAAAAACGCTGGAGGCCTTGACCCTCGGAGCCGACGACTACGTCGCCAAAGTCTCGAATGAAGGCTCGCTCGAT
>Ga0182012_10008434_pt1 | contig 10194 bp, 9 predicted proteins | sample 612S2SmetaG_FD_120486 | JGI IMG/M metagenome (GOLD analysis project Ga0182012, IMG submission 120486) | Permafrost microbial communities from Stordalen Mire, Sweden - 612S2S metaG | ecosystem: Environmental > Terrestrial > Soil > Wetlands > Permafrost | place: Sweden: Stordalen | collected... | reverse complement strand
CTTCCCCACGGGCGTCAACCTGATGTGGAACACATCAGTGCTGCTGCCTAGTTTGCCCATGGCGCCCACGACGGCGGCCGTGAGGGTACAGGCAGCACAGGAAATCCGCTCGCTCGACATCAAGGAGATAGTCGTCGACCCGGAGGGCCCGCTGTCCCCCAGGGTACCCCCCAGGAACAAGCCCAGCTAGTGGCCTGGGTGGGTTGGCTGCTCGGCCAGGCCCCGGCACAGAGCCAGGACCATAACATCAGCTACGTCTGGATGCACCTGCCCTCCGCCAACGACATCGCTTCGGGCCACGTCGGCACCTTTTCAGGCAGAACGTAGGTCCCCTCCCCCCGGGGGGATTATGTGTTTTGTCACCTAACGGTGCCACATCCCGCCTAAGTGCAGGCCTTTGTCTGTCCCAGATCCATGCCAGCGCCCTACGCATTGGCCGGTCCGAACTGGGGGGCAACCAGACCGAACTGGCCAAGTTCGGCGTCGCTGAGGGTGACTCAGCCGCCCTCAAGTACGCCTATTGGGACGCTCACAACAAGCGAGTCCCGTACCTGGAGCTCAAGTACCAGTGGCTGCGCGCTCACCCCATGTTCGTCCCCGTCGAGCGCCGTCGCCAGTTCGCACCGCTACAGACGCAGCCCTGACACTTTGCCACTACATCAACATGTCCATATTGCCGTTGGTGGTGGGTGGTGTGTTCGGGGCCAGCAGTGTCTGCATTTCTGTGGGCGCGCTAGGGGTGGCCGGACCGCGAGAAGTAACACTGGGAGTGGCTGTATTCGAAGCCGTGATGCTTGTTTCACCGGCGGCACGACCCAACCAGGCCCGCAGTTCTTGGGCTTCTCTGCTGAGTGTTTGCTGTTGAGTGACGTCCTGGGCCAAGGCGTTGGTGGCACTGGCAATCGAACCGACTGCTTGAACTGTCACAGGGACCTCCTGTCTCAGTTTTTAGTTTACCCTTGAGAAACCGCGGGCCGTGACGACCTGCCGATCTTTCTCGTGTGCCCGGTAGTCGGGCGCACGAACATGGTGCCCGGGGACGTGACCCGTGCATTAGCGCTCCGCTTGCCTACAGGGGCTGGGTACCAATAAGCGGCCCGAGCCCCGGGTTACCGTGGTGGGCTCACAAGTCCGCGACTGCTTCTTTTGGGACGATGCTCGCGATCGCGACGTGGTAGAGACCTGATCCACGATCGCGTCGACCGAGCGGAGCGAAGTAACGCGCTCCGGCCGCAGCCGTCGACAGATCCTCGAAAAGTCGAAGGCCTCGTTGCGTCAGGAAGCCGGCGAGATCGGCAGGTTTGACGCCGAAGATCCAGGGTTCACCGCGCTTGTTCACCCCTCGGAGCCATGGCGCCGACCAGGTCGACCCCTGAGAGGTAGGCGTTCTGCGGTTCGACCAGCCGGGGGTTGATATCGATGAACAACGGCCCATCCTCACTAAGGACCACATCAGCCGAGAGGGCGCCATGCCATTGCAGGTCCGAGCCGAGCACCTCAAAGAAATGGCGAACGTCGGGCAGCGAGATGCCCCGCTTGTGACTGGCCCCTCGGCTTGCCCCTTCGGCGATGCGCTCATTGGCGTGGAAGGCGACGAGCGATCCTTGATCGAACGCCGACTGGCACATCACCAGCGGTCCCTTCGCCTCGGCTTGGACCAGTACTGTGCGGCCACCCGCCACTTGTTGCAGCTCGCTCCGGGAGCTAACGCTAGCCGTTGCCCTCGCCGACGAACAGGGCCTTGATGCGGTCACCATGGCCGCGGTAGCCGAGCGCCTCGCGGTGACGCCGATGGCCCTCTATCGCCACGTCGCGAACAAGGCCGATCTTCTCGACGGCCTCGTCGAAGAGCTGCTCACCGAATTTCCGCCTTCCCCCGCCGAAGTGCCATGGCGCCAGCGCCTGTCGATCATGGCGGCCAACATCCGAGCCTCGGCCCATCGCCACCCGAGTGTCTTTCCGCTCCTGCTCCAACGTCCCGCCACCACAGAGGAGGCTCGGGTGACCCGCCAGGCCATCTACGCCGCCCTCGGCGAGGCCGGTGTGCCCGAGGTTAGTGTCGCCCAGGTAGAGCGCATACTCAGCACGGCCATACTCGGCTTCGTTGTCAGCGAAGTAGCCGGACGGTTCCGGCACCACACCCGCCGCCAGCTCGATGCCGACTTTCAAGTCCTCCAAAAGGTGCTTGCCGGGTGCGTCCGATCAGAAGCACCGGAGTAGTGCCCTTGGCCCGAACCCCTTGCGGTCCTTATTGTCCAGCTGTTGTGTGTGCTCCAGGGGTGGCTGGGGATGGACCGGCCGACGGGCCGCCAGCCGGGCGTTCGCTAGGCGCGTACCGCAGGACCTGGCCGTAGGGCGAGCGGCCCGCCTCCCGTCCATCGCAACGGACGGAGAAGCCATCCGCGCCCAGGGCCACGTCATAGGCCTTCCCGTGGTGACGGTACCCAGTCAGATCGGCGCCGACAAAGCCGGGTTGCCACGTCGGCTCGACTTGCAAGGACCCGTCCATCTGAGGACGGATCCCGAACAGCCCGAAAATGACGGCCTGGCAGCCGCCCCCGGCGGCAATGATCACCGACTGCTCGACGACCGGTGAGGCCAACCGGTCGGCGTAGATCTCCTGCGGTATGTAGGGGAACGTCCGGGCCCAGGTGGTGCAACGGCTCACGATGTCCCATGCCCGTGCCGCCTCCCCCATACGCCACAGCGACTTTGCCGTGCGCAGGGGCATGCCCGTGTACTGGCCCCCGCCACCCCAATCGACGTCGTCGAGGTCCCAGTGCAAACGATCGGTGCGGGCTATCGAGTACATCCCGTGGGGGCCGAGAAAGGTGCCTTCATGAATGTGGCCGGCCAGCGCCTGCTTTTGCGCCGGCGTGAGGGAGTGGCCCCGGAGCGCGTCGAAGAGCTGGTAGCTCCACACCATCTGGCGGCTCCCATCGGGGAAACCGTTGGCGAACCAGGCTTTGTCTTCGTCCCACAGCCGTCGGTCGACGGTCGACTTCAGGTCGGAGGCAGCCTCGGCCCACTCGTCGGCCGCATCGCCCCGCGCCCGGGCCAGCTCCGCGAACCAGGCCAGGGCGTCGACCAGCATGAGGTTGGCGATGGCGACGCGGTACTGGTAGCCATCCGTGCGCGTCTCCAAATAGTGGATGGTCTTCTCGCCGAAATCCACCAAACCGTCTTCGGCCGTGTACCTTTCCAGCACCTCTTTTATGGAGGAATGCATCTCTTCGAGGTTGCTGCGGCCAGTGGGCGCCGTCTCGTCGAGGAAGCCCATGTCCCCGGTTACCTCGAGGTAGTCGCGAACTACCCACAGGGCGCTGAAGACCGTGTAGGTGTAGCTATGGCCCAATGTCCCCTCGAAGCCCACGTAGCTGTGGCGGAGCAGGCCGGCCTTGAAGTAAGCGGCGATGGCAAGGCGGAGGCCCTCTGGGTCGAGCAGGGCGACCAGGGCGGAAGCAAAAGAGATGTCCCAGGCCAGGGTGAAAGTCCACTCACCCGCAGCGTAGAAAGGGGTGAGCGGCCAGTCCGGGCGCTCCCAGCGGCTGTCCAGGACGCTCAGGGCGCAACGGTTGTACAGATCGTCTAGTCCCGGGTACGGCGTCCGCACCTGGGGGAGGGCCGACGAAGCGTGAGCCAAGCGCCGGCTCAGTGCGGCATCCGCCTCGGCGGCCAGTGCCCCCAGCCACGGGCAGGTTGGCCCCGGCCTCGCAGCTCCGGCGGGAAGAAAGTACACGGCCAGGTGCGCGGTCGCCGTCGCGCCGGGGGGGACGCTCAACGCCCAGCCGTCCTCCAGGGCCGGCTGGTCGCACACAATTACCGCCTCGAACTGCTCGCACCCCAGTTGGGTGCCCCCCGGCGCTTGGAGTACCGGCACGACCATGGCTCGGGCCTCGGGGTGCAACCCGAGGTCGCTGGTAGCCGGGTTGGGGTCGGCGGGGTTGGCGACGCGCTGGCGGCCGAGTACCACGAAGTTGAGCACTTCACCGGTCCGGTTTTTTACGTCAAGCTGCAGGTGGGCGATGTCCCGGGCAGCATCTGCCCGGGCGACCGACGTGAGCCCGACCGAGAGCCAGCGGTCCCCGACCAACTTGTGGAAGGTCCCCGTCCTGGTCACCTTGTTCGGTTGCCAAGTGCAGTCCTGCAGGACCAAGACGTGCGGCACCTCACCTCGGGCCGGGTCATAACTTGACGCGCTGGGCGAGCTCCCGCCGTTGAGCCCCAAGGGGTGCGAGCCGCGGCCGGTGCGGGCGTAGTAGTCCCATACGTCGGCCCCGGCGTCGTCCATAACCAAGTTCGAAGACATTTCCCTTAGCGCGGCATGGAAATGCCAATGGCGTTGGTCGAACGGCGTGAACTGGACCGCTTGCAGGCCGGTAACCGTGTGGTCACGGACTGAGAAGGCCCCCCGACCGTTGAACAGCCTCAGCATGTGGTCCTCGAGGGCGATGGCACTGCGGGGCATGGCCAGCGCCTCGGCCGTCAACCCGGGCACTTTGTCACCGCTGCTCGATGTCGAGGGCGAAGCAAGACCAAGGGCCATCGATGGCCCTGGTCACCGAGCCGCGCTCGTGGCGCTTACCAGGGCTTGCAGGTAACCGACGGCATGAGCATGGGCCCGGAACGGGCGGTCGGGCGGGTCGCCGACCATATGCGGCACATGGTCGTCCAGGATGAAGCCGTCAAAACCGCTGTCAACTAGGCGACGCATGACCGCTACCGGGTCGTAGTTTCCCTCGCCGATAAAGCACTCTTGGAAATGTGGCACTGTACCCTGGACTTGGCGGAAGTGAACGTAGAAAATGCGTCCCGGCGGGCCGAAGATGTCGATCATCGTGTCTACTGCCTGCGCTCCGCCTTCCATTTCCGACACCGTCCCTAAACAGAGGTCGAGCCCCCACGCCGGGCTTCGGTGGGCGACCTCCCAGGCCTCTGCGAAGTTCTCCGGCCGCCAAAACAGGTGTGGCACGTTGCCGTACCACTCGACGGGCGGGTCATCGGGGTGCAGGGCCAGTCGCAGACCGAGCGACTCCGCCAGCGGGAAAATGGCATCGGCGAAGTACCGGTAGTTGTCCCACATCTGTTGGGTGCCCAGCGTCAGCGCCGGGTATGAAGTCGAGGGCCCCAGGATGGAACCGCGGGCAATGGAGTCATCGAGGTCGAACGCGCTCACCTGGGCGCCGCCTCGCCCGGGCACCATCGCTGTGCGCCATACCATGGCCGGGTTGAAGTGGTAACCAAAAATGGGCACGTCGGCGGCGGCCACGGCCCGAAGGGTCCGCTGCAGGTTCTCAAGCTGCTCCTCACGCCCCGGTTGACCGGTCATGACCTTGTCGTAGCAACGGTGGGGCACGTTTTCTATGCCTTCCAGGGTCAGTCCCGCCTCCTGGCACGAGCGCTGAAGAGCGGCCACCTCGTCGACTTCCCAGTACCCCTTGCCAGGGTCGGCGCCGGCGAAGTTGAAATGCACCCCGGTAATGCCAAGCTGATGGGCAAAGGCCGCGGGCCCGGGGCTACGTCCGTTTCCAGGGCCTGTGGTACCGGCTGTTCTTGGTGAGCCTGTTCCTGCCCTTGGCCATCACGACGCAGTTCCAGTTGCTACTCGACATCAACATCGAAGGGACCAGGCTCGGCTACATCCTTCTCATGACGGCCAACTTCGGCGTCGGCCCGTTCCTCATGACGAACTACCTGAAGTCGGTGCCCCGGGAGCTGGACGAGGCGGCCGCCGTCGACGGTATGGGGTACTTCCGCTATGTCCTGCGCATTGTGGCGCCCATCGCCAAGCCCGTCATAATCACTGCGTTCATATTCCAGGCGATAGGCGTGTGGAACGACATCATCAACGCCACTATTTACCTGAACAGCCCCACCCTCCAACCGATAACCAGGGGCCTGCTTACGTTCTCCGGCCAGTACAGCAGCCAGGTGCCGTTACTGTCGGCTGCCATACTCACCGCCGCGCTGCCACTGTTGGCGCTGTACATCCTTGCGCAGCGCTACTTCGTCCCCGGGGCGCTCAGCGGCTCGTTCAAGGGATGAGCAAGACTTGATGGGGCCCCTACACTGCGACCGCCGGTCTGGCAATATGGACCTAAGACCACAGGGGCGATGGTGAGCAACCACGGCGACGACGAGATCTTCTGCATAGGCGAGCTCGGGGGTGGGCCGAACCAGTTCGGCCCGGACTGGGGACAAGCGGAGGGACCGGTGCGCAGGTTCCGGGTGGGCCGAGACGGCGCCGATGCGGCGTGGCCGGCCTTTCAGCCCGGTCCGCTCGACGCCTACCACGGGTGGCGGTCACATGAAATCGAGGTGGAGTTCGACCTCCTGGAGCGCCCGGCCGGGGATGGAGCCCTCGTCGGCACATATGAATTAGTGCTTAGTTTTTTTGCCAGCCACGGGCCTTGCCCGGACATCGAGGTCGGGACCGGCGGCCACTTGGGGACCTTCCGCCCTGAAGTCGTGCGCCGCGACCGCTCCGAAGTGTTCAGGCAATCCCCGACAGCTGGCTACGTCTCGTTGGCCGTAGTGCTACCTGCCGCCTGGTTGCGCCCGGGTACCAACGTGGTCTCGGTGGGCACCGTACTGGGTGACGATTACCGTAACGGCAACGACCGCCACGATGGGCGCCCGCTGTCCCCCTCGGCGGGGCACCCCTTTTACGGCTCGTGGTTCGGGAGCGGGATCACCTGGGACGCGGTGGTCCTGCGCCGGGCAAACAGCCGCTCCGCAGTGCAGGTCCCAACACGTCTGGAGTGCAGCCCTCGGTCCCTGCGAGGTGAGCCCGTCCTACACCTATTGCGGCTGTGCACGGCACTTAGGGGGGCGACGGGGGTCACTACGACGGCTACGGTCCGGGTTGGCGACTTTGTGCAGGAAGTGGCGCTGGCCCACGACGGCCGGGATTTCGGGGAGCTGGTCGCCGCCGTGGCGGTACCCGAGCTCCTGGGGCCGACGTCGGCGAGCGTGACCGTCGAGGGCGAGACGACGCACCATGTCCTCACGCCGGGCCGCAAGTGGACCGTCCACTTGGTGCCGCACGTCCACCTCGACCTTGGCTTCACCGATTATCAGGGCAAGGTACTGGAGCTTCATAGCCGCAACCTGGAGCGTGCCGTGCAAGTGCTGGAGCGGGACCCGACTTTCAGGTTTACCGTCGACGGGTCGATGATCGTAAGCGACTTCCTGGCCACCAGGGGGCCCGGCGCCGCCGAGCCCGTGATCAACGCGCTGCGCTCGGGCGCCCTGGGCGTCAACGCCTTCCACAGCTTGTTCCTGGCCGGTCTGGCGAGCCTGGAGGAGTGCCTCCGAGCCACTTACAACACGGCCGCCCTTAGCTCCGCCTACCAGGTGCGAGGCGACATCGCCCATCTCACCGACGTACCTTCGTACCCTGTCTCGTTACCCTCCGTGCTCGCTCACTTGGGGGTCGGGGCCTTCGCCGGTATCGTCAACCACGCCCGGGCGGCTACCGCGGATAGTGACCTGGCTCACCTGTTGTCGCCGGTGATGTGGGAAGGCGTAGACGGGTCCCGTATCCTCAGTTTCTTTGTCGATTCCTATTCCCAGCTGCGGTTTATGGCCGCTGACCCCCAGACGCTAGGAGGCGCAGAGCGGGCCCTGGACCAGTTCGTCGAGCGCTATGAACGGCCCGACTACCTGCCATCGGACCTGTTGGTGGTGGGGGCTCACGCCGACAACGAGGACCTGGGCGATGGTGACGCCGACTTCGCCCAGCGCTGGAACGAGGTGTACGCCTACCCCCGCATGGCAATCTCGACGCTGGGCGATTATTTCGACCTGGTCCGCCCTCTGGCCGACCAGCTCCCGGTGTGGCGGGGCGACGGGGGGAGCTTTTGGGAGGACGGTGTGGGGACGGGGGCGGCCATCGAGGCGACGTACCGCAGGGCGCAGATGCTACTGCCCGTAGCCGAAAGCCTCGCCGCGGTGACGGGATGGGCCCCGGCCGTTTCGGGCCCGGTGCCGGAGGCGGCCCGGGGCCTGCACCGCCAAGCGCTGGAGGCGGCGTGGGAGGCGCTCCTCATCGGCTGCGAGCACACCTGGACCTGGGCGCACTGGGTATCTCATCCCCGCGGCAGCCAGGGGCCGGACCAGCTCGACTGGAAGCGCCACCATGTCCACCAGGCCTGGCGCACCGGGACCGACGAGTCTCGTCGCGCCCTCAGCCAGCTGGCCGAGCAGGTCAGCACTATCGGGACCGAACTGATCGTCTACAACTCGCTCAGCTGGGCGCGCGACGTAGACGTCGAGGTGGAGATGGCGACCGGGCAGGAACTTTTGCTAGAGGAGCGACGGGTGCCGTTCGAGACCCTGGACGACATGGGCGGCTCTCGACGCGTCCGCCTCACGGTCCCCGACGTCCCGGCCCTCGGTTATTCCACGCTGCGCCACCGGAGCCCGGTAACGGTGGCCACCAACCTCCTCGCCGTCCCCTCCCCGCCGGCGGGGCCCAGTTTGCCGGCAGCTAGAGATAGGTCCGGCCCGGTACGTCGTTCTGCCCGTACCGTCGAAAGCGACCGCTGGCTGGTGGTACTGGACGGTTCGGGCATGGTGAGCGAGCTGTTGCACCGCCCATCGGGACGTCAGCTCCTGAGCCCGGCCTCGCCCTGGCCGCTGGCGTGCGTGCTCTACGCTACCGACGACAAGCCTGCCGGGGACTGGGAGGTCACACCCTACCTACCCCCGGGTCACCGCCGACCGGCCTCCCTGGAAGGCAGTGGCCCGCCGGTGCCCGGGCCGACGAGCCTGCTCGACCGCCGGCCGGTGTCCCCGCCCTATACGCCCGCCATTTACCCGGCCCGTATGCGCAGCGAGGGCGTAGTCAGGACCTACGACGGCTGGCGGGTGAACGCAGTAGGCGAAGGTCCGTCCCTGCCCCATGTGGCCGTGTCGGTCCTGTTGCGGGACGGATCTGACACCATTGACGTTGTTGTCCGCTTGCACAAGGAATATCGCCTGGCCCGCGAGTCCGTCTATGCCGCCTTCGGGTTCGACCTCGATGACCCGGTCGTGCGTTACGACCGCCAGCTTGGTTGGGTCGACCCGGCCCGGGACCATTCGCCGGGATCGTGTACCGAGTGGTTCACCACCCAGTACGGCGTGGTCCTGTCTTCGGGCCCCGACGGGCCGGCGGTGGCCTGGAGCTCGTCCGAAGCCCCACTGTTCAGTATCGGCGATGTCGTGTGGGGCAGGTGGCCGGACACCTTCGAGGTCGGCAACGGGTACCTCTTCTCCTGGCTCCTAAACAACAATTGGCCCGTCAACACGGCCCCGGCCCAAGAGGGCCCGCTCGATGTCCGCTTCGCCTTCACGCCGATGGCGACCTTCGACCCCGCCCGGGCGTCACGGCTCGGCCGGGAACACCGGGTACCGGCGGCAGCGTCCTGGGTGACCCCGCTGGACAAGGCGGGTACCGGTCCTCGACCCCTTCCCGCGGGGCGCCACGCCCTTGTCGACCTGGGCGCGCCCCAGACCGTGCACGTTACCGTGGCGACCGCTCGGGACGGCTGCAGCTTGCTGTTGCGCGTCCAGGACCTGACGGGCGTACCGCAACGGGCCCGCTTGCGCCATCCCGCCGGGGGCCAAGGTGCGGCCACCCTCGCGTACGGTGACGAACGACCTATCCGGCCCATCGAGGTCGACAATGAAGGCTCCTTCGGCGTCGAGTTAGGTGGCTGGTCGGTGGCTACGGTACTGGTCCATCGTCCTGGCCGCGTCTGACAAAATGCGCGTCCTGGTAACCGGTGCGGCTGGCAGGACCGGCCGGGAGGTCGTGGCCGCACTCGCCCGCGCCGGCCATGAGGTCCTCGGCACCGACCAGGTCGCCGCCACGGGTAGCGCCGGCGACGCGCCAGCAGAGTGCGCCAGGTTCGTCCACGGTGACCTCCGTGACAAGGATCTGGTCATAAAGCTGGTATGCGACGTGGATGCGCTCGTCCACTGCGCCGCCATCATCAGCCCTTACGGCCTCCCCGACGACTACGTATATATCAACAATGTCCACTCCACCTTCCTGGTCCTAAACGAGGCTGGGCGGTCGGGGGCCCGCCGGGCCGTCGCTTTGTCGAGCCTGTCCGCGCTTGGGCTCGCCTACGCCGCCCAGGAGCGTTCGCCACGCTATGTGCCGGTAGACGAGGACCACCCATTGGAGGTAGAGGACCCTTATGG
>Ga0182012_10008432_pt1 | contig 10196 bp, 5 predicted proteins | sample 612S2SmetaG_FD_120486 | JGI IMG/M metagenome (GOLD analysis project Ga0182012, IMG submission 120486) | Permafrost microbial communities from Stordalen Mire, Sweden - 612S2S metaG | ecosystem: Environmental > Terrestrial > Soil > Wetlands > Permafrost | place: Sweden: Stordalen | collected... | reverse complement strand
GCCAGGTCGGCGTCGTCCTGACGATAGGTCGCGGGCGGATTGTCGGCTTCTATGTGCCAGGCGGCGCGGCGCCCGGAGCGCGGATCGTCGAGATAGTCCCGGGTAATGGCGGCGACGGCATCGGGCTCGAGGCGGATCCAGCAGACTCCGGGGTCACCGGGATCTGTCGGCGAAATGACGATGTGGATCGACCCGTCGGCGTCCCGCTCGACGTCCTGGCTGTTGACAGAGCCGACAATCCGGGTGGAGTAACGCCCGTCATCGGGTCCGCCGTAGACGGTCAGTGACATGTAGACGGCGTCGCCCGGATGGAGCCGGACCCGGTAGGTCCGGGTGGGATCGATGGGCGCGTAGCAATAGAAGGCGTCGGCGTTGTCGCCGCCCCACTTCTTGTAGGGCCCCACAATCTCGACGAAGCGGGGCCGAGCCTTGTCGGCCCACAGATTGACCTCGGCCGCGACCTGCAGAATGGACAGAACCCACTTGTGCGCCTCCAGCAGCGTGTCGTGGTCGTCAGCAAGCTGCTCGACCATCCGTGCCTGGACTGCGCTGACGGTCTCGAGCAGTTCGCTGAACGCAGCCTCGGTCTCCGTGGTCATGGGCCCCCAAATGTCGAAGTGGCGTCGATCATAGGGAGCATGCGCACTCCGGGCATGGGTGGTTGGACCCTGACCGGTTGTGAGCCGTTGGTGGTGGTCGCGGCGCACACGACACGGTGACGCGTCCAGGCGCTATGAGATCCGGCTCGGGGCCGTTGAGGTCGGAGGGACCGGCACGTTGCCCGCTTGGCGTTGGTGCTCCCAGCGGGCCAAGAGCCACGTCAACGCGGCGATACCGGCGAACCAAGCCAGGTTGCCCAGGGGCAACACGCTCCACACCACCATCGCGCACAGGACGCAGATGGCGGCACGACGGAGGCGGGCATCGCAACCGGTGCAGGCGAGAAGCGGGAGCGCCCACAGGACATACCAAGGCTGTGAGTTGGTCGCGCAGACAGCCATGATCCCGAAGCCCAGCGCGAGGGCGCCGACCCAGCTGGCCCGGCGGGGGAGGAGGAGGACTATGACGACGGCGGCGGCTATTCCCCCCAGTTGGATGGCGTTGGCCAGACCCGACGACGTGGACCCGGCCAGATTCAGGACCGAGAACGAACTGGCCACGGTGGCTTGCGAGGCCGAGTGCAACCAGCTGAAGCTGTCACCACCGTTGGCGAGACCAACGACGACCAGTGTGCCGAGGGTCAGCACAAGGCCACCCGTCACATACATGGCGCGGCGATACCACGAGCCCCCCCAGCACCACCACGCGACAGCGAGCACTGCCAATGCCGCGGGCGCCTTGATACTGACGGCAAGAGCGGCCAGGCACAACGCCCACCACGGTCGCTCGGTCAGGGCCATGGCGACGCCTGCTGTGACGAGGCTGATCATGACGGCGTCGTTGTGGATGCCGGCGACGAACACCAGGAGCACGGCTGGGTTCACCACGCCGGCGATCACTGCTTCGGCCGGGTTGATCCCTCGGGCGGCGGCGGCGCGGGCCACTCCCCACGCGCACAGCACCAGGCTCGCTATGACGGCCAACCGCCAGCCTTCGACGGCAAGCCATGGGTGTCCGCCCGACGCCCTCACGAACAGCGCAGAGAGGCCCACTTCTCCAGGCCCATAGATCGATGGACCAGTCAGATACTTTGGATCGACGGGCGACACCCAGAGCGAGTGGCGACCGAGGAGATGGATGGGACTGGCCGCCCCGAACCCCGAAGCGACCAACTTTCCCTGGGCCACGTAGACCCAGACGTCCTGGCTGGCGAAGGGAGCGGCGAGCAGGAGCGGAGCGCCCCAAAGGGCAGCGACCCACCAGAGGCGGCGCCACTGCATTGCCGGATCAACCCGTACGGCGCGCCAGAGCGTCAGCCACGCCATCCCCAAGAACACGAGCCCGATAACTGCCGTCCCCAGGACGAGGAGATGTACCGACGACACCGCAGGACCGCTGTTGGCCGGCCCGACCCATGCGGGCTCGGCCGGGCCCTCCCACGCCGGGGCGCTCCCTGATGCGGCGAGGGGCCAGACGCCGCCGGCGTGAGGTCCGTACGGTGACGCCGGGAGATTGCTGGCGAGCGCCAGGAATGCCGATCCGACGGCCCCGAGGGCCGCCACGCATATCAGATTGCACGTCCGGCTGGTTCGGGGCGCGGGCGATCTCTTATGTGAGACCCGGTCCGATTCCAGCGAGCTGACGCTCACGAAGGGAATTGTCGGCAGTGCCGGCGACGATCTGAAGTGAATTGTCGCTCGCTTCCAACCTTGGGAGAGACGAAAGAGCCTGCGCCGACCTGTCAGCGGTCACCGAACGGGCCCGCCGTGGCGACGCCGACGATCGGCGTCTGCGAAGTGTGACAGCGGGTCCTGTCAAGGTGTGTTCGGCGCCAACGGATCCATCTTCACCGTGACGAGAAGGCAACCCTACGTACTCAGTTCCTGGGCGCTGCACGGAGTTGGACGGTGACACTCTTCGTGGCCGGCGACAACGTCACGGTCCCGGTCCCTTGGTCGATCCGGCCGGCCGAGGTGGTCTCGATGTTGTCGATGAACTGCGGCAGCTGGAAGAACACCGCGCCCGCAGGTCGCTGGCCGCGAAGCGTGAGCGACACCGATCGACCTGTCGACGAAATCTTGAGGCTCAGCCTCCGGCCATCGGTTGTCGGGAAGTTCGTCACCGACATGGACTGGCCGTTTCCGAGCCACTGGTCCGGGATCCCCCGGCCCACGACGAGAGCGCCGTCGGTGCGCACGGCCACCAGCGAGGCCAGAAGCACGCCGTTGGCCTGCGACATTCCCCAGGCGTGCGGGGAGGCGCCCTGACCAGTCGCGGGGTGAACTCCGGTCCACGGGTTTTGGGTCGAGGGGGCAGATGAGCTCTCCCACCATGAGTATGGGCCGCTCTGGCTGTGAGTGATCATGAACTCGTAGCTCAAGATCCCCTGGTCCCGGTGACGCTGGCTGGCAAGGCCGGCCGTCCCGTAGCCGGCGTTGTAAGCCGTCGAGTAATAGTCGCCGGGGAATCCACCAAAGGTATTTGGCGGGAGCTTGCCCTTGAGGCGGCCGAAGCCGTAGTCGTAGGTGGCGTCGATCATGGTCGCGCCTGGGCCGTTGACCGTCGTTCCGAAAAGCGACGCGTCCCAGGCCCAGGCGCCGAGCGGGGACATCCAGTTGGCGTCTTTGGGATCCTTGCACCGGTTGGCGGTGTTGGGTCGGGAGATCGAGCACGGGACGTAGTCGAGGTGGTAGCGGGCGATGGTAGCGTCCAGTGCCTTGTCGGTGGCCGCAAGCAGGCTGGTGTACTGCTCGGTCGCCCATGCCGCTTCGCTGGTGTCCCCCACGCGCAGTGCAAGGTAGCGGTATGCGGCGAGGCCGATGAGAGCCGAATAGTCATCGGTCGTCCAATAGCCCTGCGTGTCGATGTCGTTGGTGGCGGCCATGATCCCCGTGGGGCTGGTCCTCCCGGCGGCGATCGCGTGAGCAGTGTCCTCAATGCTCGGCTGCGCAGTTCCGAGTGGTCCCTCCGTGGCGAAGTTCTGTTTCACGAAGGCCAGGTCTCCGGTCTTCATCAGGTAGATGGCCCAGGGCACCGAATACGTCCAGACTCCGTCGTCGTAGAAGCCCTCGCCCGGTTGTTTCATGGCGTTGCGCGCCTCGATGAGGAGCGCGTCGGCGTCGGTGAAGTAGCCCTGGTTGAAGAGGTTGGACAAAATGCCGATGACGTCGTGGTTGAACTCGGCCTCGTAGCCGTTGACCCCGTCGTCCAGGTCGTCGCCACTCCGGGCGATCTGGGTGTAGATGAACCCGCTGCGGTAGGCGTCGTCGAGGGACCGATCGGGAACTCTGATCCCGGTGATGGCGGCTAGCTGGTCGTTCCAGAAGCTGGCCATATGCACGAAGTGCTGGTCGAATGTGCCGGCACCGGCCAGCGCGGCTGCGCTCGGCCACGGGTAGGTTGCCCCGAAGCGGTCCGAGACGATCACGTAGTCGTGATCGACCGAGGTGTGGGGGGCTACCGCATCGGGCGCGGCATCGAGCGGCACCAATCCGGGTGAAGGCTGGGGGTCCGCATCAATCACATGGTCTGTCGGATTCGTCACGGCAACCCGGCTGTAGACGGCGACAAAGGCGTCGCCACCCAGTACCACCTCGTCGCAGAACTCGGTGATGGAGACCTTCGCACCGTCCCGACTGAACGATGTGATCTGAGCCGGGAGGTAGCCGTCGGCATCGGTCCAAGTGGTCGGACCCCCGTCGTAAATACCGAAGCCGTAGTTCGTGCCGAAGCCGATGGCGTCGTTCTTGAGGAGGGTGTCCTGTATGTAGAAGGCTCCGCCGAGGCAGGTGATGACGCCCTGGTGATTGCCCTCCCAGCCGATCTCCGACGCGGTGCCATCGATTCCGGTGTAGTCGGCATCGGCGGGTCGGACGCTCAGGGCGCAGTCGTACCTACTCGCCGGCCCGCTTCCTGGCGTCGGCGGAGACGTGTCCACCGCGGGCGCTGCCATCGTGGGCAGCTCCGAAACCAATCCGGCCGGCAAGCCCACCGCCGCCACGAGGGCAACCGCTGCCGCCCCCTTTATTCCCCGAGACATGGCTGTAACTTTGGCATGCCGCTCCGCCCAGTCAACATTGAAGGGGCGAATCCGACGTTGAGTACATGTCCTCGGCAATCGATGCGTCTAGCGTGTGACGGACACGAACACTCGGGGAGAAAATGATGGAGCGCGTACGTCGTCGGATCGGTAGCGTGAAGGCGGTCTGTTTGGCCTTCGCGCTGCTGGTCTCCCTCTCCGGCATCGTCACGGCCGGCACTGCCGCAGCTGCCGACAAGGGGCCGCGCGTGCTCTACGTCGGTACATTCGGAGGCATCGCCACTCCGAAGTCGTCGACCTTCAAGACCATCCAAGCCGCCGTAAATGCCGCCAAACCCTCCGACTGGATCCTGATCGCCCCGGGCGACTACCACGAGAAGGGGGACATGGGGGCCGACGCGCCGAGTGCCTCGGATGTATCCGACGGCTGGTATGGGGGTGTCGACATCGCCACACCCCGTATCCACCTGCGCGGCATGAACCGCAACTCGGTCATTGTCGACGGGACCCTGGCCAAGGCGTCGACACCGTGCAGCGCAGCAGCCTCTAGTCAGAACACGTTGGGCGGCAAGGGACGCAACGGGATCCTGATCTGGAAGGCCAACGGGGTCAGCATCGAGAACCTGACGGTGTGCAACTTCCTGGCCGGGACTGGGAATGCGGGCAATGAGATCTGGTGGAACGGCGGATCGGGCTCGTCGAAGATCGGCCTCAGTGGCTACTCGGGGAATTACCTGACGGCAACGTCCACCTACTTCAAAGGTAGCGACCCGACGAATCCAAGCGTCTGCGCCACGTGCGCCCTCTACGGCATCTTCTCCTCTGATTCCACGGGGCCGGCCTTCTTGACCAACCTCTACGCCAACAATTTCTCCGACTCCGGGATGTACGTGGGGGCCTGCCAGCGGGTCTGCAACGTGACCATCAATCACGACTGGATGGAGGACAACGCGCTCGGATACTCGGGCACGAACTCAGGCGGGCGAGTCATCGTCGAGAACTCGATGTTCGACAACAACAAGGAAGGCTTCGACACCAACACCGCCCTCACTGGTGACCCCCCACCGCCCCAGGACGGGCGCTGCACCGGAACGGCCTCCAGGACCCGGTGCTGGGTGTTCACCCACAACACCTTGGAGAACAACAACAACCCGAACGTCCCGATCTCGGGCACGGCCGGGCTCGGGCCGACCGGGACCGGGATGACGATCTCGGGCGGGCGTTACGACACCATCACGAACAACACCTTCATCGACAACGGTGCGTGGGGGATGGCCTTCGTTCCGTATCCAGAAGGAAACCTGACCTCCGACGGGCGGACGTGCCGTGGAACCGGGGGGATCGTTGCCACGTCGCTCAAGATCTCCGGTTTACGCTGCCTCTACGACGCGTGGGCCGGGATGTTGTCCAACAACAGGTTCTCAGGAAACGGATTCTTTGGTAATCCCGGCAATGCCGACTTCGCCAACCTTGTCGCCGGAGGCGGCCGGCCGGTGAACTGCTTTTCGGGGAACGTTCGTGTCGACACCTCGTTGTCCCACGTGCTCGGGCCGGCCACCAGCGCCAACGCACAGGACGGGCATCCCGAGCAGACGCCAGCTACCTGTGGAACCCTCTCCCCGTCGGCCGGCCTCTTCGGCAAGAACTCCGACGTGAGCTTGGCCGTCCAGTTGGAATGCGACGCCGGACTGTTGAATGGCTCGGCCTGCTCTTCGGCTCGCTACCCCAAGGCCACCGCCGTCGTCATGCAGCCTCTCCCGAACCTGCCGTCAATGCCCAATCCGTGTGCCGGTGTGCCTGCCAACCTGTGGTGTGCGAACGGGGCACCGGTGGTTCGCACCACGGCATCTCGCTGACGGCGCCCACTGATCTGGAGGACGTGCGGAAGAGCAATCCCTAAAGGACGTACAGGGTCCACGTTCCTGAGGTGCCGCCGTAGACCGACGGGGGGACAACATGGGCATGACGCGTGACCCAATGGTCGATCGCCACGGACTCGACATTCGTTTCTCCGAAGTTCGTCGCTCCGAACCCCTTTGTCGCATACACATAGCGGACCATTCCGGTGGCCACGAGGTGTCGAAACACGCCGAGCGTCGGCGTCGGGTCCCAGCCGAGGTACCCGCCCATGGCGATCACTGGTTGGCCACTCTGCAGAACAAACGGCGCGGCAGTTGTCGAGCCGGTGACGGCCACGAGGTAGGTCGCCGAACCACGGTGTTGCTCGAGGTAGTTGACGAGTCGCTGGTTTACTGTGTCGTCACTTCTGGCCGAGCTCGAGCGAGTTGCTCCTACAGGGCCGGCTGTGGCAGGCGAAGTGGTGACGTTGTTGACGGAGGTCAAGGAATACGCCAAGGGACCAGCGAGTATCGCGGCTGCGGCCATCGTTCCTGCGGCGACCCCGCACCACGAGGGCCAAAGTGGCCTGGTCAAGGTCATGAACAGAGCGAATGCGGCGGCGACCCCTGCGATGCCGGCGGTCAGTCCGAGCCATGTGCCATATGAAGGTGAACGGACGAGCAATTCGTCCGACCACAGCACGCTGAGGACAATGGTCATCGGTAACACCCATGCCCATCGCAACGACCGTCGGCCAAGTTGCCAGAGCGCGAGAGAACCTGCTCCGGCGAGGGCAGCGACGGCCGGAGCCATCACGACGGTGTAGTAGGGATGAAAAAGGCCGCGGGCGTCGTCGAAGACGGCGAAATAAGTGAGGAACATACCTCCCCACAGGACGAATCCCGCCCGGTCGCGGTCGGTGCGCGCACGTCCTCGGGTCAGGCAGAAGCCGCCCACAACCCCGACGATGGCGAGCAAGAGGAACCACGAAATTTGGCCACCCAATTCGAAGTCGAACATCCGAAAAAGCCCTTGGCCGCCGTCGGCGAAAATAACCGGTCCTGATCCTGTGATCCTCGAAATTCCGTTGTAGCCGAAAATGAGGTTGACGACGGAGTTGTTGGTGCTCCCGCCGATGTAGGGACGCGCTCCCTTCGGCCATAGTTCTACGACTGCCACCCACCACCCGCTTGACACGACCAGGGCCATGGCACCCCAGCCCAGCTGGCCAATGCGCCGGGCGAGACGCGGCGGTCCGAAGCACAGGTAAGACAATCCGAGAGCCGGCACGACGAGGAAAGCGTCGAGCGACTTGGTGAGAAATGCCAAACCTAGAAGCAAACCGGACAACACGAGCCCCCTGGTCTTGCCCGACTCAATGGCGTGCCAGCAGGCACAGGTGGCCAGCACGAGCAGGAGAGTTATGAACGCGTCGGGATCGTTGAAGCGAAAGATGACGACGACAACCGGCGTCAGGGCAAGCCCAAGGGACGCCAGCACGGCTGCCGGCTCTCCGAACCAACGCCGCACCAGGTGGTACAGCACCATGACCGTGGTCAGGCCGGCGAGGGCTTGGGGGAGCAGAATGCTCCAACTCGAGAAGCCGAAGATTCGCGCTGAGAGCTCCATCACCCAGAGAGCCGCCGGAGGTTTGTCGATCGTGATGAATGACCCTGGATCGAGAGAACCGAAGAAGAACGCTTTCCAGCTTTCGACCCCGCTCTTTACGGCTGCCGCGTAGTACACGTTGCCGATGCCATTGCGTGACAGATTCCAGCTGTAGAGCAGCCCGGCCAGCCCGAAGACCCCAGCACGCGCCGGGATCGACCAGGCAGGACGACCTGGACGGAGCCACCACCGGATGCTTCGACGTGGTTCAGGCTTTGGGCGAGCCTTCTCTGAAGGGGCAATGGTCAGCGAACTGGTCCGTTGCCTGCTGAACTCGCCCACACTGATTTCGCTCGGGCGGACTTCCGTCAGGGACGACGTTGCCCGCCGCGTCTGCTCGCCGGAATCGGCCTTGGTATCAGCCTCAGGCTCAGCGAGCATTGCCATTAGCGCGCCCCGCAGTCCGGTGCCCGGGTCTGTCCTGCGAGTGCCATCGGGGGCTGACCATGGGTGAGGCGCCTTCTCGAGTCAATGAGTTCAAGACAGACTTCGGGCGGAACGAGTACTGAGTTGAGGTCCTCTCAACACGTATTGCGCAAGTAGTGACGAGAGGTCACGCCCGATCTCCAGTCGAGACGCCTGTGCATGAGCTATTTGGCAACAACAGCTACCCGCAGCAAATCCGGACCTTTGAGCGCTCCAGCTCTTCGGAGCCCCTCAAATGGACGATCTGCCCAGTTCAGGACAATCGCTTGCGTCGCATTGCTGGGATTGAACGACGTCCCAACCTGTCGGCGGTGGTCTTCGGATTTCAGCGGAGTCCCCGCATGTCACCTGACGACGATCGAACCCGGGATTCTCCAGTTCGTCTTGCCGGCGTAGAGGAGAGTCCGGATCCTCTCAACCTGGCTCTGCGAAGGGGATCAAGAAGGGGCGGCGGAAAGCGGCTCGGTGACGAAGTCGATGAGCCGTTCAACCGCGCCGACCAATGCGGGCTCCAGGTCGACGTAGCTGTGGACCGATCCGAAAATTCGCCGCCAACAGGTGGCCGGATCGGGCTCGCCCAGCGCTCGGCAAATGCCGGTCTTCCAATCCTGGCCCTTGGGGACGGTCGGCCAGTGGGTCAGTCCCACCACCGCCGGCCTGACCGCCTGCCACACGTCAACAAACGGGGTACCGGTCACCAGTACATGGGGATGGGCCACTTCGTCGGCCAGCCGGCTCTCCTTGGTGCCGGGAACCAGGTGATCGACCAAGACGCCCAAGCGATGGCCTGGACCCGGCCCGAAGGCCGCTATCTCGGCGGCCAGATGGTCGATCCCGTCCAGACGCTCGACCACAACCCCCTCCACCCGGAGGTCGTCGCCCCATACCCGCTCGACCAGCAATGCATCATGGATCCCCTCGACAAGGATTCGGCTGGCCCGAGCAACCCGGGCCTGATGGCCGCCCACAGCCACCGAACCAGATGGGGTGCGTGAAGCGGTACTGGATACGACTCGAGGCGCGACCAGAGTTGCCACCCGGCCGCCAGCGGCGAAGGCACCCGGTACCAAGTTGAACATCCGCACCTGGCCGGACTTGGATTGCAGCGTCACTGCGTTGCCGCGGAGCCCCACCACCCGGCCGGTGAATCCTGAGGCCCGGTGAACGACCCCCAGCCCCGTCACTGCCTCCACCTCGGGGTGCCGATTGGCCTTCGCACGGGCTCTCTCTCGAGGGTCGGCCAGGATGTCCGCCCATGGATCAGGTGTGCGGTTCACGGCGACGACCGTACCCGGCGACCACTCGCGTCCATCGGATAGGCCAGCCCTGTTGAACGAACATTCGTGATCAGGTTTGCCGTCGACTGCCACTGGGCGCTGATGGGACTGTTCCTGCAGCGGCGGCGTTCAAGGGTTGGGGCGTTCGTCCCATCACACCTCAGGATCACATGCATTGACCCATCCCGAAATCAGCTCTGTGATGCCTCTTCGATTGCCCCTCAACTGTGCGCTCTCGAAAGTGCGTGAGCGAGCGCCCCGCTGAAATCCGGAGAGCCCCATGTTCACCAGGCACTTCAGAATTGAGCGGCCGACCAGGATCGAACTGGCATCATCAGCTTGGAAGG
>Ga0182012_10008431_pt1 | contig 10198 bp, 5 predicted proteins | sample 612S2SmetaG_FD_120486 | JGI IMG/M metagenome (GOLD analysis project Ga0182012, IMG submission 120486) | Permafrost microbial communities from Stordalen Mire, Sweden - 612S2S metaG | ecosystem: Environmental > Terrestrial > Soil > Wetlands > Permafrost | place: Sweden: Stordalen | collected... | reverse complement strand
GCGCTTGACCGGACGTTCTCCAGCATTCGCAGCGCCCGCGAAGCGTTCAAGCCGCAGCTAGTTCCTCATGAAGTGGGTGTCATTACTAGTGTCACCACCGGCATAGCTACCATCTCCGGTCTCCCGGGCGTCGGCTATGAAGAGTTAGTCAGTTTTCCAGGCGGATTGCTCGGCATCGCCTTCAACGTCGACGAAGACGAAATAGGAGTCATTCTGCTCGGCGACTATCAAAATCTGCATGCCGGGAACGAAGTGCAACGCACCGGCCGGGTCATGGATGTCGCTGTCGGAGATCGTCTTCTAGGTCGTGTCATTGATCCATTAGGCAACCCCCTCGATGACAAAGGACCCATCGACTCTGATAACCGTTTACCGATTGAGCGCCCAGCGCCTCCCATTATGGATCGCTCGCCTGTAGTCGTTCCTCTGCAAACAGGACTAAAAGCCATCGACGCGCTCGTTCCCGTAGGCCGAGGCCAGCGCGAATTGATTCTGGGCGATCGCCAGACCGGCAAAACTGCCATTGCCGTTGATGCCATCTTGAATCAGCGCGGCAAAAATGTGCTCTGCATCTACTGCGCCATCGGTCAACGTGCTTCCGCCGTTGCTAAAGTTATCGCTAATCTTCAGGAGAAAGGAGCGATGGAATACACCGTAGTCGTTGTCGTGGAAGGCAATGATGCCCCAGGTCTCGTCTACATTACGCCCTACGCCGCTACCTCGATTGCCGAATACTTTATGGAAAAGGGCCGCGATGTGCTTATCGTTTACGACGACTTGACTCATCATGCCCGGGCCTATCGTGAACTCTCCCTGCTGCTCCGACGTCCACCCGGCCGCGAAGCCTTTCCCGGCGATATCTTCTATATCCATTCACGGATGTTGGAACGGGCTACCCATCTGCGCAAAGAGAAGGGCGGTGGTTCCCTTACCGCTTTGCCTATCATTGAAACCACTGCGCAGGATATCTCTGCCTATATCCCAACGAATCTGATCTCGATCACCGATGGTCAGATCTATCTATCACCCAATCTGTTCGAGCTTGGTGTTCTCCCTGCCATTGATGTTGGTAAGTCCGTCTCCAGAGTGGGAGGTGCCGCCCAACGCGCCGCGTATCGCGCAGTCGCCGGTAATATCAAGCTCGCCTATTCGCAATTCGAGGAACTCGAAGGATTCGCAAAATTCGGTACACGTCTTGACGACGCTACCCGCAAAACCATCGACCACGGACAGCGTATCCGTGCCTGCCTCAAACAGTCTGAGTCGCAGCCAGTCTCTATGGAGGAACAGATCTACGTTCTCCTAGCTTTGACAGCCGGCCTTTTCGATCCAGTGCCGCTAGACAAAATGAACGAAGCGCAGCAAGCCCTACAAAGGGCCGCGCTGCAAATTCCGGCCGACCTCGTAGGGCGACTGACCTCCGCGGATAAATTGAGCGAGGCCGACCGTAAATCCATCCTTGATGTGGCCCGCCAAGCACTCGCTGCCTTCATTCCCAAGCCGGCTCCCAAACCAAAATCATGAGCGGAACAATGCAGAGCTTGAGTCGAAAGATTGCCGGGGCTGGCGATCTCCAGGGTGTCGTCAGTGCTATGAAGGCTCTAGCGGCCTCCAGCATCGGACAGTACGAAAAAGCCGTGCAATCCCTGAATGATTACTACCATACTGTGGAACTCGGATTGTCCGCCTGTCTTCGGCAAGCGGAGCCAGTTCCGTTGCCGCACAGGCAGCGAAAGGACACCGGTCCCATTGGTGCAGTGGTGTTCGGATCAGACCAAGGCCTTGTCGGCCGCTTTAACGAAGTCATCGTTGATTTGGCTCTCGACACTCTCAAGAAACTGCCCGGCAAAACAAAGCAAATCCTGGCCGTCGGAGATCGCGTCCACTCTCTTCTCACGGATGCGAACTTCGCACCCGCAAGGCTACTCACGGTTCCCACGTCGGTTCACGGCATTACTCCCTTGATCGGTGAAGTTCTGATCGAGATTCAAACTGCACAAGATAAGGGCGACGTTCATGATGTCTACCTGTTCCACAATCGCCCGAAATCCGGCGCTGCCTATGACCCTGTCTGCCACCGCCTCCTGCCATTTGACCGCGAATGGCGAAGGAAATTGACCGCCTTGCCTTGGCCCGACAAGAAATTACCCCAAATTGTGAACGGACCCAAGCCGGCCCTTGATGCCTTCATAAAAGGTTATCTCTTCGTGTTGCTCTTTCAGGCTTGCGCTGAATCACTCAATAGCGAAAACGCCAGCCGTTTAGCCGCCATGCAGCGTGCTGAAAAGAACATCAAACAGATTCTCGAAGACCTGAATCTCGAGTTTCACCGCCTCCGCCAAGAATCGATCGACGAAGAGCTGTTCGACGTGGTTTCTGGCTTCGAAGCGCTCGCCAAACACGCACACCATTCCTAATGATCGCCGTGCATTACTCCGGTTGGAAACAACGCGGCGAAACTCAGGGGCAATAATCAGTTTGCGTTGTTTGGGTCGGGAAGAGCGAGTTAAGTGGGCTGGAATGAGCGTGGGACAGGTATTTGCCCTGTATATAGAGTTTGTCGCTGGGATTTAGGGTATGAGCGAGGAGCCATTCCTGCCTCATTGGCGTCATCTTTTGACGGCGCTTTGATGTCTTTACAGCTACCTTTGTTCCGTACGTCATCAGCTCCTTCAATAAGCGATTGGGTTAGAGGTCAAAACCGTGAGTGAAAATAGCAGTGCAAAAGTCGCAGACAAGCTCCGCGAAGAACCAGTAGCTAGACCTGCCGTCGTGGTCGAAAATAACGACTATGCCACCGGCGTCCGCGATTTCGAAGGTGGCCAGCCACCCGCGTGGCTCGGAACTGTCTTAAAGTGGATTCTGCCGGTTGTCTTTCTCCTGATTGCCGCATTTGTCCTTCTCCCCGACTTTCTTCAAAAGTGGCTGTGGATGCGTGAACTAAACTTCGTAGGCATCTTTTGGACGATGTTCTCCATTAAATTGGGAATGACCTGCGTTGCTTTCTTGATAGCTCTGACCTTTCTCGGCATCAATATCCGAGAGGCGGCCAGACACAGTTCGGACGAGCCTTCCTCCAAAAGGAGTTCCATTCAAATACGTGGCGTCCCAATTGATCATCGCCTGCTAACTCGGACTTTAGTATTCATCACGATAGCAATCGCGGCTATGTTCGCTATCGGTTTCTATACGCAATGGGACACGTATCTTCGATTCCGTTACAGTAGTTCGTACGGATTGTCCGATCCCATCTTCGGGATAGACCTTGGATTCTACATCTTCCGTCTGCCGTTTTATGAGCTCCTGCAGGGGAGCGCTGTATTCCTGATCGAGTTGGGAATTGCTGCCATCGCTTGTCAGTACGCTTATTTTGGCCTTTTCCGAATAACCAACCGTCGGACAATTGAAGTTCGCGGCAATGCGATTCCGCATGTGTCGGTTCTCTTGTTGCTTCTCGTCGCCGCCTTCGGTTGGGGTTATTATCTCGATCGGTTCCAGCTCCTTTACTCAACAACTGGCGTGGTTTACGGCGTTGGATACACCGCCGCTCACGCGACCATGCCTGCGCTTTGGGGAATGATTGCTGTTTCAGTCGCAGCGTGTATTCTACTCGCCTTCAATTTCTTTCGCCCGCGTTGGCAAACTCTCGCCATAGGAGCCGGTGCTTATGTCGCGCTTTACATGCTTGGAGTAGTACTGATTCCCGCAGTTGTTCAAAAGTTCGTGGTGCAGCCGAATGAACTGAGCCTCGAAACCCCCTATTTGAAGAACTACATCGAATTTACGCGTCAAGCTTATAACCTTGACAAGATTCAAGAAACACCTTATCCCGCGGTCTCCGACTTAACTCCCTCGATTCTCGCCCGCAACCAGGACACAATTGACAACATCCGCCTCTGGGATAAGCGCCCCTTACAACAGACCTATCAACAGACCCAGGCCATTCGGCTCTACTACAACTTCTATGATGTAGCCGTTGATCGCTATCACTTGCCAGATGGCTATCACCAAGTGATGCTCTCCACGCGTGAGCTCTCAGAGCAACTGCCCGCACAAGCCCAGACCTGGGTCAATGAAAATCTTCAATTCACTCACGGTTACGGTCTCGTGATGAACTTTGTTTCCAAGAGTATCGGTGGAGGATTCCCGGAATATCTCGTAAAAAACGTACCACCTGAGTCGTCATTTGGTATAAACGTGACTCAGCCTGCCATTTATTTCGGTTGGGGCACGCCGGGTTCGCGAATCGTGTCAACCAATGTCAAGGAGTTCGATTACCCAAAGGGTAACGATAACGTGTATACCAGCTACACCGGCAAGGGTGGAATCCCGCTCGATAGTCTGAGCAAGCGGATCTTATTTACTCTGACTCAAGCCGACATCAATATCTTGCTGACTCGCTATCTCAAACCAGAGAGCAGAATACAGATTTGGCGAGATGTGAAAGAACGAGTTGCACAGATCGCTCCGTTCTTGAAACTCGATGCAAGTCCATATCCTGTGCTGAGCGAAGGCAAGCTGTATTGGATCCAAGACGCCTACACCACCTCCGCTGGCTTCCCCTATTCGAACCCTCATAGCGTGGACGTCGGTAATGGTCTGAATTATATTCGTAATTCAGTGAAAATCACCGTCGATATGTACGATGGCACGGTCGCGCTCTATGTGATGGATCCCCATGATCCGGTATTGGCCGTTTATCGAAACGCCTTCCCCGGGGTTTTTCAGAACTTGAATCAATTACCAGCCGACCTCAAGCTTCACCTTCGCTACCCCCAAGACCTTTTCGCTATCCAGGCCACCCAATACCAGACATTTCATATGACCGACCCTCAGGTTTTCTACAATCGCGAGGATCTGTGGGTTCCCCCGATGGAAAAGTACGACGGTAAACTCAGCCCAATGGAACCGTACTACATTCTGATGAAACTCCCTGGAAGCACGCAGTTGGAGTACATGCTCATGAGTCCCTTCACTCCGCAGAACCGCGACAACATGATCGCGTGGCTCGCTGCCAGATCCGACTTCCCCGATTATGGCAAGATGCTCTTCTACGAACTTCCCAAAGATAAACTAACATATGGTCCAAACCAAGTGGGAGCGATGATTGACCAGAGCACGCTCATTTCCCAACAGTTAACTCTCTGGGATCAAAAAGGCTCGGGTGTCATTCGCGGGAAACTGATTGTGATTCCAATTGAGAATTCATTCCTCTATGTCATTCCTCTCTATCTAAGGGCGGAGGGCACCAACTTTCCTCAGCTTAAACGTGTGATTGCTGCCACCGGTGACAGAGTTGTCATGGAGCCTTCACTCGAAGGGGCTCTCAGTGCGCTCTTCGGCGGCCCTGGCGGAGAAGATATCCAACAAGGTGGAACGCAAACGACCGGCGTCCAATCTGCGCAAACTGGTGCCGATGCATCCGTCCGCACTACCGACCTGGCAAAAGAGCGCCTCCAGCTTATACAAGTTCAAAAGTCGTTGGATTCGCTCAAACGACTGCTTAATGATCCCGCCGAAAGCCAGCTGGCTCCTAAGTGAGCGACACTCTCCGCAAATGAAAATCAACTCACATGATTTCCGCGTATCTCCCGGCAAGAAAGTGAAGCTGGAAGATTGGCCCACCGCGGTCAAGCCGTTTTGCAAATCGAAAGACGAATACAAAGCACTCCTCGATAAACACGTCGAAGATCTTAGCTCAATGCAGCGCCTCCACTACGCAGCCAATCGTTATGCGTTGCTGCTGATATTTCAAGGCATTGACGCTGCCGGCAAAGACGGCGCCATTCGTCACGTCATGTCTGGCGTCAATCCGCAGGGCTGCCAGGTCTCCAGCTTCAAGCAGCCAAGCCCCGAAGAATTGGAGCATGATTTCCTCTGGCGCACCACGCTCAAACTCCCGGGTCGCGGCAAGATCGGAATCTTCAATCGCTCCTACTATGAAGAAGTGCTGGTCGTTAAGGTCCACCCAGAGGCGCTTCGTAACGAAGGTTTGCCCGAGGAGCTTCGCGATGAGAAAATCATCTGGAACGAGCGTTACCAGTCCATCACTAACTTCGAACGGCATCTCTATCGCAACGGCACCCGGACAGTCAAAATCTTCCTCCATCTATCGAAGGAGGAACAGCGCAAGCGCTTCCTCGAACGGATTGACGAGCCCGATAAAAATTGGAAATTCAGCACTTCAGACGTCAAAGAACGGGCGTTTTGGAAGGAGTACGTAAAGGCTTTTGAGGATTGTCTCGGCTCCACCAGCACTCAGCACGCGCCCTGGTACGTCGTCCCCGCCGATAACAAAGAAAACGCCCGCCTCATCGTCTCTCAAATCGTCTTAGATTCACTTGCTGATCTCAAAATGGCTTATCCGAAAACCACCGAAAATCGGCGTCTGGAATTGCAATCCATCCGTAAGCTCCTCACAAAAAACTCTCCAGAGGCCGATAGCCGCGCAAAGTTCTTTTGACATCTTTTTGACATTTTCCACCGTATACTTGACTCAGAGGAAAAACAACCTATGTCAAATGTAGACAGTAAAAAATGCGCGCATCCCGCATGCCGATGTATTGTGCCGGATGACAAAAAGTATTGTAGCCAGCCCTGCGAAGACGCCAAAGGCGAACAAGAAATCTCTTGTGACTGCGCACATCCGGGCTGCTCACTGTCAGAGTAGGGGCCGAAGTTGGCTAGTCCGTCTGCAATTAAAACGGAACCCGCCGCTCTAACCCAACCCAAAGGTCTCACAACCCAACAAGCTCAGAGTCGGCTGCAAAGTTCCGGGCCCAACGCCTTGCCGGACACCTCGGTGCATCCATGGCGCGCTGTGCTTGGGCAGTTCTGGGCTCCTGTGCCCTGGATGTTGGAAGCGGCCGTTTTACTCGAGATCGTTCTCGGAAAGTATTTCGAAGCGGCCACCATCGCTTTCCTTCTGGCATTCAATGCGTGTCTTGGATTCTTTCAGGAAGGGCGTGCTCAATCCACTCTGGCGGCGTTGAAATCGCGGTTGGCTTTAACTGCCACAGTTAAGCGCGATGACTTCTGGAAAACGATCCCCGCCGCTGATCTGGTTGTCGGAGACGTCGTAAAGCTCTCTCTAGGCGCCGTCGTCCCCGCCGATGTCCGGCTCGCGGATGGCTCTGTACTGCTCGATCAATCCATGCTCACGGGTGAGTCTGTTCCCATCGAAGCCGCGGCTGGCTTCGAGACTTTTGCCGGCGCGCTGGTTCGACGAGGCGAAGCTGTAGCCGAAGTCACGGCCACCGGTGCATCCACCAAGTTCAGTAGCACTGCTAAGTTAGTTCAGACGGCCAAGATCGAAAGTACCCAACAAAAAGCGGTTTTTCGTGTGGTTCGAAATCTTGCGTTTTTTGACGCCTTCGTTATTGTCTTGCTGGTTGTATATGCTCACTTCCTGCAAATGCCGTCCGGTGAGATCGTGCCGCTTGTTCTTACCGCGGTGATCGGCTCCATACCAGTAGGGCTTCCAGCGACCTTTACGCTGGCGGCCGCGCTCGGCGCCAGGGCGTTGGCGAAGTTACACGTTCTTCCCACAAGACTGACGGCCGTTGACGAAGCGGCAAGCATTGACGTGTTGTGTGTCGATAAGACCGGCACTCTCACTCTGAATCAATTGTCAGTCGCTACTGTCCGCGCCTCATCTGGATTCAAAGAAGCGCACGTTTTGGGTCTCGCCGCTTTGGCCAGTTCCGACGGTGGACAAGATCCGGTAGATGCCGCTATCCGCAACGCAGCAGGCAAACAGGTCGCCTCCGATCTCCCTAAGTTGCTCGAGTTCGTTCCCTTCGATCCTGCCAGTAAGATGTCGGAGTCGACCGCAGCTAATGCTGGAGGCGTCACGATCCGCGTGGTCAAGGGCGCTTTCGAAGTGATTTCAAAACTCGCTCCACCAGCAGCAGAAACGTCAAAAACCGCACACGAACTCGAGGCGCAGGGCTTCCGCGTTCTCGCCGTCGCCGCCGGTCCTTCTACGGCCCTCAAACTGGCTGGACTCATTGCTCTCAGTGATCCGCCCCGCCCGGATTCAGCCGCCCTTATCAAAGAGCTCCACACCCTCGGAGTACGCGCCATTATGCTGACTGGTGACGCCCCTGCCACCGCAGTCAGCGTGGCTCACGCCGTAGGACTCGATGGCAACCTCGCTCCTCCAGGGGCCATTCCTGCGGATGTTCGTCCCGACCAGTTCTCAGTGTTCGCCAGCATTCTTCCAGAGGGAAAATATAACCTCGTAAAGGCATTTCAAAAGAGCGGCCACACGGTAGGTATGTGTGGCGACGGCGCCAACGATGCACCTGCACTCCGTCAAGCTCAGATGGGCATTGCCGTTTCTACCGCTACCGATATAGCGAAGTCCGCCGCTGGCATTGTTCTCACCCAGCCTGGACTCACTGGCATCGTTGCCTCCGTCAAAGAAGGCCGCGTCATCTTTCAGCGCATCTTGACCTACACGCTCAACTCCATCAGTAATAAGATCGCTAAGATCTTCTTTCTGACAGTCGGTCTGGTCATGACGGGTCATGCCATCTTAACTCCGCTTCTCATGATCATTAGTATGCTCAGCGGCGACCTCCCTGGCATGTCTCTCACCACCGATAATGTCCAACCCTCACCACGGCCGAATTCATGGCAGATCGAAAAGTTGACCATTGGCGGAGTCTTCATGGGGATTGGCGAGTTTCTCTTTTGCACAGCGTGCCTCGCTCTCGGCAAGTTCGCTTTGGGCTTTGACATAAACAAGCTCAGAACGCTTTCTTTTGTCGCGCTCGTTTTCGCTAACCAAGCGGCCACTTACCTAAACCGCGACCGCAAGCGTTTGGGGTCCTGCCCTCCGAGCCGCTGGCTGGTGGTTTCGTCTGTTTTTGACCTGTCCGTCGCCTGTATCCTCTCAATATTCGGAATCGCCATGGCGCCGCTTTCCATACTGCTGGTGGCCGCACTCCTAATCGCCGCCACAGTCTTTGCCTTTATCTTCGATTTCGCCAAAGTGCCCGTCTACTCCCGGCTCAATATATCGTAGAATCTCGTAGTAGTTGGGCGACGCCAGCACCTTTTCAATACGCGCAAGAGCCATTTCCTTATTGGTCCCTTATGACGTTATCAGGTCATGTGACCATATGCCGTTAAAGCGCTGCCAATTCTTTAAATTCCACCCGGCCCCTTTAGTGGCGCTTAATCCCGAAACTCTCAATCATGTGAACGGCCAGCGAAATGCTCCAAGACCAAGCGTGGGACATGCCCGCCGAGATCTGTTTCGCGCTTAACCGATGTGTGAAGCGGACTCAAGTTGGACCAAAAGGACAGTAAGAAATGAAACTATTCAAAGTTGTTACAGCCGTTTGTGGCCTTGTATCTATGGGCACGCTGCTCACGACAACCGCAAAAGCGGACGAGTGGAACCAGAAGACCGTAGTAACGTTTAGCGGTCCCGTCGAGATTCCAGGTGTTCACGTAGCCGGGTGGGGCGTTTTGCCCGCCGGCACCTATGTGTTCAAGCTCCTCGATTCGCAGTCTGACCGTCATATCGTCCAAATTTTCAATAAGGATGAAACTACGATCTACGCCACTATATTGGCCATTCCAAATTTTCGCTTAACACCGACTAGTAAAACCGTTATCACCTTCAGCGAACGACCGGCCGGACAACCGGAAGCCTTGCGGGCATGGTTCTATCCGGGCATGAATTATGGGCAGGAATTCGTTTACCCGAAGGCGAAAGCAGTGCAGATTGCCCAGGAAACGAACATGCCGGTTCTGTCGGCCGACATCCCGGCTGAAAGCACCGAACCCATCAAATCAGCAAGCGAACCGGCGGTTGCCGCTATGCAACAAGCTCCTGTCGTGGCGGTGAAACCAACCGGCGAGGAAATGCAACTGGCCGATGTGGTTACCCCTCTTCCGGAAACAAAGCTGCCGACCACGGCAAGTCCAATACCGATGCTGGCTCTGTTCGGATCTTTGGCGTTAGGTGCAGCCTTCGCCCTGCGCGCGTTTGAAAGACGCTCCAATTAAGCGCAAAAGCTGTTAAAAGACGATTGCTCATGAATGTTACTCGCACGGTGTAAGGGGATGCACCGTGCGCAGCAGCAAGACTTAAAACAAAGAGGTAACAAGCATGCGAGGGAGAGTTATACCAATACTTGCCGCTGCCACGAAGCAACTACAAAAAGGTGATGAGTGTTACGAG
>Ga0182012_10008430_pt1 | contig 10198 bp, 12 predicted proteins | sample 612S2SmetaG_FD_120486 | JGI IMG/M metagenome (GOLD analysis project Ga0182012, IMG submission 120486) | Permafrost microbial communities from Stordalen Mire, Sweden - 612S2S metaG | ecosystem: Environmental > Terrestrial > Soil > Wetlands > Permafrost | place: Sweden: Stordalen | collected... | reverse complement strand
CCTTGTTGGCAAGGGTTTGTTGTTCAGCCAGGCACGCTTGCACGTTGCCGTTCGCCTTGGTCTGGTTTTGCAACTGAAAGTGACCGCCCGACAGCACGTTCAGCACTGCCACCATGGAATTCTTCGCGTCACTCTGGTCAAACGTATCCCCCTTTAATCCCTGTTCGGCGAGTGCGTTTGACGCCTGCGTCGCATTGTAATTTGCCAGGATTGTGGCGCAACGCTGCGACGCCTGATCCATCATCTGAATCGTGGCGAACTGCGCCATGCGGCTACTGGTGGGAGCCGTGGAGGTGCCCAGGTAAGAGCCGGTGCCGGCGTTGAAGGTGCTTTGATGCCACGCTGTACCGGCGTGCAGCACATCGCCGTTCATGACAGCGTTGAAGTTGATCGTCTCGTTGTAGTGTGTCTGGGTGACCTCGTTACCCACGGCAAACGCCGCCGTCTCCCAGATGCTCTTGTTCTGGACTCGAGCCGCCATCTGCATGCCCAGGTTGTATAGCTGCAGACCGTTCGAAACAACCTTGACGGTCTGGTTATAAGTCTCGGCGAGCTTGGCGCCATTTGAGATGTCCTCACCCCAGATTTCGCCGAAATAGGCGTACGATCCCGGATCGGTGACGACATCACCGAGACCAAAGATCGCATACATCGGTTGCGGATTCACCGCCAAATAGCCGCACCCGAGCAACAAGGGAACGGCGAAAAGCCACTTGCGATTGGTTTTCATTCAAAAGACTCCTTAATCAATTGCGGTTGAGGGTTAAGAGACGGCCGGGAATGGACGTCCCTGGAAGCCGGGCGTCCGCGAACAACAGGGCTTTGAGGAGCCGCGCTATTCACGTACGCCGCAACAAAAATAAAAACAATTGCAGCGATGACAAGCAAGCCAAAGGCTTTCACCACTGCTTTTCCGGGGTTGAGCTGCGCGTTCATGTAGCGCAACTCGCGTAAAACTTGTTCTTCGTGCGAAAGAGACATAGGAAATCCTCCTTAGAGATCCGGGTCCATGTTGTGGTTTTTGATGTCGGGCAAAAGCAGATCTCCCGACAACATGACTTTCACGATTGAGCGCTCGCGAATCGTGAATGTAGGCAGCGTGTTTAAGAAACGCTCCATGATCCGTTGCGAGCTTTGGCCGAGTTGCTCGGATGCTCCGTTGCGCATGGAGACGCCGAAGTCATAAGCGCCGTAGGCTGCTCCGCTGTTGCCGATTTGTGTCACCGCACCAACAGCAGCCAGGGCAAGCGAAGCGCCGAAGATTTGGACATAGTGGTGATTTACAAGATCCCTCAAACCCGTCTGGCCGATGACATCCAGTCCTTGGAACTTATCCAAGCTGACCGAGTACCCGTCCGGCATGATGGCGCGGTGGAACGCTACGAAGAGTCGCTCCTGATTGAGGCTGGCAACGGCTGACACCTTGCCGAGTAACCGCGTCCCTTTCGGGATTAAGAGATGGGCGCCAGAATGAGAGAACACGTCCGTCGTTACCATAACGATCACTGGGCCCGGTGAGGCTCCGCTCAGGCGATTGACCAGCACACATTCGATGATCGAGTCCTCCATCAGCCTGTAAAGCTTGCCATAGGAAGAGTCAAAGACGTAATCCTGTTGCGGATCGTGCGGTTCTTTGCGCGTGGAAGTCGAAACAGTTTCCGCATCCTCCTTCGGCTGTGCAGCCCGCTTCCTGTATTCAGCGAGATTCTGCTCAGCCTCTTCTCGCACGGCCGCGGCCCGACGTTCGCCCACGGCGATTCCGGTATCCGCTGGAGTCACCGGGGATGGGTTCGCTGGCGCCGTCGGCGTGTTCGCCTTGTCGAAGTAATCGGAAAAGTCGAGCGCCATCGGTGAAGAGTCGATATCGTTCTGCCGCCGATGTTCCGCTTCGAGTTGCGCACGCTCCAGGCGCACTTGGGCTTCTGACTTCTGACCGTGCGGCTGAGCAGATGCACCGTCGCAGCCAGCGGCCTGACGCTGAGCTGCTGTCATGGCGGGTACGCCCGGCGCTTCGTCGCAAGCATTTGCTGGCGGCTGAGCGGGAATGGAGCCAGCCAGACCAGCGGCGTTGCCCGTAACGATGTCTTCCGTGTGTTGACGTTTTTTGTCTGCGTCAGAGCTTGCCATGAACTGCGCCTGGCCTGCCTGCTGTTGAGCGAAGCTCTCGCCTTGCGCTTTGCTCATCGTCACCGGCTTACTGGCAACATTCGAAGCTGCTGCCGGGTGCGACATCATTCCTGACACCCCTGTAAGGATGACAACGCCGAGTATCAGCGAGACGATGACGACGCCAACGATGACCAACCGGCTTTTTCCGCGCGAAGGCTGGGCGGCGAGAATCTTGGCTTCGCCGGCGTTGGCGTCCGCGGCCTGATAGGGATCTTGGAAATCGTCCATTTAGGCTTTGCTCCGTTCCCGGTGAAAGAGCAGCCGGTTTGCTTTCTTCTTCCCGATCGCAAAATAGCCGTCATACAGCACTTTCTTAGCGACATAGACTCCGTCGTCGTAGCTGTACTCGATCAGTGAAGGCTTGCCGTCGCCGTCAATTTCGTAGAGCGCCACAACGTCTTTGGCTTTGAAATAGGTGAACTTGCCATCGCTCCAAGCGGCTTCAAAGCCGAGGCGCGCCGCTTGTTTTCGGTCCCACTGGTAGCCGAAAAACATGTTCTTCGGATAGTTCGCTTCAAATTGCGCCACCTTCGTTGCGGCATCTTCTTCGGCCTTGCGTTGCACCGCCGCCACATCCACCTTCATGGCGTCACTACTCTTTTTGCAGGCGATCGCTTCATCGGCGGGCACCCACTTCACTGTTGAGGCTTCAGTGGAAACGCCGTCCTCTTTGCCACCATCGGTTACGTCAATTTCGGCATCAAACTGAGCATCCGTGCCAGTGACTTCCTGCACGAAGAAACTCACCTCTTCGCCGGTGTTCGAGATCACGTGCAAAGTGGTGTGAATGCCGGTCGCCTTCGGCTTCACTGCAACGAAGCGCGTTGGCACCTTGCCGGCGTCAACCGCCCAAAGACCGCCCTCGCCTTTGTCAGCGCCGAAGACGTTCATCACCCGTTGCCCTTCTGGCAGCTTGATCAGAGTCGCTTGGTTGAACGCCGCGCGGATCCGCACCGGGCCGCGCGTAGCCATAGCGACGGTTTTCGGATCACCGGGCTGTGGCTCTTTGTTTGCAGCGAACGCGTAGCTCGCCGCCATGATTGTTACTAAAACTGTGATCGCTCTTTTCATTCGTCTTCGTCCCTTTCCTTAGTGGCCGCCCTGATAGGGTGCGGCGAGTTCTTTCAATTTCTTCATGCCCTCTACTTCGCCGAGCTGCTCGATCAACTGGTCTCGACGCGCGCGCTCAGATGGTTTGGTTGTAGCTCTGGCATACGCGGCAGGATCCATATTCATGCGCAGAACTTTGAAGTAGCCGGTCCCGCCCATGGCAATGGGCTCACCGTCGACCTTCACAGCCAGTTCACGTTCTCCAAGCGATTCCAACTCCTCCAACTCGCGCTCATTCAGCCGGAAGTGCTCGCGGTATAGTTTCTTGTCGTACGCCCCGCCCAGAAATAACGTTGTCGGGCAGGCGTTCTTGATGAGTGGCGCGTATGTGCCGACGTCCTCAATCGACTGAATCACGAGAGTGGCCCATGCCAAGTTTTTTCGATCCGCCTTCATCGTTTCGAGCAAAAAAAGCATGATGGGAAGCACGCCTTCAGACGTGAATAGGTCGTCAACGATGATGTGTTTGGGAATGCCGAGATTGCGCTTGTCACGAATGACGCCTTGGGACAAATACAGAATCCAAGCCATCTCGACTTCGAGAAGATCCTTATGCTTCTTCGCTAAGTGCGCAAAGTCAAAAGATTGAATGTCATGAAACTCGAGATCGTCCTCGGCGTTATCGAAAATGCCGCCGTACACGCCGCCCTGTAGCCAGCGTGCGAGGCCCTTTTTTAACTTGTCTGGAAGGGAAATGTGACCCAGACGCCGGCCTTCGTATTCAACGCTGAAAAGCCGCTCGACGCCGCGCTCAATCGCCAATAAGTCTTCCGGATCGACAGAGACGCCAGACTTAACGAGCATCATGCGGATTAGCTCCGACACGGCGAACATGTTTTCGCGAGTTCCCGGCTGTTTGAAAAAGTTCAGCCGCGGATATTCGAGCCCCAGATGAGTGACAGATCCGCCATGGGCTCGCACATTCGATTCGTAGCTTCCACCCTTCTCGAAAATCATGGTTTTAGCGCCATATTTCAACGCCCCGGTGAACAGCGCATTTGTGTTGAGGGACTTTCCTTTATTCGGCCCGCCTAAAACGGTTGTATTGCCGTTGCCATTCACGAACGGCGTCAGGTAGAACGGCGTACCTTGGCGCGTCTCATAGACCAAGGTGTATTCGTCCCGCAAGTCATCCGACCAGGCGTGGCCCAAAAACGGGGAATAAAAAAACGACAGGTTTGCCTTGTGATCCCCGCGCATCCACAGGTTGCGGACGTTGTACGGCTGGCCGGGAAAACAGGAAAGGTAAGCCGAGATGGCGCCGCGCTTTTCTTCGAGCAATCCCGCTTCTGCCGGGTCGCTGAACAACGCGTGAATCAACGGCAACGCTGCTTCAATCTTTTCCTTGCTCCGCGAATGCACAAAACCGAAGAGAGCCCAGTGGCCGTAGTAGTGGCCATCGTCTACATCCGCCAGCGCGCCGCCGATCTTCTCCACTCTCTTCTCTTGCGCCACGGTGGCCGCTTTTCTTGGCGGTGGCACAGCATCCGAATACCCACTCACCGCAGCGGCAAACACGTCAGTCGCGGCCATTCCGACCAAGTTTTCGACGGCTGCGGCTTTCTGCCGCGTGGCCTTGCTCGGTTTGCGCTGCCAGATTGAGCACCAAATCATTTCGCAGTCTGAGGCCAACGCGGGCAAAGAACCCCATAGGTCGGGACGCGTGCCGCGTGGCGGCTCTACAACGGCAAGAGCCTGGCAATAGCGCTTGCCGACCCGCAGGTATTCACCATCGAACCCGATGTGAACGCGACCAAGCTTTTTGGATGTTGTGCCGGGGGCCGCGGCCTTCGATGTCATCAGCGGACGTTCGAAGTTCAGCAGGTAGGAATAGAACTGGACAACCTCGTCGTCAGTCAGTCGCTTCACCCCAAAGAGCCGCAATTGGCGTTCGTAGATCAGGGCGGCTTGTTGAAGACGACGTAGCGTGGAGCGCGAATTCTGAGCGAATTCTTTGGGACCTTCCGCAACCTTGCCGGGTATGTAGAGCGTCACCACAAGACGAACCGAGCGAAAGCGGGCGTTCTCCTTCAAGAAATCGTTGCGCTCTGCCGCTTGCTGCCGCACAACTTCTTGCGTAATCGAGCGCGCGGGCAAGTTCGCTTTCGCCGTCGTCACCTGATATTCAAAAACAACGCAATCGTCAGGCAGGGTGCGGTTGGCCGTCGTAATTTGCTTGGAAAGATCGTTGAGACTTTCGCGGTTCAGGCCTTCGCTGTCAATGCCCGCGACGCTAAGGCTCACACCGTATCCGGTAGTTGTAGCGAAGATGCCGTTGCCTAGCGTGCGAGGTCGGAAGATCTGATCGACCTTGCCAGCCTCGGTGAAGTGCTTCATCGGGCTCGGAACTGATTCGAATAGCTTCATCATTTGCCGGGGTCGAACTCCGAAGGAAGTGATAGGTCATGGAAAAGAAGAATGGGCTCTTTCGGATCGTCCTTACAGAGCCACCAACCGAAGAACAGGGTGCAAGGTGCAAACAGAGCGCCCACCGTGTGGAAGCCGCGAAGCGGTAGAAAAAACAGAATCATCGCGATGACGATGATGCCGAGGATCACCCACCAGGGCATCCCAAAGAGTGGCTTCTCCGGGTTCAGCGTGCGATCCATCGGCTCTAATTGGCGCTCTTTCGAAACCATGGGATTACCTGATGAACGAAAGCAGAATCGTGCTCGTTGGCACTGACGAACCGGATGTCGTTCCGATCAGCGCATAGCCCAACCCGGCGATCAAGCCGCCGAAAACGCCACCCGCAATCATGGCAAGCGCGCGTGGCCGATTGGCACCGAGACTTGCGCCGCCGTAGATTACAGTGCCGACACAAGCGAGGAGGGCCAAGGCCAGCAACGCCTTCAGAATAGTGACGCCGAGCGTTACGGCCGGTGCGGTTGACGCGGAGATATCGCCACTCTGCGCTAAGCCAGCAACGGCAGTGAGACCGAGCAGAAGCAACGTCTGAGCGGCCTTTGAATGTTTGAGAGAGTTAAATTTCTTCATTTGTTTTCCTTTGAATTGAGTTGAGACTTACAGTTACGCAGCCACCGCCGGTAAACGCCGGCGAGCTCCTAAAATCACTTCGCGCAACAGGCCATTTGTGAAACCGTCGGCCCGACACTTGCCCGCAAGATCACCTGCCTGCGTGCATGCGCATCCTGAACATCTCTCGTTGTTCTCTCCCGAGTGCTCCGAGAATTGGTGACCGCAGTCGCAGAGCCACTCAGGACGAAGGCCACGCCCGACGTAGACAAGCCGCTTCTTCACTTGGCTTCCTTTCGGCTGAGGATTCTTGCCGCCGGCGGCGTGCGCAAGCTCTGCATACGAATCGCTACGCGCGGGTTTCTTCGCTTGCACAGACAACACCGTGCGCGCCCAGTCGTCTATGTCCGTTTCCGCCAGCGTCAGCGGCAGAATGAGAGTTTTGACTTTCATAGTTCTTCCTTCCTCGGATCGAGCAGCCCGCGCTTGACTCCCCACAACACAATCTCGATGGAGTTTCGCAGCCCGAGCTTCTTTTGCACTGAAGCCTTGTGACTGCGCACGGTGTCCACTGAGACAGCAAGCGCTTTGGCAACTGAGCGGACGTCTGGCTGTCGAAGAAACAACGTCAAAACTTGTTCCTCACGCGGACTCAGCTTTTGCATTCCGTTTTTCTCCTTGAGTTGGTGAGCATTTTCACTGGGCCATCTTGAAAGTTTTCACTTATGGGTTTAACATTACTGCGACGGCCACGCTATTGTCAATAATAATACGAAACCTTCGTAAGAACACCAAAGCCGCTGCTCCTCGCAAGTCGTTTTGTTTCAATAAATTGATCCCCGTAAAAAAATCTTCAGGGTGGTCGATATTCTTATTGCGAAGGTTACGGACTGAAGCCACAACAGAAACACGAACCGAAAGAAGACATGCGGATGCCGCCTGTGTTTAGCAAGTCGTTCTACCGGCTGCTTACCGAGGCCGCTGAAGAATTTGGCGTTAGCCGAGGATCACTCGCTATCCGCGCTTTGAAGTTCTACATAAAAGAACTGCGCTTACGCGCGTCTCCGCTCACTGATGCTGTGGGCGAAGACAGCGCCAAGGAATACGCCAAGGTTCAGAGTAAATTGTCGAAGGACTACTGGGCGACTGTCCCAGTCGAAGAACGAAAGCGCCGAGCCGCAGCCGCTCTTGAAGCACGCTGGGGCAAGAAGAAGAAGTAATCACGGCCCGCGCTTATCGTTTTGCATTTGCCTCCTATTAACTAAACACGCACGTTTTCGAAGTTTCGTGACAAGCCCCTCAACATTTTTTTCCCAGATCAATGGTTTGGCCCTCTACTGATAAAAACGCACGATTTTTGACCGTTGTGACAAAGCCCTCAAAATAATTCGTCACCGCTCAACCTGTACGCCGCGGCGAAGGCCTCCCGTGACAAAGTTTCTGAAGTTTTTTTCGCCCTCACTGATAAGCGGGGAAAACATCGGCAAAACGTTGGCTCGCAAAAATGCGGGTTTTTGGATAAGGTCCTTCCCTGCCCTGACTGATACCCTAGCCTTTGCACCGATGGCCAAACGCTCAGCCCAAGAAGTAATCGATCAACTGATTCGCGAGAACAAACCCAACGAGCATACCCTGTACGCCTTTGCCATGATCTTCGTAGGACTCGGAACCGGCTGTTTCATCTACTCCGTCATCACAGGACATTGGGCGCTCAGCATTGGATCAGCCTTCGAGACGGGGCTTTTCTATCCGGCGATGAATGCCGTCCAAAAGATCCGGCGCGAAAACCAGACAATTCGGTTGCTGGAACTCGCCCTTACCAATGCAAGCACCGCTGAAGATGCTGCGGCCGCGATCCACAAAGCATTCCTCCAAGAATTCAGCCATAATAAAGGGAGTACCGATGTTGGGACCAAAACACACGGCCCGTGAGGCCGCAGCTATCCTCGTTGCCGGCCTGCGAGATGGCTCTATCTCTTTGAGTGAACAGCCGGACGTTACGGTTGATCTCGAAAAGGAGCGGCTGCTGCTGCAAGATTTTGCGGAATTGCTGGAAGCCTCTGAAGAACAGCGGCGAAGTATTGATAACTCTATTCGCATGCTTGAACAGTTGGCCGAAGCACGCAAAAGGGCCACGACGACCGTCATCCGGCCTCGCACAAAAGTTCAATAGTTAGTTAACGTTTTTCCCATATCGCTGCTACACGACTTGGTTTGATACTATTTGGCTTTCGTACAGATTCAGAAGGGTCAAGCCAATGAGTTTCACCGCTTTTAACAACAGCAACCACTATCTTCGCAACGACGCATATCCAACGAAAAAAGAATTCCTGGAAGCGGCAGCCGCTTATTGCAACGCCCCGGAAAATCTAGGACTCTATCAAGCGTATACCCGGGCCCATCCGGACACGTTGCAGGGCCTCGTGACGGCCATTTGGAACGGTTGTACGCCACCGGCGATGCCGCCGCCCAATTTCGTGAATCACTTAGCTGGGCAGGTAGATATGCTTCTCAATAATACCGTTAGGCCGCAAGGCGAACTTCAGCGGCAAAATGAGCGCACCCAGCGACTCGCCTACTGGACCGGCGTCGGCGCCGGCGCTGGAACTTGCCCGACGTTGGAAGAGTATGCCAAACAAGGGGTGAACGCCAAAGGTCTTGAGAAGCTTAAGATCACCAGAATTCAAATGATGGATTACCTCTCGCTGTTGCGCGCGCTCGCCCAGCCTTATCTCGAGGAGACCGCCATAAATAAGTTCAACCAAAGCCACAAGCAGGCGGTGAAACTAAGCGAGGATGCGCCTGGAATTGAAAGCGCGAGCGATGCAGAACTGCTGGAAGCAGATGGTGCGCTGAAGAAGACGAGCGAAAGATGGGCACGAGCCACCGCGTGCGCTAATTATTGGATTCAGGAGTTGCCGGCGGTAGCGGGGCGAAGCCACGTTCGCCACCAGATGGAGAATTGGGGTGGCGCCGGCGCGGTGGATATCATAAAGCGTCTTGTGTCGGAGGGTGAAAAAGATCACGTATTGACAAATCAGGTGATCTCGCAGGGGCCGGGTTCCTATGAGCGCCATAAGTGGTTCTATTTTCGAACTGGAGCGCCAGGGGTGGGACATGGTTGGGTCTTGACGATCAATCTAAGAGGCGCTGCCATTGATTTCCTCATGGGTATGGCCCAAGAAGTGGGCAATGAAGGGCAGAAAACGTCGCCCCATGCCCTTCTGCGCAAGGCGCACGAGCATGACTGTATTGGCATCCACGAAGACTTGCTCGGCGTCTTCAAACAGCACATGGTCGTTAATATTACTGGAAAAAAGGCGTAGCTCGGGTTCGCCTGCTAAGCCGAGCGGCTGGCGGCCGACATTTTCGACGACAGCAACTCGTCCTCGAAAGTGAAATCGGGCTTAGGATAGGCGCGCTCTTTGAGGAAGGCGCGATAGGTCACTTTCAGCCCCGCATCGAATTCGGTGGGTTTGAACGCGAGCATGCGCTGCGCCTTGGTAATGATCTGGGTGATGGCTGGCACGTCGTAGTAGGAACCGAAGTAGAGCTTTTCACCCGTAACTTGTCCGCCGGCGCGGTAAATCGTTTCACGTGGAACGGAGATGAAGCGGGGGTCCTTGCACCCGGCGGCAAGAGCAAGATGCTGCACCAATTCTTGCTGGGTGATGGCTTTCGGGTTGGCAGTATTGAAGGCGTGACCGATGGCGTTGCGCATTTCCATGACGCGAAGCATGATCTCCACCAGGTCCTTGATATACACGAACTGCATCAAGCGGTGGCCTTCGCTGGGAAGAATGACCGGGCGATTTGCCTTGAAGCGATCCCAGAAGAAAGCTTCGCGATAAAAAGGATTGCCTGGGCCGTAGATGAAAGGCGGCCGCAACGTAACGATGGGGAAACCGGTGCGCTGGTGAAGACGGAAGAGCGCCCGTTCACT
>Ga0182012_10008426_pt1 | contig 10200 bp, 6 predicted proteins | sample 612S2SmetaG_FD_120486 | JGI IMG/M metagenome (GOLD analysis project Ga0182012, IMG submission 120486) | Permafrost microbial communities from Stordalen Mire, Sweden - 612S2S metaG | ecosystem: Environmental > Terrestrial > Soil > Wetlands > Permafrost | place: Sweden: Stordalen | collected... | reverse complement strand
GGGAAATCCGGCGGTGGCGTCGCGTTGGCACGCTGCACAAGCTCGTCGATGGTATTGAACTTCCAGGCTTGGAGGATTCCATCGGTGAGTGCGGTTTCGAGCCCTTCGTCGCGAGCCGTCATCGCCAATGCGATGGCCCGGCGGCCGATCCAGTGGCCAGAACCCTCGTCGGAGATGGCAAACCCCCAACCGCCAGCGCGCGCAACGTTTCCTGTTGCATCGCGGCCATAGACGATGGAGCCAGTTCCTGCGATGGCAATCACTCCAGACCCCGCGCCGAAAGCCGCTTCCAGGGCAATCACCGCGTCGCCGGCGACTTCGATTTTCTCGCGAGGTATCCCGGGAATCAGCTCTTCGAGAATGCCGCGGATCTTCGCGGCGGTCTCGGGCCGTCCCGCGCCCGCCGCGCCAATACAGACGGCGCGGATCTGACTGGGAGAGATCTTGGCGGTGATGCACGCCTGGCGAATGGCAGTATGCAAAGCTTCCCGCGCCTGCTGCTCGCCGAGGCGAACGATGTTGCTGCCACCGGTCATCGCCTTTGCGAGTACGGTAGTTTCGTCGGCGAGAACGCAGCGTGTTTTGGTGCCCCCTCCGTCGATTCCGAGATAGTACAGAACTATTTCTCCCTCAAGGCCTTCGCATACTGCTGCATCAGATCTTTGGCGAACGTCTCCTCCGTCTCCGTATGCAACAGCGCCGCGCTGGCAGCGGCCTCGACCTCGGACAGTTCTTCATTGTTCAAGTTCGAAAGGCTGCCCTTCGAGTCGCGCCGCGCCAGCCATTTCTGCAGGTCCAGCCACTTTCCTAACGCGTTCTGTTGCATCGTCAAGAATTCGTCCTGAAGCACGTAGGCGCGGGTATAACCTTGCACCTCGGAGTAATCCATATAGCTCAGCGCCCCGGTGCTGGAGGCCGTGCTCCAGCCGGTTGCACTCAATGGAAACAATCCGAACGACCAATCCAACTTCGACGTGCGGTCATCCCGGCGATCCTTGCGGTAGGCTTCGATGGTTTCAATGGTCGCCTTCAGCCGCTGCTCGGCAGCGGGCGCAGCGGGCAGCCCTCCTGCGAGTAGCTGCCGGTTTTCGCGAATTTCAGCGGTTAGATTGGATCGGGCTTCCTCGGCCAGGGAGCGATGATGGTGCCACTCGATCAAACCCTCCAGCGAGAGTGCGATGAGGATCCCCAAAATCACGGTGAGCAAATGAAGAAGAAAATCCTTGAACGAGTTCACTGGCCCATGAGGCGGATGAATGTCCACGATGGCTCCTGCAATGTCGGGGTGTCGGCGGGCATCGCTGCGCTGATAAGACTATAACAGGGCCGTCGGAATTCGCCCGGCGGCGGCGGTACATGCCTGTACAATGCTGCAAAACCAGTTGCTTGAAGCTCTCTGCTAAATCGCTTGGGAAGGACGCAGCTAGCCGTACCGCAAGCAGCCAGTAAAGACGCGGGCAAACCCCCGCTCGACATAAAGGAATCATCTGGGATTGAATCGCATCGATCTGCTGATTATCGCCGCCTACCTGGCCGGGATCACCCTCTTTGGCCTGCGCTTTCGCAAGCGCCAGCGGACCATGCGCGACTATTTTCTCGCCGATCGCGACATTCCCTGGTGGGCCATTTCGCTCTCGATCGTCGCGGCTGAGACCAGTACGCTCACCATCATTAGTATTCCTGGGCTCGCTTATGCCACCAACCTGACGTTTTTACAGATCGTGATGGGATATGTCGTCGGCCGGATCCTCATCAGCATCGTTTTCTTGCCGCAATACTTCCGCGGCGATCTCTACACTGCCTACCAGCTGATCGAGCGGCGATTCGGTTCGCGGCTTCGCACCGTCACCGCGACGCTGTTCTTACTGACGAGGGCGGCAGCGGAGGGAGTGCGCGTCTATGCCGTATCCATCGTGGTTTCCATCGCCCTCGGCACCGGGGAAGTGTCCTCGATCGCGATCATCACTCTGCTGACGCTGATCTATACCTTTGAAGGCGGCTTGGCGGCGGTGATCTGGACCGACGTGGTACAGACGTTCATCTATATTAGCGGCACGTTGGTCGGGCTGGTCACGATTCTTCATCTCGTCCCCGGCGGATGGAACTCGGTGCAGACTCTGGCAACGGCTGCCCACAAATTCCAGGTCTTCGATCTGACGCTGCGGCCGGGCTGGCCGTACCTGGATTTCACCCAGCCTTACACGTTGTGGGCCGGCGTCATTGGCGGCACATTCCTTACGCTGGCGACTCATGGCACCGATCAGCTCATTGTGCAGCGGCTGCTGACGGCCCGGAACCAGCGCCAGTCGGCCCTGGCGTTGGTGTCGAGCGGGGTGGCGATCTTTTTTCAGTTCGCGTTGTTCCTGCTCGTGGGCGTGATGCTGTTTGCCTATTATCGGCTTCCGGCTTCGGCCTTCGGCAAGTCGGACCGCATCTATCCCCAGTTCATTGTCACGCGCATGCCACACGGAATTTCCGGCCTTTTGATCGCGGCCATTCTTGCGGCCGCGATGTCGAACCTGAGCGCGGCGCTGAATTCACTTTCCTCTAGCACGATGTTTGATTTCTACTTCCGATTCCGGCCCGTAACGGACGAAAAGAAACGGCTGCAACTCTCGCGGCTGGCGAATGTGATGTGGGCGCTGGTGCTGTTTGGGTTGGCGCTCCTGGCACTGCATCAGGTAGGGCGCGTCATAGAGGTCGGGCTCCAGATCGTTTCGGTGGCCTATGGGGCCCTGCTGGGTGTTTTCCTTCTGGGAGTGCTGACCAAACGCGCAAATCAGAACGGAGCCACCGTCGGGATGGTGTGCGGGTTTGCCACCGGGCTGTACCTGTGGCGTGGGTCCCATGTAGCGTTCACCTGGTGGGTCGCGATCGGGACCTGCGTGACGTTTGCCGTGGGATACGCTGCCAGCATCATCCTGCGAGATGAATCTCGAGTTTGAACCGCGAGAGCGATGAGGACGCAGAGCGAGACTATGGAGAATCCTGCAACAAACAACCCGCTCCGTCCCGAACTCGCCCGCGATCTTGGCCTCTCCCATGCCGGTGCAATTGTTGTCGGCACGATCATCGGGAGCGGCATCTTTCTGGTTCCCTCCGAAATGATGCAGGCCGTCGGTTCGGCGCGCCTTGTCTATTTCGCCTGGATCGTAGGCGGCCTGCTTTCTTTTTTCGGCGCGCTCACCTACGCCGAATTGGGCGCGATGAAGCCGCAGGCGGGCGGTGAGTATGTCTACGTTCGCGACGCCTACGGGCCTCTGGCGGGATTTCTCTACTCGTGGACCTGGTTTCTGATCGCCAAACCGGCTTCGATTGCCACCATCACCACCGGCCTGGTGCGGATCCTCGAAACCTTCCCGATCTTTTCCTTTTTCTCCCACGCCTGCGTTTCACATCCCTTCATACTCACCTACGGCCAACTGGTAGCGATCACGGCCACGGTACTGATTTCTGGGCTGAACTACATTGGCGTCCGCCGCGCTGGTGAATTCCAGTTTCTGTTCACCTTGCTGAAGGTTGCGATCATTCTCGGAATTGTGGCCGTCGGCTTCTCCTATAGCGGAGGCACATGGGCAAACTTCGCCACTGAGTTCGCGGGAGCAAAAGGCGGCGTGGCCGGCTTTTTCGCGGCACTCGTGGCTGCGCTCTGGGCCTACGACGGCTGGAACGACCTGAACATGATGGCGGGCGAGATCCGCAATCCGCAGCGCAATATTCCTCTCGCGCTGATTTGGGGTGTGGCGACAGTGGGCGCTCTTTACATTCTGATGAACGCAGCGGTGCAGTATGTGCTGCCGGCCGCGGCAGTAGCGGCCTCGGAACGCCCCGCCTCCGACGCCGTGGCGCTGGTGCTCGGGCACGCGGGCGCCAGCCTGGTGTCGGCGGGCATGGCGGTTTCCATGCTCGTAACTTTGAACGGCACCATCATGAGCGGAGCCCGCGTGCCCTTTGCCACCGCGCGCGATGGATATTTCTTTAAGGCCATTGCCGAGGTGCATCCGCGCTTCCACACGCCCTCGGTATCGATTGTCGTGCAATGCGGACTGGCGATCGTTCTGCTGCTGCTCGGCGGCAGTTTCCGGCAGTTTTTCTCGCTCACAATTTTTGCCGAGTGGCTCTTCTACATGATCGCCGGCAGCACCGTGTTCGTCTTCCGCCGCCGCGATCCGCACGCCGACCGCCCTTATCGCGTCCTGGGATATCCGGTGGTTCCGGCGGTGTTTATCCTGGCTTCCGCGGCGCTTCTCTACTACACCTTCACCGGCAACCTGAAAAGCTCGGCGGGCGGATGCCTAGCCATTCTGGCGGGCGTTCCGGTGTTCTACTTCTTTGCCCGCCGCCGGGCAGCTACACCGAAGTAACCGGCCACCCATCGCATCCTCCCCAAACTACAGGTGGTTACTAAAGGACACGCGCAAGGGACACGTTTACCACTGCCCAATCTCCCCTTAAGGTGAAGACTCCAGTCCCAAGCTGCTCTCCCCGGCTTCGGGCTCCCTTTTTGGAGTAGTGGATGCCTACGATTGATGGCGGTTTTCAACTCGGCCTGTTGCCGGAAAAGAAGTGGAACTGGCGGACCTTCCTTGCGAGCTACGGGATTCTCGCCGCCTTCGTTCTGCTTCTGATTGTGACCGGGATTATGACCTCCGACACGCTGCTGAGCGCCGTGAACTATCACGTCACCGAACTCGTGCCGCCGCCGTCGCTGCGACCGGAGCGGCTGCCCAAGCCAAAGCCGCTGCCGGTGCGTGCCAAGCTGCTGCCGCCCGAACCGGTCTTCGAGAAGCCGAAGCTGATCGTGCCCCACGAGATCCGCGCACCCAAACTGCAGCCGCAGGAAATTGAGCCGCCCAAGGTGGCAATGAATAACCTAGCTCCGGCAATCCTGAAGCCAACCACGGGCGCGCGTCCCGTGCTGATCCATACCGGAGACTTCCAGGGAAGTTCGGTAGCGCCGACGGTGAATGCCCCCATTTCGAAAGTGCAGACCGGCGGCTTCGGCGACCCCAACGGGTTGAAGCCGAGTGACAACGGCAAGCCGAATGGCAAGCTGATCGCTTCCGCGGCCGGTTCGTTCGACATGCCGGTAGGTCCGGGACAAGGCAATGGGTCCGGCGGTGCGAAGGGAATTAAAGGAACGGTAGCCAGCGCCGATTTTGGAACTGGTGTGGCCACCGCAGGACACGGAGACGGGCGCGGCAGCGGGCGCGGCAACGTGCAGAGCACCGGCTTCGGCTCACAGGAGGTTGCCCAGAACACGCCTCATGTGCAGCGCGTCGATAGCCCGGCAGTGACCGGCGTCGAGATTACCTACAAGCCCAATCCGGTTTATACCGACGAAGCCAGAAATTTGAAGCTGGAAGGTGAAGTTCTGCTCGAAGTGGATTTCGCGGCCAACGGACAACTGCATGTGACTCGTGTGGTCCGGGGTCTCGGTCATGGACTCGACGAAGCCGCTGTCGCGGCCGCGAACAAGATGCGGTTTAAACCGGCAGCGCGAAGCGGGCTGGCAATCGATTCGACGGCCATCGTGCACGTGGTATTTCAACTGGCGTATTAAAGCACGTATTGAAGCATTGGAGATGAGAGTATGCGGAAGTTGATCGGCAAGTATATGAGCAGCATGAATTGGCTGGCCTTGGTTCTGTTCACCGCAACCATGACGGCAGTGGCCCAGCAACCGGCGTCCGCGCCGCAGTCGGGACAACCGCAGTCCAGCCCGACCGCCGCCAATCTGGCGGCGCCAACCACCATGGATCAGGTCGTCGACCGCGTGGTCTTGCGCGAGAAGGACTTGATCAAGTTCCTGTCGCCGCGCACTCCCGTGGTCGAGACCTATCTCCAGAACCTGACCCAGGATCCGCAGCTGGGGCCGATTCCGCAGGACGATCACTACTTTTTGGGCCGCATGGACTTCAGTGCATCGATCGACCGCAGCGACTACCTCCAGGACGAGAAGAAGAAGAAGGACAAAGAAGAAGGCATGGAGCAGCGCCTGCTCGGCGGCTTCACCAAGAAGTTCAAGTTCCAATATCAGCCCCTCGGTTTTTCCTGGATGGTCTTCGCCGACCGCAACGAATTTGACCGGCAGCACTATGATTTCCACTACGCGCGCCGCGAGTTTCTGGGCGACGTGCGTTGCCTGGTGTTCGATCTGACGCCCAAGAAAGACGCAGGCCGCGGCCGGTTTGTCGGCCGCATTTGGGTCGAGGATCAGGATTTCAACATCGTCCGCCTCAACGGAACCTACTCGCGTTCCAGCCGCAACAACTATTACTTCCACATGGATAGCTGGCGCTTGAATCTGGTTCCGGGATACTGGGTTCCCGCCTATATCTACAGCGAGGAAGGCGACTTCACCGCCGGAGCCAAGAATGTGATCGCCTTCAAGGCGCAAACTCGCCTCTGGGGATATAACCTGAAAACGTCGGCCAACAACGACGAACTGACCAACATTCGCGTCGACAGCGTAAAAGATGATACGCCCGCCGCGCAGGATGCGACGCCGCTGGCCGCCGAGCGCGAATGGCAGCAGCAGGCCGAAGACAACGTCATCGAACGCCTGGAACGCGCCGGTCTGGTGTCGCCCGAAGGCGATGTCGACAAGATCCTGCAAACCGTGGTCAACAACATCGAGATCACCAATAACATCGAACTGCCGCGGCCGGTCCGCACCCGCGTGATGACCACTTTGCCGCTGGAGACTTTCAGCGTCGGCAACACGATCGTCGTCAGCCGCGGGCTCATCGACGTGCTGCCCGATGAAGGTAGCCTGGCCATGGTCCTCGCCCACGAACTGGCTCACATCGTTCTGGGTCATAACCTGGGCAGCCAGTACGCTTTCAACGACCGCATGCTGTTTTCCGACGAAGCGACGTACCAGAACTTCGGATTCAAACACATTCCCGAAGAGGAAGCCGCCGCCGACAAGAAAGCCATCGAGATGCTGAAGGCATCGCCCTACGCGCAGAAATTGGAAAGCGCGGGACTTTTCATCAAGGCTTTGCAGGCCCGCACCCCGCAACTGACCGCGCTGCTGCAGGCGCACCTGGGCAACAGCTTCACCGAGAACGGGACGGTGACGCGCATGGCGGCGCTCGCCACCTCGGCTCCGGCGCTCGATATCAATAAACTCGACCAGATTGCCGCGTTGCCCCTGGGCGGACGCGTCAAGCTCAATCCGTGGGACGACAAGGTGGAGATCGTAAAGGCGCAGCCGGTTGCCATCACCTCGGCTCGCGATAAGATGCCGTTCGAGGTCACTCCGTTTTACCCGCGGTTGTCGCGTTACGCAGCGGTCAGCGCGCCTGCGGCCACCACTGCCGCGGCGCCCGTCCCGCCCGCCACGACAGCGGCCAACTCCAGTCCCACTCCGGCGAACTAAGCCGGCTTTAAAGTTGATAGAAGCACAGGGCCGGGACCGGAAGCAATTCCGGGCTCCCGGCTTGTGTCTTTTGATGTGGGTAACGGGCTCAAGATTGGGCTCAGCGAGAGCCCGAACGCCGCTCCCCACACGGTTTTTCGTGTCTTCCCAAACTTCCCGGCCTTTTGCTACCATGGAGCACCAACCGTTCGCCCCGCAGCCGCGGGGGGAGCAAAATGACAGGTGGGTCGAATCTGGGAAGCGTTCAAGAAAGGTCGTACATTTTGTTCAGGAAATCTCTTCTCGCAGTGACTGTGGTCTTATTCGCCATCTCCAGCGCCGCGCTGGCGCAGACGCTGACGCCGCTTAAGCATCAGCCACCGGATGGAGTGATCCTCTCCTTCCAGTTGACCGACGGCACCGTGATGGTGCAGGGCAACAACTATTCCGATTGGTGGAAGCTGACTCCCGACGACACCGGAAGCTACGTCAACGGGAAATGGTCGCAACTTGCCAGCCTTCCCGCGGGATATGCGCCCTACGCCATGTCGTCGGCGGTCTTGGCCGACGGCCGCCTGATCATCGAGGGCGGGGAATACAACTTCAACAACTTCACGCTCACCAACCTCGGCGCGATCTACGATCCGACAACCAACGTTTGGACGCCCGTGCCCGCTCCGACGGGCTGGGACTATATCGGGGATTCGCCGTCGCTCGTGCTGCCCAACGGCGACTACGCGATCGGAAACAAGCTTACAAAACAGATGCGACAACTCAACCCCAAGACCATGAAGTGGAGTTCGCTCAGTTCCAAGGGCAAGGCCGATTTCAACGCCGAGGAAGGCTGGACCCTGTTGGCGGATGGCTCGATCCTTACGGCGGACGTGAAAGACGCTCCCAACTCCGAGATTTATACCCCATCCAAACACGAGTGGGCGACTGCGGGCAGCACGATCGTCGATTTGCACTCCCCATCGCCGGACGGCTGCATTAACTACGGTCCCGGCGGCAAGCTTTGTTACTACCCGCCGGGGGAAATTGGTCCGCAGATTCTGCGTCCCGATGGCACCGTGTTCGTCACCGGATCGTACACGGCAAGCAACGGCCCTGGGAACACAGCCATCTACGACACCGCTACCGGCAAGTGGGCCGTCGGCCCCGTTTTCCCCAATGACGATAACGCCGGCGATTCGTTTGCTGTCCTGCTGACCAACGGCGACGTGCTGGTGGAAGGCGACTCCGGCACCTCCTATGTATTCAATGGAACCACTCTGACAACCGGTCCGGCTACTCTGGGAAGCTTGATGCTCTTGCCGACCGGTCAGGTGCTGGTCGGAGGCGGCGTCATCACGGAGGTTTACAACTCCACCGGAACTTACCAGGCCGCATGGGCGCCCACCATTTCGGCCCACCCGGCCACGGTAACTCCTGCAACGACGTACTCCATCTCAGGCACGCAGTTCAACGGATTGTCGCAAGCCAACGCTTTCGGAGACGAATTGCAAACCGCAACCAATTATCCCTTGGTCCGAATTACCAACAACAGCACGCATCATGTGTTCTATGCCAGAACCCACGACCACAGCACCATGGGAGTGGCCACGGGCACGGCGACGGTTTCAACCAATTTCGACGTCCCGGGGCTCATCGAAACCGGCGCGAGCACCTTGCAGGTTGTGGCCAACGGCATTCCTTCCGCGGCGGTTGCGATTACGGTCGAGTAAGAACGGCTCGAACTGACGGAACTGCCCTTGTCTCTTCCACGAGTGGGAGACACAAGGGCACTTTTTTGTTTGGGATAATCGGATGACCGCGAGCAAGCGCGAACGGGCTAGAAATGCTCTGACTAAGTCCCGGTTTTCCCCGTGCTCCCCCGTGTACCCTGTGGTTTATGCTCTCTGCCGACACTGAATCAGAGTTTCCCTAGCAGGCTGTGGAAAAACTCCGACTCGCGCCGGTTTTGGGAAGGGCACGAGTTCCACTCGTTCCGTAACTGCCGCGAAATCAACAGCGGCTTCCAGCCGCTGGGGGAACGCTGCGCTGGAAAAACACTTTTTCCACAGCCTGCTAGAAATGCTCCCTCAGGTCGCCGAATCGATCAACCACCAGCAGTCGCTGGGATGCCGGAGCCGTGGCAACTTCCTCGTGTTCCAGAATCCACGTGTTGTCGTGGGGAATGAAGACGGCATGCAAGCCCGCTGCGAGCGCCGGGTTGATGTCCGACTTGGGACTGTTGCCGACCATCCAGGTCGTATCCGCCGGAAGAGCGTACTTGGCAATGGCCGCCCGATAGGTCGATTCGTCCTTCTCGGCCACGATCTCGACCACGGCAAAATACTCCTTCAATCCTGAGCGCTCGACCTTCCCCGATTGCTCGGCGGGATTCCCCTTGGTCATCAGAATCAGGTGGTGACGTTCGCCGAGATATTGCAGCGTCTCTGGCACGCCCGGAAGAACTTCGATGGGATGATCGGCGATCTGGTGAGCAAAGCTGCGAATCCGCTCATGCAATTCGGGAGTGACCGGCTCGACCGAAAGCTTCTCAAAAGTCTCGACCAGCGAATGCGCGAAGCTGTGCAGGCCATAGCCGTGCTTGACGATGGATTCCCGCTCCACGTCGTTCAGCACCAGCCGAACCGCCTCGGGCGAGTGTTCGCGATGGTCGAGGAACGAAATAAACTTGGCGATCGCCCGCTCGAAATAGATGTTATTTTCCCAGAGCGTGTCATCGGCATCGATGAGCAAAGTCTGAGCGCCATTCTCTGCGGGCATGTGATTATGATAGCGGAGCTTGGCTGTTAACTCTTGGCTCTTAGCTAAAACCCACCCCAGTT
>Ga0182012_10008423_pt1 | contig 10201 bp, 9 predicted proteins | sample 612S2SmetaG_FD_120486 | JGI IMG/M metagenome (GOLD analysis project Ga0182012, IMG submission 120486) | Permafrost microbial communities from Stordalen Mire, Sweden - 612S2S metaG | ecosystem: Environmental > Terrestrial > Soil > Wetlands > Permafrost | place: Sweden: Stordalen | collected... | reverse complement strand
GGGAGGAGGGCGGAAGCTCCGGACCTCTTTGGCCGCGCAGGGTTGATCACGGTTTGATTTTGTCTGACGAATTGGCGCGACGGAGATTGGGGAATTGGGTAGCGATTTGTTAAGTGTTTGATTATGGGAGGGTTAAATGGGAAAAATAAATCTGAATTCGTTGTGACAGTGATTTTTTGGGGGGTGAAAGAGGTGGTGAACGAGCTTGCAGTGCCTGGCTTTGCGCATAGGACCGACCACGAAGAGTTCCGTTATTTTATGCAAATAAAACGCGTTGCATCTGAAAACGTTAACGATGCTGCCTTAACCGCTGGAATGCGGCGAGACAACCGCACCAGGTTTTTTCGAAATCTGGAACTCACCACCGCTTCGTCGGCCATTTGTACCCGGTCCAAGATGGTTCTGAATCCGCAGCGCTCGAATTCCTTCCGCAACACGGGATAGCGGAATTGATGGAAATCAATGCCCAGCTTCATGATGTCATCGCCATGCACGGCCATGCGCAAACGGTATCGCATAGGGTTAGGCAGCCAACCGTAAAACCCATACAGCGGAAACTCCGAATACTCGCCAGAATGAAAGCTGAACTTATTGGTAGATTCAAAGAACATCAATCCGCCCGGCTTTAGTGAATCGGCCACCTTGCGTAATCCTTCGCGCCATAATTCAACGTGCTCGAAGACACTCGAACAGATTGCCACATCATACTGCTCATAGCCTAGATCGGCATCTTCTAAGTTGGCCAGCATGATGTCGGGAGTAAGGTTGTACTTCGCGCCAATTTCTTTAGCCCGCTGAATCAACTGCGGACTGATTTCCATTCCGCGGCAATTCAGTCCCTCCAACAGGGACAAAATGATGAACCAACCGGTGCCCGTGCCGATCTCAATCATCTTGGTATTTGCATCTACCTGTTTGAAGCGCCGAACCGACTGCATGATGCTTTCGTAGTAAGACCGTTTGTCGTCGAGTTCGGAATCCTTGTGATTGGCCAAGTACCGTTGCACATCCGACAACTCTTCGTGGTAGATCTTCATGCGTTCTTCAAGTGGGTTTGGCCGCACAGCCCTTGATTACCCATTGCCCATACCATCGGCTGAATCACGCTAAATGGATTAGCCCTCCGCGATTTTCAATCCTAACAAAGCGGGAGAATTGCGGGAAATTCCAGCCCTCATTGCAAAGAAATACCTCCATTTGCCAGAGCTAATCTACCCCTGCCCAAAAGTCTGGTAGACTAAAGTGTCTTTGCGCGCATCCGTATTAACCATCGAGTGCCATCTGGCCGCTGATCTCTCCTTCTTGTTTAAGTTGGTTTCAGAGCTGTCTGACAAAGATAATTTCAATCAAAGGACCAAAACTGTATGACCAACATATTTGTCGGAAATCTCAGTTATCAAACTACGCAGGATGACCTGCACGCAGCTTTCGCCGCTTACGGCGGTGTCGAGCGCGTAAATATCGTTACGGATCGTGACACGGGCCAGCCCCGTGGTTTCGCATTTGTGGAAATGTCGGATTCGCAGGCCGCACAGGCTGCTATTACCCATCTGAACGGCGCGGAACTCAACGGCCGGGCACTCAACGTCAACGAAGCGCGGCCCAAGCCCGCTGGCGGCGGCGGTGGCGGCTACGGTGGAGGTCGTCGTGAAGGTGGTGGCGGCGGTAATCGGGGCGGCGGCGGCGGTGGACGGGGACAGCGCTGGTAAATTCGCAGATTCTGCGGCGCAAGCCGTTTAAAACGTCTTAAGCGGACCGTCCGCCCGGGTATTACCAATCCGGGTGGGCGGTTTTGCATTTTCGAAAGAGGAGCCAAGTTATGCCGGGTCGTGGACCACAAACGTTCAAGAAACGTCAGAAAGAACAACAGCGTAAAGAGAAGCAGGAAGAAAAAATGGCCAGACGCCTTGCCCGCAAGAATGAGCCGCCCGGCTCCGATACCGATGGCGAGAATTCTGCCGAAGCCGATGGCGGCGAATCTGCTGTCCCAGGCGCCGATGGCGATCAGCCAGATGCCGCTGGCGGCTTCGCGGCCTAGTACTGCGGCCTAGTACTATTGTTGAGATGCTCGAACATTCCTCAAGTTATTTGAACGCCTGTTGTATGGCGTGCCTTCATGGTAAGCAGCAGGGAGCGGTTTAGCCGCTCCCGAATCTTTGTTATTTCTTCTCTAGATTTGCTACATCCCAAAGTTTGACTGAGCGGTCATCGCCGGAAGCCAGTGTGCGACCGTCAGGGCTGAAAGCGACGGCGTTCACTCGTTTTTCTTCTCCCTTCAAGGTTCGTATTAGCCTGCCAGTTGCCACATCCCATATCTTTACGGTATCGTCCTTGCTGCCAGATGCGAGCGTACGTCCCGTGGGGCTGAAGACGACGGATTTGACTTCGTCAGCGTGGCCTTGCAATGTGAGCAATAAGTTGCCGCTGACGGCATCCCATAGCTTAATCGTGTGGTCGTCGCTACCCGACGCCAGAGTGCGCCCATCAGGACTAAATGCCACCGATTCGACACAGGCGGTATGGCCTTCCAAGGTACGCAGAAGCTCTCCGCTGGCCACGTTATTCATTTTGATTGTGTAGCCGCAGTTGCCAGACGCCAAGATGCCACTGTCTGGACTGAATGCTACGGAGCGTACTTCGCTTGCTTGGATTTTGATCGTCCGCAACGGCTGACTGCTCACTACGTCCCATAGCTTGACGTCGTCGTGATTTCCCGTCGCAAGAATCCGGCCATCGGGGCTGAAGGCGAGTGGAGGGGGCCAGAAGCTGTCGACCTGCAAAGTGCTGTGCAGAACTCCGCGAGCCATGTCCCACAATTGAACGCCGTGTTCATTACTGACAGCCAAGATGCGGCCGTCGGGGCTAAATGCGAGAGGGTCGGAATGTAAAGAAGAAGAGCTAGTCTGCAATGTGTCTTGCCGGCTCCGCCTTTCCACATTCCAGAGCTCGATCCTCATCCAGCTCAAGGCCGCTAATGTCTTGCCGTCGGGGCTGAACGCTACCGAAGAGTGATTAGAGTCAGAAACATCGCCATCCTCAGCAGTTTGTAAAATGCAGAGGTTGCAGGGTCGTAACTGAACCAACGCCGTCTTCGGTGCGGTTGCCAGGAACGGTAGCAACTCGCGCCACGCGAAAGCTGCAGTAAATGCCGCGAACGAGGCCAACATGAACAATGCCCACAATGCCCCAAACAACCCGAAGTGGTGCACCATAAAGGCCCAGAATCGGCGCGGCCATTTGCGAGACTGACGCGCGCTTCGCTGCCGAATCGGCTCCGGCGGTCGTGAATCGCGTGGTTGCGCAGGTTCAAAAACCGTCTCCGTCCGCTCTTGCGGTCGTTGGGCAACGGGCTCTTCGCGCATCGTGGCAACACCATAGCGAACTCCCTCAAGCAGTCGCAACACTTCGCCCACATTCTGGGGTCGATCATTGCGGTCCTTGGCGAGCAGCCCCAACACCAAGTCATCCAGACCTCTCCAAGCGCTCAGTTCCTTGCGTAGCTTACTGGGCGGTGGCGCGGGAGCGCGTAGATGCTGCATGGCCCAACCTTGATAGCTGTCTGCCTGAAAGGCGGTCTGGCCGGTCAGCATCGCAAACATGACTCCGCCCAGCGCATACAGATCCGTACGCCCGTCGAATTCCGACGCGGTCATTCCCTCCCACTGTTCGGGTGCTGCATAGATCACAGTCAACAACGGCTGACCGGTCCGGGTATAACTGGCCGTTCCTTCTTTGGTTGCCACAATGCCAAAGTCCGCAACTTTCGGAATATAGCCGTCAGGTCCGGGTGCCATGAGGATGTTCTCGGGCTTGATATCGCGGTGGACCATGCCCTTGGCATGCGCTGCCCCCAGTCCCTGAGCGATGCCGCGCGCGATCTCAAGCGCCAGTTTCACCTCTAAGGGGCGTCCGGCTTGCTCCATAAACTCTTGTAAATCTGGGCCATCAACATACTCCATGGCAAAGAAAAAGCTGTCGTCTTCGGCACGCTCCAGGTCACCGCAGTCGATCACGTTCTGATGGCGCACTTGGCGCAGTGTGCGCACCTCCCGGCGAAAACGATCGATGAAGTCCTGATCATTGGAAAAATGCCGAGCTAAAAACTTAAGCGCTCGCATTTCTTCCATCAAGGTTTGTTCGGCCAAATAAACCGATCCCATTCCGCCATCACCCAGCTTGCGGACAATGCGGTAGGTATTGCGGATCAGCATGCCAGATTTCAGATTGAGGATCTCGCTGAGCAGAATGCCATGGGTCGGACAGGTTTCAGCGCGATCGGGAAAGCCGGTTTGGCACTGCGGGCAGAATTTCATCTCTGAGTTGGCTTACCTGTATCTAGCGCGCCACCAAGTTCAAAGGCAAGAAGTATTTGAGTTTACATGATTAAGCTGGACAAAAAGCCGGACAAAGCTTTCCAGCGTCAGCCTTAAATGGCCGATCCAGGAAGAAAAGGTAGCCGCACGGCTAGCCGGGGGGATGCCGCGGGTGGTTTAGCGGCCTAGTACTATTTGACAAACAGCCTGAGTTCAGTTTATTGTTGAGATGCTCGAACATTCCTCAGGTCATTTGAATTCGCTGGTTACGGCGTGCCTTTCATGGTAAGCAGTTCTCGATTTCCTCAATTGATTTGGTAGGTGTCAGTAGCAGAAAACGGAGAAATTGTGAAAGAAACTGGAACTGTAAAGTGGTTTAACGCTGCTAAAGGCTTTGGATTCATCGCCCGTGAGAATGGAGAAGATGTATTTGTTCACTTCACGGCCATTGAAGCAGGCGGCTATCGCAGCCTGGACGAGGGCGCGAAAGTGTCCTTTGTGGTGAAGAATGGCCCCAAGGGCTTGCAGGCTGAACAAGTAGCGTTGGCATAGTTTCGCTCTGTTGCGAGTTTTGTCACTTTAGTTTTGAAGGCCTTACCCGACGATCTGTCTGTATAAATCCGGCAGATCGTCGGAAAAACGTTTCCTCTACCCCGCCGCCCCCAATTCTTCTCGAATCGCATTCGCGATGCGGCCCGTCCATTCATCTACTTCTTCATTCGTCTTCGCTTCAATCATCACCCGCGCTAACGGCTCTGTTCCGGAAAATCGCACCAGTACTCGGCCGCTTCCCGCAAACGCTTTTTCCGCCGCCTGAATTTCCGCCTGCACCGAAGATAAATCGCTCAACGGCCGTTTCGTTTTCACCCGCACGTTCACCAGCTTCTGCGGAAACGTCTTAATCTCTTCAATCAGCGCATCCAGCGTCTTGCCCGATTTCTGAATAATCTCTAGCACTCGCAATGCCGTCAGAAGGCCGTCGCCCGTCGTGGCTTGTTTGAGAAAGATCACGTGCCCGGATTGCTCGCCACCAATCGCCGCGCCGCGCTTCAACATCTCTTCCAAAACATACTTATCGCCCACCGGAGTCCGCAGCATCTCAATGCCATAGGCGCCCAGCGCCTTTTCCAAACCCAGGTTCGACATCACAGTCGCAACCACTACATCGCCAGTCAACTCGCCGGCCTGCTTCAAACTCACACCCGTCAGGAAAAGAACCGCATCGCCATCCACAATCTTTCCTGCGCCCGACACGAACAGCGCGCGGTCCGCATCCCCATCGAAAGCAATGCCTAACTCGGCGTGCGTCTCCAGCACCCGTTTGCGCAGACTGTCCAAATGCAGCGATCCACAATCCAGGTTGATGTTGCGGCCATTCGGTTGATGCCCAATCCAGTCCACCTGCGCGCCCAGCCGTTTGAACAATCTCGGAGCTACTTCCGTGGCCGCCCCGTTCGCGCAGTCGACCACAATCTTCATCGGGAAGTGGCCCGTCACTGTTGACGCCAAATAATCCGTGTACAAGTTGTCTAGCGAGGCATCTACCTGCAGCGTCTGCGCCTCAGCCGCTTGCCCCGAGGCTAACCACTCCATCATCAAAGACTCAATATGCAGCTCTACTTGGTCCGGTAGCTTGTAGCCGGAATGACTAATCGCCTTGAGCCCGTTATCTTCATACGGATTGTGCGACGCCGAAATCATCACACCCGCCAAAAACGGCCCGGTTCGCGTAAGGTAAGCGACGCCGGGCGTGGTGATAATCCCGGCAAAGCGTGCCTTGACACCCGCACGCGCCAATCCGCCCGCCACCTGCTCGGCCAGCCACGGACCACTCTCGCGCGTATCCATGCCGATGACCACCTCGGCCATCCCAGCGGGGATGTCCTCCGGATGCACCTCCTGGGCCCAGGTCCCAAGGGCGTAGCCAAGGGCGTGCGCCGTACGCGCATCCATGGGGGGCTCACCCGCTACGCCGCGGATGCCGTCAGTGCCGAATAACTGTCTGGACAAAAGTGAAACTCCGTTTAGTCGAATCTAAGCCTAAGTTCCATTGTGATACGAAGGCTTAAATTCTCTCTAAGAGAACCGTTTCAATTCGATGTCCCCAACCGCTCGCTTTTTCCGCTTAGGAAGATGTGAGCGAGGAACGAACATGACCTTTCATGGAACCCCTGAACTTCTGCAAGCTGTGCGCAGCAATGCCAAGCTTGAAGCTGAATTGAAGGCGAATCCGATTGCGGCGCTGGAAAAAGTAACCCAACCAACGACCTTGCCGGAGACTTGGGTTTACCGGTTGGTTGTGATTACGTTTGCGCTCAGCTTGTTTGCGGCGGCGGGGAATAAAAGGCCAAGCGAACCGCCGCAGAAGTAGGGGCCAAACTTGATTGTGGTATCGAGCGTTTCCCGCGTTACCATGCAAAGAAACCGCCATGCGCAACCCTGCCATCTTATTGTTGTGCCTTTCCTCCCTCGCCCTCTCCCAAGGCCCGGCTTTCTTCACCTTGGTCAAAGGCCATCCTCTCTCGGCTGAAGGCCAGGTGCAAATGAGCACCACTCTTCCCAACGGCTCCAAGTCCGTATCCACTCCGGTCTCCTGGAAGTTCTACCGCGACTCCGAAGGACGTATGCGCACCGAACGAATTATGGCGCCGCAATCGCCTTACTTCGGCACAGCGATTGTCGAAATTGACGACCCAGTCGCCAAAGTCAAAGACATTCTTGATCCCACAAAAAAGATTGCACGCACGTTCGCCTGGACCCCTTTCGTGCTCCCCTCCTCGCAAGACAACCACCGATTAATCGGCCCAAAGATCATCGAAGGCTTTCGTTGCGAAGGCACTCGAAAATCGGCATCGCTCGGCTCCGTCGGAAACATGGTGAGTGAGATCTGGAAATCTGAGGAACTCCAACTCATTCTTCTGATGACCGATACCAGCCCTATCGGCGATGGCAACCAGCGGCTTTTCAATATTGTTCCCGCTGAACAATCAGCGGACTTATTTACCGTTCCCGCCGGCTATCTCATTCAACCCGGCGCTCCTTCCGACCCCTCATGGCGGCCAATTATCGCGGCGGCACCGATCCTACCTCCGTCAAACCCCAGCTCAGACGGAGCCTATCGCATCGGCGGCGACGTCAGCGCGCCATCGCTGATTTCTAAAGTGGAACCCAAATACTCCGAACAAGCGCGCGACGCCAAATATTCCGGCAGCGTAATTCTCTCCATCGTTGTCGATTCTGAAGGAGTTCCCAGAGACATAAAAGTCGTGCGCCCCCTGGGCTTGGGCCTGGACCAAGCGGCCATCGATGCCGTCAGCCAATGGCGCTTCAAACCCGGCATGAAGGGCGGTAAACCAGTGGCTGTCCGAGCCCAGGTGGAAGTGTCGTTCCGTTTGCTGGATAAGATGCCATAGGGAACTGTCAGAAAAGTGAGTCACAGGTTTTGAAAAAGATTTTTCTCCCACTTTTTCAACAACTTAACTCCAAAAATCCATTCGGTCCGAACGCTGCCTCTGCAACTCTTGAGTCGGAAAAGGACCCTTATGGAACTCCAAAAGACCGACCCACAGACTCCTCCGACGACCACCCGCCGCAGTGGTCCTGAAGAAGCAGGCTGCCACGCCTCGCCCAACAACCGCGAATCGACGCCGCCAGAAGGCTACGACCCCATCACCGAAATCAAACGCCAGCGGCGCTGGGAGCAGACCTTCGACGTCGACGGCTCTCTCTGGGACGTCCGCGAAGCGCGCGCCACCAAACACGGTTTCGACTTGCTCTTTGGCTTACCCGCCAATTCCCACCTCTCCGGCAAGGTCCTGGGAGGCCCGGCCCGCCTGATCGCCACCCCCGCTCTCGTGGCCTACTGGGAAATCAACCGCTTCAATGAAGGAACCACGTACGACCTGCCCGCCGGCCGCACCACCATGAAACGGTTGCGCACACGGCTTCGCTTCAACTTCGTTCAAGACCGGCGCAAGTTCTGGGAAAAACGCACGGGCGATCTCCAAATCCTGCCCACCTCCGAGTTTGCGGAGCGCTACAACGTGAACAAAGAGGTGACGAGTCATTGGCGACTGAAAATGGTGGGTCGCACCGCGCGACCCCTCGGCTGGTGGCATCATCCCGAAGCGCTGGCCGTCCTCTGTAACACCAGCCTCAAGTTCCGCGAAGTGGCCAGCGCGCTCTCGATCTCAATCTCGCACGCCAAGCGTCTCCAGACGCTCGCTCTCGCGTTTGACGCCAAGAAAGTGGAAGAACAACCGGAAGTGGTGGGCCCCATTCCTACTCTGCGCTTTCCGCGCAAGCCCACCGTGCCGCCCGTCCCATGCATAAGCCCGTTTCGCGATGATCGCAAGCAAGGCAGACTGTTTTCGGGCAGCGCCTGGTGGCGGCCTGCGCGAAAGACACTGGCGGCCGCCGAGCCCTCGGAACCTTCAACGGAATCCAAAACCACGCGCATTATGCCTAGCTATCCGTTTTCTAAACGCACCGCGATGCGCACTCGCCAGCTTCTCCTGTTCAGTCCTCCCCGCGCTGTGGACTCGAACCCTATGCTTTTTCAGGTTCCGGCTTTCGACGGCACGTTCTATGATGTCTACGAATCCCGGCCCACCAAACACGGGTTCGACCTCCTCTTCGGCTACCCCACTAAGGCGCACCGCCGGATCTATGCCAAGTACAACAAAACCGGTCTCATCCCCACAGCGGAACTCGTGGCTTACTGGGAGGCTCATCGCATAGAGGACTACGTCAACTTTGATTTGCCCGCGGGCGAAACCACGCTCAAACGTCTTCGCCAGCGACTGGGCTTCAATGTGAAACGTGACCAGCGACTGGCCAAAGCGTAGTTTTCCAAAGTAAATTGATCCCGTTTTTTGAGAGTCCCCGCATTCACGAATGAAGCGGCTACGGCAACCAAACCGACCGCTTCCAGAAAGAAAAAGGAGAACACTCAAATGACTCAGTATTCTAGACAACATACTAAGATCAAGCCGTTGTTCGCGCCCAACCAAGGAAATTGGGAGGCCACAGCAACGGCTCGCGCTGCACGTTTACCGCTGGCCGCGAGGTCAATCGGTTCCCTCGCTCTCGCGATTGGTTTGGCGTCAGCGGCACTTGCGCAAACGCCAGTTTCCTATTTGACGATTCCGCCGGGCGTTCCTTTATCCAGTTCGGGTAGCCTCAGCAATGCCACGCCTCTGACGAACGTCTTGCTGCCTGGGTATGGGAACGTACAAATCGACTGGTCCGTCCCATCGTCCGAGAACCCTGTGGCTTACGCCTACCAGTCTGAATCGTTTTACGATTCTAGCGGCCTTGCTGCCGACGGTGCAGCGGGTGCTTACATCTGGGATGCGACCGCTAACGAGTTCACCATAAACACCCCTAATCCAAACAACACGGCGTCGCCTCTCGTTTACACCATTACTTTCACCTTTCTCAGTGGCGCGCCCGACCCTAGCAGACTTCTGCTTGTGGCTGACGGCTTCGGAGGGGCGGGTCCGTACACTGAGGGCACTTTCGCAATGGTGTCCCAGGCTGGAAAACTGGTCGGGCAGAACGATTACGGCACTGGGGGTAGCAATACTTGGGCAACGATGTGTCTTGATACCGCCTACTCTTCCTCTGCGACAGCGTGCCGCACCGCCGGAACTTTGCTTTACAGCGGCTACTCACTCAGCAAGGTTCCATCTGTGTGGGAGTTGGGCGACGCCAACAACACGGGCTGGGCGCTCTTCCAGCCAACAGCAGCGCTCCTGAAATCCGGGATTCCGAAGCGGCCGACTCTTTCGGTCAACGTGTCTCAGGCCGGCGGCGACGGCATTGGCTTCACTCTGGGATATGCCGGCTCCGGTTACATTGAGGTGTGTAAGTCGAACTCCACCACT
>Ga0182012_10008422_pt1 | contig 10201 bp, 9 predicted proteins | sample 612S2SmetaG_FD_120486 | JGI IMG/M metagenome (GOLD analysis project Ga0182012, IMG submission 120486) | Permafrost microbial communities from Stordalen Mire, Sweden - 612S2S metaG | ecosystem: Environmental > Terrestrial > Soil > Wetlands > Permafrost | place: Sweden: Stordalen | collected... | reverse complement strand
CTCGCCAACATCGATCCGGTGCTGCAGCGCCGTGTGCGCGATTCCTTTCCGCAGGCGCGCATGGTAGCCGGCGACACCATGAATTACTGGATCAAGGATCATCGCTCTGCGCTCCTTGAGATGCTCAAAGGCCTGGATGTACTGCTCATCAACGACACCGAAACGCGCATGCTGGCCGGCAACAACAACCTGGTGCAGGCCGCGCGCGCGGTCCTGGCCATGGGGCCGCATACGCTCATCGTCAAGCACGGCGAGTATGGAGCCACGGCCTTCTTCAGCAAGCGCAGCTTTGCCGGCAGCGATGAAGTCCGGCCGCCATTCCGTGTGCCCGCCCTGCCTCTGGAAGAGGTTGTCGATCCTACCGGCGCAGGAGACAGCTTTGCCGGCGGTTTCTTCGGATATCTGGCCGCCCAGCGTGAGATTACGCCTCCCGCATTTCGCCGCGCCATGTTTTACGGCAGCGTGATGGGCTCGTTTGCGGTGGAGAAGTTTGGCACCGAGCGGCTGCAAAAGCTTACCCGCCCCGAGATCGACGACCGCTTCAAACTCTTCCGTGAGCTGACACACCTTGACTGAAATCCCAATTCGCCGCGCGGCCGGCTCGCGGGCTGGCATCTTGCCAGGGGAAGTTCGATGGGTACTGGCCTGCTGCGCGGTACTCTCCCTGGCGGCGGTCGCGTGGAGTTGGCGGCACGGAGCCATGCTCAACTATGGCGATGCGGTTGCCCATCTCCACATTGCCCGCCGCGTCTTCGATTCGCGCCTGCCGCGCCTCACCCAACTCGGATCGGTGTGGCTGCCGCTGCCCCACATCCTGCTCCTTCCTTTCGTTCAGGTCTATTCCTGGTGGGCCAACGGATTTGCCGGCGTCATTCCGTCGGCCCTTGCCTACCTGGCCGGTTGCGTGGGTGTTTACCGGCTGGCGCGTCACTGGCTCCGTCCGCTCGCTGCCGCCCTGGCCCTGGCTGTTTTCGCCACCAATCCCAATCTTCTCTACCTCCAAACCACGGCCATGACCGAGCCGCTCTTTCTGTGCGAAATGATCTGGATCGCCGTCTGGCTCGTCGAGTGGAGAGCGCGCCTCAGCCAGACGAGTCCAGACCAGAACCCCGGCAAAACCACGCGGCTGCTCTGGCTCATTGCTCTGGTCCTGGTTGCGGCAATCTTCACGCGCTACGACGGATGGGTAATGGCGCTGCTCGCCTGGTCCGCGGTAGGCGTGGTTCTTGCCCGGCGCGGCGAACTGCGTTCTCCATCCTTCTGGCTGGCCAGCGTCCTGGTTGTCGCCGCTCCGGTTGCATGGTTCGTCTACAACTCCTCTGCCTTCGGCGATTGGCTCTTTTTTGCGCGCGGCCCTTACTCGGCAAAGGCCATCGAGATAAAGACCTCCACCCCGGGATATCCTCCGCATCCCGGTTGGCACAACCCATGGGTCTCGCTCCTCTTTTTCGTGAAAGCTGCCGAGTTGGACGCCGCCGCCGCCGCGTGGGGAAACGTCCTGCTCGTCCTGGCTCTTCTGGGAACGGCCTGGGGATGGCTCATCGCGCGCCGCAAGTCGCTGCTCTGGGCCATGTTGCTGTGGTTGCCGGTTCCTTTCTATGCATACTCGGTGGCTTACGGATCGGTGCCCATCTTTCTGCCAACGTGGTGGCCCCACTCCTGGTACAACTTGCGCTATGGAATGGAACTGCTCCCTGCCCTCGCCCTTGGCCTGGGATTTCTTGCGCAGTTCGTCATTGCCGCAGTGCGCGACTTTAAGCCTCAATGGGCAAAATTCGCCGCTGCCCTGCTGTTTGCGGTGGTCGTCTTGAACGCCGTGCAAATGTTGCGCGAGCGCCCGCTTGTCTACGTTGAAGGAACCAAGAACATTCACGCGCGCCGTCCCATGTATAGCCAGATTCCGCCTGTTCTGCGCGCCCTCCTCGTCAGGCAGCCAGACGCCGTCATCCTTATGGATACCTCGCTTTATCCCGAGATTGTCTCGCTCACCGGCATTCCGCTGCGCCAGACAATCAACGAGAGCGATCTGGATATCTACGCGACCGCGCTTAGCTCTCCCGCCACCCATGCGGCCATTGTGCTGGCGTTCGAAGGCGGCGAAATCGACCAGGCGGTCCACCTGCATCCCGAAGGCCTGACCGCCATTCGGCATTTTTCGGCCCAGGGCCAGCCATCGGCCACCCTTTACGTCTCCGGTACGCCCAATTCATCCGGCCTCAACAAACCCTCAAGCCCGGTGATAGCATCGGTCAAGGGTTCCCAATGAGCATCGCCTTGGCACAGTTCGCGCTCCCCTTCAGCTTCACCGGCCTGCAGCAGGTAGACGCGTTGAACGGCACCATCGGTCGCCTGCTTCTTGCCTGCGCCCTCGGCGGCGCAGTCGGCCTCCAGCGCGAAGTTCACCGCCGGTCAGCCGGTGTACGCACCAACCTGCTCATCTGCATGGGCGCGGCGTTCTTCACCCTCCTCTCCGCAGTGCTTGCCGGCGAGAACAGCCCCAACAAGGGCCAGGTGGCCTCCAACATCGTTCAGGGCATCGGCTTCCTCGGCGCAGGCCTCATCCTTCGCAATCGCACTCGCGTCAGCGGTCTCGCCAGTGCGGCCAGTGTCTGGGCTGTCGCCTCCATCGGCATGGCCTGCGGAGCCGGGCTCTACCTTGCAGCCGCCGTCGCTGCCGTCATCGTCATCGTTTCCATGGAACTGGTCGGCTTCCTCGAGCGGCGCTCCGGCCTCCGCCCCTACGGCGTTACCTATGAAGCGCGCGGAGAAGACCAAAACCAGATGCTCCAGGCCATCCTCAAAGTGATGGATCAAACCCACATGCGCCTCGCCGATGTGGAGGCCAACACCATCGGCAATACCCAGCGCGTCACCTTTCCACTCAATGCAACCGGCAACCAGCATAAGCGCCTGCACCGCCAACTCCTAACCGAACCTGGCATCAGCGGCCTGCTCAGTTTTCGCGATCCGGAGGAAGATTGATTCCGTTCACCAAGGCTCACGCCTGCGGCAACGACTTTCTGATCGTTACGGAAGGCGCCGCCGAAGGCCTGGACTGGCCCGCCCTTACCCGCCGCCTCTGCGCGCGCTCGACGGGCATTGGCGCGGACGGCATCGAGTTTTTTGCCTGGACCGGGCCGGAGTCGGGCCGCGTCCGCCTGCACAATGCCGACGGCTCCATTGCCGAAATCAGCGGCAATGGCACTCGTTGCGTGGCCGCGTGGATGGCGGCTGTGCTCGGCTCCGTGCCCGGCAATGAACTCCGGATAACCACCGATGCCGGCCTGCGCGTGTGCAAGGTGAACTCGGTAAGCGCCCCGGTCGCGTTCGGCCCATTCTCGGTCGAGGTCACCACCGGCATGGGAGTTCCCACCTTCGCGCCCAAGACCGTCTCCCTTGGGGATGGAGCGAAGATTTACGGTGTCGCTGTTTCAACCGGCAACCCGCACTTCGTCATCGCCGTCGACAATCCCGAATTTGCGGTAGCCGGTCAGCCGTGGCAGTCCATAGGGGCGGAAATCTGCATGCACCCCGATTTTCCTCGCCAAACCAATGTTGAATTCGTTCGCATCCTCAATCCGGCCGAGATTGAAATTCGCATCTTCGAGCGTGGCGTTGGACCAACCACATCCTCCGGCACCGGCAGTTCCGCATCGGCTACCGCGGCGCTGGCGCTGTGGGGGTGCAAGTCGCCGCTTACCGTAACGGCCCCAGGCGGCGCACAAACCGTAGCCTGGGATGAGTCCGGAACGGAATTGACCCTGACCGGGCCGGCGGCTTTGATTGCCCGTGGCGAGGCCTGGTAACGTGACCCACCTGCTCAAACCGCCAGCCGTCGAACCCGGCGCAACCATCGGCATTGTTGCGTCCGCTTCTTTTGCCAAACAGGACCGCATCGACCAGGGCCTGACCGGGTTGCGCCTTCAGGGTTTCACGCCCCGTCCCGGCCAGTACGCACTTGAGCGCGGCCCGCTCTTCTTTGCCGGGAGCACCGCACAGCGCTTGGAAGACTTGCACCAGGCCTTCGCGGACACGGGCTCAAGCGCCGTCATGTGCCTGCGCGGCGGTTACGGTTCCAACTATCTGCTCGAATGCCTCGATCTGGACAGGATTCGCGAGCATCCCAAGCCCTTCTTCGCCTATAGCGACCTCACCGGGATTCAACTCCGCCTGCTCGATCAACTTGGGCTTCCAGCGTTTCACGGCCCCATGCTTGGAGCCGATTTCTACCGCGAAGACGGCGTCCATCTACCCAGCTTTCACTCGGCGCTTGCCGGCCATCCCTACAGCCTAGGGCCGGCCGAGGGCCTGCGCGTCTTGAAGCCCGGCCCCACAAGCAGCCCTGCGCGCGGCACACTCTATGGCGGCTGCCTCAGCATCCTGGTTGCGCTGCTCGGCACTCCATGGGAGCCGGATACCGAAGGCAAGCTGCTGTTTCTTGAGGACACGGGCGCAAAGCCCTACCAGATCGATCGCATGTTGTGGCAACTGCTCCACGCCGGCAAGCTGGACGGGGTGCGCGGCATCGTCTTCGGTGAAATGCTCGACTGCGCATCTCCCGGAGCGCCGCCGGAACTGCTCGAACAAGTGATTCTGCGCGCGTTGGAAGACTTCGATGGTCCCATCGCGATCGGCCTGCGCAGCGGCCACGTGTCCCGTCAGAACGTTACGCTCACCTTTGGCGTTCAAGCCGAGCTCCACGCAGTCGGCGAACCGGAATTGAAACTCCTGGAGCCGGCGGTGGAACAGCAGGGAACAGGGACTAAGGGACTAAGAGACTAGGGACTGGTATGCGAAAGTCAAAGCCATCGTTGATAGCTCAATGAGCAAGCACATTCACCTCAGCGGAATCTGCGGCACAGCCATGGCTTCGCTCGCCGGCCTGTTGCAGTTGCGCGGCCACCGCATCACCGGCTCTGACAGCGCAGCCTACCCGCCCATGAGCGACCTGCTCCGCTCGCTCGGAATCCCCATTCTCGAACCCTACGCCGAGTCCAATCTCTCGCCCACCCCGGATCTCGTCGTCATCGGCAACGCGCTCTCCCGCGGCAACCCTGAGGTCGAGCGCGTCCTCGACCAGCGCATTCCCTTCACTTCCATTGCCGCCCTGCTGCACGAGGAATTCCTCACCGGACGGGACTCCCTGGTGGTCGCCGGCACGCACGGCAAAACCACCACCACCAGCATGTTGGCGTGGATCTATCAGGTTGCGGCTCGCGAGAATCCAGTGCTCTCGCCCTCCTTCCTCATCGGAGGAGTGGCGGAGAACTTTGCAACCAGCTTCCAGCTTCGTCCCACGCGCACCTTCATCGTCGAGGGCGACGAGTACGACACCGCCTTCTTCGACAAGGGCCCCAAGTTTCTTCACTACTTTCCCGACGCGTTGATCCTGACCCACGTCGAATTCGATCATGCCGACATCTACGCCGATCTTGGAGCTGTCAAAACCGCATTCAAACGCCTCGTGAACCTTGTACCGCGGCGCGGCCTCATCGTAGCCTATGACGGCAGCGAAAATGTGACCGAATGCATCGCCCATGCGTTTTGCAGAGTCGAGCGCTACGGCTTCAGCGAGAACTCAGCTTGGCGCATCCGGAATCTGCGCCATGAAGACAGCCTCACCCGCTGGGAAGTTTGCCGAGTTGCCGAACCGTGGGCCGAGTTCGAAATGAATCTGGCCGGCGAGCACAATGCCCTGAACGCTACAGCCGCCGCTGCGCTTGCCCACGGGCAAGGCATCTCAACCCATGCCATCCAGGCTGCGCTGGCCAGCTTCAAAAGCGTCAAGCGCCGCCTTGAGGTGCGCGCCGAAATTGGCGGCATCACGGTCATCGACGACTTTGCCCACCACCCCACCGCTATCCGCGAAACGCTTCGCGCGCTTCGCTCCGTCTATCCGCAATCGCGGCTTTGGGCGGTCCTTGAGCCGCGCTCCAACACCCTTCGCCGCAAGGTTCTTCAAGCCGACCTTGTGGCCAGTCTGCGCCTCGCCGACCACGTCGTCCTGGCCGGCGTTTATCAACAGCAACGTATCCCCGAAGCTGAGCGCCTGCACCCTGAAGATGTGGTGCGCGCGCTCAATCAGGAGGGCTCCTCACCTGCCGAGCTCTTTCCCAACGTCGAAGCAATTGTAGACAGCATAGCGCCACGCCTCCAATCCGGGGACGTCGTAGCAATCCTCTCCAACGGCGGCTTCGACGGCATCTATGAGAAACTGCCCGCGCGCCTCCGAGGCCTCAATCCCATTCAAACCTGAACCCCGTGTCTCTTAGGTTCAAAGACAAGCGCCGAAAACCGCCGCGGAAAGACCTTCGATGATCGCATCCCTCACATTGCTCGCGGTGATTCTTTTTCTCAGTATCCCGGCGGCGCTCGTTCTGATTCCGTTCACTGTTCTCACCGGCAAAGTGATGCCGCTCTATCGCACTTCCATCTGGATTGTGCGCACCGCGTACTCGCTGGCCGGCATTCACGTGGTGAGCGAGGGGCAGGAGAACGTGCCCGCGAACACCGCGTGCATCTTCATGTCGAATCATCTCTCCAACCTCGATCCGCCCGCGCTCCTGCCGCAGATTCCGGGACGCACCGCGGCGTTCTTCAAGCGCTCGCTGATGAAAATCCCTGGGCTCGGCTACGCCATGCGTCTGGCTGCGTTTGTGCCTGTGAGCCGCGACGGCAGCGTGCAGGGCGCCCAGGAGAGCGTGGCCGCCGCACGCAAAGTGCTGGAGCAGGGCATTCACATCACTACGTTCGTTGAGGGCACGCGATCCAAAGACGGCCGCTTGCTGCCCTTCAAGAAAGGCCCGTTCTACCTGGCAATGCAGACCGGCGTGCCATGCATTCCGGTTTCGCTGTGGGGCACGGAAGGCCTGATGGCGAAAGGCAGCGTGCGCATCCGGCCAGGCACTGTGCACATCGTCTTCCACGCGCCTTTATATCCAGCCAGCTTTGCCACGCGCGAGGACCTGCTGGAAGCGGTGCGCAACTCAATCGCCTCCGGCCTGCCGGAGTGGATGCGGGGATAAACGACCGACCCGGTTACGGCTGCACAATAGCGTTATACCCATCGTTCATTAACTTCAGCCGCCAGCCATTGGCCTCGTCCCTGCTCGTGAACGGCCCAATCCGCACATGGATCAATCCATCCGCGGCGTCGCGCTGCGCTGTAACCGCATAGCCGCGCTTGCGCAAGGCAGTTCCCAACACAACCGCGTCTTCCGGGTTCGCAACAGCCGCAATCTGCACCATTAGCGCGCCGCCTGAAGGCAAGGCCTGCACAATCGCCGGCGTTACGCCTCCAGGCAGCGGCGCAGGAGGCGCGTAGGAATGCGGAGAAAGTGCCGGCCGAATCTGCGGCCCGCTTGCCACGGTCGGCTGCGGAGGAGGTTCCTGAGCCTGTGCTGCCGGTTTCGCGCCGCCCGCTGGTTCTGAAGCCTGTGGGCTAGAGTTCTGAATGCTGCCCGCATCCACCGCGGGAGTTGCATCGGAAGAATCGAGCGCGGCAGACTGTGGCCGGTTGGTTGCCGTTGTGGCCGATGGCTTGGGCCGCGAACTGTCCGCCAGCGGAGACGACGGTACCCCAGCCATCGCTGACTGCAAGGCCGCCGGAGCTCCGCGATGGCCCACCCAATAACCCAATCCGAAGCAGACACCGCAGAGCAGAACCAGCCCGAAACCGAGGCCCACCAGCAAGGTGGAACTCAATGTCAGTTCCGTTTCCCGGCCCCCCTGTTCCGGCTCCGCGTCTTCGGCGTCGAACAGTCCCATATACCCAGCCCCCGAACTCAAGAGTTTTTCCCCAGACTCCAGAGCCCATCCCAATCCATCTCGTCTGTAGGAGATAGACGAATTCTACGGCTTTTCCGGAGGCGGCGTTCCCAACGACCCGATTTTATTCAAGAGCGTAAGCAACTCCATCGGCAGCGGGAACACAATGGTGGTGTTCTTTTCCACGCCGATCTCGGTCAGCGTTTGCAGGTAGCGCAACTGCAGCGTCATGGGCTGGGTGGCCATCAGCGTAGCCGCATCCACCAGCTTTTGCGCGGCATTGAACTCGCCCTCCGCGTGGATAATCTTCGACCGGCGTTCGCGCTCCGCTTCGGCCTGCTTGGCCATGGCGCGCAGCATCGTCTCGGGCAAATCCACCTGCTTCACTTCCACGGAGACAACCTTTACCCCAAACGGTTCTGTCCGCTGGTCGATGATGGTCTGGATGCGCAGATTCAGCTTGTCGCGGTGGCTGAGCAGCTCGTCCAGTTCCACCTCTCCCAGCACCGAGCGCAGCGTGGTCTGCGCAAACTGCGAGGTCTGGTAAACATAGTTCGCCACCTTGATGGCGGCGTCGTTGGGGTTCACCACGTAGAGCGTGACCACCGCGTTCACTTTCAGGGTCACGTTGTCGCGCGTAATCACATCCTGTGGCGGAACCTCCAGCACGTCTTGCCGCAGCGAAATGCGAACGATCTGGTCGAATGGCCGGAAGACCAGAATAATTCCCGGCCCTTTTGGCACCGGCAATGCGCGGCCCAGCCGGAAAATTACCGCGCGTTCGTAGTCGCGCAGGATTTTGATGGAGTTCAAAAGGTACAGGACAACGATGGCAACAACAATCAGGACTGGATACATTTGGGTTTCCTCACTCAGCACGGATTGTACTCCTGCCGGCTTTTCAGGTGGGGCTCAAGAGGCAGCGTCTACGCGGCTGGCCTGTTTGGCTCGGCGGGCGTCACTCGCAGCAGATATTGTTCATGACCCACCACGCGAAGCTGAACCCCCGCGGCCACCGGCTCGCTGGCCACCGCCTCCCAGATTTCCCCCTCAACCAACACATGTCCTTCGGGCGCCAGCGGCTCCATAGACTTGGCGTTGTGGCCCACCAGGGCATCGACGCCCAGCCTGCTCTTCATGCGGCGCGCGCGCACCGCCAGGCGCACCAGAAACACAGTAATCAACCCGAAGGCCGCGCTCACTGAAAAAGCGACAGACTTCGTGATCCCCATCTCCGGCACCGGCGCGGCAACCAGCGTCAGCATTCCAAACGTCAGGCACACAATCCCAGCGATTGCCAGCACCCCGTGCCCGCCGAACTTGGCCTCCAGCAGCATCAGCACCAGCGCCGCCACCAGCAGCAGCACCGCTGTATATCGAATGGGCAGCAAATCCAGCGCAAAAATCGCCAGCAGCACCATCAGCGTGCCCAGCGCACCCGGAACGATGGTCCCCGGCACATTGAATTCCAGATAGATCAGCAGCGCTCCCCCAACCAGCAGCAGCAAGGCGATATTCGGGTTCACCAGCCAGCCCAGCAGCCGCTCGCGCATCGTAGGCTCAACCACTTCAATTCGAGCATTGCTCAAATGCAGCACCAGCTTGGTTCCATCCATGCGTGTAATCTCGCGCCCGTCCAGCGCCGCCAGCAGTTGCGCATCGTTATTGGCGATCACATCGATCAGGTGCTTGTCCAGCGCCTCCTCGGCGGTGTAGGAGTGCGACGTTGCGGCCGCGGCCAACGCAGCTTCAAGGTTGCGGTTGCGTTTGGTCACATACGAACGCAGATGAGCCTCCGCGTCGTTCTCTACCTTCTGGCTCATGGTGTCGTCCATCTTGCCGAGCTCCGAGACCACATGGGCCGCGCCGGCATTGGTCCCCGGAGCCATCGCCGCCACATCGGCAGATTCCATCAGGTAGAAGCCTGCGGACCCCGCCCGCGCCCCCATCGGCGATACAAAAACAATCACCGGAACGCGCGAATTCAAAATCGCGCCGGCCATGCCGTACATCGAATCCAGCAGTCCTCCCGGCGTGTCAAGCTCCACCAGCAGCGCCTGGGCTCCGTCGGAATTGGCCCGGGTTATCGCCCGGTCCAGTTCCCCCGCGCTCACCGGCTGAATGGTGTCTGACAGCACCAGCTTGTCTACGCGCGGCTGCGGCGCCGCCCCCTGTGCATCCAAGCGTGAAGAGCCCAATCCCAGGGCTCCGAGAAAAGCCGCAACCAGCCAGACGAGAACCGCGAACCTGCATGTGCGATGAACCATGGCTTGCTCCCTTCAAGGCCGTTCCGCAAATTCAGTTAACCGGCCTTACTTCTTCTCCGCTTCCCGAGCCTCAATCTGCCGCCGCAACTCCCCTGCCGCCGGGTCCGTGGGAGACAGCTTCAAGGCATCGCCGGCCTCTTTGTCCGCCTCTTCCAGCTTCCCTCCCG
>Ga0182012_10008420_pt1 | contig 10203 bp, 4 predicted proteins | sample 612S2SmetaG_FD_120486 | JGI IMG/M metagenome (GOLD analysis project Ga0182012, IMG submission 120486) | Permafrost microbial communities from Stordalen Mire, Sweden - 612S2S metaG | ecosystem: Environmental > Terrestrial > Soil > Wetlands > Permafrost | place: Sweden: Stordalen | collected... | reverse complement strand
CTTGCGAGACCAGCACGTCCGCCGTGATCCGGTCGCCGGGATGCAGTTCGCTTGCAATCGATGGATCTTTGAGCTTGTAAGGCATCACCATGGCTTCCATAAAGCCGGGAATGTCTTCGCCATCGATTTGCACCTCCGCCGTCTTGGGATTGGTTGCAACAACTTTGCCGCGCAGTTTGTAGACCTTGTAATTGGATGTATCGGCTCCTTGCGCCTGGGCATCCGGCTTTGGAGCGGTGTGGCAGCCTGCCAAGGCAGCAACGGACGAAAGCGCAACGACGAAAATGAGGCGTTTCATAGGATTCATTTTATAACCTTCGGAATCGAACCCATTCCAGTTTTGCAGATGAACTTGTGACATGACTCGGGCGAAAAAGGTATAACCCTGAAATGGGGCATGAGCCGACGAAGCAGCCGGTGGTCGAGCAAACCCAGGAGCTTGCCGCGTGGCTGATGGCCGGCAATCTGGTGGTGGCGGCGAGCGAGCGAGCTGCCCGGGCGCTGGCCGCCGCATACAACCGCGCCCGCCGCGCGGAGGGCCTTACTGCATGGCCGGCGGCAAACATCCTGGATTGGCATACATTCGTCCGCAATGCGTGGAATGAGCGCGGTGGCGACAGCCGCATGGTGTTGAGCGGCTTTCAGGAGCAGGCGCTCTGGGCGGAGATGATCGTCACCGATGGCCACAGAGGCGCTCTACTCGAAGGTCCGCGCAACCAGATTGCCAAGCTCGCCCGGGAAGCCCATCGCCTCCTCTGCAACTACGCGCCGGCTTACTTTTCGAGTGCGGCGCGAATCGCGTGGCAGCAGGATGCGGCAGCCTTCAGCAACTGGCTTACTGCCTTTGACCGGATTGCAAACTCTTCCGATCTGGTGAGCGAAGCTCGACTTCCATGGGAGCTTGCAAATTCACTGGCAATGGATACATCTTCTCGCCCCGCGCTGCTCCTGACTGGATTTGATCGCATTCTCCCCACCCAGCGCAGAGTCTTCGATGCCTGGGGATCGTGGCGTGAGGCCGCTGCCCCCCTTCGCGCAAAGCAACTTCACTTTTACGCAGCACCCGATCAAACAACGGAGCTGGCTGCCTGCGCCCAGTGGTGCAAACTCCAACTCGATGCCAATCCTCACACTCGTCTGCTGGTCGTTACGCAGGATGTGGCCTCGCGCCGCGGCGAAATGGAGCGGGCATTTTTTGGCATTTTCGGCGGCCAGGCAAATATATTTGAGTTTTCTCTCGGCGTTCCGCTTCGTCAAACTGCACTCGCACGCAGTGCGCATCTTATTCTGCGCTGGCTGAGCGGCGCTGGCAGTGGGCATGAAATCGGCGAGCATGAAATCGACTGGCTCTTCTCAACCGGTCATCTTGCGGCCGACCCCGGAGAATCGCGAGCCCTGACCGGATTCATGCGCGAGTTGCGCCACTGCGGCATGGAGCGAACGCGCTGGCAACTCAAGGACTTCATCGCCCAGCGACCTGGCGCGGCGATACTGCCCACTGCGTGGTTGGAGCGGATGACACGGGCAACACGCCAGTTGCAAGATGCCACGCGCTCCGCAGCAGAGCCTCTGGTGTGGGCTGAGCTCGTTCCTCGCCTGTTGAGCGCAGCCGGGTGGCCCGGCGGCAGAACGCTCACCAGCGGAGAGTTCCAGGCTCTGCGGCGGTGGCAGCAGGCACTCGATGCCTGCGCCACACTTGGTTTCAACGGCCAACGCATGAGCTGGAGCGACTTTCTTTTCTCGCTCTCCCGCGCTCTCGACGAAGCACTCTTCGCGCCCGAGTCTCAGGATGCGCCAGTACAGATTGCAGGCCCGGCCGAGTCAGCGGGCCTCACAGCCGATGCGATTTGGATGATGGGAGCAAGCGAAGACCATTGGCCGGCAGGCGGATCAACGAACCCACTGCTCCCTATATCTGTGCAGCGCGAAGCATTCATGCCGCACGCTCTGCCGCAGCTTGACTGGGATCTGGCTCAGTCCATCACGACGCGCATCGCGGCATCGGCTTCCGAAGTTCACTTCAGCTATGCGCGCCAGATTGACGGAGTCGCCGCGCGCCCATCGCGGCTTATCGAGCGTATCTCCGGGCCGCCGCAGTCAATGCCCGGCGCGCTTTGCGTGCCCACAGCGCCGACGCCGCGTACAGAGATATTTGAAGATCGATCCCGTGTGCCACTTTCCGCTACGAACGCGTCCGGGGGATCGAACGTACTCACATCGCAGTCGCAGTGTCCTTTCAAAGCATTCGCCACTGGACGGCTGAACGCAATAGGCTGGGAGCCCGCGCAGGCCGGGCTCACAGCCAGCCAGCGCGGACTGTTGCTTCATGCAGTGCTGCATTCCGTCTGGGCCGGCGGGCTGGACGGCATTCGCACCCATGCGGAACTTGTTGCCGTTACGGAACTGGATGCCTTTGTCGAGCGCCACGTACGCCTGGCGCTGCGCCAGAATTTTTATCTTGCCGCGTCTCAGTTCATGCCGCGGCGGTATCTCGAACTGGAAAGAGTGCGACTCTCGCGACTCGTAACCGAGTGGCTGGAGTTTGAGCGCACACGCGCGGCGTTTTCCGTAGCTCGGACGGAATTCGACACTGACGCAACCGTAGCCGGCCTGGATCTGCGCTTGCGCATCGATCGAATTGACATGCTGAACGATGGCTCGCTGCTGATCATCGACTACAAGAGCGGCGATGTTTCGCCTTCGCTCTGGGCTCTGCCGCGGCCCGAGGATGTGCAGCTTCCGCTCTACGCGTGTTTTGGACTCAACCAAGAATTACGCGAGACCATCACACAGGAATCCGGCGATGCGCCGCAAACAGAGGCCACAGGATGCATCGGAGGATTAGTGTTTGCCAAGATCCGTCCCGGCGAGGTTTGTTTTGCAGGCCGTGTGGGGAATGCGCAGGAGACACTGCACCCTGGGACCAGCAAGTTTAGCGCGCTAGCCAGGTATCCGCTCGATGCCGCAGAGTTGCTGGCATGGCGGGAAAAGATTGAAGAGTTGGCGCTAGATTTCATCGCCGGCAGTGCGCATGTTGACCCGCGCGACTACCCGAAGACTTGCGAACGCTGCGATCTTCACTCGGTATGCAGAATCGCGGAAAGTCGCGCGCCGATTGAAAGTGAGGAGGACAGCGATGACTGACTCCGCGCCTCGTCTTCTTCCTCCCGACCAAATGGCGCGCGAGCAGGCGCTTGATGCATCGTTCTGCATAATCGTCCAGGCGCCTGCGGGGTCGGGCAAGACCGACCTGCTCACCCGCCGCTTCCTCTGCCTTCTCGCCGAAGTCAATGAGCCGGGCCAGGTGCTCGCCATCACCTTCACCAAGGCCGCAGCTGCCGAGATGCGGCACCGCATCCTGAGCGAACTCGAAAGTGCGTCCCTCGTTGCAGCGGAAAAGTGTTCTGACGATTTCTCGATGGAAGCTCTCGCAGCGCGTGCCCTCTCTCATTCCCAGGCATTGAACTGGAACCTGATCGAGCTGCCCGGACAACTGCGCATCATGACCATTGACGCATTCTGCCGTGAGCTGGCACTGCAACAACCACTGCTCTCGGGCCTCGGCGGCGGACTTGAAATCTCCAGCGATCCGGGAGTGCTGTACCACCGCGCCGCTCGCCGCACGCTGGAGTGCATCGATTCTGCCGATGGGGAACTCGGCGATGCGATCGAGCGGCTGCTGCTTTTGCGAGACAACAGTTGGCAGGAGATGGAGAAGCTGCTGGCAACAATGCTGGCGCAGCGCGACAAGTGGATGCGCGAGTTCGTCTTCTCGCCACGGCAGGATTGGGATGCGCTGCGGGAGGAACTGGAGCGGCCGTTTGTGCGCGTAGTGCGAGAGCTGCTGGCCGATCTGTGCGCGAAATTTGATCTTGTGCCTCATGCGCGCAAGGTGTCGCTTGAACTCGCACGATTTGCGTTTGAGCAAACGGAACGAAAGAAGCACGGTGCGTTGGCGGAGTTGGCGGAGTTTCCGGCATCGCCCTTTGATAGTCGGCAGACACTCGAATCCGCGCTCGATGCTTTTGCCGGGCTCGCGGAACTGTTGCTCACCAAAGATGGGAACTTCTTTGAAAAAGTTGATAAGCGGCATGGGTTCCCAGCGGACCGCAAGCTCGAAAAGACTCGCCTTGCCGCGTTCATACAAGAGCTGAAATCGGTCGACGGTCTTGAATCCGCTCTTGCCGCTGTGCGCGATCTTCCGCCGCTTCACTACGCAGATGCCGACTGGGAGATCGTTCGCGCTTCTTTCACTCTGCTGCGCCGCGCGGCAGCGGAGTTGAAGGTCGTCTTCGCTGAAGCAGGCGCGGTGGATTACACCGAAGTCGCGCAAATTGCCGAGAGCGTTTTGCGCGGCGCGGATGGAAACCCAACTGAAGGCGGGCTCGCGGCAGCCGACGGCATACGCCATCTGCTCGTCGATGAATTTCAGGACACCAGCCGCAAGCAGCATGAACTGCTCCGACGGTTGATTGCAGCTTGGCCCGAGCGGGAGAGCCGCACCTGCTTTGTGGTGGGCGACCCGATGCAGTCCATCTATTCTTTTCGCGATGCGGATGTGGAGCTGTTCTCGCGCGTCAAAAAGATCGGCCTGGAGATTCCCGGTGACCAGCCGCTGATTCTCAACCCGGTGAGCCTGACGGCAAACTTCCGTACCGATGCGTCGCTCGTTACTCGTCTGAATGAAGTGTTTGGGCTGGCTTTCGAGCAGGAGGACGGCAGTGGGGTCGCATTCGCAGATGCTGTGCCGGCAAGGAATGTACAACACGGCCTGCGACTGGTTGAGGAACATTCGCCGCGTCTCGGGTTCCACCCACATTTCATGGAGCAGGCGCGGCGGAGCAGGGACACCGATGCCGCTGACGATCCGGCACAGGCACCTGAAGATGCATTCTCGCAAGAAATGAGAGATATTGTTGCGTTGGTTCGCAGTCACCAGCGGCGTATGGACGCTGCGCGCGCAGAGAGCCGCAACTATCGCATCGCCATCCTGGGCCGTGCACGGACCGCGCTTGTTCCGGTGGCTGAAGCATTGCACGCCGCTCAGATTCCCTTCAGCGCAATTGAGCTTGAAAAATTGAAAGAGCGGCCTGAGATTCTCGACGCGCTGTCTCTTCTTCGCGCGCTGCTGAACCCGTATGATCGCGTTGCATGGTTAGGTGTGCTGCGCGCGCCGTGGTGCGGCCTCTCCCTTGCCGACCTTCATACTTTAGCGAGCGCTGACAATCCAGAACTCAAGTCGAGACCCATTCCGGAGTTGCTGCATGAGCGGGTGCCGCTTGTTGCTCCAGAGGCAAATCAAGCAATCCACCGCGTGGTGCGCGCGATGGACTCCGCAGCGGCCCAACGCGCGGCCTACCCGGCGCTGGCTCTGGGCACATGGCTGGAACAGGCATGGCATGAACTTGGTGGCGCCGACTGCGTAGACCGAACCGCGCGCGCCGACCTGGATCAATTGTGGACTTGCCTCGACGGCCTGCCCGATGGAGAGCGCGACGCGCTCGGCCCGGCTCTCGATGCTGCGCTCGACAAGCTCACCGCCTCGCCCGATCCAAACGCAGATGCCGAATGCGGCGTGCAGTTGATGACCATCCACAAGGCCAAAGGCCTCGAGTTCGAGGTTGTCATTGTGCCCGAACTGCAGGCGCGCAGCAGCCGCACAAAAGGCGGGCTGCTCTCATGGCTGGAGCGTGGTATTCAAGAGCGTGGACCAGCGGAGTCAGACTCCGATGAAATCACGGAATTCCTCATAGCGCCGATTGCCTCGAAGGGCGCAGACAGTGGCGTTCAAAGAAAGTGGGTTGATCGCGTTCGCTCGGTGCGGGAAGAGCAGGAGATGCGCCGTATCTTGTATGTAGCCGCAACCCGCGCCCGCGAGGAGCTGCACCTGTTTGCGCGCCTCACATATAAAACAGAGGCAGATGGTTCGCTGGCACTCGTGGAGCCAAAAAATTCCCTGTTGGCCATCGCTTGGCCGGCATTTCGGCAGGAAGCTCAGCAGCAGTTTGATCAGTGGAAGTCCACAATGCAGCCGGGTAATCTTGAATCGATTGCAGCTTCGGGGATCGAAAACTTGCATGCTATAACTTCCGCAATCACGTCGACCATTCTGCATCGTCTACCAGCGGATTACCAGCCACGACGGCAGGGAACTGATGCTGCATCGGTGCCAACGCAGATTTCTGGCGCCGGGCAACTCTACGAGCGGCATGAAGGCGGCTTGCTCTCTCGCGCGCTCGGCACTGCGGTCCATGCGTTGTTACAGCATTTGGCCCGGCTTCGCGAAAGCGGCGACTGGGACTTGGCTCGCTCGGCTGTTACGAAGATGGAGTCCCGTATGGCTGCGCAAATCCGTGAGCAGGGAATCGATACCACGCAGTCCCACAGCATCGCGGCACAGGCCATGGAGATTGCACTCAGCGCGTCGCGCGATCCTCTGGGGCAATGGATATTGTCTCCGCACAGCGAGGCGGCGAGTGAGGCTCGCTGGACGGGCATCGTTTCCGGCGCGCTGCGCAGTGTGCAAGTCGACCGCGTGTTCCAGGCCGGTCCCGCGCCTCTCACCGAATCCGGCGATACGTGGTGGGTCATCGATTACAAGACGGCATTCTCCAGCAATGGTGACACAGATCATGTTCTAGCCGATTTGCGAAAACGCTTTGCCTCTCAGGTCGAGGCATATGTCCGTGTGCTGCGCAGCATCCACGGCGCCCAGGCAAAAGTTCATTGCGGTCTTTACTATCCGCGCATGATGAAGTTGGATTGGTGGCAGCTATAAATAAAACGCCCCATATCCACTCTGAATTTGCAGGGAAGAAATGGGGCGGATTGAAACGCTGGGTTGACTACTGAACCTATTGCAAGCTGGTCATCAGGCCTTCGAGCGCCGACTTCGGCGGCCGCGTTAAGGACTCGGGCAGCGTTGCCAGTGGCTCGTCGACGAGATTGAGCAGGTCGATGAAGGTGGGCTTCTTCGTGTCGATGTAGAACACGCCGGTGAGCACCTCTCCGTCTTCGTGCGCCTTCATCAGCATCTCCACTGCGTGCGATCTGCTGGTCGGGTCATAGTCCTCGCGCAGCTTGCGCAGGCGCAGGCTTGATCCGTCGTGCATCTGCACGTCGTAAACCTGGCCGGCGTCGTAATCAATACTGATGTCGTCGAAGCTGGGAACGAAGCCAATCTCGTTGATCGGCTCGTCGTGCTCCTGCATGAACTTGTAGCTCTTGGTCGAGCCCTCGTGATCGTTGAACGTGACGCAGGGGCTGATGACATCGAGCATCACGGTGCCTTTATGTGCGATCGCCGCCTTCAGCATAGACAGCAGTTGCTTCTTGTCGCCGGAGAACGACCGGCCTACAAAGGTCGCGCCCAACTGGATGGCAAGCGCGCAGGTGTCAATGGCCGGCAGATCGTTGATTACGCCGGTCTTCAGCTTGGAGCCGAGGTCCGCCGTTGCCGAGAATTGACCTTTGGTCAGCCCGTACACGCCGTTGTCCTCGATGATGTAAATCATCGGCAGGTTGCGGCGCATGAGGTGAACAAACTGGCCCGCACCGATGGATGCGGTGTCTCCGTCGCCCGAGACGCCTAGCGCCATGACATTCTGATTGGCAAGCTTGGCTCCTGTGGTGACGGACGGCATGCGGCCGTGAACGGTGTTGAAGGAGTGCGAGCGGGCCATGAAGTAGGCCGGGCTCTTCGACGAGCAGCCGATGCCGCTCATCTTCATCACGCGCTCCGGCTCGACGCCCATCTCGTACATGGCATCGACAATGCGTTCTGAGATGGCGTTATGGCCGCAGCCGGCGCAGAGCGTCGACTTGCCGCCGCGATAGTCGATGATGGGAAGGCCGATGCGATTGACTTTCGGCGCAGGCGTAGGGGTTGGCGTTGCAGTAGCCATTTAGAGGCCCTCCTTTGCTGCAAATTCTTCTGTGATGGTGACCGCGTCGAGCGGCAGACCGTTGTAGTGCAGAATGCTGCGCAGTTTGGTGGTTTGCTCGGCAGGCAGATCGATCTTCAGCAGGCTTTTGAGCTGCGCATCGCGATTCTGCTCTACCACATATACCCGATCGTGCGAGGTGACGAAGTCCAGCACCTCGGAAGGGAACGGGAAGGAGCGAACGCGCATGTAATCCGGCGTCTGCTTGTACTGCTTCTCAATCTCGTCCAGGCTTTCGCGCAGTGCGAAGTCTGTTGTACCGAAGGCCAGGAAGCCGATCTTCGACTTTCCGTTGCGATAGGTCACAGGCTTGGGAACCAGGGTGCGCGCGGTCTCAAACTTTCGCGACAGCCGGTCCATGATGTACACGTACTCGTCCGGCTTTTCCGTGTAGCCAGCGGCGTCATTGTGTCCCGAACCGCGGGTGAAGTAAGCCGCCTTGGGATGCTGCGTGCCGGGCAGCGTGCGCCAACCGATGGCGTCCCCATCCACATCGCGATATCGCGCAAAGCTGCCCAGGCGATTCAGGTCTTCTGCAGTCAAAACCTTGCCGCGATCCTGCGGCTTTTCAGGATATTCGAACTGCTCCGACATCCAGTTGTTCATGCCCAGGTCAAGATCGGTAAGAACGAATACCGGAGTCTGCAGGCGCTCCGTCAGGTCGAAGGCGGCAATCGCCAGCTCAAAGCACTCTTTCACCGATCCCGGCAAGAGAATGACATTCTTACTATCACCGTGAGAAAGGAAGGCAATCGGAAGAAGGTCAGACTGCTGGGTACGTGTGGGCATGCCCGTGGCCGGCCCGGAACGCTGCACATCGAAGATCACGCCGGGAAGCTCGGCAAAGTAACCGAGGCCCGTAAACTCCGCCATCAGCGAGATGCCGGGCCCAGAGGTCGCAGTCATGGAGCGTGCTCCGGCCCAGCCTGCGCCCAGCACCATGCCGATGGCGGCCAACTCATCCTCGGCCTGCACCACAGCAAAGGTCGCTTTGCCCTCAGGCGTTACGCGAAATTTCTTGAGCAGGTCCGTCGTGGCTTCAATCACCGACGTCGAAGGCGTAATCGGATACCAGGCCACCACCGTTACGCCGGCAAACACCGCGCCCATGCCGCAGGCCGCATTGCCGTCGATGATGATCTTGCCCTTGGTCTTGTCCATCGGCTCCAGGAAGTAAGAGTCCTGCTTGGTGAACGTGGACTGAGCGTAGTCATAGCCCGCCTTCACTGCGCCGAAGTTCAGATCAAATACCTTTTGCTTCTTGGCAAACTGCCTCTGAACGTTTTTCTCTACCACCGCAAGGTCCAGCTTGAGCAGCCACGCCACCACGCCCACATAGACCATGTTCTTGACCAGCTTGCGCAGCTTGGCCTCGGGGCAAACAGCGGCCGTGATCTTGTCGAAGGGAACCGGATAACAGGCTACATCGTCGCGGTACTGCTTCAGGTTCTGGGCTTCTTCATAAATGGCTACGCCGCCCGAGGGAGCCGTCAGCATGTCTTCCTTGGCTGTCTCGGGGTTCATCGCCACCAGGATCTCGGATGCGCGCTTGCGGGCTACGTAGCCGTCTTTGCTGGCGCGAATGGTGTACCAGGTGGGCAGGCCGGCGATGTTCGATGGAAAGAGGTTTTTCCCGCTCACGGGAATGCCCATACCAAAGATGCTCTTCAACAGAATGCTATTGGCGGATTGCGAGCCGGACCCGTTCACCGTTGCTACATTGATGCTGAAGTCGTTTACCAGGCGGGGACGCGTGCTGATTTGACCCTGTTCTTGACCCAGGGTCAGGTTTCCAGTCGCCATTTGGCGGGATTCCCTTCAAAATAAGATTCTAGACAAGCGCCGCGAGACAAGTGCCACTGCACAAATTCCATACAATCCCGTACAAGTCTCGACCAAACACTAGTTGTAGATTATAAAGTGTGTCGAGTTGATCCGTCTCACTTATTGACGCATTTCGAGTGCGTTACGGTTCCCCACACGTTACCGTTTTGAGCCCTCGGCAACTACGGGAATCCGGGCGGACCCGTGGGGCAGACTTTTTGCCCATTTTGTTCCGCAAATCATTTATTTTCTGCCTGCTAGAGACATTTATCGGGACTCATTCAAATACCAGTACAGTATGCTAGATTCATAAAGGCGCACCCAATAGGAGAGATGGCCGAGTGGTTGAAGGCGCACGCTTGGAAAGCGTGTTTAGGGGAAACTCTAACGTGGGTTCGAATCCCACTCTCTCCGCCAAGGTTTTTCGTAACTTCTT
>Ga0182012_10008418_pt1 | contig 10209 bp, 12 predicted proteins | sample 612S2SmetaG_FD_120486 | JGI IMG/M metagenome (GOLD analysis project Ga0182012, IMG submission 120486) | Permafrost microbial communities from Stordalen Mire, Sweden - 612S2S metaG | ecosystem: Environmental > Terrestrial > Soil > Wetlands > Permafrost | place: Sweden: Stordalen | collected... | reverse complement strand
ATTGGGCACTTTCACTCTCGGTGACAGCGCTGATGTTGGGGCTCTCGATCGGGCCTAACGTCGGTTGGTCGAGCGCGTGGACCGTGGGACTATTCGTCGCGTCCGTGGCGCTCATGTTTGGCTTCGTGCAGCGACTTCGCACTGCGCGCAATCCACTTATTCCCGTCGCGTACTTTCGTCGACGGAATTTTGTGATGCCCTTGATCGTGCGCGCGTGCGCCAACTTTGCGTACTTCGGTGCGTTCTTCTTATTTCCTCTCCTGATGGAAAAGGGTTACGGCTACTCAATTCCTCGCGTGGGAGCGATCGCCATCGCGCGACCACTGGTCTTTGCAATTAGCTCGCCGGTCGCGGGCTACTTGGCCGTGCGAATCGGCGAGAGAGTCAGCGCAGTCGCGGGCGCGTTCTTTCTCACGGGTTCACTCGCGTTGTTCGCGTTGCTCGACCCGAGTACGAAGGCGTGGATCGTGGTGGTCGCACTCGCGCTCTCGGGGCTCGGCATGGGAACGTCGATGCCCTCGTCGAGTTCGGTGATGGCGAATGAAGTGCAGCCCAGTGAGTTTGGGGTCATGTCCGCGGCCCAATTGCTCGCGATGCAGGTGGGCGAAGTCGCGGGGATCCAAGTGCTCGAGACGGTCCAACAGGCCCTTGAGCGACGGCGGGGATTATTGCACGCAAAACCCGGGCCGGCGCTACTTGCGACATTTCACCTACCGTTTTTGATCGGCGGGTGCGTCGCGGCGGTCGCAGTGGTCGCGGCGACCTTCATGCGCTCGCTACCGCGCGATCAGTCTCGGCAGCGCTCGCGCAGCGGCCGGTAGGCTTGAAACCTATGACGAACGACATTATGCCCGGCTGTGAGCCCTTTTCTGCCACCAACGGACCTGAGGGAGTGCTCGTATTGCACGGGTTTACGGGAAACCCGGCGTCGATGCGCCCGATCGCCGAACGTCTCGCCGCTGCGGGCTTCAGCATCGCGCTCCCGCGTCTGCCGGGCCACGGCACCTCGATTGAGGACATGCAGACCACCAACTGGCAGGACTGGAGCGGGGCAGCGCTCGACGCCTTTGACGAGTTGGCGTCACGCACGAAACGCGTGGCCGTTCTCGGTCTTTCCATGGGCGGCGCACTCGCCGCCTTCGTCGCCGAGCGCCGCGACGTGGCGGGCGTGGTGTTCATCAATCCACTCGTGAAGGTGCCGAGTGACGAATTACTCGTCGGTCTTCAGGCACTTCTGGAGTCGGGCATTGAGACCATTGAGTCGATCGGATCGGACATCAAGAAGGAGGGCACCGTCGAAGCTTCCTACGATGCGACGCCCCTCGCGGCGGCACAAAGTCTCTTTGAGGGTGTCCGCGACGTCCAGGAGAACCTCGTCAAGATAACGGCGCCAATACTTTTGCTGTCGAGTAGGGAGGATCACGTCGTGACGTCGGACAACGGCGACGAGATCGTCGCGAACGCGTCAGGTCCCGTAGAGCGACTCTGGCTCGAGAACTCGTATCACGTCGCGACTATCGACAACGACCAAGAGCTCGTCGAATCGAGTGCGCTGCATTTTCTCGAAACTATTTTTGCGTCATGAGCCCTTCTCTTCGACGTGAGGACGTCGCGCACGTCGCGAAATTAGCGCGCCTGACTTTGAGTGACGACGAGCTGGATCAGTTCACTCAGCAGCTCAGTCAAGTACTCGAACACGCCAACGACATGAGTTCACTCGACCTTGAGAACGTGGTGCCGACCACGCACCCGTTCGGATTGGTGAACGTGGTCCGAGACGACGTCGTACGTCCGAGTCTTGATCGCGACGAAGTACTCGCCATGGCCCCCGACAGCGAGGACGGCCGTTTCGCCGTGCCGCGGATCATTGGCGAGGCACCGTGAAGAGCGCCGAGCAGATTGTTCGCGACGTGCGAAGTGGCGCCACCACCGCGAGTGCTGAACTCGACGACGCACTACTGGCGGTCAAGGCGCGTAATGAAGAACTGAACGTCTTCTTGTACGTCGACGAAGAAGGCGCGCGTCGCCAAGCCGAATCCGTCGACGCGGCGATCGCGCGCGGCGAGAGCGTCGGACCCCTCGCGGGTGTTCCCATCGCCCTCAAGGACAACTTGTGCCAGCGGGGTATCCCCACGACGTGTTCGTCGAGGATTCTCGAAGGATGGCGACCCCCGTACAGCGCGACGGTGGTCGATCGTCTTCTCGCCGCGGGTGCCGTGCCCGTAGGTAAGACGAATCTCGACGAGTTCGCGATGGGATCGTCCACGGAAAACTCGGCTTTTGGACCAACGCGCAACCCGCTCGATCCGACGAGGGTGCCCGGTGGCTCCTCGGGTGGTTCCGCCGCCGCCGTGGCGGCGGACATGACGCCGCTCGCGCTCGGCAGTGACACGGGAGGTTCCATTCGCCAACCCGCGGCGCTGTGCGGACTTATTGGCGTGAAACCGACCTACGGCCTGGTGTCGCGCTACGGACTGATTGCCTTCGCCAGTTCGCTGGATCAGATTGGGCCGTTCGCGAAGAACGTCACTGACGCGGCGATGTTGCTCGAGGCGATCGCGGGACACGACGAGATGGATTCGACGTCGTTGCCCGAACCCGCGCCTTCGTTGGTCGCGCACATCAATGATGGCGTGGCGGGAAAGCGGATCGGTCTCGTGCGTGACTTGGTCGATGGTGCTGACGAAGACGTCGTGCAGTCAGTGTTACGCGCTGCCGAGGCGCTCGCCGCCGAAGGCGCCACGATCGTGGAACTCTCAATCCCCGAATTCCGCCTCGGGCTCAGTGCGTATTACATCCTCGCGCCCGCCGAGGCGTCGAGCAATCTCGCTCGCTACGATGGCGTGCGCTACGGACTTCGTGTCAACGCCGACGACGTGACGGCTATGAACGAAGCCACGCGAACCGCGGGTTTCGGTGACGAGGTGAAGCGCCGGATCATGCTTGGCACCTACGCGCTGTCGGCCGGTTACTACGACGCCTACTACGGACAAGCGCTCAAGGTGCGAACGATGATGATTTCGGCCTTCGCGAACGCGTACCGCGACGTCGACTTGCTGCTCGGCGCGACCACGCCGTCCGTGGCCTTCGAACTTGGATCCAAGGTGAGCGATCCTATGGCGATGTACTTGTCGGACATCTTTACGATTCCAACCAATTTGGCGGGTGACGCGGCGCTGTCGGTACCCTTCGGGACGGGCGAGCACGATCTTCCCATTGGCGTGCAGTTGCTCGGACCTGGACGCAGCGAGGCGAAACTGTTCGCCGCCGCTCGAGTGCTCGAGATCGCCGAGGGTCGCTGATGGGGCTGCCCGGCGACTGGGAGATGGTGGTCGGACTCGAAGTCCACACGGAGCTAAAAACGGCGACCAAGATGTTTTGTGGATGCGCGAACCACTTTGGCGCCCAGCCCAACACCAACGTCTGTCCGGTATGTCTGGGCCTGCCGGGTTCGTTACCCGTATTGAACGTACGTGCGGTGGAACTCGCGATGGCGATCGGCATCGCACTGCACAGCACGATTGCTGCGTCGACGTTTCATCGAAAGAACTACTTCTATCCCGACATGCCCAAGGATTTTCAGATCAGTCAGTACGACTTGCCAATCAATAAAGGTGGCTACCTCGATTTACCTGACGGTTCTCGAGTGAGCATCGAGCGGGCGCACCTCGAAGAGGACACCGGAAAGTCGACCCACCTTGGCGGTACTGGTCGCATCCACGGTGCCGATCGCTCGCTCGTTGACTACAACCGATCCGGTGTGCCCCTCGTCGAGATCGTCTCGGGACCCGATATTCGTTCGTCCGCGCAGGCTCGTTCCTACGCGTCGTCCTTGCGCGCCATTCTCATTGCGACTGGCGCGTCTGACGGCAGGATGGAAGAAGGCTCGATGCGCATTGACGCCAACGTGTCGGTTCGAAAGCCCAATGCCCCGTTCGGTACGCGTTGTGAGATCAAGAACTTAAATTCGTTGCGCAGTCTCCAACGTGCGATCGACTTCGAGGCACTTCGCCAAATCGAGCTGATCGAATCGGGCGGCACCGTCCGTCAAGAGACGCGTCACTGGGACGAGAATGTTGGTGCGACGTCGACCATGCGCACGAAAGAAGAGGCGGAGGATTATCGCTACTTCCGCGAGCCAGATTTGGTGGAATTAGTACCCAGCGACGAGTGGCAGGGTCGCGTGCGTGACGCGCTCGGTCCAATGCCCGCTGAACGACGACTGCTTCTTATTTCTCGACTCAGTTCGCCCAGCGAGACGCAACTTGACGCCGTCGAAGTCGTGATTGACCTCGGCCTTGAGGATTACGTGCACGCGGCACTTGACGCGGGTGCGGACGCATCGCTCGCTCTTGCTCGAGCAGCGAACGAACTCGCGGCGGGCCTTGACCTACTGAGCAATGTGACATTCACGGCGTTCTCTTCAACGCTGTTGCTCGAGCAGTCGGGCACGCTTTCGGCAACCCAGTCCAAGACCGTCCTAGGCGAATTGCTGAAGTCAGGGGGAGATCCTGCTTCGATTGCTACCTCACTGGGTTTCGAACAGATGTCGTCTGAATCCCTTGCCTCGACAGTGGCGTTGTTGATCGACGAAAATCCTGATGAGTGGGAACGTTTTCGAGACGGCGACGAGAAACTCGCTCAGTTTTTCATTGGACAAGTCATGAAACAAACAAAAGGCCAGGCGAACGGCAAGGACGTGATCAAAGAACTTCACGCTCGGCGTTAAGGCTGCAACTCGTGTTCGCGGCGATTTGGCGGACGGAAGTCTGGCTGTCGTGACCGACGTCGCTTCGAAATGGTTGCGAATCGCCGAGATCACTTTGGGTCCGTCGGTGTCCTGCGTGAGAGGGCAGGACTGCCTTTGATGAAGTATCTCGACATTCGTTCTTGGCCCCGCGAAACGCCGATTCGTCGAGATACGTCGATCTCGAGTGTTTTCGACAAGTCATGACGTTCGAAGCGAATTCTCCCAGAAGTCCCCTCACAACAGTCGACTCCGTTGTCGGTGCCAGTGATGCCCAGTTCTCGAGTGAGAATACCTGGGCCACGAAGCAGACCTGACGCGATGCTCGGTGAGTGGCGAGTGTTGACGTCATCGACTACTTGACCGGCGCGAAGTAGGACCGCACTCGCGGTACCGGTGCTTTCGGTAACCACATTCATGCACCAGTGGATTCCGTAACTGCGATAGACGTAAAGTATTCCCGCTTGTTCGAACATGATTGCCGAACGCGGCGTCGGTCCTCGAAACGCGTGTGAGGCCGGATCGTCGAATCCGCCGTACGCTTCGGTCTCTTCGATGCGCACCCGTGTTTCGTCGCCTTCAAAGCGCACGACCATGATTGAACCGAGAAGTTCGCGAGCCACGGTGTCGGGTGGCCGTTCGAAGAAGTCTCTAGTCAAGACCACTCGTGACATTCCACTTACTTTCTGACGTCACGGATCCTTCAGAACATTTCTTATGCCAATAATTAAAGAAGCGATCAAGCACGGTCGCGACGTGGGCTTGCAAACACACGCTAGGACGGAACCCTCCGTGTCGACTTCGAACTTCCCCGAAACAATGGAATCGAAACCCCAAGCCACGTCGAAATTAGGGCCAGCCAGATCACGAACCGGACCCAGAGGTGCAACCCGCCGACAACAATGGATGAGCTCACGTTGGTGAAAGTAACTGAACCGTAAGGAAGATGTTCACCAAGTGCGGTCACCCAGGCACCAAAAAGATAGAGGGCAAAACCGAGAGCGCTCATTATGACGAATCGTTGAGCACGACTGAGTCGTTGAAGCGCCATGTGTTGAGCCTGTCACAATGAAATTTCACAGTCAAAATCATCGTTCACTCGTGTGGGCGAGCGCCGTGGGCGCTACTTGCCCGTCGGCCCCGTGCTACGGGTTGCATTCTTATCGTCGTACCCACGATGGCGAATCGGGTGAAATTATCATTACGGCGATTGAATCGTTCATTTCATGCACCTCGACAAGGAAACAACGCATGTCCTTACGAGTACTGAAGATGTCGATCTCGCTCGACGGCTCCATCGCACCACCTGACGGCAGCACGGATTGGGTCGCCGCGGGAGACTCCGATGTCGGCCTCAATTGGGTTGTCGAGACTGTAGGCAACGCAGACGCGCCCCTCTTTGGCGCCGCGACCTACGAACTAGGGGCCACCCATTGGCTCGTCGCCTCCGTTCGTTTGCCAAGTCGATGAACGAGATCCCCAAAGTCGTATTCTCGAATTCGCTCAAGTGCGCCGATTGGAGCGACACGACGATTGCCACTGGAGACCTGAGCGAAGCCATTATGTGGGTTGAGCAAGAGAGCTCAGGCTACATGCTCGCCCACGGCGGGGTGCGGTTCGCTCGACCGCTGGTCGCGACCGGATTGATCAACGATTTCCGCCTCGCCTTCCACCCAATCGTCCTCGGAGCAGGTGAGCGACTCTTCCTTTCACCGCTCATCATCGAGTCGATCAGTACCACCGTTTTCAGTGGCGGCGTCGCCGCTCACGTCTTCGCGGCGCATTCCTGACTGGCGGATCAAATTTGTCACAGGGAATATGGATTTCAAGGAGCAGGGCGGAAGTGATTGGAGCGTGGCGTTAGATTGACAGCCTTGCTATCGGGGGCGGGACTAACCCGCACCGTCACCAACCAGGCGAGACGGTATTGAGTTGATATTCCGAACACGCGTCGAGGAGACGTCGATCGTACGCAACGACCTCAGTGAGTCCTTCTTGGATGGTGAGCGCACTGACGAGGTGAATTGCGTCGAAGCTTCGACTCGCGTGTACGTCGCTCGCGAGTTCGACGACGACGTCGGAGATTTCGATCACGTCGATTCCAGCGAGCAGAATCTTTGCGAGCGCGGTTGCGGTTTCGGATTCGCGTGCGCACACGCGCAGAACCTCAACGCGTGAAAGAATGCTCGTGACTTTGTTCTCGTCAGGTCGAGCCTCGAGGTAACGCTGCAAACTTGCACTTTCCTTTTCTAGAAAGATCAGTTTCAGTAAAGCGGATGAGTCGAGATAGATCAAAATCGCTCTTCTCGAATTTGTTCGAGAGCGTCCATGATCGACGTCTTTCTCTTTTTCAAGTCGATGGGTTGCGGGATGCGAAAGGGGCGCGAGGCCGGCACGAGTTGACCCGTGCGGATGAGAAGGTCCCGAAACTTTTGGCCCGAACGAACCGGGTTGATGATCCCGACGAGTTCACCGCGATCGGTAACTTCGACGGACTCACCACGTTGGACGGCGGCGAGGTAGCGGCTCGCGTTCTGGCGAAGTTCGCGAATCCCAATGCGTTGCACGGGGCGAGAGTAGCACATAAAGTGCTACAAATGACGGCGTTCGTCGTCCTTGGAGGCGTTGGACTCGAAGTGAGTGGCGTCGGTGACGAACGGTATTGAAGTGTGCGGCGCCGTGTGCTTAGATAGTGGCGTGACGACCCAGAACTCCATTCTTCTCGTAGTAGTAGGTGCCTGGCACCGGTAGTCACGCTCAGACGTATACCGGAGGCCTCCCAAGTAAGGGAGGCCTTTTTTCATATAGAACGACTAAAGGAACATCGTGGAACTTACAGGAGCCCAGGCACTCATCAAGAGCCTCGAGCAACAAGGGGTGGACACCATCTTTGGGTTGCCGGGAGGCGCCATTTTGCCCGTCTATGACCCATTGATCGACTCGTCAATTCGTCACATCCTCGTGCGCCACGAACAAGGCGCGGGTCACATGGCCGAAGGGTACGCGCTGGCGACCGGACGGCCTGGTGTCGCGATGGTGACCAGTGGCCCAGGCGCCACGAACATCGTCACACCTATTGGCAACGCCCACATGGACTCGACGCCCCTCGTCGTAGTGACCGGACAAGTCGCCTCGGGCGCCATTGGCACCGACGCGTTTCAAGAGTGCGACATCACTGGCATAACGATGGGCATCACGAAACATAACTTTCTCGTGAAGTCGGCCCAAGAGATTCCGCGCGCCGTCGCCGCGGCGTTTCACCTCGCCACGACCGGACGGCCCGGGCCAGTGCTCATCGACGTGCCCAAAGACATCGCTCAATCAATGATGGACTGGTGGTATCCCACGAGCGTCGACGAGTACGACCTGCCCGGTTACCATCCCGAGGTCGCCCTCGATGAGGATGCGGTCGCGCGCGCCGTCAAGTTAATCGAAGAGTCGGAGCGTCCGGTGCTGTACGTGGGGGGTGGCACGTTGAAGTCCCGTGCCTCGAAAGAGCTGCTGGCCTTCGCGGAGCGCACGAAGATGCCCGTCGTGACCACCCTCATGGCGCGCGGTGCGTTTCCCGACTCGCACGACCAGCACCTTGGCATGCCCGGTATGCACGGCATGTACGGTGCGGTGACCGCAATTCAAAAGTCCGATCTTCTGATTTCTCTTGGGGCGCGATTTGACGACCGCGTCACTGGAAAGATTCCCGCGTTCGCGCCGCACGCGAAGATCATTCACGTCGATATCGACCGCGCGGAATTCAATAAGGTGCGTTTCGCCGACGTGGCCATTCAGAGCAGCGTGGCGCCCGTGTTGCGCGCGTGGGACAGCGCGTCCGCGACGCCACGCAACCTCGATGTCTGGTGGAAGGAGATCCGCACGTGGCAAGAGCAGTACCCGCTCTACTATGAGGAGCCCGCGGTGGATGGACCTCTTCGTCCCCAGCACGTGGTCGAGGCGATTGGATCTTCGGCGCAACCAGGCACCATTGTCTCTTCAGGCGTGGGTCAACACCAGATGTGGGCTTCGCAGTACTGGAAGTTCGAAGAGCCGGGCACGTGGATCAACTCGGGTGGTGCGGGAACCATGGGATTCGGGGTTCCCGCCGCGATTGGCGCCAAGGTTGGTCGGCCGGACCGCACCGTGTGGTGCATTGACGGCGACGGTTGTTTTCAGATGACCGCACAAGAACTGGTGACCGCTCGCGCTGAAGGAATCCCCATAAAGGTAGCGATTCTTAACAACGCGTACCTGGGAATGGTGCGTCAATGGCAAGAGATGTTCTACGACGAACGCTATTCGGAGGTCTATCTGTCGGCGGATCTGCCGGACTACGTGAAGTGGGCCGAGGCAATGGGATGCGTGGGTTTGCGTGCGACGAATCTGAAGCAGATGCACGAGGTCATTGAAGAAGCGAACACGATCAACGACGTACCGGTGGTCATCGATTTTCGTACCGACTCGTCGGAGAAGGTGTTCCCAATGGTGGCGGCGGGTGCGAGTAACGACGACATCCAAGTGCACCCGTACCTGAAAGGAGGTGCCAAGTGACCGCACCAGAGCCATTCCTTGGGGTGCTGGACCGCACGCCGGTTCGCCATCATATTTTGTCCGTACTTGTGGAGAACAAGGCGGGAGTGCTCGCACGCATCGCGGGACTCTTCGCACGACGCGGCTTTAACATCTACTCGTTGGCCGTTGCGCCTGCGGAGAGTAACGCGAGATTTTCACGCGTGACGATTGTGGTTGATGCGGAGTCGGCGCCGCTCGAACAGATTGTTGGCCAACTCGACAAATTGGTGAATGTCGTTGCGATTTCGGACATATCGCCCAAGGACGCCCTCGAGCGTGAGCTCTTGCTCGCGACCATCAAGACCGACGTTGACAACCGGACTTCGTTACTTGACACCATCGCCGCCGCTGGTGCTGCCATCGTGGACGTGGACGCGAAGTCAGTGACCGTCATGTTGGCCGCGACGCCAAAAGGTTGCGACGACCTGGAAAAGGCACTCGAAGACTTCTCGGAGGTCGAACTGCATCGAACCGGTCGCGTGGCATTACCTAGACTTGGTAAGACCGCCAACATCCATTAACGAACAAAATCAACACACTCGATAAGAATCACAAACCAAGAAAGATATTTCATCATGACGACGATGTACTACGAAGCTGACGCGAACCCCGAATTCTTAAAGACCAAAAAGATCGCAATTCTCGGATACGGATCACAGGGACACGCCCACGCTCTCAATTTGCACGACAGCGGTTACGACGTGCGCGTGGGACTTCGCCCCGAGTCATCCTCAGTGCACAAAGCCGAGGAGGCGGGACTTCGGGTACTCACGATCGCCGAGGCGTGCGCTGAGGCGGACGTCATCATGGTTCTCGTGCCCGACACCGAGCAAAAAAAGACGTACGACGCTGAAATCGCGCCGCACCTGACTGCGGGCAAGTGCCTGCTCTTCGCGCAT
>Ga0182012_10008417_pt1 | contig 10209 bp, 6 predicted proteins | sample 612S2SmetaG_FD_120486 | JGI IMG/M metagenome (GOLD analysis project Ga0182012, IMG submission 120486) | Permafrost microbial communities from Stordalen Mire, Sweden - 612S2S metaG | ecosystem: Environmental > Terrestrial > Soil > Wetlands > Permafrost | place: Sweden: Stordalen | collected... | reverse complement strand
TGAGGGAGATTACTACGGCGCTCATTTCCGCATGAATGTTGCAAAAGATATACGAGACGCCTTCGCGAGAGAAAGTGACGCTGCGGGACGATCCGGCCTCATACAAACCGAGATCGAACCGCCGGCCGTCGAAGAGCGAAAAGACGTTATGGAAGAACGGGTCGGCATTAGGGAACGCTACACTGCTGCCCGCCGGCACCACCAGCAAGTGCGGCGTGAACATTTTGTTCTTCTGCATGAGCGTGAACTTGCCGGGGACTGCGGTGGGGACTGTGTGCGGAGAGGCAGGGTTCAGCCAGATTACGGCTGGCGGATATTGCACCGCTTTGCTTGCTTTGCCTGGTTGCTCAAGCATGAGATGGGCTGTCACCTCGGCGCGGTGTTCGCTGACGGTCGGGGTTTGAGCGCACAGAACCGCCGCACCAGCGAACAGAAGGACTCGAGAGACATGGCCTGTGAAGCGACTTCGCGCCATCAGAATTTATACCCCGCACCCAGGCCGATGCCGTCGCTGAATGCGGTGGGACCGCTGGCAAAATTGGTCCAGAGCCGCTTGTATTCCAGTGAAAACTGGAGATAGGCGCTCGGACTCCAGATCACGTTGGAGTAGACCGCTCGATTACGCGCCAGACCGGAGTATGTGAAACCGGACGCGGAGGCGGCCACGAAAGCGGCGGCGGCCTTTACTTCTTTAGCAAAGGGATTGTCGGTGCCGAAGCCGGTGTTGAACTCGAACCGCTGGCCTGCTTTCGCCTTCAACTGCGCCCAGCCGCCTATATCGTCGAGCGCACGCACACTGGGATATCCATAGGTATTGGCATAGTAGTAATAGTTGACATAGCCGCCAGCGCCGAGGCCGTCGAGAGCCTGACCACGGTAGGCATTGGCGGTGAATTCGAAGTGCCGGGCTACGGGCAGGCGAAGATCGGCGGTAGCAGCCCATGCATCGAAGCTGTCCCCTCCATCGGTGCGGTGCGGACTGAAGTAGCTACCGGCGCCGAACTCTGCCGTCCCATCTTTTGTGCCGTGCTGGTAAGCGAAACGCGCCTCGGTTCCAGGCCAGCGGCTGCTTTCAGTTTGGGTCACAATTGCCGTGGAAGTGGCGCCGGGAGGCTGCGGGTCAAAGGTATCAATGAGCGCGGCCTGGATTTTAAAGCTGGAGGCGTCGGAGACTTCAAACCGCTGCGAAACACCAACCTGAGGATCCCAGTTCCACAAGTTGCCGGCCCAGGCCAGTTCCGGTTGCGCGACGGATACCAGAGATGTGGGCTCATTGGGCTCCAGGATGCTGCGGTCCAGTTCCGCGAAGACCTGGGTGTGCTGCCAATCCAGTTCGACGTGGGCAGTGCGCAAGCGCAGGACACCGCTTGCGGCGTAATTCGACTGCGCATCATTAGCAAAGAAATCGACGCGAACGTCGCCGTGGCTGGTGGCGCCGAGAATATGCGGACCACGAACGTCAAACCCTAGCACGGTCTGGCGGAGCGACATTCCCGTGGTGCCTGAGCCGGGAATAGCGTAAGACGGGGCGGCGCCCACATCAACTTGCCGTGTATTCACAAAGCCATTGAAGAGCAGCAGGCCGCTGACCTTGAGCGGGTATTTCGACTGAGTCTCAACCTTGGTGGCCTCGTGGGTGGCGATTTGCGACTCTTCAATTGCTTGGCGCTCACGAATCTCATCGAGCGTGTCGCCAGGCGTGGCGGCAGAGGCGCTGGTATTGAAGGTTGAGGGTTCAGGAAGCGCTGCCGGCGAGCTCTTGTCTGCAGCCATCTGCTCCCGTAAAGCGGCCAATTCCTGTCGTAACTCCTGGAGCTGTTTTTGATTGGCCAGCATCTGCGCCTCCACCTGGGCAACGGCGGCCGTGAGGCGCTGGACCTTCTCTTCTGTGGAGGCTGTCGGTACGCTCTGTGCGGCCAGTGTCTGCGCATCAATACGGTTTCCCAGTGTTAACACAAGCAGGATCGCGGCGAAGAACGGGACTAGCCCGCAAGGCAACGGTCCCAAAAGAGAGTGAATGGTATGGATGCTGCTTCGGTGCATTCTCATGGCGTCAGCACTCTGCCTTTTGCCCGGTTAGGCTTACCGGTTGTTGGAGGGAGAGATCGCGCGACCCGGAGGCAAAAGACGGTCTCTCCTGGACGGCTGCTTACAAGCTGAACTTCGCCATCATGTTCGCGCGCTACGCTGGCAGCCAGAGTCAGGCCCAGGCCAGTGCCCCTCTGCTTACCTTGGCTCACGAAGGGATCAAAGATGCTTTCGCGGATGCCCTCGGCCACACCCGGACCGGTGTCGACAATGGTCACGCTGACGTGGGAAACGTCAGCCTGGAGCGAGACCCTCACCTCGCGCATTCCCTGGCTCTCGCGTGCCGATTGGCAGGCATTGAGCAGCAGGTTATAAACTGCACGTTCGATTTGTTTGGTATCCACAGCGGCCGAGGTATCGAAGTCGAGTTCTTCCAGGATGACCCGGACTCTCTCCGCGTCGGGATGCGTGCGGACCATGGCCACTGCGCGCTCCGCGATCGAAGCAAGCGTGGCCAGGACGCGCTGCAATGCGGATCCTGTACGGCTGAAGATCAGCAGCGAGTCCAGCATGTCGGTGGTCCCGTTCACGGCCAGACGAATCTCCTCGAAGAGTTCCGCGCGCTCGGAGGATGGCAGCGTGGGCGAAGACAGGAATTCGGCATTGGCATAGACAGCGGCCAGATAATGGCGCAGGTCGTGCGAAACCGAGCTGGCCATGCGCCCGATCGTGGCGAGACGTTCGGATTCGAGCAAGGCCAGGTGGGTTTTCAGGATTTCATCTCGCATATGAGCGAACTCGCGGCTAAGATAGCGGACTTCCCTGGTGCCGTCTTGCGGCAGCAAGTGCTGGCGGTCTCCTTCGCCGAATGCGCGGACTCCGGCGGCCAGCAGTTCCAGGGGCTGGGTGACCATGCGCGCCAGCAGCAGCGTCAGCCCTGCACCCGCGCCCATCGCCAGCAGACTGATCCACAGGACAAGCAGATTGATCTGGCGCTCGGCGCGATCTGCCGCGTTAAGGGACTTGAGCACCACCAGGTGCAGCGGCTGTCCCGCGCCTTCGGAAAGATCCTTGTCGGCAGTAAGATATCGTTCGCGGCCAATCATGATGGTGGTCGCAGGGCCATCTCCCGGCCGGCTGTCGACGATTTGCTGCAAGGAGGGCTGGAGGACCGGTTGCGCATCCGGCGGCAGCGTGCTGACCGTCACCAACGCCTTGGCAAGGAACGCAGCTTCCGCTCCGGCGCCGCGTCCGACTTCGCGCAGAAATGCGGAATCGATAGCGTATCCGCTGATGACGTACCCCAGCAAAGTGCCGGTCGTAGCGCTCCCAAAATAAAGCGGATGTACGGAGTACTCATAGAGTTGGCCGCCGCTCAGCAGGTAGTGCCGGGCGGGGTCTGCGATGACCGCCTGAAGGTCGCGACGCAAGGCTTCGGTATCGTTTGCGCTGCTGGTGAATGCAGCCTCAACGTGACGATTGGCGTCTGCCAGGCTGAATAGGTCATTGCCGCTGGTCTTCCAGAAGTCGACCGCATCGTCGGCAATGGTCCGCGCATCATTGCTGGTCATCAGCGCCTTGAGGCTGGGCAGCGCTGCCATAAGCGCATTTTCCCGCTCCAGCGCGGCGCGGCGGCTGGCTTCCAGATCCTGAAATGTCTCCACGGAATGATACAGATCCATCTGCAGGTTGGCGTAGACCTGGCGGCGCAACTGGCTGCGAATCAGATAGAGGCTGGTGGCCGTGGCGCCGGCAATGATTCCCATCAGGCACAACAGGAAGAGCACTCGGGTTCGGATTCCGGGCCCGGGTTTCACGATCGACACAGAATCCTTTCCGCACGCAAACGACTATGGGACAAACCGATATCCCGCTCCGTACACGGTCTGCAAGTGCTGCGGGTCGGCTGCGTCCGGTTCCAGTTTCTGGCGCAGCTTCAATATCTGGTTATCCACTGTACGCGTTGTCGGATAGGAATTGTATCCCCAGACTTCATTCAATAGCTCTTCACGACCCAGGACGCGCTCGGCATTTTCGACGAAATACTTCAACAGTTTGAATTCATGCGCGGTGAGAGTAATTGGCTTGCCTGCCCGCCGGGCGCTCATCTTGGCAAAGTCGATTTCGCATTGTCCGAAGCTGAAAGTGGCGGGGGCAGCGGCTTGTTTCTGAGGCCGGCGCAACGCGGCCTGCACCCTGGCCATTAATTCGCGCGGGCTGAAGGGTTTGGTGACGTAGTCGTCGGCGCCCAACTCCAGTAACAGAACCTTATCGGCCACTTCACTGATGGCGCTGACCACGATGACCGGGATGCCGGGCTGTTCTGCCTTCATCATCTTGCAAAGATCGCGGCCAAAGATGTTGGGCAACATCAGGTCGAGCACCACGGCGGAAGGACGAACGGAGTGGAAAGCATCGAGACCGCTCTGGCCGTCTCCGCAGACGGTTACCGAGTAGCCCTGCTCACGGAAGATACGATGCAGCACTTTCTGCATGTGCGGGTCGTCTTCTATGACCAGAATCTGGGTTCGCGCCGCGCTGGGATGCACCTCGATCCCATGGAATTCCGAGAAAATCTTTTCGCTTTGCAACATATACCCATTGTCCACCCATTGTTATCGCATGCAAAGAAAAGTCGATGGAAATAACAATTTGGTGACAATCTCCAGACACGGCCGTGACTTTGACAAAGTCTTGTGAGAATTCGGGCGCCTTGCTGGGCTATCGGTCAATCCACAAGTTTACGGGCCGCCGACGCCACCTGAGTGCCGAAGAGCAGCGCCGTAAGCAGGGCGAACACCGCAATCCCCAGCAACACGCGCGGATAGCCGAACTGCGTGAAAAGAATGCCAGCCAAGGCTGTCGCGCCTGACTGCAGGACAGCATTACAGAACAGAGTCATGGCGGCGGCGGCGCTGCGGTCGCGCTCAGGAGTGCGGCTCATCACCAGGTTGTAAAGTCCGGGCGAACTCATCCACTGCAACGCGGAAAAGCTCAGGTAAAGAGCCACGGCAAGCCGGACATCATGCATAGCTGCAAGTCCGGCCAACGCGACGGCAGCAGCGATTTGAGTTGTGACGATGCCCGGAACCAGCCCCAGGCGGCAAAAGACCAGTGGAGCCAGCAGAACCACACACAACTGGACGATCTGCGCAGCGGAAAAGATCAAGCCGATTCGTGCAAGAGATATGTGAAGATCGCGGGACAGGTAGACATTGGCGAAGGGAGTGAATGACGCCAGAACCGCCGCCCAGAGCGCCATCGCGGGCAGAAAGCGTAAGAGGAAGGGTTGAGGCTTCGAGCGTGGCCGTTCGCCAGATTTGCAACCATGCGACTCAGGTTGGACAGACGGGATGCGCAATGCTGCTAATGGCAGCAGGCCCAGGGCGGCAATACTGCAGGAGACGATGAGTATCCAGCGTTTGATCTCCACCCCCTGCATGGGGTGGCCGGCCATCCGAAGCCAATCGGGAAGGTAGCCGCAGAGCAGGCCGCCAAGCGCGCTGGTGCCGATGCTTACAGAAAAGACGAGACTGAATGCCGAAGAGCGATTTTTCTCGGTGGTCAGGCCCGCAATTGCGGGCAGGAAACACACCCCCCAGATGCTGACGGCAACGCCGGCCAGGAACCCGAGGCCGATCTGCGCTGACTCCTGCGCGAAGAAAGTGCGCACGACGCCAAGCAGCGGCGCCAGAATCAGGCAGCATGCCAGCAGCGGGCGCAGACCGGTCCGCCGCGCAATCCAGCCGGCGGGCAGGGTTCCAGCTACCGACCCTAACGTAAGCGCGCCGCCCACCAATCCGATCGCGCGTTCGTTGAAGTGCAGGTCCACCAGGTACAGATTGAAGAGAAAGAAATAGACTGCGAAGCCGAAATCGAAGAAGAATGCAACGGCAAAGAAAATCCAGAAGCCGCGACTCAGCTTCTTCTCCAGCAGCCATGCCGCCGGATTTGTCCAATTGGCGGCGCTGGCGACGTCGCTGGCCGGCGAGGCCTCGGATGGAAGTAGGAACTCCATTAACGCCCTTCCTCAGCCAGCGTTTGGAGCCGTTGTACGGCCCATTCCAGGTCGGTGTAGCGCAACTCAAGAATCTCGACATTGAGCAGCCGTTCGATGTGGCCGTATCGCAGAGCCCGGGACTCTTCCGTTCCGAAAAGGACCTGGCGGAAGTAGTAGCGCGCGACATCTTTGCGATACGGCGCCAGAACCTGCGGCCCACCTGCGCGCCGGTTGAGAAAGATCAAGAAGTCGACCGATGCTGTCGGGGCGCAGTGCATCCAGGGCAGCGCGGAAGTGGGCATCTCGATAGACGGCTTGCCGGCGGCGCGCGGAGTGATCTCCAATCCCTCGATCTCCGGAAAGAGGTCTCCTGCCGATGGACGGAAGCGCACTTGGTGGCAGTTGCCGGTAACCGTAAGCGCTTCTGTATCATGCAGCAGGTAACTGGCGTCGTCCGTGGTAAAGGTCCAGCCGGCTCGGGCGCAGGCGTAGGAAAGCGACGACTTGCCCGCGCCTGAATCTCCGCAGAGCAGCATCCCTCGCCCATTGAAAGCCACACACCCGGCATGGATCGGCGTCGCGTGTCGAGTAGCAATGTGGCAGAGCGGCGCTGAGCCAAGGAAAAAATATGCGACGTAATTGCGGTGCCGTTCCGTCGCGCGAGCCATCACGATACGAGTCCATCCCGTATCCAGGTCAGAGGCCGTATAGTTGTTGGCATCGGCAACGCTGTAGAGCATCGGCATCATCATGTGCGCAACGGGAGTTGGTGGGCACTGTTCGGAGGAATCTCCGACGTCTACGATATGCGCATCCACACGAATTGGCCGGTTGTCGAAGCGTTGTTCAAAACCGGACCACAACTCGCGCGCCAGCGAAAGAATCGATTCTGAGTTCGTTCGCAACTCAACTGCGAAGCCGAGCGGGAAGAATCGCTCGCGCATGGTCAGTCTTGTGCCCTCCAGCGCGTGCTTGGAAAAATCCAACTTCTGCCCGCAGTCCAGCGCCGCCCGAATTTCATCCACGGAGAGAAACGCTTCCATTTGCATACCCTTTCATGTGCCGCAGATTGGCTAAAACTGAAACCTGGCAGCGAATTGGATGATGCGCGGATTGGCGATAGTTGACGTGATCTGACCAAAGGATGGATTCAGGTTGACCGGGCCGCTGGGACCTGGAGTGAAATCGACGCTGTTGTTCGGGTTGGCGAATTGCGGCGAGTTAGTAAGGTTGAAGAACTCGGTACGGAAACGGAAGCTCGTCGATTCGGTGATGGGAAATATGCGTTCGACGGCCATGTCGACATTGTGTTGTCCGGGACCCCGCACAAAGCCCACACCGCTGTTGCCGAAATCCGTGTCGCCGGGGCCGCTGCCATTCGGAGCCTCAGGTGCGATGGAGAAAGCGTTGGAGGTGAGGTAGCCGTTCAGTACGCGGGAGTGAAGCGATCCATGCGTGGAAGCCGGCACTGCGCTGCGCTGTGCTCGATTTTCAAAGTTGCCGTAGACCAGTCCCGCATTGCTGTCGAGCACCGTAATTGGGCTGCCAGACTGGATAACGCCGATCCCTGAGAACTGCCAGCCAGTGAGTATCTGCCGCGCCAGGGCGGGAGCGTTGCCGAACTTTGGAGCATCCCAGGTGAAGCTCACCACGGCGCGCTGGTCGCGATCGAAGTCGGTCAATCCATAGGCCTGGCGCGGGTTGTTCTGGTTATTGGTAAGCAGCCAAAGCTCAAAGACGTTACTGCCGCCCGAGCCGCTGGTCTCGTCCAATATCTTCGACCAGGTATAGCTACCGAGGAACTGGAGTCCCTGGGAAAAGCGGCGGGTGACGCTGGCTTGCAGCGAGTTGTAATTAGCTTCAAAATTGGTATCGGAAAACAGCGAGCCCGTGGCGATGCCCTGGAATGGAACGCGTTGGACTACGTTGGCCGCGGTATTCATTGTGGTGCCGTTGACCGGGTTCAGCGGGCTGGCGAGCAGGGACTGGTTGAACTCCACACTGCCTGGCGAATGCGTGGTGTGAGAGCCCACATAGCCGACCTCCAATAACTCGTCGTGCGACAGGGCTAACTGGAAGTTCAGGTTGTACTCCTGTGTGTAGGGGTCGGTGACTTGCGGCGATGCGCCCGACGTGAATGAGCCTCCGCCGGCGATACGAGGCTGATAGACGGGAAAACTCGCAAGCGAAGGCAGGAGCGGATTGAAGGGACGCTGCAACGTCGCTGCGCCATTCTGCGCATTGAAGGCTAACTGCTGCACGGAAAATGGCTGCTGGCCGAGCTGCGATTCCGCAAAATCACCCGAAGGCCGGTCGTAATAGATGCCATATCCGCCGCGCAACAACAGTGTTGGACTCTCCGTGAGCCGGAGGGCGAAGCCGATCCTCGGCGAAACGTCGTGGTAGTCAGTCGACCAAAGTCCCGCGGTCGAAGTCTTGGTCACGCCCTGAGGAACATGTCCGGGATAGTTGGCGGGCACGGTGAATCCGCTCAACGACCCGTTGGTTGGTACTGGTCCGACAGCAATCGCGGGATCGAAGTTGGGTAGCAGTCCATGAATCTCCACAGGCGGCCCGAATATTTCGTAGCGCAGACCGGCGTTTACGGTCAATCGCGGACTCAACCGGATGTCGTCCTGCACAAAGAACGCCAGATCGGTATAGCGCTCGTCTTTGCGAAACAGGCCTGAGCTACCCTGGCTGTCCGTCACATTGCTCATCCCGGTCGGACTGCCGTTCTGAGCGGCGTTCTGACCCAGCAGGAAGTCGTCAAAAGTGCCAATCTGGAGCAAGCCGCTGGTGCTGAATGGCGCATCGACATCGACCTGATGGCGCTTCAACTCCGCGCCGAAGCGCATGTTCTGCCGACCGCTTGTGCACGAGACCGTGTCCTGCCAGATGAAGCTATCGGTGTTCTGCCACTGCGAGGGCGTGCCGGCGTCGCCAGTGGTGAAGAGGCCGTTGATGCTGATTCCCGGTGCCTCAACCGATGCGCCGCCGACCCCGGTTGGCGTTCCGATCCCCAGATCCGAAGCGAGAATTGGATTTGCGACAGCAGACAGCCCATCGAAGCGCATGAATCCGAAGCGGGCGACGTTGGTCAGGTTGGCGCTGAAGACATGCGTGTCGCTGAGAACGAACATGTCGTTCTGGTCCAGTTCATTGGTGCCCCACCCGGGAACGTTGGCGGCGTTGGGCGAAAAGGCTTCAACAGTAGGAGCGCGGGAGAAGAAGTATCGTCCCGAAAGAGTATTTTTGCCGGAAAGGGTCTGATCGAGATTGACGCTGAATTGATTCTCTTTGTAGCTGGCTGGGATCGCATAGGTCGATTGCCCCACGGGAAGCTGACCTGCGCCGGTCGAGGGCAGACTCACCTGCGGGTTAGGAACTGCGAACTTGCCATTGCTGAATTTGAAGTTGAGCAGAGCCAGAGCGACAGGGTTTATGTTGGAACCATCGCAGGCCAACTGGGTTCCTCCGGCGTTGGTCTGGTAGCCTGTGGAGTTGGCGTGACCAGCCGGGCAGAACTGCGCGCCAAGCGTGACTGCCGAGCGATCCGAGGTAAGCTGCGGCAAAAGCGTAGTGACTGCCGACCCCGCTCCGTTGCTGGAGGTGAGTCCCTGGTACTCACCAAAGAAAAACGTCTTATCCTTGCGAATGGGACCACCGATTGATACTCCAAACTGATTCTGCTTGAGCGTAGGACGCGGCTGGCCATCGAGCTTGAGAAAGTAGTCGTTGGCGTTGAATATGTTGTTGCGGACAAACTCCCAGCCGCTGCCGTGGAAGCGATTGGCTCCGCTTCGACTTACCAGGTCGACGTTGGCGCCGGCGCCGCGTCCGTAGGCGGCGTCGTAGTGCAGTCTGTACTTTGAACTCCTGAATCGCGTCGGGCGCAGGGATCGCCACGCCGACCTCTTCTCCATCGTTGGCGGCGGAGTTTTGAGAGAGATTGTTCGCGTCGACACCGTTGAACTGGAGATTGTTTGAAGTGGTCTTGGCCCCGCCGGAAGTCACATTCTGCGTTCCGCGACCCAACTCCGCGGCATCCGGCAGCGCCACCACTACTCCAGGTGAAAGACTGAGGATCTGCGTGAAGTTGCGATTCGCGAGAGGCAGAGCCTCGATGGCCTGCTGGTTCACGACGCGACCCAGCGTGGAGCTTTCCTGTTGCACCATTT
>Ga0182012_10008416_pt1 | contig 10211 bp, 9 predicted proteins | sample 612S2SmetaG_FD_120486 | JGI IMG/M metagenome (GOLD analysis project Ga0182012, IMG submission 120486) | Permafrost microbial communities from Stordalen Mire, Sweden - 612S2S metaG | ecosystem: Environmental > Terrestrial > Soil > Wetlands > Permafrost | place: Sweden: Stordalen | collected... | reverse complement strand
GGTGTGGGTTTTTGTAGATTTTGCTTGTTGTTTTCCATTTTAAGGTTTAGCTTTTAACTTCAATTTCAATTTCAAATTCAATTTCAATTTCAACTTCAATTTCGATTTTAGATTCGATTTTGGATTCTAGTTTTTTCCATGTATTTGCAGTCAAACGCGCCCACCGACAAAGGTCGTGCTGGGGCTTGGCATTCGCCTTGGGCGCTTGCCGTGGAGGTAATATATGTATTCGACCGCCCAGGAACAAAAATATAGACCGAGCCATGTGCTCTCGGTCAAAGCGATGGTGTATGGACTGGCTTGCACAGTTTGTCTTGTATCAGCACTCTCGGCCCTGGCCATAGTGCCGGCCGGTAGTCGCGCTGTCCTATTCAATAACTTTCATGGTATTGAGCCCCTGTCCCTGACTGAGGGCATGCATGTGATTATTCCTTTCGTGGAGCACCCGGTGCTTTACGATGTGCGCACCCAGACCTACACCATGTCGGCCACAGTTGATGAGGGTGAAAAGAAGGGCGACGACAGTGTCTACGCACTTACTTCAGACGGACAAACAGTGAAAATAGATATATCTGTCCGATTTCATCTTATTGGTGACGAAATTTGGAAAATGCACAGGGCCGTCGGGCCCTCCTACGTCGACAAGGTGATCCGCCCGGAGTCGCGCACGGTTGTGCGCAATGTTGTATCGAGCTACGCGGTGACGGAGGTCTATTCGACCAAGCGCCTGCAGATACAGGCGCAGCTTGAGGACGAAATGTCCAAGACCTTGCGTCGAAATTTTATTGCCCTGGATGGTCTTTTAATCCGCAACATTTCGTTTACCGATGCCTTTGCTCAGGCCGTTGAGAAAAAGCAAGTTGCGATGCAAGAAGCCGAGCGCATGAAATACGTACTGCAAAAGCAGGAATCAGAAAAGCAACGAGCAATTATCGAAGCGACCGGTGAAGCTGAAGCCATAAGAAGACGGGGCCAGGCCTTGCACGAAAACCCGCTCTTGATACAGTACGAGTATGTTCAGAAGATTTCACCTAATATCAAAGCTATTGTCGCCGATCAAAAGACAATCATGGGTATGGGCTTCGGCCGCCTCATGGAAGAAGGCGACAAAAAGTAAGCGTATGCAGATGACAGAGGCCCTTTGACATTGTAAAATTTGTGGGAGCCTCCCAGGGGAAAAGTAATTGGCAGAAAGCGACAAGAGTGAACCCGAAGCAATCGTCTCTGAGCCCGATGCCATGCTTCTGGAGCAGCTGGGGCAGATGGGGGTCAATCTGACCGAGAAACGCATAATCGAGTACGGCTTTGTCGCCAGTAGTGTCTCGGATGCCGAGGCACTCTGCCTCTATCTTCAAGGGATTGGCCACGAATTTGTCGATCTGCCCTCGGAAGCGGCTGAAGAAGATGAAGATAGGGCCGGTATATGGATTGAATCATGCGAGCTGATTTCACCTCTTGATGCCGCCCACAAGACTCTTCGCCTGCAACTTTTGGCCAGCGAGTTTAACTGCAAATACGACGGATGGGGCACCTGTGTTGACAATCAGCCTGTCGCAGAATAGGACCATATCGACCTCGAGGCGACCGTCCTCCTTCAATCCAAGCAGCTAAAGTGGTATCGTCTTGAGGCACTAGGGCTCGGGCAGTATTTTGATAGAACTTCACCAACAGTCAAGACCATTTGAGCTTTTGCTTGAAACTAACCGCTCCTTCATTTTTTGGAGTAAAACAATTACGCTGGTGCCACCATGCTTTAAGGCTGTGCCCAATTTAGGCAGCCGATCCGAGAGTCCGGAGATAAAGACACTGATTGTTTATTGGCAGCTTTCGATTACTCCGGCCACATCAGTAGAAGTAGAGCTGGGTATGTTGCAAAATGCTCAGTATCTGACCGTGGTGGATCAGGAACAGAAGCCTATTTTTAGGTTTGGCCCCTTAAATGGGGCTCGCGCTCATGACGATGTCGTGCAGGTCTTTTCCCCTGTTGTCCGTGGTGGACAAAAAGAGCCAATTTCGCATTGGGAAGACTTCAACGCCTACATGTCTAAGCATAAATTGTTTGGTTAGATGGCTGAAAGACCATATACTGGGTCACAGTCTCTGATGGTTATATTTCCTGTCCGGCAGGAGGTGAGTCCGGTGCAGCACCAGGACCGGTGGCAGCGATGGCAGCAGTATCGGGAGTATGCTCCGGCGCTGTGGTAGTGGCTGTAGCCGGAGTAATCGGCACAGAGGCAGAGGCAGTGGCAGCGGCAGCAGCAGCAGCTTTGGTCGGAGCCGTACCTGCACCAGCATCCAGGAAAGCAAGCATGGCTTTTTCATTGGTCATCTGGCGGATAAGGTCTTTGGTGCAGGAAAGCAAGGGCGCATTTTTGGTCAGCACAGCCATGTCATAGCAGTCTACGGCCAGGTGAGCTTTCTCATTGATCAAATTGGCGCGACTTTGCAGACATTTGCTCAAATAGACCTCTTTCAGGAGTTTGTCCTGTTCGGGGCCGCCTGTAACAGTCATGAAGGTGAGCAAGGTTGTCTCGGCTATTGGTGCTGCCAGCGCTTTGTCGCGCTGCCGCATGACGATTAAGGGCCGAGGTTGTATTGAAAGGGCCGGAGAGTGGACGCTATTTGGGCTGGTCTTTTTGATAAACCTTCCACCAGCCGGATCTGTTCCAGCGTGCGTGTCCTTTCTCCAACTTTTGCTCCAATTCTCTTTGGGCCATGTGGCGCGCTTTAGCATGACTTTCTCTGATATTGACCACATCCGGGTGATCGGCACCCAGAAATCTCTCTCCAATCACCATTGCCTGCTGAAAAAGAATCGCCGCCTCGGCGTGCTTGCCCTGCTTCTCGCAGACCAGGCCAAGATTGTTGGCAGCCAGCGCCACGTCGGTGTGTTCCGGCCCTAATATACTTTCTGAAATCTGCAAAATCTGTTTGCAGAGAGGCTCGGCTTTATCAAATTTGTTGCGGCGCCAGTAAACCTCGGCAAGATTTTCCAGGGTCATTATCAGTCTGGGATCATCAAAACGAAAATCCGAGGTTTCATCTAGGGCGGCTAACCACATGGCCTGAGCTTCAAGGAAACTGCCTTCTTCCATGGCCTTGGCTCCGGCAATGCGGAATTTTTCCCAATCGGAGCCGTATTTTGTGCGACTCTCAATCACCAAGTCTTCCATGATCAAAGCTTCGTCATCGCGGTTTGTCTTGCGCAGGACCTTGGCGTACAGCTCGGCCACGTCAGCCACATAGCTGTGGTAGGGGCCAAGGGCTGCTTCTCTTATGCCCATCGCTCTTGTAAAAAAGGACTCTGCCTGATCGTAGCGGCCTGTAAAAAAGTACAGGCGTCCGAGGTTTTTCAGGTCGGTAGAGACGCTCAGATGGTTTTCGCCACAGGTTATTTCGCGTATACGCAGAGCCTCTTTGAGGAGGGGCTCCATTTCTTCGTGCATTTCCTTGCGGCAGTACAGGTCGGCCAGCTTGGTCAAAGAATCTGCCACAGCCAGGCTCTCATTGCCGGCTGTTTGTTTGAGTCGGTGTGTCTGCAGCTGGGCGTCCGCTATGGCATTGTCCAGCGGATCAGTGCGCTTTGGTGCGTGCAGTGGTTCAAAGGAAGGCGTGAAGGCCGGAATTCTGTCACTGCTGACCTTGAGTATGTCGGCAGAATCATTGGAACCAATCTGACTTTTTTGCACCATGGCCAGATCCAGAAGACGTTTAATTTCCTCCAGCGCCACTGTGTCCTTTTGCGGAGCGCTGCGCTCAATGTCCGCCGCCCGCCTGAGAATCTTCTCGGCGTCGCCATACTGGGTGTGTTGCAAAAAAACGTTGGCCAGACGACAAAGTACTTTCGCCACCTGCACGCTGTTTGGGCCGTGGAGGCTCTCCTGCAACTTGAGATGCTTCTCCAGTGTGTCTATAGACTCTGTTTTCATATCTTAAGATCCCTGATGCCAATGCCCCTTTAACCTTTATATCATGGGTATAGCACGGGCGAAGGCGACCCATCTCAGCAAAAGCTTGCCTCCTCAATGTTTACAGCAAAAAAGACCAGATTTAATTTGTCAATGAGCGCTCTATAGTCAGGCAAATGTCGTCGAGGGGCAGATCATTGGCCTGGCAGCCGAAAGGCTCTTCCACCTCGGCTGCTAATAGCTCTAGCGCCAGGACGAAGTAGCTGCCGCCCATCATAAAGGCTATGGTCCACAGATCCAGCATCGGCGTCAAAAGCCACGGCACGACTATGAGGTAGAGCGTCAGCCAGAACCAGAGTATGAGCTTGTACGAGCGGGCGATCGGGGATTTCAAAATTCGTTCGCAGGCGCCGCACACATCAAGCAAGGCTTGGGGCGTGCTGATCAATCAAGAGCAATTTGTAGCCGTCCACATTGCCCGAGCTTTCCCATTTTGAAAGGCTGGCAAACAGCTGTCTGGTTATTTGCATCGGCACATGGGTATGATCACTCTTTGAGAGCTTGAGGGCTTCCACAAAGCTGTCGGTATTGTTGCCGCGCAGATGCTCTTTTAGGGCCTGGGGAAAGGCAACCAGGAGCTGGCGGACGTGCTCTTTTTCTTCCGGGGCGCACTGGACATATTCTTCTATCTTGAGCCAGAGTTTGCCGAGGCTCATTGACGAGCTGGCCTCAGAGTTTGCGACCTTCCCACCAGCGCTCATAGGCTGTATTTGTGCGAAAGGCCAGAAGCAGGCCGACGACCCCACCGGTGGTGGCGGTCATGCCATAGGCTTCCATAAATTTTGTTTTGGGAAAGTAGTGATCATCGCACCAGGCAACGGCCACGGTGTAAAGCAAAAGCCAACCCATAAGCTTGAGGAAGGTGCGTGTTTGGGGGAAGAGTGCTCCCATTAATCTCGAGCCAGCCTTGTCCATGTGTTTAATACTGCTGCCTTTGTTACAGTCCCTCATGTATCCTTAGCAGAGGCGTTGCCCCCGAGGCATAATACAGGATGGAATCATATCGGTAAGCCCAGGCCAGGGCAAGATGGAGCAGTTGTGAAGTTGTCGCCATATCAAATCGCGCAAAAGGCCTGGTTTGCCATGGTTATAGTCGGTAGCATGTTGTTTTTATATGTCGTCAGTATTTTGTGGCGTGTGAGCGTGGCCGAACAGGAGTATTTCGGACGCAGTTGCATTGTGCCCCTGCGCCTGCACCCGCCCGACTATTCCGAGCCTGCCGTGCCGGAGTCATATGGCCAGGGCACTTACACCTATGAGCGCCAGGGCAAGGTCATGCATGTGCACAAGCAGCTAATCAATGGCTTTCAGCATGCCTTTGGCTCGGCCCTTGTTTCCTACGAGCTGGGCGGCAAGGTGGCCGATCTTTTGTTTCGCTTAAATGAATATGTCGAGGCCTATGATGGCACCGACTACAGTCGCTCATTTAGATACAATCTCGATACGAGAAAAGATCTGGCTAACAACGTTGTCGGCATCAGGATTGGCAGGGCGGCCAAGACGAAAGGCCTGTTTGGCCAGGCGGCGCAAGAGTATATGATTGCCGAGGCTCTGGCCGCAATGGACCGCGACGAAGTCTTTAAACACTACTTGGACCCGCGCGTGCGCAGTCTGCCTTCGGTTGAGGCCTATGGCTGTCCGGGGCTGCCCAAGCCGGTTGAACAGTAATTTTTAGCCGGCGGTCTCGCTCGCCACTGGGGCCTTTGCTGCCTCTTTGGCGGATCGTTTGAAGACTGTTTTGGCCAGGATGTTATCCACTGATATTGCTCCGGAACCAAATGCCAGGACGATCAGAGCAGTCAACCAAAAGAAATAAGGCGTGGCCTGGGTAAAGGCATCCCAATCCTTGCTGCTTTTTAGCATATTGAAAAAGAGGGCGCGATCGTCTTTTTCGGCGATGTAGGCCACCGTCATATTGACCGCCAACATAAGACCAATCGGCCGGGAAAATAAACCGAGTATGAGCAAGATGCCGCCTACACACTCCACACCACCGACAAACCAGGCATTTATGTCGGGAAAGGGAACGCCTAAACTGGTGAAATATTGCACGATGTCGGAATGGTCTTTTAGTTTGCCCTTGCCGCTGACAAAAAACTCCAGGCCCCAGGCCAGGCGGAAGGCCAGCAAGATCAGTGGCTGCAATAAATTGCCGCCGGCGATGAGGAGGCCGTAGCCCTTGACCAGATAGTTGATCAGCTTGTCACTCATGATTTTCTAAAACGTCCTCTGTATGTTTTTTTGCCTTTGCTCATAACGGTTGTTGCTCTTGGTTTATTCCACTCAGTTTAGATCTGGATGTATTTCATGTTTCCGGTGTTCAAAACGTTTGACTTCGGTCTTCAATCCGGTAGGAACCAGCATTACCAGAGCAAGTCTGCCATCCGCTCTACGCTTCAAGGCTAAGACTTAGCCAAACGCCGGATTAGAACCAGTCTCATAACTCTTCTCAGCGCAGCTCTCATCGAAGTTGCTTGGCTCATCTTCAGTCACTGCCATGCGCTACAACATAACAACGCACCCTCGTCCTCGGAGCATCCACGGGCCTTTGGCTTGGGATCCTGTCGGCCAGGTTGTTGGCCACTGCAATCAATTCAAATCATCCCAGCAAGCTTAAACTCCTTTTCAATCACACGCGTAAGCTTATACAATCGCCGCGCATTTCCGGGAAACGGAAGGAAGCCGTACTGGCTGTAAAACCCCAGTGGATCTCGCACTCCGAGTAGTTTTTCAGCGACGGAGGGCAGCTCAGCATCGATGACCAAAAGAGCCGTTCCTGATGTTGAAAGCGCTCCCTGAAGGGTCTTCGTTTGAGCGTCGACAAGAAGTAATTCCCCCAGGCGCGGTTTTGCTCCAGTCTGGACTTGTAGTTTCTTCGCATAGTTTCTGTCAATTCCGAGCCGGCCAAGTAACGTAGCGGCGATCTGCGGATACCGGGGCAGCCTCTTTTGGACCTTCTCCGGAAGGTCAGAAAAGACAATTCCCAGTGACGAAAGCGTGTAATATCCGCGGATGATGTTTTGACCGGACTCGATGAGAACAAAGACTAGCGATGCATGGCTGGTCATGTCCCTGTGGGCCTGTTCTTTGATATACCTGTCAATACTCAACATGCCGGAAGAGAAAGCCTGGCTGTCGTGCTGCGACCGCCACTGCTCTATTGTGTAAGGCTGCACGTGCGCTCGGCCCACTCTATTTGCCCATTTTCTCTTTGTATCGACGTGCAGCTGCCACAGCCTTTGCATTCGGTAGAGCAGGTCTTAGAATTGCCTCAGCCAGAGTGGCACTGTCTGCTAGAGAGAGCCGGATCATTTTTTGCTGCTCGATCACTTTGGCCGCCTGCTCAAGAGCGGCAGAAACAACAAAGTCCGACACCGAACGCCCTTGCAGCTCTGCAGCATACTCAATCTGCTGCTTGGCCTCGGCCGGCAAGCGAGTTTCAATCCGCTCTTCCTTCCTGTCTCTTACTGCCATTAATCTGGCCTCCGCTGCAATTCATCCATATTAGATATTGTACGGTAAATTGCCGTACAATGCAAGGCGCTTGACTGACCCAAAGTGCCATTCTTCGTATGGTCCATCCGTGATTGTCGGTCTCCTGACAGCCGGCCCATCGGCGGCCGACCAGCGCTCACTGGAAGAAGTGGCTTTCTTGTTTCAGCGCACTGCAGCCATGAGCGATGGACTGGAGAAAAACAAACGAGCACATTGATAAACTGAGACGGGTAGCAGGGCAGCAGGCTATTTCAGGACCTGTAATCGGACTGGCGAGCGTGGCCAGATCTGTTCTCTTAACGGTCGCTTACTACGGCTATCATGATAAACGCGAAATCATCAATCGACTGTCATTTGCCGGACGCATTTCGCAAACATTTGGCCAGAGCTACAGCTTGATTGCCACGCCAACGGCCCAGATTAAAGGTTATATCAATCGACGCCGACTTAAGCAGCGGCAGCAGTTGCCGGAACAAGTCTTAGCCGCGCGTGTGATCAAACTCGATGGCCTCAAGGCACGTATCGAGTCAAGTCACCCTCAATAGATTGTCTCAGGTCAATTACAGGCTTGGCTCCATTCCCTGACCTATCATCCTGATCATCGTCCTCGTCCTCTTCCTCACCGCCGGACATTGAGGGCTTTAGACCATTTGTGGTGGCAAGAATGACCGAGCCGTTGTTGAGTGTTGTGGCCAGTAAGAAGTTTTCGGCGCCGAAGGCAGCGAGCCCCAGACCAAGGAAGTTTGGCATGGTGACGATGGCGATATTTTGCCGGGCCAGTGCCATGCCTTGCCGGGCTATCTTGATGCCGTCCACGAGACCGCAGAGATTTTCAGAGGTCAGTACGATGTCCGCTCTCAGCCTGGCGACATCGGAACTGTTACCGAGGGTGACGGCCAGATCCGCCTGCTCTAGTGCGAGCATATCATCGACGTCGTGACCGACGACGGCTACACGCCGACCGCGCTTTTTGTACTCGCGCACGATGCGGGCTTGTTCTTCGGGCATTGTTTTGGCGTGTATGCGGGTGATGCCGGCTCTCGTGGCCAGGGCCTGGGCTGTGCTGTCACTGACGCCGGTGATCATGGCGATTTCGCTTATACCGAGCTCACCAAGGGCGGTGACAACTTCTTTGACATCGGCTCTGAGCGGATCATAAAATGAAACAACGCCGGCCAGTTTGCCGTCGATGGCTACGCAGGCTCTGGCGTCTCCGCGTTTTTGGCAGGTTTCTAAAAATTCCTCCATGCTCGACAGATCTATACCCCGCAGGCGCATCAGGCGGGTGCGGCCGACTAACACTCTGTGACCTTCCACTGTGCCTTCAACGCCCAGACCACTGATGTGACTGGAGTCAGTCCGCTCCGGGATGGGCTTGTGATGCGGCGGGGCAAAGTTAAATATGGCGTAGGCGGCCATGTTGTCGTAGCGCCGCTCGACAGCTGCGGCGTAAAGCGTCACTTGCTCTAAGTCGAAGCCATCGGCTACTTTTATGTCTGTGATGCAGGGGTTTAGCACTGTCAAAATGCCGCTGCGGGCAAAGATTACAGTGTCAATTTCGGCCAGGGCCTCGAGGGCGCTGGCATTTTTTACCACGATGCCCCTATTGCCGGCGGCGCACATTGACGCCAGTACTGCCGTCGGTATGGCTATTTTTACTCCAGTGAGGAAATCAAAGCACATAACCGATAGGGCGCGCTCAACGCTGCCGGTAAAGGCGAAGGTGGCACCGGCCATGGTGACCAGGGGCAATACGGCGCTGTAGCCTGTTTTAAGGGCCTGGCGATGCAGTTTTGTGTGCTGCAGCCAGCGGCGCTCATGTCTTTCGCGTAAATGATTGATCGGGCCTTTGTGCGCGCTTGTGACCGGCTCGGTGCGCAGATAGACCTTGCCTTCTACGAGCAGCAGATCACAATCGAGGGTCTCGCCAACTCCCACGCTGCGGGGAGCGTAGTCCATATCCGGGCTGGCGGGCACGACTGTGGCCTTGCCCGAGAGAATAGTTCCGGGGCAGGGCACCATTTCGCCTGGATAGATGGCTATACAATCGCCCGGGCGCAGATCTTTTACAGGAGTGCGCACCTTGAGATGTCCCTTGATCAGCCAGGCCGATCTTTGGCAAAGGGCAAGCTGGTGTTGGATTAGATCTTGGCATTTTTCGGTGATCAGATGGCGCATCAATTCGCCCAGGCCAACGAGCGAAGTCAAAAGGGCGGCCGGCAAATAGTTGCCGCTATTAATTAGAAGGGTGCAGGTGACAGTGTCCAGCGCGTCTGCCCCGACACGCTTTTCTAAAAGAAGGCTCTGTACGGCCCTGTTGACAATCGGTGCCGCCGCCGCCGTTAGCACCGTCGCCGTGATAATGGCCGGCAACTCCAGGATGGACGCGGCCAGGGAAGCGGCGCCCAGGATAAACTGGGTCCGGGGCGGGACCATCTTTTCAAACAAAAAAGTCCCCCGTCTCAAGGGTAGCAAGGCCTTCGGCAGCTTAGCCACGGCAAAGTGAGTGGGGTGGTTGTGCTCTGAGGCCCAGGTGGCGGCGCAGTGGACCGGTTTAATCTTGGCCAGATCGAGCAGCTTGAGCCAGGCCAGGGCGTCAAAGAGGGCAGGATTGAAAGCAATAGTCAAAGACGAGCAGGAGGCGTTTGCAGAGGCGCTTTTGACGCCGCTAACCTTGATCAGCTCGTGCTCCAGGCCGAGAGCCAGTGCCGGCTGATAGCGCAAGGCAGGCAATCGCACCCGCAGCCT
>Ga0182012_10008415_pt1 | contig 10211 bp, 6 predicted proteins | sample 612S2SmetaG_FD_120486 | JGI IMG/M metagenome (GOLD analysis project Ga0182012, IMG submission 120486) | Permafrost microbial communities from Stordalen Mire, Sweden - 612S2S metaG | ecosystem: Environmental > Terrestrial > Soil > Wetlands > Permafrost | place: Sweden: Stordalen | collected... | reverse complement strand
TCCGTGGACTGGTTGGTATGGCTGTGGAGGGAAACACCGGTGCGAAAACCATTGGGTGCATGGGGGTCGCGCCAAAGATACGAGATGCTCGATCTGGCCATATCCGCTCCTTCTCCGCGTTTGCTTCCGGATTTCTGCACTCAGTATCCCCTTCCTTTCGTCAACGGGAAGTTAAGATAGCGCGAATTCCCCTTCAATTCATGAAGGAATCAACAAAGTTACCGGAATTACCCGAAAAACTGAGCTAAATACCCGGAAGAACCCTAAATGCGTGCGATTGAGTGTTGATTTCGACCCGCGCAGCAGGCTCGAATGGCCGGACCGACGTACCTCCGTTTCACACAAGCCTAGCAGAATCAGAGAGAAATGCTTTGGAATTCTCTGAATGACATTACGTTCCGCGTGCGTTGCAGCAGCTTGTGGCTTCGCCTATTTAGCGGTTTTGGCCAAATCCGGGCCCAGAAAGTCTTCGAGCGTCCAACCAGCCATCAGTTCCTTGCTCGCTGTGGCTGCGGCGACTGCGGCAGTCGCCTGCTTGCCGGCTGCCGCTTCCACCGCCAGGTAGTTCTCTGTAAGCCCTTTACGTAACATCTCGAAGGCTTGTTCCGGGGTGTCGGCAAACTGAAACAGCTCAATGTCTTTGGGCGAGATGGCGCCGGTGTCCACCAGCACCTGAAGATTGAAGACCTTTTTCCAGTAATCGGAGCCGTAGATGACGACAGTTATCTTTTTCGCCAGCTTCTGGGTCTGCGTCAGGGTGAGAATCTCAAACATCTCGTCCAGCGTCCCGAATCCTCCCGGAAACACAACAAGCGCCTTCGACAGGTAAGCGAACCAGAGCTTACGCATGAAAAAGTAGTGGAATTCGAAGTTGAGGCTGGGAGTGATGTAGGGGTTCGGCGCCTGTTCGAACGGCAGCAGTATATTGAGGCCAATCGTCTTGCCCCCGGCTTCCCAGGCCCCGCGGTTGGCCGCTTCCATGATCCCCGGGCCGCCGCCGGATGTGACCACAAAACGGTGACGGCGCGAAGGGATCTGTTTTGCCCAGGTTGTCAGCATATGGGAAAGGCGCCGTGCATCTTCGTAATAGCGCGCCATCTCCACCGCGGCCACGGCGCGTTTGCGCTGCAAATCGGTAGCCGTGCCCTCCACTATTTCAGGGATGCTGGCGGGCTGTTCGTGGCTCGGTGCCGGTTCGGTGGAACCTGTGTTTTCCAATAGTTCCAGGGCATGGTCGGCCTCTTCGCGGCCGCGAAACCGCGCCGAGCCGAAGAAGACAACCGTGTCTTGAATCTGCTCGCGCCGGAACCGGGCAAGGGGCTCCAAATACTCCGCCATAATGCGGATTAGCCGCCCATCTGCGCCGTTCAAAAACGCTGGGTTCTCATACGCCAGCGGAGCTTTGCTCAATGGCCCCGGCAGCCCCCCAGCCTCTTCACTCGCAGCCAATGGTCCCTGATCGGTCCCTGATTCCTGCCCCCTGATCCCTGATCCCTGTTCTCCGTCCGTCATTCTTTTTCCGTCCCGTGCCGGATTGCATCGTGGAATGCAATCCACAAATTCAGAAGCCCCAGCCCCGATACAAGGCCCCGCACCGCGCCATGGGCCGCGTACACCGAAAGCGTTGGAAACTGCAGAAAAATGGGGTTCTGGTCCCAGAAGAGCTTGGACCACGGTGCATAACAAACCGCCAGACCAATGTACATCCGGAGCAGCACGCGCAGGAACAGTTCTGCGCGTTCGAGCCAGCGCGGAATCCGCTGCGGGCCGTGTTTTGCAGGGGTTAGGTCCGGTCCGGAAGCGGTTTGAGAGAGAGAAGCCGATGCCGAAGCTAAAGGGGGGCCAGCCTGTTGAGCCGGGCTCGCGGGCAAAGGAGGCGACGACAATTCCGGCTGTTGGGGCATTCGGTAGTTTCGCTCGGCGGATCCCCGATTCCTAGAGCGAAACCAGGGTTACCGCGTCCTGTTAAGTTTTGTGCAAGGTTGCCGCTCCCTGATGGTCGCGTCAACTCAGGGTCCGTGCTTTCGGCATACAGCAGCCCTGGTTTCGCTGTGGCCATTTACAGGCATTCGGCACGGGCCGAAAAGCCAAGCCCGGCTCAGGGTTGCCGTATTGCAACGGTAACACAGCGGACAGGGTTGGACGGACGCGCCGGTAACACCGTCTCCTTGCGGCAGGCGTTCGCATGGAGTACCTTGTTACCGTGCGCGGGCGCCTCCGTCCAACAGACGTGCGTGCCGCAGGAAACCGGTCAAAGTCAAGGAGGGTTCTCATGCTTCGTGCCGCTGCCGTTTCGTTTGCCCTCGTGCTCGGATCAACCGCTTTAGCTGCTCAGACCGGCCCTGTCCAGGCTGGCCCCCAGTCGAGCTTTGGCGTTGCATCTATGGAAAACATCGGCCCGAACCAGGTTCAGAAGATCGTTATCCAGGTTGCGCCACCCCCCAGTTGCCCGGTTTCGCTCTATGCGCGGCAAGCGCCTGGAGCGGATCGGATGGAGGTCAACGGGGTGCAGATAAAAGGCCCTGCCCAGATGCTTCATCTGATGGTGACCGGTTCCAATTCCATGCGAGTTGTCGCAGCCCAGGTTACGGTACACGGGTTTGCAAACAAAGTACGCGCGGTGCAGACCATGTCGACGCCGGCCCCCTCCGATGCGGCAAAGGCGTTTGATGTCAGGTTTCCGACTGGCCCAAAAGAGATTGCCACGGACCTTGCGGTTCCCGGCTACTCGGCGGTAAGTGTGATCGACCTGAACTCTGTGACCTACGCGGACGGGTCCACGTGGAAATTTGCGGCGGAGAGCACTTGCAGCTCCCGGATCGATCCGATCATGCTGATCAGCGGCCGTTAATCGGGCTTTCCTGGAATCGAGCATCGGACTCAGGAAGCTAATAGCTTGCTGCACGAAGGACCGGAGCCGGCACGACATCATAGCTCCCGTAGTTGATGGTCAACACGGCCGTTCCCCCAACGCGCACTTTGGTTTCGCTGCGTACCTGCTCGGGAAGCCAGAAACCGCCCGTCTTGCTGCTCGTGTAGTGAATCAGCGTCCGCGTAATCCAGAACGACGGGCTCTTCGCCGGCTCCGTCTCCATTTTCACGACCGCAAAATCTGCCGCGTCTACCCAGATCTTCCCGCGGGCAAGAAACTTGCTTTCTGTCAGCGGTTCGACATCGAGAATGTAAGCAGGGCGCCCCGCCACGTTCTCGCTTCCGGCCAGGTGAAAGCGATAATTCGCTTCCGTCATGGCGGTGGACCGCTTGTCTTGCGAGGCTTCCTTTTCGCTTTCGACGGCACGCTTCAACACCTTATCGCAAAGCATGCCCGACCCACTCTGCGAAACGATGCGAAAACTCTTTCCCAGCGCGGCGTCATAGGTTATTTCCACGTCCATTTTGGCGGCGACCTTGGCCGCGAAACCGTGGTACTCCACCTGGTAATGACGCAGGGCCTTGTACTGCTTCAACTCATCGGTCTGGGCCTGATTGTGCTGCTGCATCTCAAGAACAATCCGATCTGCACTCAGGTTCGCAGGCACACCCGCACCCGCATTCTCTGCCCGAGCCAAAACCGCTGCGAACGCGAATACAACCGCCAGAAGAATTCCTCTGCCCAGTTGGAAGCTCATGCGTGCAGCATATCCCGGCAAATTGAATGCACGGCGACGGCGGTGTTGCGCTTCGAAAAAAACGCCTTGCGCGAACCAGTGTGGTAAATAATTTGTGTGCGTGTTTTGCCCCACAATCTTTTGGACCGGCGCATCTGCGTATACGCGCAAGCGGATCAGATTATACGCACAGACCAGGATGCGGTCGATGTAATTGGGGACACATTCAGGCAATCGTTTCAAAAAGGGCAGACATCCTTTGCGGAATGTCTGCCCCTTTGCCGGACGGGTTGAGCCGCGTTTAGTTGATGACGAAGCTGAACGTTGTGTTGCTGGTAATGGTTGAGGTGACAGAGTCCGTCCCGGTGACTGTGAGGGAGTAGGTTCCCTGTGGTGGGTTCGAGAACTGCGAATTAATGCTGTTGCACGCCGTAACCGCGAGGCCCGCTCCGGCGAGAAGCAGCAGCCCGGCCAGACCGCGCAGCTTGCGCGAACTGCGTCCGAGGAACCCCACCAGCAGCAACCCGGCAAAAGCGACCGTCAGCGGCAGAGGATTCGCTCCACTGCTCTTTGCCGTATTCCCCGCGCGCAGGCTGCGCAATGGCCGCATGCCGCTCTTGCGCATCGCATCTGCCGTTGCGCAATCGGACGCGTTGGTGTCCAGAACCATTGCATTCGTCTGAGGGGTCGTTGCGCTGCTGATCAACACCACTCCTTCGCCGGCCGTGTTCGAATTCGAAAACCCGCCGCAAAGGTTATCGAGCGAATTGGGTAGGTTGACCGACAGATATACGGTGCCGGTGTACCCGCTCGCCGGCGTCACTGTGATGGTCTCGGTTCCTTCGCTTCCCTGTGCCACTGTTAGGGTGCTCGGACTGGAAGAAAGAGCGATGGTGCCGGTTCCCGAACTGATCGTGGCAACATTCACGGTTACGCTGCCAGTGGAAGCCGCGTAGGTGGAGTCAGCCACATAAGCAGCGAGGATGGTGTGCGATCCGGCGGTGGCGAACGACGTGGTATAGACAAAGGTGCCGTTTGAGGTCAAGGTCTCAGCGATTGCCGTGTCTCCATCTACTGTCAGATTCACTGTGCCGGTTGGGGTCCCAGAGGCGGCTGTAACCGTGATGGTGAATGTGTCAGAAGCGTTGACATTCGGTGTGCTGTTTGAGGCCGTGACGGTGGTCGTTGTCGCAATCAGGGTTGGGGCAGTTTGTGAGTTGGCAGGCCATGCGGTTGCAAGGTTGGTTGCGTCCACCGATCCGAGCCCGGTTACCTGGTCGTAGCCCGTGCCGGCGGAGAAGCCGGTCGAACTGCCGCAATTTGCCGAACCAGCCGTGCAATCGTTATTCCCCGACGTGATGTCGTGGAATGCCATCGCATAGGTAGCGCTGTCAGACGCAAGTGTATAGAGAGTGGGATTGACCAGCCCCTGGCCCGTTGTGTATCCCTGCTTCTGGTTGATGAGCGCCAGGATGCCGGAGAAGATTGGCCCGTCGAAGCTGGTGCCACCGGCAAACGTAAGATCGCCCGAGACGGAGTCCTCAAAGCCGCTGGTGCAACTGCCCGCCTGACCGCCGGTCCAGAAGCTTTGGTCGCTGGTGCAGAAAAGGAAGCCTGGATTGCTCGGCGACGCATACAATGCCAGATCCGGAACATCGCGCATGCCGCCGGATGGGATGCCGGGAACACCAGTCTGCCAGGTCGGCTTCGTAAACAGCGTGCTGGCGCCGCCGCCGGTCGCGCTTATACAGTTGGCTTGGCCGCAGTTCGAAGTATCGTCATTCCACACGATTTCCGGAATGTACTGTTGAACGGAATTGACGATATCGGTTGTTCCGGGATCGGACTCCCAATAACCCTGGCCAACCGTGTAATAGGCCGCGTTGGTTTGGGAAATTTCAGTGCCGCCCATGCCGGTGACATACGCGCTGCTGGCCGGATAATCGACCGCAAGGGCTTCCTGCTCGGATGCGGGAGGATTCCCCTGACCAAGGCCAACAAAGCAATCGGTTGAGCCTGAATCGCCGGCTGCCGCCATAATCGTCTGCCCCTGTGCGGTGGCCTGTTCAAACGCAGATTCGAGCGTCGGCTGCAGGGCGGCTCCCGATCCGAGAGTATTGCCGGCAAGGTAAGCTTCGCACTCGCCGTAGCTGGTGCTGACGATAGTGCCTATCTTCTGGTCGATCGCGTAGACAAGCGCGTCGAATGCACTGTAGTTCAGATTGTTGCCTGTGTACACAAAATTGATGGTAGCGCCAGGAGCGATGGCGTTCGACCACTCCAGGTCCAGATCGGACTCAGACTCGTCCCCTCCATTCGGGGCAACACCGTTTATCGTCGAGGCCCCTGAGTTGGGCACCAGGAACTGGGTCGGATCCTTCACGGTAAGTCCAGCCGCGTTCTGGAAATTCTCCAGGTCGCTTGTCTGAACTGCGGACTCACCCACAATGGTGATGGACTGCCCCGCCCCGTTCACACTGGAGTTGTAAAGCGGCTTGATGTCGTAGGCTGTTGCGATATCGCCGGGAGCGAAGAAAATAGTCTCGCTGTTGAGGTCGGTGCTGCCGGCACCGGTGAAGTTCGGCCTCGCCCGCATGTTCTTCTTCGACAATACATGCGATTGCGGACGGAAATCGTCCAGGTTGGTGATTCCCAAAACCACGGGGGCCACCGCCGATGGAACGCTCAGCGCCGTGGACGGAGCGAAATGTTGAGTCCCGTTGATCTTGTAAAGGTGCATCTCCGTCTGAAAGGCGGTTTCCACCTGCCGCGCTGTGCCGGTGAAGTGAATCGCGTTTTTACTGCGCGCCACTGAGTCGATTGAAAATCCCTGCTGCTCAAGCCAGCTCTGCACTTTGCTCAAATCCGCATCGGCCATTCCGAACCGCGCCGCAAATTGGTCCGGCGAAAGCCACTGGTGATACTGAGCAGATGCGGGGTTCTGCTGAGCGGCAATCAATGCCTGCAGGCCGGCCTCTTGCGCCGCCGATCGATTGAAGACGATGCTGATGCCCTCGAGCTTTGTATCTGCAGGCATTCGTCCAGCGTCAAACTGAGCCTGTGCCAGCGGGTGCTGCGAGTTCTTCAAGGTCGATTGCTCGGCGCTGGTAACCTCGGCTTGGATGCGCGGACCTGCAGTCTGCGCGCCTGCGGTTGAAACAACCATCGAACAGGCCGCGAGCAAGCCGCATACCCAAAGGTGCTTTTGTCGTGATATTTCAGTCATTGTATTCATAGACATCCTTTGAAAGGTGGGGGAGGTTGGAAGTCCAAGCAAAGTTACACTTCCAGGCAGTGCTCGACCGTAGCACAGCCAAAGGCAAAATGCTTGTTACAGGGGGGCAGAGGAAGGAAGTGCAGGAGATCCGCGCTTACATTGCCAATCGACACTGGGTCCGGGGTTATCCCCGATACCTCCAACGGATCTCTTCCTGTCCTTTGACACTGCTTTTGCCTGAAAGTTGCGTCAACGTTCAATTTTCAATTTCGCCGCATACCGTCTTCTGAGCTGAACAGCACAGAGCGACGCTTCGCGTATAAGCTAGCGCGGCAAATCTGCGTCAACTCATCAAAGGCGCAGATACACGCCAATCATCGGCTCCGAAGTGCGCATAAACGCCCCGCTCGACCCATAGAGCTTGGTCAGGTCCGGAGTTTTATATAAGTTGCCTCGGTATTGCAGCCGTAAACCGATATGTGGGAGCAAACCCCAGTCCAGCCCGCCGCCATACACAAATACGCCCTTGTTTGACGAGGTCGTTTCAGCCTGCTCGCTGCTGGGTTGATTGAGCAACAGCCCGGCGCCAATCACCCCGAACGGCCGCAGATTGGCAACCTTCACAGACGGCACCCAGTCCGCAGTCAACTCATGCGCGTTGGCGGAAACGATTGCGGGGGGAGGGGGGCAACTCGGAAGAATGCCCACGACTGGACAAGCAACTCGTGGCGTGTATACCTGGTTGGCGCGGTTGAAGGAGTATGTCCCTTCAAACCCCAATATCGGATTGGAAATGTGGCGAACTTCGAAAATTCCGCCGGCGGCATTCGAGGGGCTCTGATAAATGCCGTCGCCCGTGGTGGCTCCGCTGAACGCTCCGTAGATGCTCACGGAAACGTCTGTCTGGGAAAGGCTCTTCACCGCGTCTGCTTGCGGATGCGCCGCCGCGATGCACATTGTTCCCAGTCCAACTGTCAGAATTACTGCCTGCGAAAAACTAGAATGCATAATGACCTCACAATTTGGAAATTCATAGAGTCGGATACCCGACCGGCGACAGGGGTTGCCTGTCGAAACCTTTGACGCTTCAGCGATGGAATCGGTTGTTGGGAGTCGCGCATCGCCAACTCCGGACGCAAAAGGCATTCAGTGTCCAATAGCGGACACCATTGTTCAGCCGCGAACAGCACTGCGGGCCAACCTCGTTTGATCGCGGCGCTAAACCCTTTATCATCAACCCAAAAGCGGTGGCCGGCGTGGAGCGCAAATTGCTATCCTGAATCCCGACAGCCCTCCCCCGTTTTTCGCGACCCGTTATTCCGAATTCAGGAGAATTAGCAATGATCGCTCTTTGGATGCAGGACCTGCGTTACGCGCTGCGGCAGCTTAGCCGCTCTGGCTCGTTCACCGCAGCTGTGGTGCTGACGCTTGCGATCGGCATTGGCCTCAACGCGGCCATCTTCACCATCGTGGACTGCGTTCTGCTTAAACCGCTCGGCTACCACGACGCCAATCGCATTTACGGCATCGATACTCGCTTTATCAAGGAGAATCGCTCCATTCCCCGCGTCGGCGGCGATGACTACATCGACGTGGCGAGCCAGGTGCGCTCTATCGAGTCCGCCGCTTACTACTCAACCGGGCCGGATGGTTTGCAACTGGAGGGACAGTCGCTCTACCTGAACATTGCTGGGGTCAGCCCGCGCTTCGGCAGCGTGATGGGCGTTGAGCCAGTGGCCGGCCGGTTGTTCAACGACGATGCCGACGGTTCCGACGCGCTGGTGGCGAGTGGATTCGCGCAGGAACACTTTGGCTCGGCACAGGCCGCTCTGGGAAGGCTGGTCCACTACAACGGACGCGCACGCACAATTGTCGGCGTGCTGCCTGCCGGATTTTCATTCCCAGGCAAGACCGTTGTGTGGCTCGAGTTTCCGCAGCATCCTGACACCCCCAGCAGAACCGCCTATAACCAGAGCGCCATTTCCCGTGCCAAGCCGGGTGTTACTCCCTCACAGCTGAACGCCGAGATGGCCTCGCTTTCGCGCCAGCTGCAAACCGCTTATCCCGATGACAAGCACAAGGCGCTCGAAGCAGTTCCGCTTCAGGAACAGATCGTCGGATCGATTCGGCCGATGCTGCGCCTGCTGATGGGCTCGGTCTTTGTCGTGTTGCTGATCGTCTGCGCCAATATCGGCCATCTTCAACTCGTGCGCTCAACACAGATGCGCCGCGACGCCACCATTCGCACGGCCCTCGGAGCTACTCCCATGGCAATTGTGCGGCGGGCGCTGCTGGAGTCGCTGGTTCTCGCAACCGCCGGCTGTGCGCTTGCACTGGTTATTGCACAGCCTGCCTTGCATTTGCTTACCGTAATGGCGCAGGACCAAATCCCGCGCCTCGCCGATGTGCACCTCAATCGCGACGTATTTCTGTTCTCCTTTCTGATGAGCCTGGCCACCATGATCGTCACGGCCCTGCTCCCGGCGTGGCGCTCCGCCACTGTAAGCCCTGCCGCCGTGATGAAGACAGAACAAACCAGCAGCAGCGAAAGCCGCAAATCCCGCCAGTTACGCGACGCCCTGATTGTGGGTGAAGTGGCTCTTACGCTCACGCTCAGCGTTGCCTCTGTGCTGCTGGCGCGGCAAATGATTGCACAATCGCGCCAGGACCTGGGCTTTTTGCCGGATAACCTGCTGGTGATGGATAGCCACGCCGTATCGGCCGAACCCGCAACGAACTTCGCGTCGTCCCCAGCCTCGCTCGCCACTCTGCGCTCGATACTCGAAACAATTTCCAAGGTTCCAGGCGTCAAGAGCGCTGCTGCTGACTCGGGTGTACCCATGGGTGCCGGAACCTCGGACGTTGGTTACGCCATTCGCGGGCGGATGGAGTTCAAGCCTGGCCAAGGACCATTGCCCGACGCGGACATTCAGCCCATCACGCCCTCCTACTTTCAGACCATGGGCATCCCGCTATTGCAGGGCCGCATGCTCAACGAGCAGGACAACGAAAATTCTGCAATGGTTCTTGTCGTGAGCCGCGAACTGGCGCAGAAAGTCTTTCCCGGCCAGAATCCGATCGGCCAGCAGATCATGTGCGGTTACGACATGGAATCGAAGTGGTGGACGATCGTCGGCGTGGTCGGCGATGTCCGCCAGAACTCGCCTGCCTCACCCTTTGCGCAGACCATGTATGTGCCGGTCGCCCAGCATTCCTTCCGCGCAAGCGATATGCAGATCGTAGTGCGCACCGGCCTCGATCCCAACACCATGGCCACCACCCTGGAACCGCTGCTCAAGAAAAACTATCCGCAGGTTGCCGTCATTTCCACCACTATGCGCGAGGCGATTGGAGAATCGTCGCGCGCACAGCGTTTCCGCACCATT
>Ga0182012_10008413_pt1 | contig 10213 bp, 6 predicted proteins | sample 612S2SmetaG_FD_120486 | JGI IMG/M metagenome (GOLD analysis project Ga0182012, IMG submission 120486) | Permafrost microbial communities from Stordalen Mire, Sweden - 612S2S metaG | ecosystem: Environmental > Terrestrial > Soil > Wetlands > Permafrost | place: Sweden: Stordalen | collected... | reverse complement strand
GGGCTCAGCGCTCTTGTCCGTCCCACTCTGCGCAAGACCGATGCTGAAGTCTGGCTCCGTCCGCCGGGCGACGTTGTCTCGTTCCTCGTCCGCTGGGCCGAAACGGTAGAAGCCACAAGCTGAAAACCGCACCCGGCCTGCACTCGCTTAGGCCCTATTGTGTGATTCCAAGCTGCGTCAGCATGAAAGCGAATCGCCGGTCTGCCTCGCGAATGCGATCGTAGCGCCCACTCGATCCGCCGTGTCCGCCGTGCATGTTGATGAAGAATACCAGCGGATTTTGATCCGTCTTCAGGGCCCTCAGCTTCGCCACATACTTCGATGGCTCCCAATACATCACCTGCGAATCATCAAACGAAGTCTGCACAAGGATCGCCGGATACGCCTTTGCCGTCACGTTGTCGTACGGCGAGTAGCTCAGCATGTAGTCAAAGGCAGCCTTCTCGTTGGGGTTGCCCCACTCTTCATACTCGCCAACAGTCAGTGGCAGCGATGCATCCAGCATGGTGTTCATGACGTCGACAAACGGCACTTCGCACAACACAACCTTGAACAGATCGGGCCGCATGTTGGTTACCGCGCCCATCAGCATGCCGCCCGCGCTGCCGCCCTCGATGCCCACCTCGCCTCGCTTGCCATAGCCCTGTGCCAGCAGCCCCTCGGTTGCGTCAATGAAATCGGTGAAAGTGTTGCGTTTGGTCATCATCTTGCCCGCGTCGTGCCACGCTTCGCCCAACTCGCCTCCACCGCGGATATGCGCAGTCGTGGTCACAACCCCGCGATCCATCAATGGCAGCATCGTGTACGAGAATGTGTCATCCATCGAGATTCCGTATGATCCGTATCCATAAACAAACAGCGGATTTTCTCCGCGCTTGAACAGATCCTTACGATAGACAACCGTCGTAGGAATCTCCGTCCCATCCTTCGCCGGCAAGAAAAGCCGCTCCACCACGTACCGCGACTTGTCGTATCCGCCGGGCACCTCCTGCTGCTTCAACAGTTTCGATGTGTGGCTCTTCACGTCGTAGGCAAACGTCGAGTTCGGTGTTATCGGCGACTGATACGCATACCGGTATTCGCTCGTGTCAAATTCAGCATTGATGGCGGTGCTCAACAGGTACGCCGGCTCCGGCACAGCGATTGTTCTGGGCTGGGAGCTGCTTCCATCAAATACCTGCAATACCGGCAGCCCTTTTACCCGCTCCGTCACTACGTAAAAGTCTTTGAAGATGTCCAGATCTGCCAGAGGCACATCCGCGCGCGCAGCCATCAGCTCATTCCAATGCGCTTTTTCCGGAGTCGCCACCGGCGCGGTCACAAGCCTATAGCTTGGGTTCGTGTCATTCACAAGCAGGTAGAAGTGGCCGTTTCCTTCATCTACCTCGTAGCGAACGCCCTCACGCCGCGGCTCAATCATCTTCCACGCTGCGTCAGGTTTGTCCGACTCGATGAACCGCCATTCGCTGGTTACGTGACTCTCCGCCTGCAACAAGATGTACTTCTCGTCTCGCGTGCGCGCCACGCCTAATTCATAGCGCTCATCTTTTTCGTTGTAAACCACGGTGTCGGCGGAGTTCGCGGCTCCGAGCGTGTGCCGATGCACCAGGTCTGACCGCTTTGTCGTTGCATCTTCAGTGGAGTAGAAGAGCGTCTTGTTGTCTGCTGCCCAAACCAACGAATCCACGCGCTCCGCCGTGTCTGCCAGCAACTTTCCGGTGCGTAGATCCTTGATGTGCAGCCGGTACTGCCTGAAGCCCACATTGTCCGTCGTGTATGCCAGCAGACTCGAGTCGTCGCTCACCACGTGCTCGCCCAACCCCATGAACTTCTCGCTCTTGGCCAACTCGTTCACGTCGAGCATCACCTCTTCCGGCGCGCTGAGCGTCTCCTTCTTCCGGCACAGCACCGGGTACTGCTTTCCTTCCTCGGTGCGCGTGTAGTACCAGTACCCGTGAAGGCGGTACGGGACTGAAACGTCGGTCTGCTTGATGTGGCTCAGCGTCTCGCTGTAGAGCTTCTCAGCCAGCGGCTTCTGGATTGCGGTCGACGCTTCGGCGTACGCATTCTCAGCTTCCAGGTACGCGTGCACCTTTGGGCTTTGTCGGTCGCGCAGCCAGGCGTAGTCGTCGGTAAGGACGGCCCCGTTGATCTGCTTTTCGGTGTGTGCCTTGTCCGCGACCGGCGGCTTCAGCGTTTCCGCGTTCTGTGAGAAGGCTATGGCTGAAAACGAAAGCACGACGAGGGTCAAGGCGGAGGACAATCGCATGGCCGCATACTATCATCGAGCGCTGCCGATCAGCCTTCCCAATTGCATCGGATGAACAAGCGGCGGCTTCCTGAAGACGCGCGACTTTTCCCTCGACCCCGGGCATTCGCCGTCCGGTCTTTAATCCCGGCCCTTCTTGCGAATCTCGATGTTGAGCCGCTTGATCTTCTGGTTCAGCGTCGACAGTGGTATGTGGAACTGCTCAGCCGCATCCGTTTGGTTCCAGTTGCAGCGCTCCAGCTTCTCGATGATGATGCGCCGCTCAATATCTTCAAGAATGTCAAAGAGCGATGAGTTCGGATTATGCTCGAGCAGCGCATCCTGAAAGCTGCGTCCCGTAATGTGTCCCGGCAGCAGGTCCGATCCAATCACCGGCCCGCTCGACAACACCACGCCGCGTTCGATAGAGTTTTCCAACTCGCGTACATTGCCCGGCCAGTCGTAATCCACAAGGGCGCGAAGCGCATCAGCCGTAAGTTTGCGCGGGGGCAGCCCGTTCTCCTGCGCATAGTACTCGAGGAAGTGATTCGCCAGCAGCGGGATGTCTTCCCGCCGTGTGCGCAGCGGCGGCAAATCGACTGAGATCACATTCAGCCTGTAGAACAGGTCCTCGCGAAACCGCCCATCGCGCACTGCTTGCCGCAGATCGATGTTGGTCGCCGCAATGATGCGCACATCCACCTGGATCTCCTGGATTCCGCCCAGATGCATGAACCGCCGGTCCTGCAGCACGCGCAACACCTTCGCCTGCGTATCCATGCCCATCGTGGCAATCTCGTCCAGAAAGAGCGTCCCCCCGTTGGCGACTTCGAACAGGCCCTTCTTTGAAGCAATCGCCGATGTGAATGCCCCCTTCACATGGCCAAACAGTGTCGACTCCAGCAGCTCTGACGGCATCGCCCCTGTGTTTACGGGAACAAACGGCTTGTCCTTCCGCGGTGAGTTGGCGTGAATCGCCTTGGCGATCAGCTCTTTTCCCGTTCCGCTCTCGCCCTGAATCAGCACAGTCGATCGGCTCGGCGCAACCTGTGCCACCAGGTCAAAAACCCGCAACATGATTTCGCTCTTGCCCACGATGTTGTGGAAGTTGTAGCGCTGCTTCAGCGTGCGCTTCAGTTGCAGATTCTCTTCTTCCGCCTTGTGCCGCGCCACAGCTGAACGAATGTCAGCCAGAAGTTTCTCGTTGTCCCACGGCTTTTGGACGAAGTTCTCAGCGCCTGCGCGGACGGCTTCAACAACGTTGTCCACTGTGCCATACGCAGTAATCATGATCACAGGCAGCTCGGGCTGGCGCTCCTTGATCTGAGGCAGCAATTCCAATCCGCTCTGCCCCGGAAGTGCAAGGTCCAGAAGCACCAGGTCAAAGCTCTCGAGTTCAAGAATCCTCAAGCCCTCTTCGCCATCATTCGCCATCCGAACCGAGTATCCCTCCAGGGTCAGCAACACCTCCAGCGACTCGCGGATGCCCGCCTCGTCGTCAATGACAAGGATGCTCGGCGTACTTCCCGCGCCGGAAGTATGGCCATTTGCCGCGGATTGGGAGACTGGCATGTTCAAAGGCAGATCAACCTCAGGCATGGACTGAATTCCTCAGGAGTGGAAACTCCAGGTGAAACGTTGTGCCGGCGCCCACTTCGCTTTCCACGTGGATTTTCCCGGCGTGCTCTTGAATAATTCCGTAGGAGACTGACAGCCCGAGTCCCGTGCCGCGCCTGTCTCCTGGCTTGGGTTGTGTCTTGGTCGTGAAAAACGGATCATAGATACGCTTTAGATGCTCCGGCGCGATGCCTGAACCGGAATCGGTGATCAGGGCCTCCACGTGCCCATTCGCTTGCGTCGCAACCCGCAGGCTGCCTCCGTTGGGCATCGCTTCCTTGGCGTTCAACAACAGGTTCAGAAACACCTGCTGCAGCTTTCCCGGATTGCCATTGATGCCGGGCAAATCGTCTGCCAGGCTCAGCACCACCTCAACCCTTGCCGTCTTGAATTGATGCTCCAGCAGCGACAGCGTATCGCGAATCACCTGGTTCAGGTTCGTCTGCCTGAACTCCGTCGTCGACGTGCGCGAGAAATTAAGCAGGCCATTCGCAATCTCGGCGGCGCGGAAACTCTGCTGCGTGATCTTCTCCAGCACTGGGCTCAAACGCTCGTCGCCCTTCAGTTGCTTGGCCAGCATCTGCGCGTAAGAGCTGATCACCGCCAGTGGCGTGTTGATCTCGTGCGCCACGCCTGCCGCCAGCAGCCCGATCGAGCTCAACTTATCCGCCTGCGCAAGCTGGTTCTCGAGCGAGATTCTCTCCGTGATGTCGTCCACCAGGATGATGCGCCCAACCGTCACAAAATCGCGCGACAGCAGCGGCGCGATGGCAATGTTGGCGTTCCGCAGCTCGCCCGCCCGTGTGGTCAGCCGGAACTTGTAGAGGTGATGCACCCCTTGCTCGTTACGGAAGCTGTCGATCGCGTCTACAAAATCCCCAGGAAACACGGCGCGTAGCGGCTGGCCGATCGCCTCGGCGCGGCTCAGCGCGTACATTGCCTCCATCTGCGCGTTCCAGCTTTCCACGCGATCGTCCAGGTCGATCGCCAGGATTCCCACGTTGATCGACTCGACGATGTTTTCGTTAAACTCCTTCAGCCGCTCAAATTCCCCAATCTTCTCCTGCAGGCGCGCATAGAGCAGCGCATTCTGCAGCGCGATGCCAATGTAGCTGGCAAGCGATTCCAGCAGTTCCACATCCTCGCTCGATAGAAAATCCCCGCCAATCGTCCGCCCCAACCCGATCACGGCGATTGTGCGCGTATCCGCCTCTTGCCCATCACCCGCCGCCACACCGCACGGAAGGTAGTAATTCAGGTCGAGTAGAGCCGCAGTCCGCTGCTCGTCTTGCTTCAGATGCAAGGCCTGCTGGGTGTTCTCCAGGAAGATGTGCGAGTGGCTTTGATCGAAGTCAAGAAACCCCAGCGCCATCCGGTCCCGCGAGGTGCTCACATCGGCGGGCAGGCCGTGCGAAGCGGCCAGTCGCAACTGCCCCGCATCATCCGCAAGAAACACTGCAACGCGCGCCACCAAAAGCGTCTTCGGCAGCCGCTCCACAATCGATGTCAGCAGGGCTTCAAGATCGGTCTCCGAGTTCAACCCGCGCCCGAAGTCCACCAGTGCCTGGCGATAGTCGTAGCGGTGCCGGTCAAACGCCTTGTCCACCCAACTCTGAATCCGGCGCTTCAGCGGATCGAAGATCGCCGCCGTGATCAGAATCGTAAGCACCAGCGCCCACTCGCGCACCTGCTCCGGCAGTCCGTTGTGCACCAGCAGCGCGCTGAGCGCAATGATCCCGAAGTAAGCGCCAAGAATCAGCGCTGAAGCCAGTGTGTACGCCACGCCCCGCTTGAAGATCAGATCGGTATCCATCAGCCGGTAGCGAACAATTGCCCACCCAAACGTCAAAGGCAAAATCACCAGCGAGAACCCTGCAAGGTTGGTCAACAGTCTTGGTGGATTCAGGTCAAACAGATACGGCAGGGCATAAAACAGGGTGAATGGCAGCACTGCTACTACTGTTCCGCGCGTCACCCACTTCAGTTGCTGCCGCAGCAGCGGGCTATCCGCTTTGCCGTAGCTGCGCAGAAACAGGATGGCTGCCAGAATGTAGAACGCTGCGTCGTACGCCGTCGAAATCTGGTTCATCCGGTGCAGCAGCAGTCCTGTCGCCAGCCGCGTAGAGAACGTCCACAACCACAAGCCAACCAGTGCCACCCCCGGCGCGTAGACCAGCGGTAGAAGGAACCGACGATTAATTTGCTTCAGCCGCTCTTCGGGAAAACTCAGAGCAAAATGCAAAAACAGAGCCGGCTGCAATGCCTCGGCCAGAATATTCAGCCAGAAGACCGTCCAATCCAGCCCATCCAGTTCCCCCGTGAACTTCAGCGTGAACAGTGAGAACGAAACCAGGCAGAACAGATAAAAATGCGCCGCGCGGGGCGCAGTCCAGCGCCGGAAGAGAACATAGATTCCGATCGCCAGGTAGATCAGGCCTATGATGCGCTGTGCCCGTGCCAGGCTGCGGTCCATCGGCTCGGGAATCACGACCACCGGCGTGTCCAGCAGGACGCCCCCGCGGGTAATCCGGTAGCTTGCCTTGCCGTAAACCTCCGTCCGGATCAACACCCGCTCCAGGTCGGCCACTCGGGCAATCTGCGCGTAGTCCGACTTGGGCATCGGAGTCTTGCTCTGGATCTCAGCGTTCTGGTCTGTGACCTCCGGCAGTAGTTCCTGCTCTGTTGATAGCGCATTGCGCCGGGAGGGCCGGTCGGGGAGCACGGCTGCACCAGTCAGCAGATCGCCTGTCCGCAAACCAGCGCGCTGCCCCGGGCTGTTGGGAAGCACCCGGTCAGCCTGCAGGCCGCCCGCTACCTCACGCCACCAGACCCCGTCGTCGGGCTGAAGGAACTGCTCTTCCTGGCGCAGATTCAAAACTGCAAGCACAACAAGCCCGGCTGTAGCCAGGGCCAGAAGAGTCGCCTGCAAGCGCTTGAAGAGGCTCGTTTCCATGGGGGTGTGCCCTACTTCACTGGATAGCTCTGCACGTAGCTTGCCATGCGATCAAAACTGGCCAAAGCGATTTGAAATACGTGCAATCGGTTGACAGTGCTCAAGATAGAGACCTTGCCCAAGGCCGAAAGGTCAACCATCGGGTTGTGATACTTCCATTCTAAATGCAGAAAACCGTAGCTTGACTCCGGGAAACAGAATCACGCTATGGGAAAAGGTAGGTAATTGCAATCACTGAGCTTATCAACTTCGCTCCTCGAATAAACTCAGTTTTTCGAACGGAATCTTTCTTACCGTTAAGAACGGTATCGGTCACCGATTTCCTTGCCCGTAAGTGGCTTTGGGACCATGTTTGCGTTGGTAGTGGTATTCGGAAACGTGTTTGGGAATCCCATTTTCGGACGCTCCCAGAAGCGAACTGCGGAACGCCAAACGCGCAATGTACTCGAGCACGTCTGCGTGCTCCACCGCCTCCGACACACTTTTGCCCCAGGCAAATGGCGCGTGTCCTTTCACCAGCACCCCGGGCACCGCAATCGGGTCGAGGTTCTGCTTTCTGAACCGCCGCACAATCACCGCGCCGGTATTCCGGACGTACCCCCCAGCCACCTCTTCCGCGGTCAGTTCCTCAGTAGCCGGTACCGGTCCGTGAAAGTAGTCCGCATGCGTTGTGCCAAGACAGGGAATCTCCCGCCCCGCCTGCGCCCAAGAAGTGGCAAACTCCGAGTGCGTGTGGACGATCCCGCCAATCTGGGGAAACTCCCGGTAAAGCAGGGTGTGCGTGTCCAGATCGCTCGATGGACGCAACGTACCCTCCACGATCTTCCCATCCAGATCCGTCACCACCAGGTCACCCGGCATCAGCGACGCATAGTCCACGCCGCTCGGCTTGATCACCACCAGCGGCTGGTCTCCTGAGCGGTCGATCCCGCTCGCGTTGCCAAATGTGTGGGGCGCCAGTCCCCGGCGGGCAATCTCCTGGTTGGCGCGAAGAACTTCCTCGCGGAGCGCAGCTAACAGCATCCTTCTCCTCATTGCTCTGCACGGCAGAAAGCGTTTACGCGATAAAGATTATCATTCCGGCCACAACCTTGCGGTCTCTCAACCCAGCCCCGTGCGTCAGTGGAGCCACCCGAAAAAATCCCCCATCCCCTCGCCGTCTCGGATGCGGAAAGGGGATGGGAGGAGCGCTCGCACACTCCGTCAAATCAGTCATGAAACTCAGCCTAGATCGGCTTCGCCGACGTATTCCTTGCGTTCGTTTCGTTGTCCGGGTCCGACGTGAACGACTTGCCCGCCACATAGGCGAACTTTCTGTAGATCGTTCCCACCTTGCGGATGCAGTCCTTGGCGCCGTCGTTCCAGGTCACTCGTGCTTCACCATCGACATACACCCACGTCCCGCGCATGTTGCCAATCGATCGGTATGCGCTGCCGTCGTCATTCAGCTTGATTTCAAAGTCGCTTCCCGTTCCGTCGCCAACTTCCCAGCTACCGAGGAATCGGTTGCGCGAAGGCACTGGCGCTCCAGTTGTGACCGCCGCAGACTCCCCGCCGGTGGGAAACTCTACGCGCTCGATGTCGGCCAGACTGAATGTCTGCCTGTGTCCGTCTTTGAATACGATCACGATCGATCCTGATGCGGCCTTCTGGGTCCCGGCCTTTTGCGGTGCGGCTAATCCGATTGCCGTCGCCGCCATCGCGAGAGCCGCGGCCATTCCCCAGATACGAAGCGTCCTGTTGCGAAGAATTGCCCCCATGCGAAGTCCTCTTTCCTGCCGGGCGCAGACTTTCGCCTGATCGCCCCGCTGGTGATCTCTACGAGGCCCGGGCGATAAAGGTTCCCGCGTTCTTTTTGAGATTTCTGTCGAACAGAGTCGAATGCCAGGCCTTTTCAGGTTGATTTCGATGCAGGCGGCTTACGAGGATTCATCTGGAACGGAAACGCCCCAGACTCGCGATGAAAGCTAATTCCCAAAGAGACGGAAGCCCTTTCTTTTGGAGACTTCTACCGTTTTGCCGGTTACGGCTCGCGCCATCTCGCGAATGCTCCCTCCGATGGCCGTGTCCTCAAATACCAGCGGAGTACCGGTCTTCTGCATTTGCCTGACCGCGCGAAAGTTGTTTGGGATCCTCCATTGCGGCGGCCGTGTGAGCGCCTTGTTTATGCTGTCGTCGGAGATCTCCAGGTTCTTTTCGTAGCGGTTAATCACAATTTCGAGCTTTGGCCCGCCACTCTGTGCGCATTGCGAGATGAAGCGATTGGCGTTGCGCAGTTCGGGGATGCCCACCTGCGTTACAAGATAGATCGTGCTGCACTCGCCAATCGACACAGACCGTAGAACATCTTGCCGCAACCCCGCGTCGACGACGACATAGTCAAACGCCTTCCGGGCTACGGTCAGCAGCTTGTCGAAAGCATCGTTGCTCACTTGTTCCGGTTGTATGTCGGTTGGCGATGCCAGCACTGCCAGACCGGAACTGTGCCGCACAAGCAATGTTTCGAGCAATTTGCAATCGAGTCGGCTGGAGTTTTGCAAAGCGTCAATCGTTGAGTAAGACGATTTCACGCCCAGGTTGATGGCAGCGTCTCCAAGGGGAAGATTCAGGTCGATCAAGAGGCTATTCTTTGCGGATTCACTTGCAAGACAAACCGCGAAATTGCAGGCGAGCGTGGTAACGCCAGCCCCCCCTTTTGCGCTGAGGAATACAAAGAGTCCGCCATTCGGCTTCCCCGTCTCCATCGACTCCATGCCCGCAGAGGAACCGCGAGAAACCACGCGTGCCAGTGCCTCCTCGATGGATTCCGACGAACAGGGAAGCTGGAGGAACTCCCGCACGCCGGCGCGCATGCATTGCACCATCATCTCCGGGTTGTTCTGCACAGAGTAGACGACCACAGCGCTCGAGCAATGCTCCAAAGCGTTTTCAATGAGACTTAGCGCAGGGCCGGGTTCGCTGTCCAGTTCGATGATCAGGATGTCGTAGCCGTTCGAGAGCAAATTCGTCATCTCTTCGAAGTTTCCGGGGAAGGAGCTGAATTCGGAGATATGGCCACTCTGGAAACCGGCGATGGCTCGGCTCAGCTCAGAGCGAACGAGGAAATTGGGACCGATGATGGCCATCGCAAGTGCCGTACGCGCGGACACATTCGGCTTGATCGTGCGGGTAGAAATAACGACTCCCAACAAAGGTTAAGATCGGCTCGAAGACGAGCTACTTTAGCCCCATGGAGTCCGAACCTAGAGGTCAAAACTGCGACCGGCTCATTGGATTTGTAGCTTCAATAGGGGCATTTCATCGGGCAGAGGCTTGGCATTCTTTGTGTATTCCGCCCCGCCATGTCCCATGGGCAGGCTCCAGGACTTGAGAATCCGTCTAACCAGGCACACTGG
>Ga0182012_10008412_pt1 | contig 10213 bp, 10 predicted proteins | sample 612S2SmetaG_FD_120486 | JGI IMG/M metagenome (GOLD analysis project Ga0182012, IMG submission 120486) | Permafrost microbial communities from Stordalen Mire, Sweden - 612S2S metaG | ecosystem: Environmental > Terrestrial > Soil > Wetlands > Permafrost | place: Sweden: Stordalen | collected... | reverse complement strand
GCGATGTGGCCCGGTGCTGCCGTCAGCGGCTGGTATTTCTCGCACCCGCAGTCGCAGTACTTCGTGGTCGGCCGGATGGCCCAGGACCAGGTCGCCGACTACGCGAAGCGCAAGGGCTGGACCCTGGCCGAAGCCGAGCGCTGGCTCGGCCCCAACCTCGGCTACAACCCGGAGGACTGACTGTTCGGCTCCGGCCAGGTTCAGCTGCCCTTAGTGCTGTGCAGTCGGACCCTCACCGACCGGCGAAATTGCGGGCCCGCGCCGATGCCCTCTAATCATCAGGTCGACCAGCTCGCCGCCGTCGCCGCCGACTACTTGGACCCGCACTCCCGAGCTCGTCGCGGAGCCCGCTTCGCGGATCAGACGCCTCGGGCTAAACCGCCGTGACTTTGCTGGCCCCCTCGTGAAACAATCGCTGGCCGTGAAGACCTTCGAGGATCTGTTCGCCGAACTCGGCGAACGTGCCCGCACGCGGCCGGCTGGCAGCGCCACGGTCGCGGCGCTGGATGCTGGGATACATGGGCTGGGCAAGAAGATCCTGGAGGAGGCCGGCGAGGTGTGGCTGGCCGCCGAACACGAATCCGACGACGCGCTGGCCGGCGAGATCAGCCAGTTGCTGTACTGGACACAGGTGCTGATGATCTCGCGCGGACTGTCCCTCGACGACGTCTACCGAAAGCTGTGAGCATGCCCAAGGTCACGCTGAGGGTCGCGGTTCCCAACAAAGGCACGTTGAGCGAGCCCGCCGCCCAGATCCTCGCTGAGGCCGGCTATCGGCGACGCACCGATCCCAAGGACCTGACCGTGATCGACGCGGTCAACCACGTCGAATTCTTCTTTTTGCGGCCCAAAGACATTGCCATCTATGTCGGTTCGGGAGAACTCGATTTCGGCATCACCGGACGGGATCTGGTGCGCGACTCCGACGCACCGGTGTGGGAACGTCTGGCGCTCGGCTTCGGCTCCTCCAGCTTTCGCTACGCCGGACCCGCCGGGCGGGCCTGGACGACGGCCGACCTGGCAGGGAAAAGAATCGCCACCGCCTACCCGAACCTGGTTCGAAAAGATCTGGCCGCCAGAGGTATTGAAGCCACCGTCATCAGGCTCGACGGCGCCGTCGAGATCTCGGTGCAGCTCGGAGTGGCCGACGCGATTGCCGACGTGGTGGGGTCTGGTCGCACGCTGAGCCTGCATGATCTGGTCGCCTTCGGCGAACCGTTGTGTGACTCAGAGGCCGTTTTGATTGAGCAGATCTACCAGGGCGGCGAGGAGCAGAACGAAGCCAAAGCCGCGCGCGATCAACTGGTGGCCCGCGTGCAGGGTGTGGTGTTCGGCCAGCAGTACCTGATGCTGGATTACGACTGCCCGCGCTCGGCACTGGACAAAGCCACGTCGATCACTCCGGGGCTGGAGTCACCGACCATCGCTCCACTGGCCGACCCGGACTGGGTCGCGATCCGCGCGCTGGTGCCTCGCCGGGGCGTCAACGAAGTCATGGACGAGCTCTCCGCCATCGGAGCCAAAGCGATTTTGGCCTCCGACATAAGGTTTTGCCGATTCTGACCACACGGCCAGTGACGGGGTCCGTAGCTGTGTTAACGTCCGCCTGGGGGATCGCCCGTGCTACGGGCCGTCCCCTTATCGATTACCGTCGCCGGGCTGTTCATCTCCCCAGGAGGATTTCCGTGGCACATCATCTGATCGTCCTGCTGCTGGCTCTGTTGATCGGTGTCATCGCCGGGCTGCGTTCCCTGACCGCACCCGCCGTGGTCGTCTGGGCCGCCTTCCTCACCTGGATCAATCTGCATGGGACGTGGGCATCCTGGCTGGCCAATGTCGTTTCGCTGGTCGTTATCACGATTCTTGCGGTCGCTGAGCTGGTCTCCGACAAACTCCCCAAGACACCGCCGCGCACCGCGCCGCCGTCATTCGCTGTCCGGATCATCCTGGGTGGCTTCGCCGGCGCGCTCCTTGGCACCGTATGGGGCTACAAGTGGGGTGGGCTGGGCGCCGGTGTTACCGGCGCGGTGCTCGGCACCTTGGGCGGCTATCAGGCACGCAAGCGGCTAGTGGCAGCCATCGGCGGGAAGGACCTGCCGATCGCGCTGCTGGAGGACGCCGTCGCAGTCTTGGGCGGGTTCGCCATCGTCGCTGCCACGGCCAATCTGTGACAGAACATTTCGATGCGATCATCGTTGGTGCCGGGCAGGCCGGGCCCCCGCTCGCGGGTCGGCTGACTGCTGCCGGGCAGCGCGTCGCGATAGTCGAACGCAAGCTGATCGGTGGCACTTGCGTCAACACGGGCTGCATTCCGACCAAGACGCTGGTGGCCAGTGCCTACGCCGCGCAGCTAGCCCGTCGCGCAGCGGAATACGGGATAGGGACCGGACCGGTCGGCGTGGACATGGCCAAAGTCAAGGCCCGCAAAGACAAGATCATGCTCGACGACCGCAAGGGTGTCGAGGACTGGCTGGACGGGATGGACGGCTGCACCGTCTTTCGCGGCCACGCTCGCTTCGAGGATCCACACACGCTGCGGGTCGGCGAGCACGTCCTGCACGCTGACCGGATCTTCCTCAACGTCGGTGGCCGTGCGGTGGTGCCGGATATCCCAGGACTCTCCGATGTCGAGTTCCTGACCAACGTCTCTGTCCTCGAACTCGCCACGCTGCCAACCCATCTCGTCGTCGTCGGCGGCAGCTATATCGCCCTGGAATTCGCGCAGATGTACCGCCGCTTCGGGTCTCAGGTGACCGTCGTGGAGAGGGGACCGCGGCTGGCATCCCGCGAAGACGAGGATGTCTCAGCCACCATCAAGGAGATCCTCGAGGCCGAAGGGATCGACATCATCCTCGGTGCAGACGATGTCCGGGTCTACAAGCGCGACAGTGATTTTGGGGGCTTCGAGCTAACGCCGCGCGCTGGCTCGGCTGCGGTCCACGGGAGTCATCTGCTGCTGGCGGTGGGGCGCCGACCCAACACCGACGACCTGGGCCTGGAGGCTGCCGGTGTGCAGACCGACTCCCGCGGTTACATCGTGGTCGACGACCAGCTGAAAACCAGCGTCGATCACATTTGGGCGCTGGGTGATTGCAACGGCAAAGGCGCTTTCACCCACACCTCGTACAACGACTTCGAGATCGTGGCTGCCAATCTGCTCGACAATGACCCGCGCCGGGTGAGCGATCGCATCACCACCTATGGGCTGTTCATCGACCCGCCGCTGGGACGCGCCGGCCTGACGGTCGATCAGGTGCGCGCATCGGGCCGCAAGGCGCTGGTTGGCAAACGGCCGATGACCCGAGTCGGCAGAGCAGTGGAAAAGGGCGAGACGCAAGGCTTTATCAAAGTGGTGGTCGACGCTGACACCGACCAGATCCTCGGGGCGGCCATCTTGGGCGTCGGCGGCGACGAGGCGATTCACTGCATTCTGGACGTGATGTCAGCCAAAGCGCCGTACACCACGCTGTCGCGCACCGTGCACATCCACCCCACGGTTAGCGAGCTGATTCCCACGACGCTGGAAGAGATGTCGCCGCTCCGATAGCTGGGTTTCAGCTGCGCTGGACCAGGATGGTCTGCGCCGAAGTCCCGACGAACCCGGCTCGGTCGTAGACCTCGGCCGTCGTCGTACCTACGCCGTCCGGCCCGATCGACGCGCGAGCGCGCAGCGCGAAATCGTTGCCGGCCGGAAGCCGGTGTAAATGAACGACGGTGTCGGTGTTCATGAAGACGAACCGGTTCGGGTCCAGAACGGCGCCGACCCCGTTAGCGCAATCCACGACGACGGCAAGGCGCTGAAGCGCGGTTGTGGGTTCGGTGTCGACGATGTGGGCCAGCGGGCTGAACCAGGACACCGCGGCGGATTCTCCTTCGGTGTACTGCGGGCGCCAGGTGATCGCGTCGAAATAGCCGCCGGCATCGGCGAAGTAGCCCGGGAGCGGTGCGGTCCTTCCTTCCACCAGCGGCGGGTATCGGTCCGACGCCACATCGGCGGTGTCCGTGACCGCGAGCAGCCACGCAGTCACCCGGGCCACGACACGGGCTGGTCCGCTGTCACGAGCGGCGGACATCTCCGCGACGATCATGCAGACCCGCGAACCTGGACGCTCCACCCACGCTCGCGCACGCAGCGGGGCCACCGGAACCCCTCCGAGGATATCCAGGCTGAGCCGGCCGATCCGCAGGCCGGACCCCGCGGCCTTTTCCTCGATCAGCTTTGTCAGCAATGCCAGCGGGGGCGAGCCGTGCTGGAGTTCGGGGTCCCAGTTGCTTCGCGTGTAGTCGGTCGGGCTGAAGGTCTGCAGGTCACCTTCAGCGGGGAGCCGACGGTAGTAGCAACCGATCATGCCGCCGTGTAATCCGGCCACCCGGGGTAGGGCGGCGGCGTGCCGCCGAAAACCGGGCAGTGTTCCTGGTGGGGGCACCAATCACAGAGCCGCGACGGGCTGGGACGAAAATCGCCTGTCTGGCCGGCGGATTGGATGGCACGCCAGATCGCCATCAGCGTCTTCTCGAAACGCAGCAGCTCGTCACGGTCGGGCGAGTAGTCCAGCACCTGGCCGTCGGCCAGGTAGATCAGCCGCAGCCGCGCGGGCAGCACACCGCGCGAACGAAGCAGCGCCACCGCGTAGAACTTCATTTGGAACATTGCCTTGAACTCGGCCAGTGCCCGCGCGGCCGGCGGTGCCTTGCCGGTCTTGTAGTCGACCACCCGTAGCTCGCCGGTGGCGGCGACGTCGATGCGGTCGATGAAGCCACGCAACAACGTGCCATCGGCGAGTTCGACCTCCACCCGCTGCTCGCAGCTTTGCGGGTCGAATCGGGTCGGGTCTTCGAGCCGGTAATAGCCGGAGAGCAAGGCACGCGCCTCCTCCAGCAGTTGGGTTCGCTGTGCGGGTTCCAGCTCGGCGGCCAGGTCGGGCTCGGCGGCGAGCACTAGGTCCCACGCGGGCTCCACCAGCGATCGCGCCGTATCCGGACCCCGCTGCACCGCGGGCAGGCCGTAAAGCTGCTCCAGTGCGGCGTGCACGACTGACCCCCGCAGTTGGGCGGTCGACGGGGCCTCGGGCAACCGGTCGATCGCCCGGAACCGGTACAGCAGCGGGCACTGCTTGAAGTCCGCCGCCCGCGACGGTGACAGCGCCGGCCGCGACCTGGTCCGGTCCGGCGCCGCGTCGGTCGAGGAGGTCATATCAGCAGCCTATGGCTGTGTGCTGACAACCCCGAGCACCAATCACGGCGAGTCGGCTGGCACGCTGGACGGCGTGTCCGCAACCGGCCCGTTCACCGCTGGTGAACGCGTCCAGCTCACCGACGCCAAGGGGCGCCACTACACGATCACGCTCACACCCGGCAGCGAGTTCCACACTCATCGCGGCGCGATCCCGCATGATGCGCTGATCGGGCTGGAACAGGGCAGCGTGATCAAATCCGGCAACGGTGCCCATTTCCTGGTGTTGCGCCCGCTGCTGGTCGACTACGTGATGTCGATGCCCCGCGGACCGCAGGTCATCTACCCCAAGGACGCCGCTCAGATCGTGCACGAGGGCGACATCTTTCCCGGTGCACGTGTGCTGGAGGCCGGAGCCGGATCCGGTGCGCTGACCTGCTCGTTGTTGCGTGCGGTCGGGCCGGAGGGGCAGGTGACCTCCTACGAAGCGCGTGCCGACCATGCCGAACACGCCCGCCGCAACGTCGCCAACTTTCACGACCGGCTGCCGGACAACTGGCAGCTCATCATCAGCGATGTCGCGGACTCCGAACTGCCCGATAGCTCGTTCGACCGGGCCGTGCTGGACATGCTCGCGCCGTGGGAGGTGCTGGACGCGGTATCGCGGCTCGTGATCGCCGGCGGTGTGCTGATCATTTATGTGGCCACCGTGACCCAGCTGTCCAGGGTGGTCGAGGCGCTGCGGGCGCAGCAGTGCTGGACCGAGCCGCGGGCGTGGGAGACGCTGCAGCGGGGCTGGAACGTCGTCGGCCTGGCCGTTCGGCCCCAGCATTCGATGCGCGGGCACACCGCGTTCCTGGTGTCAGCCCGCCGGCTCGCACCCGGCGCGGTCGCCCCCGCGCCCCTGGGCCGCAAGCGCGAGGGGCGCGACGGCTAACCTGCTAGGACGTTCCGTCCTTCCCGGGGTTGCCGCCGAACGAGCCGGGGCTGCCACCGGTGCCCCCAGTCCCGCCGTTCACGCCGTTGCCGCCGTCGCCGCCGTTGCCAATGAACGATCCGACGGTGGTGCCGTCGTAAGTCACCGTGTTGCTGCCACCGTTGCCACCGTTGGCAGGCCCGGTGCCGACGCCGGCGTTGCCGCCGTTCCCGCCTTGGCCGAACACCCCGCCGGCGCCGCCGCCGGCTCCACCGTTGCCGCCGTTGACGCTGGCGGCGCCGCCGGCCCCGCCGTTGCCGCCCAAGCCAAAGGGCGCACCGACCCCGCCCCCGCCGGCGCCACCGGCGCCACCGGCGCCGGTGATGGAGCTGCCGCCCACGCCACCGTCGCCGCCGACGCCCAAGCCTGACAGCGCGACGCCGAGACCGCCGGCGCCGCCGGCGCCGCCGCCGCCCAAACCGGCTGCGCCTGCGCCGCCGGCACCGCCGTCGGCGAAGCCCAGCCCGAGGAGGGCAGGCGCGGCGGCCTGGCCGCCGGCGCCACCCGCGCCCGCAACGGCGCCGGCACCGATGCCGGCGCCGCCAATCCCGCCGGCACCGCCCTGGACGACATCGATCGCGACGAGGCCGGAGGCGGCCGTCACGCCGCCGGCGCCTCCGTTGCCGCCCACGCCGCCGACGCCGCCGGCGGTACCCCCGGCACCGCCGGCACCGCCCTGGGCGAAGTCGAACCCGATCAGGCTGCGGTTCACCCCCTCACCGCCGGCACCGCCGTTGCCGCCGTTGCCGCCGGCACCGCCGTTGCCGCCGGCACCGCCCAGGCTGGTGAGGAAGCCGTTTCCGTTGCCGCCGTTGCCGCCGGCGCCGCCAGTTCCGCTGGACGCGCCGCCGGCTCCCCCGGCGCCGCCGATGCTCCCGAGCAGGCCGCCGTTGCCGCCGGCTCCGCCGGCGCCGCCGGCCTCGGCTGTCGCGGAGTTCCCGCCGATCCCGCCGGTGCCGGCGTGGCCGAACAGTAGCCCGGCGTTGCCGCCCGCGCCGCCGGCACCACCGGGGGCGATACCGGTGGCGGTCCCACCGGCCCCGCCGGTCCCGCCGTTACCGAACAGCCCGGCAGACCCACCGGCGCCACCGGCCTGGCCGATCGCCCCGGACCCGCCGCTACCGCCGTTGCCGATCAAGATGCCGCCGGCCCCGCCGGCCTGGCCGGTGCCGGCCGCCCCATCGGCGCCGTTGCCGATGAGCGGGCGCCCCAGCAGCAGATTGGTGGGTGCGTTGATGGCACCGAGGATGTCTTGTCCGAGGGTCTGCAACGGCGACGCATTCGCCGCCTCAGCGGCCGCATACGCGCCGCCCGCGCCGGTCAAGGCCTGCGCGAACTCGGCATGAAAGGCCGCCGCCTGCGCGCTCAGCGCCTGATACTCCTGGGCGTGGCTAGAAAACAGTGCTGCGATCGCGGCAGACACCTCATCGCCGGCAGCCGCTGGCAGCGTCGTGGTCGCCGAGGCTGCCGCAGCATTGGCTGCGTTCAACGCCGAACCGATGCTGCCCACATCAGCTGACGCTGCGGTCAAGCTTTCCGACGCTGCGACTACGAACGACATCACCGACTCGCTTTCTACCGCCCAACGCGGCGTTGCCCCCGCTACCCCTTAGGCAGGGATCGTATCGCGACCTGCAGGAGTTTTCACGACGCTTTTCGTATTTTTTCACGACCGTTTTCACCTCCGGAGCACGCGTCATCGGATCGCGAAACCACTCCGGTTGTAGGTGGCGGACTCGGTTGGTGTGCAGTACCTCTCACCATCCGGGTCAGCCGGGGTAATCCTCGCTGCGAAGCAGCGAGCGCCGTACCGAGAGCAGCTCGAACCCGGGGTGTGCGGCGATCAGGCGTTCGGCTGCATCCAGGACATCGACGGCATGGCTGTGGTCACCGGACACCAGCGCCACGCCGATGCCCGCCCGTCGGTGCAGATCCTGCGCACCGGTCTCGGCGGCTGCCACGTTGAACTTGCGCTGCAGCTCAGCGACAACGGGGCGGATCACCGATCGCTTCTGCTTGAGTGATCGCACGTCGCCCAGCAGCACATCGAACTCGAGCCAGCCGATCCACATTGCCGCAGCTCAGCGGGGTGGAGCCGGTGCCGGAGAGTTCTTCAGGGCTAACAACATCTCCGCGGTTCGGCGGGACAATTGCCAGCCACCTTGGGACGGTGCGAACTCCATCGGGAAGGTGAACGCTCCGTTGTTCCCCCGGGCGGTGTTGACGCTGACGGTGGCCGCCGCATCGGATGGGTTCTTGTCCGACCATGCGATGTTGTTTGCCACGAAGCTCATGGGCAGATAGCCGTTGTCCCGCAGTGCATTGATGGAGCCGTCCAGAGTGGTCGCACTTTCCGGGGTTGCGCCTTCGATGAGATTCACCTTGTCGATTCCCGGTACGTTCGGGTCGGCCAGCCGGTTCAGCACGTCGGTAAGGGCGTCGGGCGAGGGCAGGGCGGCAGCCGGGTGAGGCGCGACGGAACTGGACGCTTCAGGCAGTGTCGACGAGGGGGAAGTCCTCGATTCGCTCGGCGCACATCCCGAGAGACCTAGTGCCGCCACAGTTGCGGCGGCACTCAACGCTGAGCAGAGTCGTCGAAGCATCCAGCTAATCGCCCGTGCCGGCTTGTCGTATCCGAAAGACGGCGGGCCGCGCGGTCGATGCGAGGAATGCAATCCACGTCACACCGGCTGCTGCCGTCCTCACGATGGCTATGCCTGTGGAGTGGCCTGTGGAATGGGATTTTCCGGTCACGCCTGCCCTTTCAATCACCCGGACGCGAACGTGACGTTACCAGCGAGACCACGATCTTAACTTTTCAACGGCATTTGGTTTCGCACATGAAGTGCCAATCGCCGGTAGCGTTGACGTATCCGCCGCACCAATTCCTGGCGCGGGAAAGGAGCGCAACATGGGTGACTCAGAGCGTTCTGAAGCATTCGATACCCCCCTCCAATCAAGCTTGTCCAGCGGCGATGCTGCCGAATTGGAACAACTGCGCCGTGAGGCAACAGCGTTGCGTGAGCAACTCGATCATGCGGTTGAATCGCAAGGTATCGGGCGCTCAGCGCGGGATGTGCATCAGCTCGAAGCCCGAATCGACTCGCTTGCGTCCCGCAATTCCAAATTAATGGAAACTCTTAAAGAGGCCCGTCAGCAACTGTTGGCGCTGCGCGAGGAAGTGGACCGGCTCGGGCAGCCGCCCAGCGGCTACGGCGTTCTCCTGTCGGCGCACGACGACGAAACTGTCGACGTATTCACGTCGGGTCGCAAGATGCGGCTGACATGCTCACCGAATATCGACGTGGCGTCGCTTCGGAAGGGGCAAACGGTCCGGCTTAACGAAGCCCTGACCGTCGTCGAAGCCGGGAAATTCGAATCGGTCGGCGAGATATCCACCTTGCGTGAGGTCCTTGCCGATGGTCACCGGGCGCTGGTCGTGGGCCACGCCGACGAGGAACGCATCGTCTGGCTCGCTGATCCGCTCGTTGCCGAGGATTTGCCGGATAAAGTTCCCGACGGTCAAAACGACGACACCACGCCGCGCAAGCTGCGGTCTGGCGATTCGCTGCTGGTCGACACCAAAGCCGGCTACGCCTTCGAGCGCATCCCCAAAGCTGAGGTTGAAGACCTGGTGCTGGAAGAGGTGCCCGATGTTAGCTACCTGGACATCGGCGGCCTGACTCGCCAGATCGAGCAGATCCGCGACGCCGTGGAGCTGCCTTTCCTGCACAAGGAGTTGTACCGGGAGTACTCGCTGCGCCCACCCAAAGGTGTGTTGCTCTACGGCCCGCCCGGCTGCGGCAAGACATTGATCGCCAAGGCGGTGGCCAACTCGCTGGCCAAGAAGATGGCCGAGGTGCGTGGCGACGACGCCCGCGAGGCCAAGTCGTACTTCTTGAACATCAAAGGCCCCGAGCTGCTGAACAAGTTCGTCGGCGAGACCGAGCGTCACATCCGGCTGATCTTCCAACGGGCCCGCGAGAAGGCGTCGGAGGGAACGCCGGTGATCGTATTCTTCGACGAGATGGACTCGATCTTCCGCACCCGCGGCACCGGGGTCT
>Ga0182012_10008411_pt1 | contig 10213 bp, 10 predicted proteins | sample 612S2SmetaG_FD_120486 | JGI IMG/M metagenome (GOLD analysis project Ga0182012, IMG submission 120486) | Permafrost microbial communities from Stordalen Mire, Sweden - 612S2S metaG | ecosystem: Environmental > Terrestrial > Soil > Wetlands > Permafrost | place: Sweden: Stordalen | collected... | reverse complement strand
CGCAACCTTGATCTTGTATTTTTCGACGACGGCGCGGGCCACTTCAATACGGTTGGCCGATATGGCCACCTCGAACACATACTTGTTCAGGTGGGCGTTCAACGCCGACGCCTTTTCGGTGATGCGGAAGCTCTTCAGGACGTGGATGGGCTCTTTCATGGGCGCGGCAAATGGTAGGGTGGTTGGAATTATCCGTTGGCGCGGGCCAGGATTTTTTGGAAGGCCGACTCGCTGATAATGGCGTTTTTGCAGCGGGCCAAATCCAGGGCGTTGACCGAGGCGGCATCCACGAGGAGGACGCGGGCGAGATTGTGGGCCGCCAGTTGGGCGTTTTTCTCAAAAGATTCGTCCACCAGCAGGATTTTGCCTTTGGGGTGGATGCGGGTCAGGACTTGATTAATGACCTTGGTCTTGGGCTTATCAGCCGTAATTTTCTCAATCAGGCTCAATTCACCGTCGGTAACTTTGTCAAACAGGGCGCGTTGAAACGCGAGCTGGCGGACTTTCTGGTTAATGGTGTGTGACCAATCACGCGGGCGAGGGCCGAATACTACAGCACCTTTGACCCAGAGCGGGCTGCGGCGGGAGCCGTGGCGGGCCTGGCCGGTGCCTTTTTGGCGCCATGGCTTCTTGCCGGTACCTTTGACTTCGCCGAAATCCTTGGTCTTCGACGTGCCTTGGCGGGCGTTGGCTTGGTAGGCGACGAGGGTCTCTTTCAGGGCCTGGACGCCCTTTTTGCCTTCAAATTCACGAATGGCGAAGTCCTTTTCCTGGGCCGTCGCGCCGTCGGGGCTGTAAACTTTGAGCTTCATGGTCAGATAATTGGTTGATGGCGCGAGCCAGAGGGTTATTTCTTGGCCGGGGTGGAGGTGCGGACCTTCTTGGCCTGGCGGACGACGACGTAGTCGCCCGTGGCACCGGCAATGCTGCCCTTAACGAGGATTAAATTCTTGTCCTCAATGATCTTAACGACAGTCATGTTCTGGGTCGTGCGGCGAATCTGGCCCATGTGACCAGGCATTTTCTTGCCCTTAAACACGTGGCCAGGAGTCTGGCGCATGCCGATGGAGCCAGGGCGACGGTGCATCATGTGACCGTGGCTGGACGGCTGACCGTCCATATTGTGGCGCTTTACGACGCCTTGAAAACCGCGACCCTTGCTGACGCCGATAACGTCAACCAAAGTGCCTTCAGGGAACTTGCTGACCGTTAAGACATCACCGATTTTGAACTCCGGCGCACTAGCGGTGCGAAATTCGCTCAAATGGCTAACAGGTTCCTGGATACCGGCTTTTTTGAGGTGGCCCAGTTCAGGACCGCTCATGCGGCTCTCTTTTTGGACCCAAAAACCGATTTGGACGGCGTTGTAGCCATCGGTGCCAACCGTTTTGATCTGGGTGACGGGGCAGGGGCCCGCTTGTACTACAGTGACGGGAACCAAGCAGTTCGCAGCGTCATACACTTGGGTCATGCCCATTTTTTTACCGAGGAGGATTAAGCTCATATTGCTAAGTGGCAGGAGGACAACAACATCCAGAAAAACCGGGTGGTGATGGCCGTATTGCATTCCGGCGGATGCCGGAAACCTGCGTTAGGCTGTTAGAGAAAGGATGTGAAGAGTGTTGGTTCGGGCCTAAAAAGGATGATAAAAATCGGAGCCGGCTTCCGGTGCTAGAGGCGAAAGAGCCGTTTATTAAACGGTGCTTTATCCACGGAGGCTGCTATCCGACTTCGTCGCCCGACCCGAGAGGGCGACTGGTTTGTACTGAGGGACTGCGCAATGAACAGGGGAAAAAGGTTGATAAAGGAGAAAAATCGGGTGCTCGTCAAGCGCTTTTCGGAAGTATTTGAAATTCCGAGGGGGAATACCTTCAGTGCAGCAAGGTAAGTCGGTATCTTACTTCCAGCAAATCGACGCCGCCCATCGCAATTGTTTTTTGGCCACCATCGAGGGCGAAGCCGATGGCCACATAAAATTTTCGCGCGGCATGGTTGGTTTCCAAGACCCAGAGAGTGAGGGAGGAAAAGCCATTAGACTGGGCCTCAGCAATTGCGTGTTCGCAAAGTTTTCGTCCGGCACCTTTTCGCCAATGGCGTGGTGAAATATTAATCGCCGCAATTTCTGCGATGATTTTTTTGTCCGCTTCCGGATCGCGCGAAGGCATGAGGCTGCAAAAGCCGATTATTTCTTTTTCCACGTCCGCGACAAAGGTGGTGCTTTCGCTGGCCTGGAGAAGTTTCACCCAAGACTTGGGAGTGAATTTAGCGTCCAAACCATCCAGTACGGAATCCGGCATTTGACGACGATAAGTTCTGCGCCACGTTTCGACATGCACGCACGCAATTGTGGCGGCGTCACTGGCGGTAGCTAGACGAAAAATCACCACACCATGTTCCTATTTCAGCCCATACAGGCAGGCAATTCCTTTACGCTGTAATCAGAAGAGCCACGCGCCTTGTGCGATTCTCGGCGAATACAAGGCAGCGCCACGCTCAAATCGCCTTGTCTATCGGCGTGGCTAGGCCTAATTTTTGCAACTCCTGCCGCCAGCATGTCATCCCCATTTTCAACTTTGTCCTCCGTAATGACATTGCGGCGAGCCTTGTTGATTGGGTTGGTGATCGGGCTGGTCATTTTACCCTTTCGGGTGACGGCGGGCTATGCACTGGGGGAACCCGGACGGGAAGAACTGGCCCAAACGAATGCGGATTGCGATCGGATGCAAGAACTCGTGGGGGCATTTTATTATGCTCAAGATTCGTGGCGGCTGCCGCTTTTCCAAGCCCAGAATTTGGGCTGGCCCGACGGCACCAATATTATTTACACGGACTGCGTTCCATTCGCAGCGTTGCTCCTCAAGCTAGTTAATCAGTTCCATCCGGTATTGTTCAATTACTTGGGGTTGTGGATCGCGTTTTGTTTTGCCCTCAATCCGGTTTTTTTCTGTTGGAACTTGTACGAGCTCAACGTGCGTGATGGGCGATTGCTGGCGGCGGGGGCGATTATCGCCAGTTGCGTGCCAATTTTATTGTTTCGTCATGGTCAACCAGCCCTGTGCGCCCAGTTTTTGATTTTGTGGGCGCTGGCGCTCTACTTCCGTTCACGGCGTCTGGGATTTTCCGGTCGAATGGCGGCAGCCTATGCCGGGCTGATTTTTTTCACTTTGCTCGTCAGTGTTTACCTACTGGTGATGGTTTGGGCGATTTATTTTGTGGCGCTGGTGCAAGCCGGTTGGGACCAGCGTTTGGGGTGGCGGCGGGCCGCTGCTTATTTTATTGGCACACTGGGCGGTTGTTTAGCCGCCATGTTTTTGTGCGGGCATCTTACTTTGAACCAAGGATTGCCGCCGCCCGGGAATGGATTTGGGAGCCTTTCCATGAACATGGTGTCGCCATTTTGGCCTTGGCACTCGGCTTTTGCGTTCACGGATAGAAGCGCGGATGCCACGGGCTGGCAGTATGAAGGCTATAATTATCTTGGGGCGGGCGCCCTCCTGCTGCTCGTCATTCATGGGGTTGCCTCCTGGCGCGAAATACTGCACCAAGTCCGTCGGCATGCTTTGCTCGTGGCGATACTGTCCCTTTTAGTGGTGGCTGCTTGGTCAAACAAAGTTTACTTCTGGCATTTTTTGATTTTCCAATACCACTTTCCGGCCTACGAGCATATCATGGCTAATTTTCGCGTTTCCGGTCGATTTTTCTGGCCGGTCAACTACAGTCTGCTTCTGGCGCTGGTTGTGTTGACCGCCCGCCGGTTCTCCGCGCGGACCGCGACACTTTTGTTGACTGGCTGCGCGCTATTGCAGGCTTACGATACGCATGTTTTTCCGCAGTTAGGCACGATCCAGGCGCCAACAACGGTCAGTGTGGAAAATACGGCGCTGTGGGAAAACGTCATGGCGCATTTTTCGCGGGTGGAAATTTACCCTGCGTTTGATGCCTCGCGTGGACAGTTCTTTAATGCATTCATCCAGTATGTTGCGGCGCGGAAAAATCTTCCCATCAACAGCGTTTACAACGCCCGGCCGCCGGTGAACACCGATTTTGAGTATAAGCAGGCGGATCACCCATTAGTCCGCGAACACGTCATTTATTTTTTTCAAAAAAGTGATTACTCACTCGCCCGGCTGGTGACGGTGCTGCAAGGCCAGCGTTGCAGTGCGCTGGAAGGCGACGATTGTTTCCTGGTGGCCACGGCATTGCCCGAGGGACTAGTGGCCCAGTCCGGGGGTAAACTCCGACCTCTGCCGCCGGTAGAATTTAGCAAATAAGCGTTACGAACACGCTGTATCTTTGCCGGGCTGCAGTCTTACACCGTGATCTGAATGTCCACGCCGGCGGGGAGGTTGAGCTTCTTGAGCTCGTCCACGGTCTGCGCGGTGGGTTCCACGATGTCGATGATGCGCTTGTGCGTGCGCAGCTCGAATTGCTCCATGGACTTTTTGTCGACGTGCGGCGAACGGTTTACGGAAAGTTTCTCGATGCGTACGGGTAGCGGCACGGGGCCGGCCACGCGGGCGCCTGACCGCTTGGCGGTCTCGACGATTTCAAGCGCCGACTGATCGATGATGCGATAGTCGAAGCCCTTCAGTTTGATGCGAATGCGCTGGCTGGCCATGGTGGAAAGGTAAGTTTCGGGTTTTAGGAGGAGGGAAGCGAGGAAAAAATACGCCAGCATTCTTCGGCGGACCCGTGGGCGGCCCAAACCTTAAGAAAATCAAACTGGGAAAGAACGTGGTGGCGAAAAAAGTTTTAGTTCGTCATGCGGATAATTACGAATGGCGGAAGAAAAAGTTAAATCGTACGCGCCGCCGTCTTGGTGGACGACTCGACGATCTTGGTCAGCATGCTGTTGGGCACCTGTTCGAAGTGCGACGGTTCCATCGTGTACGAGGCGCGGCCCTTGGAGAGCGAGCGCACGTCGGTGGAGTAGCCGAACATGGTTTCGAGCGGCACGTTGGCGTTGATGTAGAAGAGACCGTTCTTGGTTTCCATGCCCTGAATCTGGCCGCGGCGGCGGTTAAGGTCGCCCATGATGTCGCCCTGATATTCTTCGGGTGTGACGACTTCGACCTTCATGATCGGCTCCAGCAAAATGGGCGCGCAGTTTTTCATGGCGTCTTTGAAGGCGAAAATACCGGCCATCTTAAACGCCATTTCGTTCGAGTCCACTTCGTGGAAGGAGCCGAACACCAACTGCACCTTGAAGTCGATAACCGGGTAGCCGGCGATGACGCCATTGTGCGCGGCTTCGTGGAAGCCTTCGATCGTGGGCTTGATGAATTCCTTCGGGATGGTACCGCCGACGATTTCGTTGAGGATTTCGTTGCCCTTGCCGGTGCCGTTGGGCGACAGAATGATTTCCGCGTGGCCGTATTGGCCACGGCCACCGGACTGGCGGATGAATTTGCCCACGCCCTTGGAGGACTTGGTGATCGTCTCGCGGTAGGCGATTTGCGGGCGGCCAGCTTCGGCATCAACCTTGAATTCGCGGAAGAGGCGGTCACGGATGATTTCCAAGTGCAACTCGCCCATGCCGGCGATGATGGTCTGGCCCGTCTCACTGTTGGTGGAAAGCTTAAAGGTCGGATCTTCTTCAGCCAGGCGCTGCAAGCCGATGGAGAGTTTTTCCTGGTCGAGCTTGGTCTTCGGCTCGATGGACATCGAAATAACCGGCTCGGGGAAGGTCGGGGGCTCGAGGCGCAGTTCGAGATCTTCGTCGCACAGCGTATCCCCAGTGACAACGTCTTTGGCGCCCACAACGGCGCAGATGTCACCAGAATAGATGGCATCCACGTCCACGCGCTCATCGGCCTTCAAGAACAGCAGGCGCGAGATGCGCTCACTACGGCGGGTGCGCGGGTTATACATGGTGTCGCCCTTCCTGAGCGTACCGGCGTAGAGGCGGAAAAATACGAGGCGGCCGACGAATTGGTCGGTCCACAATTTGAAGACGAGGCCGATGGGCTTGCTCTTGTCGTCGGCGGTGACTTCCGTGGTGGTTTCGTCTTCCTTGTGCGCGGTCATTGGGCGCGCTTCGAGCGGGTTGGGCAGGTAATTGACCACGCCGTCGAGCACCATTTGAATGCCCTTGTTTTTCAGCGCGCTGCCCGGAATGACGCCAACAAAATTTTCCGTGAGCGTTGCCTTGCGGATTACCTTGCGCAGTTCTTCGACGCTCAGCTCTTTGCCCTCGAGGAATTTTTCCGCGAGTTCATCGTCAAAATCAGCCAGAGCCTCAATGAGCTTTTCCCGCCACATTTCGGCATCCTTCTGATGACTTTCCGGAATGGGCTTTTCGAAAAAGCGCACACCGCTGACGTCGGTGTTATCATATTCGCAGAGCACCATCTTCACCAGGTCGATGACACCATTGAAGGTCTCCGCCGCGCCGTAAGGAATAAAGAGGGGATGGGCATTGCCGCGTAACTTGGTGCGGATGTCATCAAGGGCCTTGTAAAAATTGGCACCCGTGCGGTCCATCTTGTTGACGTAGGCGATGCGGCAGACCTTGTACTTGTTCATCTGGCGCCAGACCGTCTCGGACTGGGGCTGCACGCCAGCCACCGCGCAGAATACGGCGATGGCACCGTCCAGCACGCGCAGGGAGCGTTCGACCTCGGCCGTGAAGTCCACGTGTCCCGGGGTGTCGATGATGTTGATCGTGTGCGCGATGTTCGCGTACAGACCTTCCTTGGTTGTCCAACCGGCGGAGATAGCAGCGGCGGTAATGGTGATGCCGCGCTCGCGTTCCTGCTCCATCCAGTCGGTGGTGGTGTTGCCCTCGTGCACGTCACCCATTTTGTGAATGACGCCCGCGTAGAAGAGCACGCGCTCGGTCGTGGTGGTCTTGCCGGCATCAATGTGCGCGGCGATGCCGATATTCCGGGTATATTCCATCGGAAAACGACGCGTCGGCGAATTCTTGGACGAAAGGGGAGGCAGTGTGGCGGTGTCGGACATGGCTCGAAGAGGAAAAGAGAAGGCGTTGAGACAAATTTAACAAAATTTCTGCAAAAATTAAAAACCACCTGGCAATTCTGCAAATTCTGTCAAAAAAAGGAAAACTACCAGCGCAGGTGGGCGAAGGCGCGATTAGCCTGGGCCATGCGATGCACGTCTTCGCGCTTTTTCACCACGGTACCGGTGTTATTGTAGGCGTCGACGATTTCCGCGGCGAGGGCTTCGCGCATTGGCATGCCTTTGCGGGCGAGAGCAGCGTCAACCATCCAGCGGAAAGCGAGGCTCTGCTGGCGTTCAAAGGTGATTTCCACGGGGACCTGGTAAGTGGCGCCACCGACGCGGCGGCTCTTCACTTCGAGTTTCGGGCGGATGTTTTCCAGTGCGCCGAGCAGGAGATCGATCGGGTCGCCCTTTTCGAGCTTTTCACTGACCTTTTCAAAGGCGGAGTAAACCACGCGCTGGGCGACGGTTTTTTTACCCTCGCGCATGATGGTGCTGATCAGATGAGTGACCAGTGGGCTATTGTAGCGCGGATCGGCAGGGCGTACGCGTTTGACGGCTTTGCGGCGGCGGGACATGGGGAAAGAGCGTTAAGTCTAAAAAGACAGGGTGAAAAATGAACTAGGCGGCGACTTTTTTGACCTTGGGACGTTTGACGCCGTACTTGGAGCGGCTGCGGCGGCGCTTTTCCACGCCCACACAGTCGAGTGGACCACGGACGATGTGGTAACGAACGCCCGGAAGATCCTTTACGCGACCACCGCGGACGAGCACGACGCTGTGCTCCTGGAGATTGTGGCCCTCGTCAGGAATATAGGCGATGACTTCGTAGCCATTGGTCAGTCGCACCTTGGCAACTTTGCGGATGGCGGAATTGGGTTTCTTGGGTGTGCGGGTCATAACCTGCACGCAGACACCGCGCTTAAACGGGTTGCCAGCCAAGGCCGGGGCCTTGGATTTGAAACGAGGGGCGCGCCGGGGGCGCCGGACGAGCTGATTGATGGTAGGCATGAAGGAAAGTGGAATTGAAAAGGGGAAAAACGAAATACGCTAAACGTTGGCGGCCCGCTGGCAAGCCCTATTTTAATTGTTCGGAAAAAACGTCGGTAGAAAATGCAAAGGTTCGGTCAAGAATGTTGAAACTTGCATCTTATCGCAATGTTAATACCCTATTGCCATGACTATTACCCTGCATAACCCCTGTTTGCGTCTGAGAACTTCCCTGCTTCGGGCCGGCCTCATTTTGGTTTCTGCGGCCGGTCTGCTCGCCCCATCCCTCGCTCGGGCAGATGTCACCCTGAGTGTTGATAAGGGCCAAAATTCCTCCCAGCATAAAGTTGACTCCACAGCCGCTAACAGTGGCGATAGTGGTGGTGGCGGGGGCAAAAAAGGCAAAGGTGGCGGCGGTACGTCCACAACCGACACGGTCACGGGCAGCATTTTTTACACGATTACGGTGCGAAACCTCCTCCCCAACACGGCGTCCGGTGTCACGGTGGAATATCACTTTTACAATAAGACAACGACCTCGGGGAGCGGCTCTTCAACTGCAACCGTCGATGATATTACGAACTCGCAGACCTTTGACCTGCCGGGGAGCGGCACAAAAATTATAGAGTCCTCCGATATACCTACTGGGTCCACCAACAGCGCTTCATCGGGTGGGGGCGGCGGCAAAAAAAAGGGCGGCGGCGGCGGCGGCACAGCCTCGTCCAGCTTCACTGTTACCAACGTAATGGGGTGGGTGATTTACATTAAAAAGGGCGACCGGGTCGTTCATACCTACACTTCGGACGATTCCATTCTAGATGCTGTTGCGCAAATTAAGGCGAAAAACGGAGGCTAGAGTCGTCAGTCTGTTTGAATTGGCTCATTTTTCTCTGTCCAAATAATAGAGAGGGTGGGACGTGATGTCTTTTCTGGCATATATCGCATAGATGCAATGCGGCCTTAATATCGGCAGACCAGGGGGTTGATTTGGCCCCACGGAAATCAGACAAAAAACTCACAATAGGCCGACATTTTTGGTCGGTTTTTGCGCTGCGCGGTGATTATGCCATTGGGCAGATGCTGTTTCTCCCTCACAAACTCATTCATTGACCGTCTTAATCACTTGCCAACCTCACCATCCGGGTTACTTTATCTTACACCCATGAATACCCTTCGTTATGGTACGGTTGGACGGTTCATCAAGTTGCTGACTGCGTGTTTATCTTTGGCGGTCGGCTTTTATGCCGCAGGCACTTCCTCAGTGTTTGCCGCATTGCGAGAACTCCCACTTATTTCCATTGACGTGGATAATGGGGTTATGACCAGTTCAGTGCATACCGGTCTTGGCGCAGTCGCCCCCGCTTCGGCCACAGGTACGGCTAAAGCGCCCAAAGCCGGCAAGAACACAGTACAGGATGCTCAAAGCCAGCTCGTTTACACCATCAGTATCCGAAATTTAAGCAGTTTCCCGGCCAACAATCTCACTCTCGAATATCATTTCTACAACAAAACCACCGCTAATGACGCGGGCGTCACTACCATCTCCGTTGCAGACGTCACCAGTACGGAGAGCTTGAGCCTGCCGGTAAATAGCAAACGAGATATCCAGACTATTCCGATCAGTCACGAGGTGAAGCAAACCTACGCCCAGAGCACAAGTGGCGGCACCAACACTGCGGGCACGAAAAAGAAAGGCGGCAGCAGCACGGTGTCATCTGGACAGACTGATGTTACCACGACTCGCGTGATGGGCTATGTCATCATTGTCAAATCCGGTGGCACGATTATAAAGACACTTTTGTCAGACGACGACATCGTGGACCAAGTCAGGGCCATCCAGGCGAGAATGGCTGCTGCCCAGGGACCGTAAGAATGAGATTAGCGAAGCGGTCGCATGAGCGAGAAATTTGCCCTCCTGCTTTTTCAGGCTTGTTCTGGATAGGGGTTGCGTTATCCTCAGCCTAGTGGCGGCTCTGCGCGCTGCAGGGCGCTTGCCAATTTTCGCCCTATGCTTTCTGACGACGAACAACTGCCTGAAAATTCCGCTGCGGCTCCTCGGGTTTCAGTTCCGAAGTGGCCCTTCTTTGTGGTTGATGCCATCCTCGTTCTGGCGGCGCTGGCCGTATGGTCTTCGTCAGGTGGATTAAGCACCAGTCAGCTATTTTTCTGTCTCGGATCGGTTGGCCTTGGCGCCATTATTTTTGCGGTCCCGTATGCGCTCGAAAATTTTTCTCCGGCTTCGTGGAATATCATGGCGGAT
>Ga0182012_10008407_pt1 | contig 10214 bp, 9 predicted proteins | sample 612S2SmetaG_FD_120486 | JGI IMG/M metagenome (GOLD analysis project Ga0182012, IMG submission 120486) | Permafrost microbial communities from Stordalen Mire, Sweden - 612S2S metaG | ecosystem: Environmental > Terrestrial > Soil > Wetlands > Permafrost | place: Sweden: Stordalen | collected... | reverse complement strand
GAAAAAAACTTGCCAGCCCGCAGTTCTCATGGGAATCAGCAATGAGATTCTTTCTCCGAATTAGTTGTTACGACAGGTCTCGCCAGTTCTTCCCCAACCCGACCTCAACTAACAACGGCACTGACAGCCGATGCGCGTTCTCCATTTCTTCGCGCACCAATGATTTCATAATATCCACTTCGCTTTCAGGGACTTCGAATACCAGCTCATCGTGCACTTGCAGCGTCATCCGGGACTTCATCTCCCGCTCGCTGATCGCCTTGTCGATGCGAATCATTGCAATCTTGATCAAGTCGGCGGCCGTGCCTTGCAGCGGCGTATTTACAGCGGTGCGTTCTGCGAAGCCGCGCTGGTTGGCGTTCTTGCTATTGATGTCTGGAATCGGACGCACACGGCCAAAGAGTGTTCGCACTTTGCCATCGCGGCGAACTTGCTCGAGCATCGAATCGATGAAGCGCCGCACGCCGGCGTACTTTTCGAAATATGCATTGATAAACTGCTTCGCTTCGCTGGGCTCGATGCCGAGATTTTGCGAGAGACCGAATGCAGACAGTCCGTAAACAATTCCGAAGTTGACGACTTTGGCTTGACGCCGATGATCCGCGGTTACCATGAGTGGCGGAATGCCGAATACTTGCGATGCCGTCAGCGTGTGAATATCGTCTCCGCGCCGATATGCTTCGACCAGCAACTCATCCTGTGAAAAGTGTGCCAGCAGGCGCAACTCGATCTGCGAATAATCCGCCGCCAGAATCACATTGCCCGGCTCAGCGGTGAAGGCCGCGCGAATCTCTCGCCCTAACTCGGTACGAATCGGAATATTCTGCAAATTAGGATTCACCGACGACAGCCGCCCCGTAGCAGTTCCGGTTTGCAGGAAGGTAGTGTGAAGTCGGCCCGTCTTTCGATCCAGCAAGAGCGGCAAGGTATCGACGTAAGTAGATTTCAGTTTCGTCAACTGGCGGAAATCCAGCACCTGTCGCGCGATGGCATGTTCCTCCGCTAATCCTTCCAACACGTCGACAGCCGTTGAAATGGCTCGTCCCTTGCCATATTTGATGGGCTTGGGCAATCCGAGGCGATTGAAAAGAACGTCGCCCAATTGCTTAGGTGAGCTGATGTTGAACTCGACTCCCGCTTGTTGATAAATCTCCTGCGCTTTGGTGGCTATCTCGCGATTCAGCCGCGTGGACATCTCGGCTAGCACTTCGCGATCTATCGCGACGCCGGCGTTTTCCATCCGCAAGAGAACGGGCGCGAGCGGAAATTCAATTTCCTCGTAGAGCTTGAGTAGTCCGTTGCTCTCGACATCGGCGTGCAGAGCCACAGCCAGACGGCCCGTAACCTCAGCCTCTTCGGCCAAGCCGCCACTTAGTTTCATGTTGAAGCGGCGCAGCGCCACATCGGCCAGGGAATGTCCGTGGGCCGGATAGGTTGGATCGAGCAGGTATGAATACAGCATCGAATCATGCTGCACGCCATTGAGAGCGATGCCATTTTTATGCCACTCGTGCGCGGCGGATTTGTAGTTGTGAATCGACTTAGGGATGTTCTCGTCTTCAAGAATCGACTTGAGCCATGCGTCGGATCCAGAAATCGAGCCGGGGATAATCAGCGCTTCGCCTTCCTTAGTTGAAACGGCGATGTCTGCTCGGGTGTCGGCAACTGAGGCGGGCACGGGATCTTGCAAGAGAAGCATCGTTCCCTGAGCGCTGTTCGGTTCAGAAATTTCGTCTTCTTCCTCGGTTTCATCTGCGAGGCTGGCCACTCCCGTCGCAACCGCGAGGGAACGGCCGGGCGCAATCGATCTCACGAGCGCTTCGACCTCCGCCGCCGACTTCGCTTCTGAATACTTCGTCTCACTGACTTCTGCGACCGGCAAAATCTCTTTCAGCAGGGAATTAAATTCCATCTCGGTGAAGAGCGCGCGCAGCGCATCGAGATCCGGGGCTCCCAGCTTCATTGCTTCCGGATCGAACGCAATCGGCACATTGCAGTCGATGGTGACCAATCCTTTGCTCTTGAGAATGTTGTCGCGATTATTTTGCAGCGACTCGCGATAGGTTTTCTTCTCGACTTCGTGCGCGCGATCAAGCGCCTGTTCGACGGTGCCGAAGCGTTTAATAATTTCGACCGAGCCTTTGTCGCCGATGCCGGGTGCGCCGGGAACGTTGTCGATGGAGTCGCCGCGTAGCGCCATCACGTCGACGACGCGCTCCGGCGGAACGCCAAGATAGGCCTCGACTCCCGCGGCATCGAGAATCAAATTATCCTTTGGCGGGTTCAGCACCTTCACTTGGTCGTTGACCAGTTGCAGCATGTCTTTATCACTAGACACGATGAACACAGGAAAAGAATTCTCGACCGCGCGGCAGGCCAGCGTGCCAATGACATCGTCGGCCTCGTATCCCGACGATTCGAGAATTGGAATACGATAGGCTTCCAGCGCCCGCCGAATATACGGAACCTGCTGCACTAAGTCGGGCGGCATCTCTTTGCGATTTGCCTTGTAGCCGTGATACTCCACTTCCTGAAATGTCTGCGTCTTCAAATCGAAGCGACGGACGCCCGTGATCTCGCGAGCCTGCTGATCGCGAAACGTAGGCCCGGCAACGTCGAATACGGCGGCCAGATATTTCGGGGAAAAGTCGTCGCGTAACTTGCGCAGCATGTTCACGAACACATAAGTTGCCGCCGTAGGCAATCCAGAGCGAGTGGACATACTGCGCTGCCGCGCCATCGCATGGTACGCGCGGAAGATAAACGACATAGTGTCGATCAGAAAAATCGCATTGGGAGGAATCGAGGGCAGAGCCTTAGGGGATGGCAAGGGCGTCGATTCTTCTGAGAGCGAAGAGGTCGCCGCCGTTTTCTTTCGTGAAGGCACAGTACAAGTCTAAAGGATTTCGAGCGCAAGGTCGGTCGCCAGATGAGGCGGATTCTCTCCTAAGAACTTAGTTGACAAGCCTTCGATCTTCCGATAATCTCCTAATAGTTTAGGAGGATGGTCATGGTCCCGCCGTTCAAAAAGACGACGCAGCTAACCAGGCTGGAACTGCAAATCATGCACGTGCTCTGGGATCGTGGGCCGGCTACCGTACAGGACGTCCAAGAAAGTCTCAGAGCTAAACCGAAGCTCGCCTATACCACGGTGCAGACCATGCTTAACGTACTGCTGCGCAAGGGCCGCGTCACCCGCACTCTTGAAGGCAAAGCCTTTCGATACACGGCTACTCTCAGTCGCTCCAAGGCGATCAAACAGTCGCTCAACGACCTTGCCGACCGGCTGTTCGGAGGATCAGTGGAAGCCCTGGCCATGAACCTCATAGACCATAAGCATCTCGATCGGAAAAAACTCGAGAGATTGAACAGCCTTATCGAAAAAAGACTCAAGCAGGAGGAAACAGATGAACGCGATTAGTGAGAATATCGTGACGTTCTTGTTCAACGCCATGATCCAGATAACGGTGGTGGCTTGCATCGCGCTTTTGTGCTCCGTGGCGCAGCGCCGCGTCGCCGCAAAGCACAGATACACACTTTGGGTCGCAGCCTTGCTGCTAGGAAGCGTGATTCCGCTCTGGAGCCTGCGAGCGTCCCTCTTTCGGATTGTCGGCGGTCATGGGGCGCAGAGCATGAGGGACGGCCATCAATTCCGTGCCATTGCAGGCGGCGACGGCAACATCGATCCCAGTGTATGGATGCGCCTATCGACACCTCGAGAAGAGCCGATTCCGTTCCCTCCCATGTTGGGGGTTGCAATCGCGGGCTGCTATGCGCTTTTTCTAACGTATCGATCTGCACGGCTGTGGGCGGCGTGGCGGCGGACACGAAAGCTATACCGCCTCGCGGCTGGCGTGCCCCCGCTTCGGGCGTTGCGTTCCCTGATTGACCGTCATGCTAAAGACTTTGGCTTGAGACTTCCGCCGCAAACATACGCGCTCGATGGAGTTGGCCCACTTACGTTGGGAGCGAAACGCCCGATATTACTTTTGCCCAAGACGTTCGTGGAGACAGCATCCGCGGACGAACTTGATGCAACGATCTGTCACGAGTTCGCGCATGTAGCCAGAAAAGATTTCGCGGTGAATCTGCTTTGCGAATTCGCCACGCTCCCGGTATATTTCCACCCTCTTGTCTGGTGGATGAAATCCCAAGTCAGGCACGCGCGAGAACTCGCGTGCGACGATCTCGCGGCCGAAAGATCATCGACGCCAGCGCGCTATGCGAGTGCGCTCGTCCATGTCGCGCAGTCGCTGCTGGGGAATCCCGCGACAATCCAGCCCGAGCTTGCACAGGGCTTGTTCGACACGGAGAACATCGAGAGTCGCGTAAGCAGTCTTCTCGATCGGAAGAATCTTTTCGGCAACACTGCGGGACGGGCGATAACGTTGGCTACGCTTTGCTGCCTGGTTGGCGTTACCTTGATGACATCGGCCTTGTCCTTGCAACTAGCTTCGAGCCAGCCTATCGCGGCGGCCGCACCAGTCGCGGCGCAGAGTACCCACGCCGAAAACCCTGCGCGACCGCGGGTTAGGGTGAGCACGATGAGCTTCGTCGAGAGCACGCCATCGATAGATGAAGCAGAGATTCAATCGTTCGCCAAACAAATCGAGGGGATGAAGACCTTAAACCAGTCAATGGACTGGGCCGAAGAGGTACAGGAGCGCACAAGAAACTTCTGGCAGGAGCACGGATACTTCAAAGTAAAAGTTGAGGACGCCTCGACTCTCGTATCCGATTCTCCAAATGGGCAGGTATTCTCCGTCCTCGCTGCTGTGACTCCCGGAACCCAGTACCGACTGAAGAAGCTTGTCTTTGACGAAGCGAAAGGAATCACCACTCAGGAGCTTGCTACCATGTTTCCGATTTCACCTGGGGACATTTTCGACGTGCAGAAGATTCGAACGGGCTTTGAGAACTTGCGGCGCGCTTACCCAGCGTCTTATAAAGACTGGCTCTTTGCGCCGTATACGGAGATTAACGACTCCGACCATACGATCGTCCTTAGAATGCGCTTGCATGGGGATGAGGAACTGAGTGGAAAATAGACTTCCCTTGCTCCACACCACATAGCTCTCAGCCTAAACGACGGCTGCGTTCGTGATGTCTGCCACTTAGCATCGCAGCGAACTATTCGGGGCGTTCGTCCGCAGCCCGCGCGGCCGCGCCGCTCTGCGCTTCCATCCAGCTTTGCAAAATTAGCACGGCGGCCATCCGATCCACGACTTCGCCGCGGCGCTTGATTGACATTTCTGTTTCGCGCAACAGGCGGTTTGCCTGGGCAGAGGTTAATCGCTCGTCCCAGAGATGTACCGGGATGCGGAAGCGCTTCCGTAAGTCTTCGGCGAAGAGCAGCATCTTGTCCGACTGGCGGCCTTCTTCGCCGCTCATGCGCAGCGGGAAGCCGACTACGATTTGCGTCACGGAATACTGGCGGATGATCTGATCCAGCTGGGCGAGGTCAGTCCTCTTATTGCGCCGCTGGACGGTCTCCAGCCCTTGGGCCGTAATCCCCAGCAAATCGGAGACGGCCACGCCAATGCGTCGTGCGCCCACATCGAGGCCCATCACCCTGGTCACTGCGGGCACCATCGAATTTTCGGTCGAAGCCACGTCTGATTATAGGGCGAGGCAAAAATCGAGTTTTGGAATACGATAATGAAGATGGAGTCCGAGCTCACACCCGCCGAACTCGCGATTCAGATCCCAACGCCGGTGCCGGCTGCCGCGCTGCCTCCGCACGAAAAATTTCACTGGGCTTTCAACATGATTGGCGTCGGAGCGATTCTAACGCTCTGCTACTACGCGGAAATCGTGCTAGCCGTCATTCTTATTTCCGTGCTGCTGGCGTTCATCCTCGCGCCCATCGTAGACGCGCTTACTTTTTTTCGACTACCGCGGTTCTTGGCGGCCGGCCTCGCGGTGCTCTTGCTGGTGGCTGCTCTCGTGGGAGCGGTTTATCTTTCCTACAATCAGGGCGCGACTTTGATTCAGGAATTGCCCAAGTACACCAAGAAAATCAAAGATCAGGTCAACGTGTATCGCAAGCGGGCGGAGACCTTCGAAGTGCTGACGCCGGAACACGAAAAAGGCGTGCTGGATGTCCGTGCCACCACCGATTGGACCGACATCCTCAACCGTGGCGTGGGATCGGTCTGGCAAGCTGCCTTCGCGGCGTCGTTCGTCCCCTTTCTCGTTTTCTTCATGTTGAGTTGGCAAAGCCATGTGCGCTCGTCCACCGTAATGCTTTTCCCCATGCGAAGTCGCCACACGGCTTACATCACGCTGGGGCGAATCACCAAAATGATTCGCAGCTTCATGGTTGGGAACCTGCTGATCGGACTGTTTATCGGCGCGGCGAGCACGCTTGTGTTCTGGATTCTCGGCGTGCCGTTTTTCTACTTCGCCGGATTCCTCAGTGGCCTGTTGAGCCTCGTCCCTTACTTGGGGATTGTGCTGTCCCTGGCTCCGCCGGTGTTTGTCGGGGTCGGCCACCTTGAGTCGAGTGAAATGTTCTATGTGGTTGTCACCGTCGTGGGACTGCACGTCATCGCCATGAATGTGATGTATCCATTATTCTTAGGCAATCGGCTGCAACTGAATCCGCTGGCAGTCACAATCTCTCTACTTTTTTGGGCGTGGCTCTGGGGTGGCATCGGTCTGCTGCTGGCCATACCGCTGACGGCAGCCATGAAAATTATTTTCGATAGTGTGGAGACCTTGCGGCCTTATGGGGCGTGGTTAGGGGAGTGAAGCGGCTTAGTCTTCTTCGACGAAGTACGAGGCATCGGGGAATTTCAGATTGCACTTCGCGAGGGCATCGGTCAAAAGCGCTTCGACTTCCTGTTCGGCGCAGTCTTTTGCCATGGCCAGCTCGCTGACCAGCAGGTAGCGGGCGCGCTCCATCATCTTCTTTTCCCGGGCGGAAACTGGCTTGACGTGATCCAGCACCAGCAATCCCTTTAGGACGAACGCTACGTCGAGCAGCGAACCGGTACGCATCCGGTCGGAGTTTTCTTTGAAGCGGTTCTTCCAGTCAGCCTGGCCTTCGACCTCGCCATGAGCTAAGAACTCGACAATTTTCTCGATATCGCCGTTCTTGACCACCCGGCGCATGCCGACCGCGCCTACATTTTCCACAGGGACGGTGATCTTCACGCTGCTCGACTTAATCGAGAGCAGGTAGAATTTCTGCACATTTTCGCCGATGGTTCGGCTGCTGATTTGCTCGATAACTCCTATCCCATGATTAGGATAGACAACTTTGTCGCCAACGCGAAAATTGTCGCTCACAAGCGCGGAACCTAGCATGCAGACCACCTAACCGCCGCTAAAAGCAGCCTCTAAAGTCTATCTTAGAGGGGAAACAAAGGCAATTTCTGGCGTGGACGAACCAGTGCGAGCAATAAAGGACTGTAGGGCATAATCCGCTCAGGCGATATACTCGCGTTCCCATGAAACTTAGACTTCATCTGGGCTTCCTACTCACCTTCAGCGCGGTAATGCACTGCGCCACGCCCACGGACTGGATCGCTCCCGTCACGCCCTTTGCCATAGCCGGCAACCTTTACTACGTGGGGTCGCGCGATCTCGCCGCCTATCTTGTCGTCACACCCAAGGGCAACATCCTGATCAATGCCAACCTCGAGTCTTCGCCCGCGCTGATTCGCCGGAGCGTCGAACAACTCGGCTTTCGCTGGGCGGATACGAAAATTCTGCTTATCAGCCAGGCCCATTACGATCACGTGGGTGGGGCGGCGGAGGTACTGCGAGAAACTCACGCCCGGTATATGGTTATGGACGGCGACGTGGATGTCGTCGAGTCCGGCGGCGCGAAGGATTTCGATCCCACCCTGTCGCGCTTCCCTCCGGCGCATGTGAATCGCCGCTTGCATGATCACGACGCCGTCACCTTGGGAGGCACCACCCTGATCGCCTACAAAACCGCCGGACACACCCGCGGCTGCACCACCTGGACCATGCAGACCTATGACGGTGGCCGGACACTGAACGTGGTCATCGTCGGTGGGTGGGCGGCGAATCCCGCCGTCCGGCTGGTCGCCGGGGAGGGTAGTCCGGCCTCTTATCGCGGAATCACAGCCGATTTCGAGCAAGCCTTCGCCACGTTGAAGGCTTTGCCGTGCGACATTTTCCTCGGCGCACATGGAGTCTATTTCGACCTGCTGCCGAAACTCGATCGACTGCCAAAGGAGGGTTCTTCGGTTTGGATCGATCCTCAGGGCTATCACGAAGCAGTCATCGAGCACGAAGGTGACTTCCGCAAAGAGCTCGCGCGGCAGCAAGAGGCAGGTCACTGAGAAGGGTTGAGTTTCGCCAAGGAACGGTCACCTGCGGTTTTTTCCACCTGAGCCCACTCATTTTGGACGTCCGCGGCGTTGTACCGCATCCAAAGGGCATGTCAAACGCCACGATTCCACAGCCGACAGCCGACTTTCAGTTTCCAGTAATCGATCCCATCCGCGACCGCCGCAGCGGACGCGCCTTCACCCAGCAACCGGTCGATGCGCAGACTCTTGGCAGCATTCTGGAAGCCGCCCGCTGGGCTGCGTCATCCAGTAATGAGCAGCCCTGGAGCTTTATCGTCGCGACCAAAGAAAATCCGGAAGAGTTCAACCGCCTGCTGCACTGCCTGGTCGAGTTCAACCAAGGCTGGGCGCAACATGCGCCGCTGCTCATGCTGTCGGTGGCTCGAATGAACTCTTCCGGCGGCAAGCCTAACCGCCTCGCCTTGCACGATGTCGGACAGGCTGCCGCGAACCTCGCCATTCAGGCCACTGCGCTCGGGCTGATGGTTCATCAAATGGCTGGGTTCGATGTGCAGAAGGCGCGCGAGGCTTTCGCCATCCCGGACGACCATGAACCCGTGGCCGCTATCGCCGTGGGATATCCGGGCGATCCTGCGTCGCTTCCCGAAAAACTCCGTGAACGCGAAGTCGCCCCGCGCGTGCGTCATCCGCAGAAGGAATTCGTCTTCGCCGGAAAATGGGGCAGTCCGAAATGAGCGTGGAAAACGCAAGCGATTCCAGGTAAGCTCACCCGCGCCCGCGAGAGTTATAATGCCAGTAGCGTGACCGAACTCATCAAAAAGAAGTTGCAGGACGAAATTAATGCGCTCGAGCATGAGCTTGTCCACGAGCTGCCTAAAGAAATAAAGAAGGCAGCGGCGCTTGGCGACCTGAGCGAAAACGCCGAGTACCACATGGCCAAGCAGCGCCAGGAGTTCGTTAAAGCGCGCCTGCGTCAGCTGGGACGCCGCATCGCCGACCTCTCCATGGTCAACATGAGCAATATTCCCCATGACCGCGTCGGCCTGGGCTCCACGGTAAAGGTGCATGACAACACCAAGAATTCCGAAGTCGAATACAAGCTGGTGACCAGCGAGGAGTCCGACGTTACCATCGGAAAGATTTCGACCACGTCGCCGATAGGGCGCGCGCTCTTGAATAAGAAAGTCGGCGATACCGCGACGTTTGTCACCCCGAACGGCGCGCGCGAAATGGAAATCCTCAGCCTGATCACCATCCACGATCAGCCGGAGGCGGTTTGAGCAAAGCGGCAACGTCGAGCGCGCTGGCTTCTGCAACCTCGCAGGCCGAATCCTCTTCCGACACCCGCCCCGCCACCTGGACCTCCATCTTTGGACGCGGCTGCGGCTGGCTACTTGACCACATCGTCCGCTGGCTGGCGCTCTCGCGGATCAATCCGAACGTGCTCACCTTCATGGGATTGGTCGTCAACACCTGGGCCGCGATCCTCTTCGGACGCGCCAACGCCGACTCCCAGCAACGTCTCTTCTTTTACGCCGGACTCGTCATCATCTTCTCCGGCTTCTTCGATCTGGTCGATGGCCAGGTCGCCCGCGCCACTAACCGCGTCACCCGCTTTGGAGCGTTCTTCGACTCAGTGGTCGACCGCTACAGCGACGCCAGCCAATTTCTGGGACTGCTCGTCTTCTATTCCCGCGGCGACCGCTTCTTTTACGTGGTGCTTGCCGCTTTCTGCATGATCAGCGCCATCATGGTCAGCTACACCCGCGCCCGCGCCGAATCGCTGATCGGCTCCTGCCGCGTCGGCTTCATGGAGCGACCCGAACGCCTCGTCCTGGTCATTATCGGCGCGCTATTCAACCGCATGGCCCCAGTTCTCTGGCTCATCGCGATTCTCTCGACGATCACGGTAATCCACCGCATGCG
>Ga0182012_10008406_pt1 | contig 10215 bp, 7 predicted proteins | sample 612S2SmetaG_FD_120486 | JGI IMG/M metagenome (GOLD analysis project Ga0182012, IMG submission 120486) | Permafrost microbial communities from Stordalen Mire, Sweden - 612S2S metaG | ecosystem: Environmental > Terrestrial > Soil > Wetlands > Permafrost | place: Sweden: Stordalen | collected... | reverse complement strand
AGCTGGCGAGTGAGGAGGGCGCCGCGCTCAGCCGCCAACTGGATCTGCTTCATGTCCTTGAGCGGTTCCTCCCATTGCATTCCGGTCGGAGTCGCTGTGGCTCTGCTCAACTCCTCGGCCACGAACGCCGCGTAGTTCAGAATGACGCCCAATAAGTTGTTAAAATCGTGCGCAACGCCTCCAGCGAGCTGGCCCAGACTCTCCATACGTTGGGATCGATTGAGTTGCGCCTCGAGTCGATCGCTATGTGCGGCGGCCTTCAGGCGCACAAGTTCGGCCACAGTTTTCTCATCCTCGGCGGTGATGCGGTCGGCCTCGGCCTCGAGGCGCACACGCTCCGCAACTCGCTTCTCACCTTCGGCGGTGATGCGGTCGGCCTCAACCTCGAGACGCACCCGCTCGGCTATTTTCTTCTCACCCTCGGCCATGATGCGGTCGGCCTCAACCTCGAGACGCACACCTTCGGCCTTCTTGCTGACCCGAACGAGTTCCGCTGCCACCTCCATCCGATCAGTGGCGTCTCGAACTGCGGCGGAGATCAGAAGACCGGTATCAGTCGTTATCGTCGACACTGAAATTTCCGTCAGGAATTCGCTGCCGTCGCGCCTTCGACCCACCATCTGCAGGCCTGTGGCATGCGGTCGGAATTGCGGATCCGCAATAGGAACGAGCAGTTCGACCGGTGTTCCAATGAGTTCTTCACGGCCGTAGCCGAACAGTTGCGTGGCCCGAGTGTTCACCAGCACGAGAAGGCCAGCCTCATCGATCACGAGCATCGCGTCCGGTGCACCATTGAGCAGCGCGATCATCGTACTGTCGGTGAGTTGGGTCACCCCCACCTTGTTGGTGACATGCTTCGTCACGATCGCCGTCCCCGGCCCTTGGGAGAAATCCTGGTTAGTCGAGGTACGGAAACAAGCTGCATGACGCCGGTCCTCTCAGTGTTGCAGAGGACGCTGTTGATTCAGGACGCCACGCACTGCGCATGCCCCTATGGTGCGTCAGCGTTCACACTCTGATGACGCTGTAGGAACAACACAATCCCAAATCCTGGTGGCAATGAGGGTTGAAGATGGCCGTCCGACCTGGTTGTCTGTGGGCGGGGCTCGCAGGAGGCGAACTTGGAGCCCGGGCATTCCTCCCGGGGCCGCTGCGTCGGCCGTGGTCCAACAAGTAGAAAGGTGGTTCTTGAGCACTCCGAAGATCTCGCCGATGCCTCCGGTTGCGACTGGTGTGGACATGCCATGGGACACTCCGGCCCCGGACCCCGTGGCGGCGCTGGCGGAAGCGAGGCGCTCGCTCGGCGACACCTTTGTCGTCGAGAGCGGAGGGGACTGTTATCTTTTTGCGTTCTCAGCGGTCGGGGTGAAGTCGTTCTATGCCCTTCCCGAGGAACGGGCGAGCAAAGGTGTCGCCGATTGGCGGATGCTGCGGCGCAAATTGCCCGACGAGATGTTCGCCGGACGTCGAATCCTCCCGCATCAGCTCTTCGGCCGGGAGGACGTCGCCACCTACCTTCATAACGTCCAGACGGCGCTCGACGACACGGTCCTCGAGCTGGGTCACGTGGGCGACGTTGAGGTGTTCGAGCTCACTCGACGGTTGGGGCACCGGGTCGGGCTGGCTTCGTGGGGTGGTCCGGGATCGGCCATGGGGCCGCGCTTCGATCGACTCGCGGCAGCGTTCGACGCACTCGACGGCTCGGAATCCTTTGTGCATCCCGACGCCATGGCGCACGTGACGGCGACGGCCAAGGCCGCGGAGTACGAAGCGCTGGCCATCATTACCGGTGAGCTGGGTGACGCTCTGCGTGACCTTCCGGGCAGTGAGTCGGACCACCCTCTCTTTGCCCGGGTGGCCGCGGCCTGGGCCGATGAACCACTCGAGGATGCCAGGGTCGGTGTCGCCCGGGATGTCGCGCTCATTCACATCGCATCCATGTCGAACCTGTTTGCCGCGCTGGGTTGGAGCCTCGTCGATCTCCTTGCTCATCCCGACGAAGCGCAACGGGTCCGAGCCGGAGACCAGGGCCTGGCCGAAGCATGTGCCCTCGAATCGATCCGGCTGGCTCAACGCTCCATAATGGCCCGCTTTGTAATTGCGCCGGTCACGCTGAATGTCGGAATGACCCGGCACGACGTGGCCCCGGGCGTCACCGTCGCCACTCTTCTGCCGCTCACCAATGCGAGTGCGGCGCCCGGCCTGGAGGTATGGGATCCGAGCATCTGGAACCGACGCCGGCTGGCCGATACGTCGCTGCTGGGGGCGGTGGAGCTGGTGACCGCATTCGGCCATGGCCGGCACACATGCCCGGCGCAGCCCTTTTCGCTCTCCGCCATGACGACGGCGATCAGGCGGCTTCTCGTCGAGTACGAGTTGTACCCCCGCTGGGTCGATCGACCGGTTCCCGTGCGGGCGCAGATCGGGGGTGTGGCGCGATCGGCGGCGCCGTGCCCGCTCCATTTCGTGCGGCGCCCAGGTCTCTGAACATAGCTCCGATCAAGTGTCGGGAAGAGCAGCAAAATCGCGCTTGGCCTGTCGATACCAACCCATGCCTTTGACGGGGTTCTTCCACCGACCCTTCATGTCCTTCAAAGCACCTGCGTGCGCCGTGTCCCCGCTTTCGACCATCTCCTTGAGATGACGATCTTGCGCCTTGATGACCTCGTCGGCGGTCATGCCGAGGTGGGGAGAGCCGCACGGCCCACCCAGTTGTTGACACGTCATGGTCTTCATGATCATCGCTTCCTTTCACTGTGTCGGAAATGTCATTTGGAACAGCAACACGGTCCCGGCGCATCACCCTGCGGGCTTCGCCCGCACACGTACTATGTCCATGGTCGCCAGCACGTCGGGGTCGGCGATCAGTTCGACCTCGCGCACCAGGCCGGCCTCGACATGGAAGACGAAGGCGACGTTGGCCGACCCGGCGTGGAACCAGGCGGCACCCAGATCACCATCGATGATGACCGGTACCGCCCCTCGGGCGCCGTTGAAGCGGTCGGCCACAGCGGCTGCCCCGTCATACACGGGTTCGGTGCCCATCTTCTGGCCGACCAGGTCGGCCAGCATGAAGGCGTCGGGCGCCAGTAGCAACAACAAGGTGCGGAGATCCCCACCCCGGGCTGCCACAAGGAATGCGTCGACGACCCGCTGGCTCTCGGCGCGCTCCGTCTGCGATGCGGCCGGCTCCGGTACGCCCTGCACCTTGCGCCGCGCCCGACTCGCCAACTGACGTACGGCTGTCCCAGAGCGCCCCATGGCGGCGCTGATCTCGTCGAAGGGATACCCGAACACATCGTGCAGGACGAAGGCGGCCCTCTCGGCCGGCGCCAGGGCATCGAGGACGACCCGCATGGCGGCGCCCGTCTTCTCGGCGAGCAATGCGTCGGCCTCGGGGTCGATCCCAGCGGTGTCGGCGGGCACCCCGGCCTCGACCGCGGCCCTGGTACGTCGCCTGCGCAGATGGTCAAGGCACAGCCGCGTCACGACCGTCGTGAGCCAGGCGGACAAGTCATCGATGTCGGCGGTCCGGGTGAGCCGAAGCCAGGCCTCTTGGAGGACGTCGTCTGCATCGGCCTCGGATCCGAGTATCCGGATGGCGATCGCGGTCAACCGGGGTCGCTCGGCGTCGAAATCGGTCTCTTCCATCTCGGTCACACCATGTTGACGCAGGGCAGGACCAAATTGTGACTACCAGGCTCACGACGAAAGAAATCCCTGGTGGCGCCTCCACCGCTCCCGCCGGCCTCTACGACATACGATCGGGTCCCAACCGTCCGTCCACAGCCGTGGGCCGGCGATGACGAGAAGGTGCACGCAAGGAGGCGCACGGTGACACTGCCCTGGAGGGGGCCGCTGGCCGGTCAGATGCACGAGCATGTAGTGGCGTCGAAGGCTCTTGAGGGCAATCCCCTGGGAGATCCCACGGAACGCCCATTATGGGTCTATGTCCCCCCTGGTTACGATGCGGGCGGGGAACAAGGTCTGCCTTCGATCTATATCATTCAGGGCTATACCGGTCACCTGGCCATGTGGAACAACCGGTCGGCCTTCCGGCAGCCATTTCCCGAGACGGCGGACCGTCTCTTCGCCAGTGGTGCCGCTCCACCCTGCATTGTTGTCTGGGTCGATGCGTGGACGGCCTACGGCGGATCACAGTTCGTAGACTCTCCTGGAACCGGCAGTTACCACACCTATTTGTGCGACGAGGTGGTTCCCTTCGTCGACGCCCACTACAGGACGTTGGGCGCGCCGGAGCACCGGGGAATACAGGGCAAGTCGAGTGGTGGCTTCGGGGCGATGATCACCCCGATGCTGCGGCCCGATCTCTTCGGCGGTTTGGCCACCCATGCGGGGGACGCACTCTATGAGTTCTGCTACATCGGGGAGTTTGCCAAGGCGACAAGGGCCCTACGCGATTGGGATGGGTCCATCGAGTCGTGGTGGGAAGACTTCCGGGGCCGGGTAGCGTTTACCAAGAGGGACGACGACCTCTTGTTGATGATGCTGGGCATCTCCGCCTGCTTCTCAGCCGAGCCCGACGGCACCCCCGTACTTCCCTTTGATCCGCACAGCGGTGTCCTCCGGGGTGAAATCTGGCAGCGGTGGCTGGACTGGGATCCGGTGCGCATGGTCAAGGGCCACGCTGAGGCACTGCGGGGTCTCCGGGCCATCTGGATCGATGCGGGCACACGCGATGAGTGGTATCTCGACCTGGGCGCGCTTGCCTTTAGGGACGCGTTGGCCGGCATCGGTGTGGTCGACGTGCGGTTCGAGTTGTTCGACGCCGGTCACGCTGGTCTCGACTGGCGTTACCCTCTGTCACTCGCCTACCTCGCCGAGCGTCTGTCGCTACCCGATCCGTCCCCCTGAGCTGATGTGACGCTGGGTGCGTCTACTCCTCGTTCATTGCTCGGGTAGTCAGCCCTTGCAGCGCGGCGGCAGCGCGCCGCTCTACGGTCCCGTATCCGTGAGCCACTGCGACCGAGTTTGCCTTGGTGAGAAGGTCCCGGGCCTTCTCGGTGTCGCCGGGCCCCCTCGCGCGGTGTGGCCTTCGATTGCGGTGATGTCGACGAGCTGACCAGCTATCCCGCAACGCTTCGCTTCGGCGAGGAGTTCGACCTCGCCGTACTTGCAATCTCGGCCGCCGGATTACCGCCGATCTGTCGCGAGTTGCTGGCCGACAGGAACAACCAGCGCTTCAAGGACATGTTGGCCCATACGCATACGGTCATGACACAGGCCTTTCAGGTCTGGTCGAACAGGACCTTGGAAGAGCTGCGGTGGCCCTACCCGGAAGCAGTCGTCTCTTCGTTTATTGAACCGCTCGATACGTACTGCGATATGACGGAGCTGAAGGAACGGGAGTCTTGGGACCCAAGCGACGGCGTGCGAACGATTGGCTATTTTTGCGGACGGTTGGACGACGCCGAGCTCGTCTCGATCCGCAATTCGTAAGGGCGAACTTCGAGTTGACCGAGCGGTATGTCCAGACGCCGCCACGCTCTGTCGCGTATCGACTACGGGCAGATGAGAGTGGATATCACAACCTGATCCTTGCGGGCGATTGGACTTCGAACGGCATCAACGTCGGCAGCGTCGAGGCTGCTGTGATGAGCGGAATGCTGGCATCGAGGGCGATCTGTGGGAAGCCCGAGAAGCTCGCCAGAGGGCGAGTTGTACTGAGGCCGGGCCCGGTCCGCCTATTTCGAGATGAGGGAGCGTCACCGATCCACCCCTGCGTGTACGCACAGGAAGCCCGTCGCCAGCAGGGGCCATGTCGGGATGGGACCGGCGAGGCCGGCGACGTACCGCTCGAGACGAGCGAGCTCACACGATGCCCGTAGTGGACCGGCCTGAACTGGGCTTATCAGTTCAGTGGGGCTAGCAAGAATCGAACTTGCGACCTCAGCATTATCAGGGAGCCCAAGGGGATCCCGTTGGATCCCTCTTGGTGCCGCTGGGTCCCCATGAGTCCTGCTCAGATGGCTATGGGGCCGGGGTCTTGAAACTGAGCGGGAACCGGTGGGACACGGCGGGACCCAATTGTTGGGACGGGGTTGGGATGGCCAGTCTGACTTCCGATGCCGCCCAGCCACATGTCTCTTTTGGCGAGTTGAAGCACCGGGCTTATGGTCCGCACACGCCTCACGGTGGTCTCCGTCGACGCGAGCAGGACGATCCACCGTGACCTGCTTCACCTCACCCGGGGCTATTCGGCGACGTGATGTTCCTATTAGGACAACTCGCCTTGCGGGGTATTGCGTTCGAGGGCTAGCGTCGCTCACTCGCTTGGCGCGAGTGGGAAGGGCGGGGGTGGCGTTCTCATGCCAGGCGGTAAGGTCAAAACGGCGTTGTTCCGAGCCTCCATTGCTGCGCTGCTATTGAGTGCCGCTTTGTGCGTTGTCCACGCATCCCCATCCTTCGCGAGTGGTGCCAGCAACTTCTCCGGGGTGCTCCAGGACTCTTTGGGCAATCCGGTTTCGGGCGAACAAATGGATCTCTCTGACTCACAGGGCGATAGCTTCACGACCACCACGGCTTCGGATGGAAGCTTCTCGTTGACGGTCAATCCCGGCGTCTACGACGTCACTTTGACCGGGAATACCGGGCAGGTCGATGCGGGGAACATTGACCTGAGCCAAAGTGAGACCGGTGAGACCCTCACCCTCCCGCCCTTCCAGCCAATCACCCTCACGTTCAGTGATACTTCAGGTGCACCGATGTCCGGATTGCAAGTCGGCGGGGGAACCACTTGTGAGACCGAGACCAGTCAGCAGTTCGACGTCTTGCCCGGCGTGCCCGACGTCGATGTGATCGGTAGCTACACCTTTGGACCCATCGTCGGGTCAACCATCACCGCTGAGATGCTGCCGTGCGCTGTGACCTACTACGACCTCAACGCCTCATCTCCCGGGTACTCGACTGTTCAGCAGTCGGGCACCTTTCCCGCCGATGGGATTCTCCCCGTCGTCATGCATGTAGCCCAACCCACTTTCTCGGGCGTGGTTAAGGATCTCAGCGGTAATCCCGTGGCCGGTGCCTTCGTGCAGATCCTCCCTATTGACGGCACCAACGACAATAGCAATCCCAATGCGAATGTCACTGCGAACAGCAACGGCAGCTTCTCGACCACCATGGTCGCCGGTCAATACCAGTTGACCGTTGCCTCTTCCCTCATCGCCCCCCAATGGTCTGTCGTCGTCGGTGACCTCGACATGACGCAGGGCAACCTCACCAATGAGACCCTGACGGTGCCACTGTTCTCGCTCAACGTTGATGTCACCGACAGTTCGGGCAACCCCGTTTCCGGCGCCACCGTGACACTCGGGGGAAGCTGCTCTGGTCCGACTGGCGCAACTCTCTTTACGGGCCAGGCCTTCACCAACGCCTTGAGCTATTTCAGCAATGATCCGGTGTCCACCACCAACACCGCTGGCATCGCCACCTTCCTCGACGCGGGAGCGCAGTGTGCCCAAGGGTCCATCACCACGACCGTTGTGCCTCCCACCACGAACCTTGCCCAGGAAGAGGTCACCACCCAGGCTCCATTTACCTCAGATGTCACCGTCCCGGTGGTCGTGTCCACGTTGTCTGGAACGCTTACTGATTCCTCGGGACAGGCGCTAGTTGGCCAGACTGTCGCTATTGAATCGGCAGGTGGTACTGCGGTTGCGACGACACAAACGACTGGTACAGGCAGGTTCGCTCTGACGGCACCGCCAGGGAGTTACGCCGTCGACATTTCGGGATCGGTGGGCGATCCGACGAACTACAACGTCACCGTTCCGGGCGTAAACCTTACGAACGCACAGCAGACGGCGCTCCTCCTTCCGACTGAGGCGGTATCGGTTGTCGTGACGGGTGGCAACAGCCAACCGATTCCGAACGCAACGGTAGAGGTCGCATGTTCCAACACGACCTTTCAGTTGCTGGGCGGCACCGCTTCGGGCTCGGAGTGCATCTCGGAGTCCACAAACGCAAACGGCGAAGCGTCGCTAACCGTACTTCCTGCGAACCAGCTGACTGCAACGGTGATGCCTCCGGCCGGTTCAGGGCTGCGCAGCCAAACCGTCACATTCAGTCCTTCCAACGGCCTCCAGTTACCGATCTCACTTCTCGGCACCTTGTCGCCCACCCCGACCCCGACCATCTCGGGCACGGCGGCGACCGGCAAGACTCTGACCGCCGTCCCGGGCACCTGGCAGAGCGGTGCAACCCTGAGTTACCAATGGCTGCGCAACGGCGTGGCCATCTCGAGCGCGACGTCCAATACCCATGTCGTGGTGGCAGCCGACGTGGGTAAGTCCCTAACGGTTGCGGTCACCGCAACGCTGGCTGGCTACACGTCGATCACCAAGACCTCGGCGCCGGTCACGCCGACATGACCTGACCCGACTGGGACGTTGCCTCAGGCCAGCCTGTTTGGGAACCGCCGTGAGAATCAAACGGCATCAATAACTGGCAAATGCTCTCACCCAGGCTCCTGATTGCAAGTCGTTGGAGTTGGGATTGCTGTTGGGACAAGGTCCACCGATCAGAGCGACTTTCGGGTGAAAAGTGCCTTTGAACTGGACATTTGGGTGGGGCTAGCAAGAATCGAACTTGCGACCTCAGCATTATCAGTGCTGCGCTCTAACCGACTGAGCTATAGCCCCTCGCAGGGGTGGACAATCTACCCCGCCGCGGCGCCGACCACGTTGCGAAGGTTTCGGGAGTGCTTCGGCTATCTCTGCGCCGGGGTCATTCTGGCGGCCCGCCGTCGCTGGGCCACAGCCGGACGACGAAGGACTGACTGGCGGTGGCGAGGAGCTCGCCCTCCTGGGTCCACAAGAAGGCCACTCCCTGGGCGTACCCGTTGATGATCGCGTGGATGCGTATGTCGCAGAGGACCCATTCGGTAGGTCTGAGCTGTACCACCCGCAGCGTGTTGTCGAGGCTGCGACCCATGGATCGCCGACCGAGCGCCTGTGACGCGCTGCCCGAGACGTAGTCCCCGAAAATGGCCAACATCGCCGCAGAAGGGGTGAGATGGCCCGGGACGCGAGCCCATAGAGCGGAGTCCGGATCTCCGGGATCCCCGTTCATTTCGTCGAAGGTCAGGCCCTTGGCCACCCGGACGTCGACCTTGTCCATGATCGTGTTGCGAAACATCGGCGGCAAGAAGCGGCCCGGGCACTCCTCAGGGGGCGGCACGACGGGGGGCGTCACCCAGATCCCGTTCAGGGCGCGCTGGACCTCGCCGAGCGCTGCGTTGACGGTCAGGATCTCCCGATCCCCGACGCTGCCGACGGCCCTGCCCTGGGTCACCCGGCTACCGACGACGGCCAGCGTGACCTCCCACTCCACCAGGGAGTGGGTGGGCGCATACGACAGGTATTGGCCGGTCGCCCAGACGGTGGGGCGGCCGGACGCCTCTTCGAGGGCGACGAGCGCGCCGCCCAGGGCGCAGCCGCCGAAGAGGAAGTTCCCCGGCGTGGTCAGTTGGGGCTCGACCTGCATCTTCCAGTGCAAGTTGTCGCCTACGGGCTCCATGCCGAGAAAAGTGCGGGCATCCATCGGGCCGCACCATAGCTGGGTGGTTCAGCCGCTCGACAACGTCGTGGCGATGAGGGATGCCAGCGCCTGGGCTCCGGTACCATCGATGGCCAGGTGTGTTCCATCGGAACCGAACCACTGGGCGTTGTTAGCGGCCAGCGTGGCCCAGTCGGCGATCAGCACCCGTGGGTAGCTCGCCGCGCCCCGGGCCAGGACGGCGTTGTTGGGGTCCTGCCACGGACGGTCCACATGGATGTTGACGAACACGATCCGTGAGGCGCCCTGCAACACGGTCATCATGCCGGCGAAATCGGTCGCTGTGATGGGTTCGTTCGTGCCGAGAGCGACGATCACCTCGGCTCCGAGCTGGCCCTCGGCTTTGAGTTGCGCGAAAACCTCTTCTCCGGCCCTCCACTGCCGGCTCACGGCCGCCTCCACGTCGACCCCCGGGATGTCCGACTCGAGGGGAGTCTGATAGTCGAGCATGACGGAATCGCCGACCGCGGTGACGCGCCCGACTACGAACCCGGGCGCAGGAGCAGACAGGCTCGTCTTGGTGGCAGTCGTGGTGCTTGTGGTTGGGGGGCTCGTCGTCGCAGTGGGGGTCGTCGCGGTGGGGGTGGTCCCTCCCGAGGGAACCGTCGTAGTGGTGTGGCTGCCAACGGTGGTCTGGCT
>Ga0182012_10008404_pt1 | contig 10215 bp, 6 predicted proteins | sample 612S2SmetaG_FD_120486 | JGI IMG/M metagenome (GOLD analysis project Ga0182012, IMG submission 120486) | Permafrost microbial communities from Stordalen Mire, Sweden - 612S2S metaG | ecosystem: Environmental > Terrestrial > Soil > Wetlands > Permafrost | place: Sweden: Stordalen | collected... | reverse complement strand
TTGGATTGATCGTCGTCGTATTCAACCGAAACTAAAATCAAGCCGCAGGCCGGCACGCGTGGGCCGGGTCTGATGCCATTGTTCGGTTGGAGACGCGCACGGATGTCGTCGTCGTGGAGATTGCCTTTGCCCACTTCGAACAGCACGCCCATAATGTTACGGACCATGTGTTTGAGAAATCCTGAACCGGTGACGCGGTAGATGAGAGTGTCGCCGGTTCTTTCCATTTCGGAGCGGAAGATAATGCGGACGTTGGTTTGGCCTTCGGGGTAACGATCGTCAGCGGCAGCGAACGCAGTGAAATCGTATTCGCCGATGAGGAGCGGCGCGGCTTGCATCATGGCTTTTTCATTGAGGGGAAACGGATGGTGAAAGACGAAGCGGCTCAAAAAAGGCGAGCAGATTTCTTCACGGAAGATGCGGAACTCATAAGTTTTGCGAGAGGCGTCGAAGCGGGGGTGAAAGGCGAGCGGCACTTCGCGCACGTTGCTGATACGAATGTTGATGGGCAGAAGGCGGTTTACGGCGCGGCGGAAATTGTCGGTGGGGATGCGGTTTTCAATGGAGACCGAAGCCACCTGGGCGAATGCGTGAACGCCGGCATCGGTGCGGCCAGAACCAGACACGTGTACCCGCTTGCCTTCCACGACGCTAATGATCTCTTCAAGAACACCTTGGATGGTGGACAAGCCGGGTTGCACTTGCCAGCCGTGATAATCGGTTCCATCATAGGCGACATCGAAACGCAATCTGCGCATGGCAGAAGTCTACGAGAGCGGTTCGGTGCGGCGCGAACCGGGCTTGACGAGAGGAAGGCCCTGCTTGCACAGCGGGCAATCTTCGGGTTGGTAAGCGACCGCCTTCATCGATTGCAGAGCGACGCGGGGCACGCCGACATCGGCGCGGCCACCGCTGCGATCAATAATTGATCCGGCCGCCAGAGTCTTGACGCCGTAGGACTCAACCACGCGAATCACTTCTTTGGTGCTGCCGCCGGTGGTGATAACGTCTTCGATGACCACCACAGTTTCCCCCGGCTTGATTTCAAAGCCGCGGCGCAGGGACATGTCGTTGGTGTCGATATCGCGTTCCGTGAAGAGCGACCGTGCTTGGAAGGCGCGCGCCACTTCGTGGCCTATGATTACGCCGCCCATGGCCGGAGCAATCACCACTTGCGGCGTTTTGCCCGATAGCAGGCCTTTGATCTGTTGCGCCAATTCCTGGCCGAGTTTTTCCGCGTAAGCCGGAATTTGCAGTACCTTGGCGCATTGCAGATATTCGCTGCTATGCAGTCCGCTTGTCAATCGGAAGTGGCCGTGCAAGTAGGCGCCTGTCTCTTCGAACAGCGCCATTACCGAAGTTTCCATCGCCGACAGGATAGCAGTCGAAGGGTTTTGTATTTTGGGAAAATGGCCAGGCGATTCCCAGGATCGAACACCCACAAAGGCGGTTGAGTTGAGGCGATCCTCTGTTTTCAGCAAGGTTGTGATGGCCGCTCTTTTGCTATAAGTTATGAACGGTTCAATACGTTACTATGGGGTTGCACGCACTAAACACGGAACTTCGGCTCCGCAATCATCGTTCTTCGTTCAAGTGGGATTAGTCGTCTTGAGGCGCGGTCTATGAGGGCGCGGGCGGTCTCCTGCGTTTTATTTTTGGGGGTCATAAGTAAATTCGAATGATACGAATCAAAGCACTCTTGTCAATGCTTTGCAGTTTCACGTTGGTTGCCGGGACGATGAACGCACAGAATGCGATTCGCATTGATCCGGCAAAAGGGATGTTCGGCTGGTACAAGCAGCGGAACGTGGCGCCGATTAATCTGGCGAATTCGGGGCGGCTAGAGTCTTTGATCCGGGCAGGCAACCTTTACCTCTCTGCGCAAGATGTGATTGCGCTAACGCTTGAGAACAACCTCGATATTGAGATTCAGCGATACAACCCGATTCTTACCAGGGAAGTGACGCTGCGAACCAAAGGCGGCGGCGCGATTCGGAGTGTGGGAACGGGCGTATCGGCCGGACCGACGAGCGTCAGTTTGACCGGTGTGAGCCTGAATTCAGGTGGCGTGGGAGCGGGAGCGGTGAGTTCGAGCGGGATTTTGACCCAGTTAGGCCCCGCGATTCCGAACTTCGACCCGCAGATTTCTGTTTTCACGCAGTTCGCACATAGCACCAGTCCACAAAGCAACACTTTCTTGACTGGAACCACTTCGTTAATCTCGGACACGCGTTCGTACCAAGGCCAATATTCGCAATACAACGATTGGGGCACTTACTTTCAGTTCACAGTTAGCGATACGCATTTAAAGTTCAACAGTCCTTTTTATTCGCTCAATCCGTTCAGCCAAGCTGACGCTGATATACAAGTTACCCAAAATTTATTGCAGGGCTTTGGGCGTCCGGTGCTAGGCCGCAATATTCGCGTTTCCAAAAACAATGAGAAGTTTTCGAACCTGCAATTCAAGCAGCAGGTGATTACGACGGTTTCGGCGGTGTTGAATCTGTACTGGGATCTGGTGAGTTTCAATGCCGATCTCAAAGCGCGCAAAGACGAGTTGGCCACGGCGCAGGCGCTGTTTGAAGACAACCAAAAGCAAGTGAAGATTGGAACGCTGGCGCCGATTGAAGTGACGCGCGCCGAAGCACAGGTCTATTCGAGCGAGCAAGATTTATTGATTTCGCAGACGAACCTCTTGCAGCAGGAAACAGTTTTGAAAAATGCGCTGAGCAGAAACGGCGTGGCGAGCCCGCAACTGGCCGATGTGCATGTGGTGCCGCTAGACACAGTGCAAGTACCGCCGAAAGAGGATGTGCAACCGATTGAGCAACTGGTGCAGGAAGCGTTGACCAAACGTGTGGAAATTGCCCAGGACAAGGTCAATATTGACAGCCAACAGATCAATTTGAAGGCCATTCGGAACGGTTTGCGGCCGACTCTGCAGTTATTTGCGGAAGCGACGAATAATGGGTTGGCGGGTAATGTCAACTATTTGAACCCGGCGATTGGCGCGCCTTCGTTTCTCACGGGTGGGACAGATACCGCGTTCCAGCAGATATTGCATCGGGACTTTCCGAACTACTCGGCGGGCGTTTCGCTGAATATTCCGTTGCGTAATCGCGCGGCACAATCGGACTACGTGACGTCGGCACTGGAAGAACGCCAAGCGGAACTATCGCTGCAGAAGGCGGTGAATCAGGTTCGTGTGGACGTGCAGAACGCGGTGATTGGTTTACGGCAGGCACGGGTCCGTTACGATTCGTCGGTGAAAGCCCGCATTCTGCAACAGCAAACGCTGGATGCGGATAAGAAGAAGTACACGCTGGGCGCATCGACAGTATTCCAGGTTGTACAAGACCAACAGACTTTGGCAGCGGCGCAAAGCACGGAACAGCAATCGCTGGCGAACTACAGCCACGCACGGATTGCTTTCGATCAGGCGATGGGAACGACACTCGAAGCGAATCACGTTTCCATTGAAGAGGCGTTGTCTGGAAAGGTGAGTCAGCCTTCGGAACTGCCCGCGACACTTCCGCCGGCTGCGCAGGAGCAAAAGCAGTGAAGCGCGCGAGACAGTACATCGCGCTTGGACTGTGTGCGCTGACAACCGGTCCTCTAGGGTGGAGCCAACAATCGATTGAAGCCGTTCCGCATGGCGGCGGGATCTTCGGATCGTACTCAGCGCCGGTATTGCCCGGGGCGCGCTTAGCGAACAGCAACCGCTTCGCCGCGTTGATTCAAGGCGGGAAGCTGTATCTGACGGCGCAAGATGCGGTCGCGCTTGCGCTGGAAAACAATATTGATATTGAGAGCGATCGTTATAACGCGTTGATCAGCCAAGGCAACTATACGCGCCAACTCGCGGGCGGTCCCTTGCCGGGTGTGCCCAGCGGTTCGTCGCAGGCGGGATCGGTGCAAAGCGGACAGGGCGTGGCCGGAAGCCAGGCGGCGGCGGGCGTAAGCAACTCCGGCAGTAGCAGCAACGGTGGGAACGGAACGAATGCAACGATTAGTCAAATTGGTCCGGTTACACCAACGCTGGACCCCTCGTTTTCCAGTACCGAAACGTTCTCGCATAAATCGAATCCGCAATACAACGCGACGCAAAGCCAAACGTATAACCTGATTGATAACACTCGCAACTACACAGAGAGCATCAACGCTGGATTCATTTACGGCGGCAAAGCGACGCTGACCTTTGCGAACTCTTATTTGAACGAAAACTCTCCGGGCGACTTGCTGAACCCTACGAACGGCACAGCCCTTTCTTTAAGTGTCCAGCAGAACTTGTTTTATGGATTTGGAAAGGCGCTGAATGCGCGGAACATTACGATTGCGAAGGCGAACATCGGCATCAATGATCTTACGTTCCAGACGCAAGTGATTGCTGTGGTAGTGAGCGTTTTGAACAACTACTACTCGCTGGCTGCTGATTATGAAGACCGGAGAGCGAAGCGCGAGGCATTGACGGTAGCGCAGCGATTCTTTGAAGACAACAAGAAGCAGGTACAGATTGGGACAATGGCGCCACTGGATGTAACAACTGCCGAAGCCCAAGTGGCGACCAGCGAACAGAATCTGGTGGTATCGGAAACTACGCTGGAACAGGACCAAGTGACGCTGAAGAATCTGCTGAGTCGGAATGGTTTGGCTGACCCGGTAATTGCGAACGTGGAGATTATCCCGCTGGACCGGATTGAAGTTCCCGAAAGTGACACGCTGCCGTCGTTTAAGGATGCACTGGCCACGGCTATGACATATCGAGTGGACCTGAAATCGGACCAGTTGAACTTGATCAACTCCCGGACCAGTGCGTTGGGCACTGCGAATGGCGTGTTGCCGCAGGCGGTGGCGTTTGCGACGCTGAAGCAACAGGGATTATCGGGAACACCACATACAGTTTTCGCAGGAAGTATTCCTGCAAACTCGCCTTTTGCGGTGCCGGCCGGCTATGTTGCCTGTCCATCGTTTGGCCCGCGAGCAATTTGCGAGGCACCTGATAAATATTTCCAGGGCAACATTACGGACGCATTGGGCCAGATGATCAGGCGTGACTTCCCGAGCGAGAGCGGGGGCATTTTTTTTGGACCGACGCTGCGCAACCGGCAGGCGCGGGCTGACCAGAGCATTGATCAACTCTCTCTGCGGCAGCAGGAGTTGGAAAACGAACGCACCATCAATCAGGTGGCGGTGGATGTTTCGAACCAGTTAATTGGTCTGCAACAGGCGCGCATTAAGTATCAAGCGGCGGTGAAAAACCGGGTGCTGGAACAACAATTGTTGGACGCAGAACAGAAAAAATTCGCGCTGGGCGCTTCGACGACGTATAACGTGGTGACGCAGGAACGGGATTTGGCGGCGGCACAGGCGACGGAAATTGCGGCGCTGGCGGGTTATAGCCAGGCGCGGATTCAGCTAGATCAGACGTTGGGCACGACGTTGAAAAGCAATAACATTTCGATTGAAGAAGTGCAAAAGGGGCGCGTGGCGCGTACGTCGGCGCTGCCCGCTGTCCTACCGGATAGGTAATCTTATCCATTCCGGTAAAAAATTCTTCAGTACGACGCCCTGAGCTGCTCGTAAGTGATTGAAAACAGGTTTGGGTTTGTTTGGCATTTAAGATGCTAAACAGATGGCGTACAGACAAAGAATAAGGGCAGCTCAGGGATTGAAGGTTGTTCCGCAAGACCAATCCACGACACACAATCCAGCCTGTTCGTATCTACATAAAACTCCACACATAGCCCACCCGACCGATTTCCCTGAGCGCCCTTAAATTCTGTAGTAGGGTGGGGGCTGTGGCTGAACTCCGAATTCTTCCTCTTATTTCCAGTGCTACAGAGATCGTGCATGCGCTTGGTTTAGGCGCGTTCCAGGTGGGGCGTTCGCATGAGTGCGACTACCCGGCGGAGGTGCTGAGTCTGCCGGTTTGCACGCGGCCGGCGATTGCGGTGGATGGGTCGAGTGCGGAGATTGACCGGCTGGTGAAAGAGCGGGTCGGGAACGCGCTGAGTGTGTATGAGGTGGATGCGGTGCTGATACGGGAACTGCGGCCCACGCACATCATTACCCAGACGCAGTGTAAGGTTTGCGCGGTGAGTCTGGACGATGTGAGGAAGGAGTGGGCACCGGATGCTCAGATCGTGTCGTGCGAGCCGTATTGTCTGGCGGAGGTGTGGAAGGACATTGAGCGCATTGCGGTGGCGTGCGGGGTGGCGGAGCGGGGGGCTGCTTTGGTAGGGGAGTTGAAGGCGCGGCTCGTGCCGTACCGGGGCGAGACGCGGCCGAGGGTGGCGGCGGTTGAGTGGCTGGAGCCGTTGATGGCGGCGGGGTACTGGATTCCGGAATTGATTGAGCTGGCGGGCGGACGGCTGGTGGATTTGGCGGAGGGGCCGGAGGTGGTGGTGGCGCATCCGTGTGGGTTCGACATGGAGCGGACGCGGCGGGAGACGGCGGGCAAGGGGCTGACGGGGCGCGTGTATCTTTGCGACGGGAATCAGTTCATGAACAGGCCGGGGCCGAGGCTGGTGGAATCGTACGAGATCTTTTGCCAGATCCTGCATCCGGACCAGTTCGCACCGACGTTACGTGGCGTGGGCTGGGACTTCTTTGGCGAGGGCAGTGGCGATTTGGACACCGTGAAAGCGGCCGTTCTCGATGAAAATTTCGTTGGTGTGCGTGCCGGCGACGATCACTCCGGCTAGGTAGACACCGGCCCGTTCGCTCTCGAGGGTAACGGGATCGGTGATGGGCTTGGAGGTTTTGGGGTCGAGGTGGATACCGTGCGCGGCCATGAATTCGAAATCGGGACGATAGCCGATCATGGCGAAGACGAAATCGTTTTTGATGGTGACTTCGCCATCGGGGGTTTGGATGACCACTTCGTGCTCGCGGATTTCTTTGACTTGGCTGCGGAAGTAGGCTTTTATTTCGCCGCACTTGATGCGGTTTTCGATGTTGGGCTTGATCCAGTATTTAACGTTGTGGTGAATGGCGGATTCGCGGATGACCATGGTGACGCGGGCACCGGTCCAAAACAGTTCGAGGGCTGAGATGGCGGCTGAGTTTTTTGCGCCGACGATTAGGACGTCGTGGTTGTAGTAGGGATGGGCTTCGCGGTAGTAGTGAATCACTTTTTCGAGTTCTTCGCCGGGGACGCCGAGCTTGTTGGGAATGTCGTAATAACCGCTGGCGAGGATGATTTTGCGGGCGCGGTAGTTGTCCTTTTCGGTGCGGACGATGAAGTCGCCGTCGGAGCCTTCGAAGCCGAGCACCTTTTCGTATTGGTGGATGTTGAGCTTGTAGTGATCGGCAACGCGGCGGTAGTATTTGAGCGCTTCGGTGCGGCCGGGCTTTTCGTTCAGCGAGGTCATGGGGATGTCGCCGATTTCGAGAAGCTCGGGGGTGGTGAAGAAGACTAGGTTCGTCGGGTAGTTGTAGAGCGAGTTGACGACGCAGCCTTTGTCGAACAGGACCGGGCGGAGTCCACGCTTTTCAAGTTCGATGCCGCAGGCGAGTCCGGTTGGGCCCGCGCCAACGATGGCTACGTCAAATTGTTCCATTAGAGTAACGCTCCCACACGTTCATAGATGCCGCTGAGGGCCGCGGGGAGTGCAGAAGGATCTTTGCCGGCGCCTTCGGCCATGTCGGGACGGCCACCGCCTTTGCCGCCGATGGCTTTGGCGAGATCGCCGACGAGTTTACCGGCTTGCACTTTTCCGGTGAGATCTTTACTGACGGCGGAGATGATGGAGACGTTTTCGCCATTGACGGAGGCGAGCAGAATGACGGTGCTGCCCCACTTGTTGCGCAGTTCATCGACAACGCTGCGGAGTTGTTTGGAATCGAGACCTTCGACGCGTTCGGCCAGCACGGTGGCTGCGCCATATTTGCGTCCCGAAAGTTTTTCGATTTGGCCGTGGGCCACTTGGGTCTTTAGATGATCGATTTGACGTTCGAGAGTCTTTTGGTTCTCCAGCAGTTTTTCGACTTGTTCGAGAACACCGGTGTCGGAGGTGTGGAGGAGTTGGCCGAACTTATTCAGTTGGCCAGTGGCGGATTGGAAACGTTCGAGAGCGCCTTCGCCGGTGACGGCTTCAATGCGGCGGACGCCGGCGGAGATGCTGCCCTCGTAGACGATTTTCATGAGGCCGATGTCGCCGGTGCGGCTGACGTGCGTTCCACCGCAGAGTTCACGGCTGAAATAAGGGATAGTGACAACGCGGACGCTTTCGCCATATTTTTCGCCAAAGAGAGCCATGGCTCCGGTGGCGAGGGCGGTATCTAGATCCATGATCTCGGTTTTGACTTCGGTGTTGGCGAGGATCTGCTGATTGACGAGCCATTCGACTTCGCGGAGTTCGTCTTCGGTCATCCCAGAGTAGTGGCTGAAATCAAAACGGAGGCGGCCGGGCTCGACGACGCTGCCGGCTTGTTTGACGTGTTGGCCGAGGACTTGTCGGAGTGCCGCTTGGAGCAAGTGAGTGGCGGTGTGGTTGCGCATGGTTGAGCCACGCGATGGTTTATCGACAACGCCGATGAGCTTGTCGCCGGGTTTAATGGGACGCAGGACGCGGATCTTTTGCACCATCGCCGTGGGTGCGGGTTTGTAAGCGCCTTCGACGATGGCTACGCGTTCGCGGGTTTCGGAATCGAGGAGTAGACCGGTGTCGCCGGCTTGGCCGCCGGATTCGGCATAGAACGGTGTCTTGGCGAAGACGACTTCGGCTTCCCCTTGATCGACGCGCGGGGCGGCGGCTTTATCGACGATGAGTTCGACCACTTCGACAGGCGATTCGAGAGTTTCGCGGCCGATGAATTCGACGGGCGAGAGGGATTTATAGACGTCGGCAATGTGGGCTTTGTCGGCACCTTTCCAACTGGCGCGAGCGCGGGTGCGCTGCTTATCCATTTCGGCGTCGAAGCTTGCACGATCGATGGTGAGACCGAACTCGCGAGCCATTTCTTCCTGCTCATCGAGAGCGAGGCCGAAGGTGTCGTAGAGCTTGAATGCGGCTGCGCCGGGGAGCACACCATTGACGGCGGACTTGGCTTCGTCGTGAAAGAATTTTTCGGCGATTTGGAAGGTGGTGGCGTAGCGCGTTTCTTCGTCGCGCACGATGCGGGCGACGCGGCTGATGCTTTCCTGAAGTTCGGGATACGCGGGCTTCATGAGATCGGCTACGAAGCCGGTGAGCTTGTAGAGATAGGCGCCGTTGAAGCCGGTAAGGCGGCCGTTGCGCATGGCGCGGCGCATGATTTTGCGGAGGACGTAGCCGCGGCCTTCGTTGGCAGGAACGACGCCATCGTGAATGAGAAAGGCGGTGGCGCGGGCGTGATCGGCATTGATGCGCAGAGCGGTTTCGGCGCGATCACTCGAGCCCCGCTTGATGTGGAGCAGTTCGGCGGCGTGCTGAACGATGGGCTGAATGAGATCTGTTTCGTAGTTGGAAAGATGGCCTTGGAGGACGGCGGCGACGCGTTCGAGACCCATGCCGGTGTCAATGGAAGGTTTGGGGAGAGGCGTGAGTTTGCCATCGGCCGAGCGATCAAACTGCATGAAGACGAGGTTCCAAATTTCGACGAAGCGGCCACCGCCATCGAGCGGGAAGGCTTCGTGCTCGCGACCTTTTTCCGCAGCGTGTTCGCCGAGATCGTAATGAATTTCGGAGCAAGGACCGCAGGGGCCGGTTTCGCCCATCTGCCAGAAGTTATCTTTTTCGTCGAGGCGGAAGATGCGGTCTTTGGGCACGCCGGCGACTTTTTGCCAGAGAGTTTCGGCGTCGTCATCTTCGCGGAAGACGGTGACGTAGAGCTTGTCTTTGGGGAGGCCGTACCATTTGGGGCTGGTGATGAGTTCCCAGGCGTAGGCGATGGCGTCTTGCTTGAAGTAATCGCCGAAGGAAAAATTGCCGAGCATTTCGAAGAACGTGTGATGGCGGCGGGTGTAGCCGACGTTTTCGAGATCGTTGTGTTTGCCGCCGGCGCGGACGCACTTTTGGGACGTGGTGGCGCGGGCGTAGTCGCGCTTTTCCAGGCCGAGGAAAACTTCCTTGAACTGGTTCATGCCAGCGTTGGTGAAGAGCAGAGTTGGGTCATTGGCAGGCACGAGCGAGGAGCTGCGCACGGCGCGGTGGCCTTGACCGGCGAAGTATTCGAGGAACTTCGCGCGAGTTTCATTTCCAGTCATGATTCTTCTCCAGTGTCGCAAAGAAG
>Ga0182012_10008402_pt1 | contig 10217 bp, 4 predicted proteins | sample 612S2SmetaG_FD_120486 | JGI IMG/M metagenome (GOLD analysis project Ga0182012, IMG submission 120486) | Permafrost microbial communities from Stordalen Mire, Sweden - 612S2S metaG | ecosystem: Environmental > Terrestrial > Soil > Wetlands > Permafrost | place: Sweden: Stordalen | collected... | reverse complement strand
GCGATGGCCTCGTCTGCGATGCGATCGGTGTGCGCGAGCAGGTCGACCTTCTTGACCTCCTCGTAGCCGCCCTGGAAGCCGTCGCCTCCCTGAGACGTTGGGTAGCTGCGCCGCTGCGCCTCACCCGCGTCGTCCACGGCGATGACGTGCATGCCGCAGCCGCCGTAGGTGAACGTCTGGCAGGTGTCGGTGCCCTCGGTGGACACGAGGCGCTTGGTGAACCGGGTCCACTCCATCCACGCCTCGGCGGACTGGATCGGCTTGCCGCGCGCGAGCAGGGCCCGGACGGCGCGGTCGATCTCCGCGATCTTCTCCTCCAGCGGCACGGTGAATGGATCGATGGCGAGGGGAGTCTCGTAGGTGCCTCGCGACGCGGGGCGCGCCGGGAAGACGACGGCGTTCGCGGTGATCCGGGACGACGCGCGCGCCACGGCGAGCGCCCGGCGGGCAGCCTGCCGAAGCCCGGCCTCGGTCGCGTCGTTCGAGCAAGCGAAGCCCCACGTCTTCGCGCCGAGCACCCGCACGCCGACGCCGCGCGAGCCGCCGGACGCGACCTGCTCGGGCCGCCCGTCCCGCACGCGGAGGTGCTCCGTGCGCTCTTCTACGAAGCGCACCTCGGCGTAGCGCACGTCGGGCGCCTGCCGGAGCTCGTCGAGGGCGGCGTCGAGGGGGAGCGCTTCGAGGGCGTGCATGGCAGCGAGACTACCCTACGACCCCGTGGCGGCGCAGAAGGCGAGACAAGGCTGGCGCGGTGCAATAAGGTGCGCCGCCGAGGTGGGCTCATGAACGGTCTCGCGAAGAAGGTCCTGGTGCTCGTGGGGTTGGTGGTTGGAAGCGCGCTTGCCGCCGCTTGCAGCAGCTCGTCGTCCGGCTCCGGATCGACGCCGTGCAACGAGAACCCTTTCGAGTGCCCGACCGGTCAGACCTGCTGGGTCGAGACCGACGAGACCACCTTCACCTGCCTGAACCAGGGCAACGGCGGGGTAGGCGCCACCTGCATGGCGACCCCCGGGGAGCCCCAGTGTGGTGCAGGCCTCTTCTGCCTGCAGACGACCGCCGCGAGCGGCGCGTGCCTGCAGTTCTGCGAGCCGACCGACCCCGCCCACGCATGCCCCAACAACGGCGCGTGCGAGCCCGTGGCATTCACCTCGGGCACGGCTCCCTCGGTCTACCTCTGCGCCCCGTCCACCACTCCGGTGGACGGCGGCACCACGCCCCCCGACGCGGCCACGGTCGACACGGGAGCGGCGTCAGCGGACACGGGAGCGCACGAGGCCGCGACCGACTGAGCCGCGCCCAGGTACCATCGCCGCGTGCCTGAGCTCGAGCTGACCACGCGCGTCCTCCTCCAGGAGCTCACAGGCGGGCGCGTGCTCGCCGTGCTCGCGGCCGACCCCGCGCTGGCGAGCTTCGGGGAGGACGAAGAGGAGGCCCTGCTCGCGGCGCGGCTCTTCTTGACCGAGCACCTGTCGCGGGTCACGCCGGAGGAGGTCGCGAGGTTCGCGCTCCCGGCCGAGACGACCCTCCACTTCACGGACGTCCTCCTCCCGCGGCCCGAGCTCCCGCGCCGTATCGCGATCGCGACCCCGCTCCGCATCGCGAGCCTCATCCTGCCGTCGGGCCCAGATCCCCAGAAGGCGAGCCGGCCGCCCGATCGCTGGGTGCTCGTTCTCCCGCTCCGCCACACCTTCTTCGTACCGGCGGGTGAGGACCTGGATGACGCGGTGACGGGCGAGGTGAAGCGCATCGCCAGCGCGCGCGAGATGGGACCCGCGGCATACCGCGAGCTCTTTCCGCCTCGGGGGGAGGCGCTCGTGGCGGTGACGGTCACGGTCAACCGCGGCTCCTCCAGCCCCGACGGGCAGATCGCCGCTACGAAGAAGCAGCTTGCGCAGCGCGAGGCTTCGAGTCGCGCTCTCGAGATCCTCGAGTCGGTGTCCCTCCCGCTGCACGCGACCTTCGGCGCACCGCGCCCGTTCCCGCTGCGCGAGCGCGAGCTCGGGACCGTGAGCCGTCTCCTCGGCGGCAAGGAGCGCGTGAGCGTGCTCGTCATCGGGCCCGAGCGGGTGGGCAAGAGCGGGCTCCTCCGGGCGTGCTTCGAGCGTGCGCACGCTGCGGCGGCGCGGGGCGAGGCGCGCCACGTCTTCGCCACGTCGGGCGCGCGCCTCGTTGCCGGGATGAGCGGCTTCGGACAATGGCAGGAGCGGGTGCGTCGCGTCATGGACGCCGCCGAGCTCCTCGACGCCGTGCTGTGGTTCGACGATCTGTCGGACCTCTTCACGGACCGGCCGACCTCGAGCGTCGATCTCCCGAGCGCGATGCGCCCGTACCTCGAGGCGGGGCGCGTGCGCGTGGTGGGCGAGCTCCGCGACGACGCGCTCGATCACGTCGAGGCACGCAACGCCGCCTTCCTCACGTGCTTCGGCCGCGTGCGGCTCTCCCCACTCGGAGCTCACGAGGCCGCGCAGGTGCTCGCGGAGCTCTCGGAGCACGACGCGCGAGCGGAGCCCCACCGGCCCGTCCTCACGCCGGAGGCGAACGCCGTACTCCTCGAGCTGTCCGATCGTTTCCTCCCGTACGAGACGTTCCCGGGCAAGGTCGTCCGCCTCGCGAACGAGCTCCGCGCAGCGCGCGAGATGGCGCTCGGGTCGGAGGCGGCCGGCGCGAAGATCGGGGCGTCCGACGTCGTGGCGTGGTTCAGCGTTCGCTCGGGCGTCCCTCCCTTCCTTCTCCACGACGAGGGCGCGGTGCTCGTCTCCGAGACAGCCTCGAAGCTGCGCGCGCGCATCGTCGGGCAGGACGAGGCCGTACAGCGCGTGGCCGAGATCGTGTCGGTCATCAAGGCCGGCCTTGGCCCCGCGGGCAAGCCGCTCGCCACGCTGCTCTTCGTCGGCCCGACGGGAGTAGGCAAGACGGAGCTCGGACGCGCCCTGGCCGAGCTCCTCTACGGCTCGGGGGACGGGCTCGTCCGCTTCGACATGAGCGAGTACGCGGACCCAGGCGCGGGGGCGAGGCTCTTTCTCGGGACGGGCTCGGGCGAGGGGCTCCTCACGCGCAAGGTGCGCGAGCAGCCCTTCAGCGTCGTCCTGCTCGACGAGATCGAGAAGGCACACGCCGGGGTCTTCGACGTCCTCTTGCAGGTCGCCGGTGAGGGCCGGCTCACCGACGGACGCGGCAAGACGGCCTCCTTCGCGAACAGCATCGTGCTGATGACGAGCAACCTCGGCGCGTCGCACGCAGGTGGAAGACGCGGGACGACGGGCTTCGCCGAGCAAGGCGCGGCAGTGGACGTCGAGCACTACGCCAGGGTCGTGCGGGAGACCTTCAGGCCGGAGCTCGTCAACCGCATCGACAAGATCGTGACCTTCCGGTCGCTCTTGCCGGGCGAGCTGGAGGAGGTCGCGCGCATCTGCGTGCGGCGCGCGTCGCGGCGACGCGGCATCGCCGAGCGCGGCATCGAGCTCGCGGTCTCCGATGGCGCGCTCGCGCGTCTGGCCGAGGACGGACGCAGTCAGGCCTACGGCGCCCGCGCCCTCCGCCGGCACGTGGAGCGCGCGCTCGTGACGCCGATCGCGCGCCTCGTGAGCGCCCGGGGAAACCTCGACGGCGAGCGGATCGTCGTCGCGCCCCTCGGCGCTCCTGTCGCGCGGGGCGAGGAGCCCGGCCTCGAGGACGGCGGGCTCCGGTTCGGCGTCGTCCACGTGCCCGCGCGTCGCAGCAGCCAGGCGGCCTTCGAGCTGTCCTCCGTGATGGATCTGCGGCGCGAGGTCCAGCGGCAGAGAAGGCTCGATCGGGTGACGCAGCTCGCCGACCAGGTGGACTACCTCGTGGCGCAGCTCGGTCACGCGGGCGAGGGCGGGCGGCAGAAGGACAAGCGAGGCGCTCCCGGCGGCGGAGCTCGCGCTCATGCAGGCGGAGCACCACCGGCTGGCGGCGCTGCGCGACGCCCTCGACCTCGCCCTGGGCGAGGTGTCGGCCGTCGAGGAGCTCGCGCTCACGGGGTTTCTGGGAGGCGAGCCGCTCGCCGGCCTGCTGGAGGAAGCGGAGGACGCGCACCGGAAGTTTCGCGCGGCGCTCGTCCACGCGCTCGTCGCGCAGGACAAACAGCGGGACGCCGCGACCGTCATGGCCGTCGAGCTGGATGGGCACGGTGCGCTCGACTTCTGGCTCGTGCCTCTCCTCGCAGACCTGGAACGGCGCCGCTGGACGGCCGAGCTTCACATGGGCGACGGCGCGGTGGAGACTGGCCCGGGCTGGCCCGCGGGCCGCCGCTGGGGCCCGCCGCGCACGCCCGCGTGGGCCAAGGAGCACCTGCGCGAGGAGGGTAGGAGCCCCGAGCGCGTGCTCCTTCGCGTTCAGGGGGACCATGCCGGCATGTGGCTGGCGCTCGAGGCCGGGCTGCACCGCTGGAAGCGCGTACGGCCGGATGTCTCCGAGACCTGCCTCCACGTCGCGCTCGTCGCGAGGCGTGCCTCGCTGAGCCTCGAGGAGTGGACGCCGCCGCGGCTCGACCCGCCCCCGCCGCTCGTCTACGAGCAGCTCGGCAAGCAGCCTGCGATCCGGGACTACGACGCGGCGGAGGGCAAGCTGCGGGTCTCTGGCAAGCAGACGAGGCTCGCCCTCGCGCCGGACCAGTACTGGGAGCGCTTCGAGGACGTCGCGCTCGAGCACCTGCTTCTCCTCGAGCAGGACGTCTCGGGAAAGTCGCGCGAGGCGCAGCTGGCTCCGCTCCTCGTCGACGACGGCTTCGGCGACGTTCGCGCGCTCATCAAGGCCGGCCTCATGATCAACGCGATCAAGAACTACCGCGAGCTGACGGGCCTCGGGCTCGCCGACGCGAAGCGCGCGGTCGAGGCCATGGCGGCGCGGGAGAAGCGCGCGTGAGCTCCTTCACCGTATCGGTCTACCAGCGCACCTACGGCGACGTCGTGAGGTTCACGACGCTCGGTCTCGACGGTTTCACCCACGCGGTGTCCGGCCGCGGGATCCGCAAGGCCGAGGCCCAGCTCATCGTGGACCTGAAGAAGGCCGTCGTCGCGGCCAAGTCGAGGGAGCTCGTCTCCTTCGTGATGAGGCGCGGCACCTCGCTCGAGCGGATCCGCGTCGAGCTGACGCTGAAGGACGCGCGTCGTCGCAAGGTCTCGGGGCTGTGCCCGATCATCGTCGAGCCCCGCGACGTCGGCGGCGGCCGCCAGATCCACCTCGCCTACCATCCTGCCCGCCAGGGTGAGTGGTTCCCCGCCCCGCCGGGAGAGGACCTGCGCGAGGCCGCTGCCGCTTACTTCGCTACGACGTGGGCGGCCCTCCCGGACGACGAGATCGCGACGCTCTTCACCGACGGCAAGGACTCGCTCCGCGTCGTCTCATTCGACGCGCGCACGCGCACGCTGCTGGACGAGCTGCCCGACAGGAAGCCTGGTATCTGGGACGACCTCGAGGTCGACCCTGCGCGCAAGGCGCAGAAGCGCGAGATGCGGGTCCTCCCGCGCATCGGCGTCGACGTGACCGCCGAGCTCGCCGGCGCCGAGGAGCGGGACCTCGGCCTCCCGCGCCCCCCATACCGGGAAGAGCTCCAGGCCCTGCTTGGCGGGGCGAGGAAGCGGGCGACGATCGTCGTGGGCCCTCCCGGGTGCGGCAAGTCGACGCTCATCAGCCGCCTCGTCGCCGACGTGGTGCGGCTCGACGGATACGGCGCGCACAAGAACCTCGATAAGGTCACGCGCTTCTACCGGATCTCGGGTCGCCACCTCATCGCCGGGATGTCCAAGGTCGGCGAATGGCAGCAGCGCTGCGTCGACCTCGCGGGCGATCTGCACGGGCGGAACATCGTGCTCCTCGTCACCGATCTGCACCTCTTCGCGCGCATCGGCCGGGCTCGCGACTCGGACCGCGCTCTCTCCGACTTCTTCCGCGCGCCCGTGGCTCGCGGCGAGATCGTGATGGTTGGCGAGTGCACGCCGGCGATGCTGCGGCGGCTGGAGGACCTCGACCCGACGTTCGCCTCCGCGTTCGTGCCCGTACATGTCCAGGCCGCCACCCCCGCGGAGACTCTGCGGATGATGCTGGCGCGTGCGCGCCGCATCGAGGCGGAAAAGCCCGTCGTGATCGAGCCGATGGCCTACCAGACGATCCTAGAGCTGGGTGGGGCGCTCGACGCGTCGCGGGCGCTCCCCGGGAAGGCCGTGGATCTTCTCGTGCGTGTAGCCGAGTCCGCGGCCACGCCGGAGCCGGGTCGGGTGCGTGCTCCCGGAGCGGAGGGCGCAGCGGGCGCGGAGCGGAGGATCGGGTCGCACGAGGTCATCGAGCACATCTCGCGCGACACAGGGCTCTCCTGGCTGCTGCTTGCTTCCGATACGCCCTTCACCGCCGACGAGGTCGCTCGGGACCTCGGGGCGCAGGTGTTCGGCCAGCCCGCCGCCGTCCGGGAGGCGGCCGACCTCGTCGTTCGCATCAAGGCGGGGCTCACCGATCCCCAGAAGCCTTACGGGGTCTACCTGTTCACCGGTCCTACCGGCACGGGCAAGACCGAGCTCGCAAAGGCGCTTGCCGCCTACCTCTACGGCTCCGCGTCGCGCCTCGTACGCTTCGACATGAGCGAGCTGTCGGGGCCCGACGCCGTCTCGCGCCTCGTCGGTGACGCCTGGGAGCCGGAGGGGGCGCTCGTACGGGCGGGGATAGCGGAGCCGTTCTCGGTCGTGCTGCTCGACGAGATCGAGAAGGCGCACCCCGCCGTGCAGAACCTCCTGCTCCAGCTGTTCGACGAAGGGCGGCTCACCGATGCCGCAGGCAACACCGCCGACTTCACGCGCGCAGTCCTCATCATGACGTCGAACCTCGGCGCGCGGCACCGCGCTCCGGTCGGCTTCGACGAAGCGCCCGAGGGGCGGATGCAGGAGATCGCGCGCGCGGTCCGGGAGTTCTTCTCTCCGGAGCTCTTCAATCGCATCGACGCCGTCGTTCCGTTCGAGCCCCTGTCGGCCGAGGTCTCGCAGTTCGTCGCCGACAAGGAGCTCGGCAAGCTCCTCGCGCGGCCTGGGCTGGCGGACCGCGACGTCTTCGTCCAGGTCGGCGAGGGGGTGACGAGGCGCGTGGCCGAGCACGCGCGCTTCGCCGAGGACGGCGCCCGCTCGCTCAAGAAGTACCTCGAGGAGCACGTCGGCTCGCTGCTCGTGACGCACATCGCAAGGGCTCCGGCCGCGCTGTCGGTCGTCAACATCGACGTGAGCCTAGCGGGTAGCCCGGACGAGCTCACGGTCGAGACGCACGCGCTCGTCGAGGCCCAGCCCGCGCCATCTCGATTCGCGCTCCTCGAGCTCTGGGAGGAGTCCCTGGCCGAGCTCGAGGTGCGCCTTCCGGGCGTGATGGCTTCGCTCGACCGCATCGCCGAGAGCGACGGTGTGGCGCGGCTCTCGGACCTCCTCTGCCACCATCTCGGTGAGCACAACCGCGGCCGAAGGCAGGACGGCGAGCTCCTCTACAACGTCGACTGGATGCGAGGCGCCGTCGAGGACGTGCGCCAGCGCGTCGAAGCGCTCCTCGTGGCTTCGCGCGACGTCGCGCACGCGACCTTCGAGCGCGCGCTCGACCCGCACGGCCAGGGCAGGGAGCGCGTGGAGATGGGGCGTGGGCTACGCTGGGAGATGTTCTCGTGCATCGCCGAGGCCCATGCCATGGCGCGCGCGATCGCGAAGGTCGACGACCCGGACGAGAACGCGGTGCTGATCGAGCTCGCGCCGTTCGGCAGAGCGACCACGCTGCTCGGCTGGATGGCGCGCGCTTACGCTCGCGCGCGCGGCGAGCTGGACTCGTTCGCCTGGGTCACGGGCACCAAGGACCCGAAGCTCCACGAAGGCGCTGGCCTTCCGGCGCTCGACGGGGCGCTGGAGGCGTCCCCCGCGCGGCTGGTGCTCAAGATGGTCGGGTTGTGCGTGAAGGACTTCTTCGAGCTCGAGACGGGCACCCACGTATGGCGCCCGTACGCGCGCCAACCCGAGCTCCTTCGGGTGCGCGTGCTGGCCGCTTCGGGTACGGCGCGGCAGCTCCTCGAGTCTCCCGGCGACTCGGCCCTCTTGCCGATCGTCCGCTCGCTCCGGTTCGACCCGCCGAAGGCGGGGGGCCCCGCGTCCCCCCTGGACCTCGAGGACTACGTGCTCGGCCTCCACCACGCCGCGCGTGTGCGCGAGCCGTTCGAGGCGCTCCTTCCGCTCTGGCTTGCGCGGCTCGCCCGGGAGGACGCGTGAGCAAGAAGAGCTTCCGGGTGTACTTCGTCGTCCACGAGGACGGGCGTCGCACGGGCACGTTGATGCGCACGTGGGACAAGCTCTTCGACACGCCCCCACCCTCCGCGTACGGCGTCACGACCGAGGACGTCTACGAGGAGCTCGAGGCGAAGCTCGAGCAGCGGCGCCTCGTCGGGGAAGACGACGTCGCCCGCTACCTCTGGGACGAGCATTTCGACACGCAGACCGTGCCCGTCGTCATTCATCCGTTGTCGTCGATCGAGAAGCGGCCGGTGATCGGCAAGAAGGAGATCCCGCTCGTCCTGTCGTACGCGTACTGCCGACTCGAGGGCGGCGGGTTTCGCGTCATGGTCCCCCGCTTCGGCGGCTGGTTCGTGGTGGAGGAGCTGTCGCTCGCGGCAGACGTGCTTCGCCACGCGGTGTCCAGCTGGCTCTTGGGGGAGAAGCCTCGCTGGGTCTACGAGCTGCGGCGCGTCGGCGAGGAGTACGTCACCGAGTGGTCGCCGGGGCTGCTCGCCAAGTTGAGCCGTGACACGCAAAAGGCGCAGGCGCCGGAGGAGCTGCCCGCCGAGCTCGGCAAGGTCGCCGATCTGCTCACCCTTCGCGCCGCCAAGGGCAAGCTCGCGCCCGTGGTCGGCGAGGTGCCGGCGTTCGCCGCGCTGAAGGCCCTGACGCAGCGTGCCGTCCCTGCCTCGATCCTGCTCGTGGGCCCCAGTGGCGCCGGCAAGAGCGCGCTCGTGCGACGGCTCGCCATGTTCTTCGCCGCCGAGCCCCGCGTGGCCGGCGCGCGCCGGCGCCGGATCTGGTCCACCTCCGAGCAGCGCGTCGTTGCGGGGATGGTCTACCTCGGGATGTGGCAAGAGCGCTGCGTGACGCTTGCAGGAGAGCTGGATGACGAGGGAGATCTCCTTCACTTCGACACGCTCTCCGGCCTGCTCGCGCCGCAGCCAGACGGAGCCTGCATCGCCGACTTCTTCGAGCAGAAGGTCGAGTCCGCGGAGCTCGCGATCGTGGCCGAGTGCACCGAGGAGGAGCTCGCGCGGGCACGAAGGATAAGGCCGTCCTTCGTCGCCCGCTTCCAGGTCGTCCGCGTGGAGGAGCCCAGCCAGGTCGACATGGTCCCGCTCTGCGCCGCCTACGCGAAGAAGAAGGGCTGCGTGGCCCATCCTGCAGCGTGGAAACGGCTCGTCCGTCATGCGGCCGCGCTCGAACGCGGAGTGGCGTTTCCCGGCAAGGCGCTCCGCTTCATCGACTGGCTCGCGGGAGAGGGCCTCGAAGCCGAGCGCAAGACGACGCGCACCCTCTACCCGAGGGACGTCTCGGAGGCGTACTCGCGCTTCTCGGGCGTCCCGCTCGAGCTTCTCTCGGACGACGTGGCCTCCAGCGCCGAGGATCTCGCTCGCGGCCTCAAGGCGCGCGTCATCGGGCAGGACGCCGCGTGCGACACGTGTGGCCAGGTCCTCGCGCGCTTCAAGGCGAACCTGACGGATCCCGAGCGGCCGTCCGGCGTGCTCCTCTTCGTGGGACCCACGGGGGTCGGGAAGACCGAGCTCGCCAAGCAGCTCGCGCGCACGACGTTCGGCGGCGAGGATCGCATCGTGCGGCTCGACATGAGCGAGTACATGTTGCCTGGGTCGGCCCAGCGCCTGCTCGACGCGCGCCCCGGCGTCCCGAGCCTCGCGTCGCGCGTGCGGCAGCGGCCCCTGTCGCTCGTCCTGTTCGACGAGATCGAGAAGGCTCACCCGGAGGTGTTCGACCTCCTGCTCGGGGTGCTGGGCGAGGGGCGGCTGACGGACGCGACCGGTCGCTTCGTGGACTTCCGCACTACTCTCGTCGTGATGACCTCCAACGTGGGGGTGACCGAAGCGCGGCCCGTCGGCTTCGGCGACGCGAAGGCCGGCGATTTTCTTCGCTCGGTGCGTGCGTTCTTCCGCCCCGAGTTCGTGGCCCGGATCGACCACGTGCTGTCGTTTCGGC
>Ga0182012_10008400_pt1 | contig 10217 bp, 8 predicted proteins | sample 612S2SmetaG_FD_120486 | JGI IMG/M metagenome (GOLD analysis project Ga0182012, IMG submission 120486) | Permafrost microbial communities from Stordalen Mire, Sweden - 612S2S metaG | ecosystem: Environmental > Terrestrial > Soil > Wetlands > Permafrost | place: Sweden: Stordalen | collected... | reverse complement strand
GTGGACGGTGCCCGGAGTGTCCCCGTTTTTACGAGAGTGAAAGTGGTGTGAACGAATCTGCGAGAGCCACGCTTGCTGAAGTGGTGGATGGAGCAGGCGTCCCCGTTTTTACGAGAGTGAAAGTGGTGTGAACGAATCTGCGAGAGCCACGCTTGCTGAAGTGGCGGATGGAGCAGGCGTCCCCGTTTTCCAAACGAACTTGGTGGGTTCGATTTTGCGAATTTCGTGAAGCGAATGATGTAAGCTAAGCGGAAGCGATTTAGCCTGTTCCGAGTCAGAACACTGACGCGATTTCGGCCGACTAGGCCAGAATGGACCAGCCTTCATGCGTTTCATACTTATCCCGTTGCTCGCCGCCGTTTGCGTTATTAACAGTGATGCGGAAGGGCTCAAGAGCCAAGACCTTTACCGTTTCCGTTCCGTTGGCGATGTACAGTTCTCGCCCGACGAACGGCACATTGCCTATACCGTTACGATGAATGACCGGCCGGGCCGGCCGTATTCGCAGATCTGGATTATGGAAGTGGCCACACAGAAATCTATGCGGCTTGGTGGCGAGAAATCTTCGTCTTCACGGCCGCGCTGGTCGCCGGACGGCAAGATGATTGCGTTCGTGGGTGAAGCCGAAGGAAAACATGGACTGAGCGTAGTTAAGGCAGACGGGTCAGGCACAACATTCTTGGCGGAAATGACGAGCACGAACTCGCCGTTGCCGGGCCAAGGAGAAGACTTCACTTGGTCGCCCGATGGGAAGTCAATTGCTTTTGTCTCATCCAGCGCCGGGCCAGAGACGCAAGCGGCGGCGGGAGATCCGATGGTGATCACTCGCTACCTTTATAAGCCGACGGCCAGTGAGGGACTGACTCATTTCAACGACAACAAGCGGCTCCATCTCTACTCAATTGACTTGGCGACGAAGCAATTGCACCAACTCACTACGGGCACCTATGATGAGCATTCGATTGACTGGTCACCCGATGGGCAGGAGATTGTGTTCGCGTCGAATCGCGAGCCGAACTCCGACGAGTTCTTCAACTATGACTTGTTCGCTTTAAAGCTCTCCGATGGGAGTATTCGGAGGATCACGGCGACGGAGAGTACAGAGTATGCGCCGCAGTGGTCGCCCGATGGTAAGAGTATTGCTTTTCTGGGAACGACTCGGGGAATTACCGACCGGGAGACCACCATGGAAGATACGCACGCCTTCCTGATTGACGCGGATGGCTCGCACCGTCGGGAGATTGGTGCTTCGATTGACAACCGGCAACATTTTCTACACTGGGCGCCAGACGGGAGCGCCCTATATGTGACTTACCAGGACAGAGGCAGTGTTCACTTGGCGAGGCTTCCACTCGGTGCGGGGCAGCCCGAGACCTTAGGGGGCGGAGTTGGCGTGGTGGGCGAATTCTCAGTTGGGAAACACGGCGCCATTGCTTTGGCAATGGGGACAACGACAGATCTTCCGGAGTTGTATCTCAAAGCGGGAAGTGATGCGCCGCGCCCAGTGACATCTTTGAATGCGGAGGTGCTGGCGGGCAAATCAATTGCCGAAACAGAATCGTTCACTTTTGTTAGCAATGACAATCGATTCCACGTGGAGGCGTTTTTGACTAAGCCCATTGGTATGACGCCAACCGCGAAATACCCGATGATTGTGAATATTCACGGGGGTCCGCATGGTCAGAATGGACCGGCTTTCAACTTCAAGAATCAGGCCTACGCGGCGCTTGGATGGGCTGTATTGCAGGTGAACTACCGAGGATCGACCGGTTATGGCCAGAAGTTCGCCGATGCGGTATTCGGAGATCAAGATGGTAACGAGGGGCAAGATGTTTTGTATGCGGTGAGTGCGGCAGTGCGGCGCTATCTATGGATTGACCGAGAACGCATGGGGATTGAGGGAGTGAGTTACGGTGGCCAGTTGAGTGACTGGCTGATTACACAGACCAACGAATTCAAGGCAGCGATTCCAACTGCGGGCATTTCTAACTTGATCAGTTACAACTACATGACTTACTACAACCAGTATGAGGAGATGGAGTTTGGTCAATTCTTTCATCAGGGTAAGTTGATGGACGATGCGTGGGAACGGTCGGCCTTAAAGCACGTGGCCAAGGCGCACACGCCCACCATGCTGGTGCATGGCGAAAATGATCCGGATGTGCCAATTGCTGAGGCTGAACAGTATTTTGTTGCCTTGAAAGATGTTGGAGTGGATACCATTTTCGTGCGTTATCCGCGCGAAGGGCACGGCTTGCATGAGACTAAGCATATTGTGGATTGGATTGACCGCTCGGTTGCTTGGTATCAGGCCCACTTCCCAAAGCAGGGTACAGAGAGTTTAACGAACATTCAGCCGTAGGCACTTACGGCACGACAATAATCTCGCCAATGTAAGCTGTGGCGATAATCAAGCTGACAACTGCCCACCGCCGCCGTTGATTGCCTGGGCGGGTAGCCCAAACAACATAGAAGCCCAGGCATGCTACGGATAGCAATAATTCCAACCAGCCGCCTAAGCCGCCGAACCTGGGACCAAGCCCAAGTTCGATAGCTGAGTGGGGCCAAAGCTGCATGTCGGGTTTGTGTGATAACAGATCGAGAAACCAATGAGACATGACGGCAGCAGACATGACCGTTGCAACTCTTAAGCCTGACTTTAAGAACAGCGCGCCAAAGAGCAGTGACCAGGATACGGCCATTAGAAGTGAATGAGACCAGGGAGTATTGAAATGATTAAAGCCACCGCCCTCTAAACCCGCTGCTACAAAGACTCCGAAAGCCAGATCGAGAAATCCAACGCCAAGCATCAAGCCGAGTGTTGGCGATTTGGGTTCGATAACTTTGAGAGCCAGACCTGCAGCGAAATGCCCTGGAAACATTAGATTTTCGAGTCTTCCGGTGAAGTGTTGTGGGGCAAGTTCTGGCTGGGTCTTTGACGGTCGGCCCAAGCGATGAGAAGGGCTGGGATAACAAATTGGGCGATGTTTGCTAGGGCGTCAAGCAGGCGCGACATTTCTCCTCCAGTCAGTAAACAGACTCGAAACGATAGTGAAGATTTGAATACGAAGTTGCGCGGTATTTAGTTCCCAGCCTGGTAGAAAGTTATCCGATTGAATCAACTTGGCGCGCCGAGCAATCCAACAGAAGATGCTAGGAGTATCTGCGTGCCAAGACCAGTAATTCTGACAGTTGACGATGATCCGGAAGTGCTGCGGGCCGTTGAGCGGGACTTGCGCACAAAGTATAGTTCCAGCTATCGAATTGTAAGGGCCGATTCGGGCTTGGTGGCTCTCGACTTATTACGACGTTTAGAAAAGCAGAATGAAGCGGTGGCGTTGCTGTTGGTGGATCATCGCATGCCGCAGATGAGCGGGATTGACACGTTGGCAGAGGCTAAGAAGATCTGCCCAGAAGCGAAGCGCGTGTTGCTTACAGCTTATGCGGATACTGAGGCGGCGATTCGGGCAATTAATGAGGTTCAGCTAAATCATTATTTACTAAAGCCTTGGGACCCACCTGAACAGCATCTTTACCCAGTGCTGGATGACTTGCTGGGAGACTGGTCTGCGAAGTATCGCCCACCGTTTGAAGGTGTGCGAGTTTTGGGAACTCGCTGGTCTCAGAAATCATATGAGGTTCGAGATTTTCTGGCGCGAAATCAAATTCCGTATCAGTGGCTCGACATTGAAGGGGCTGAGCAGAACGCCTCGGTTCGCAAGGCGCTGCAAAGCATTCCGGTGGCGGAACAGAAAGTGCCGATGGTACTGTTCCAGAACGGTGAGTGTCTACCGCAGCCGGAGTTGCAAGAGATTGCGGAAAAGCTGGGATTGAAGACTCGCGCAGAGGCGGAATTTTACGATCTGGCGATTGTAGGCGGCGGGCCAGCGGGTCTGGCGGCCGCTGTTTACGGTGCTTCGGAAGGCCTGAAGACAGTGATGATTGAAGGCGAGGCTCCCGGCGGACAGGCGGGCTTGAGTTCGCGGATTGAGAATTACCTGGGATTTCCATCGGGCTTGAGTGGCGCAGATCTGGCGCGTCGCGCGGTGACTCAGGCGAGGCGCTTCGGCGTTGAGATATTGTCGCCCGTGCGAGCAACGAAATTGCGAGTAGATGGCACCTACCGGTTCCTGGAGTTGAGTAATGGGAGCCAGATCGCTTGCCATTCAGTGGTATTGGCAACGGGAGTACAATGGCGCAAGTTGGATGTGCCAGGGATGGACAGTTTGCAGGACGCGGGTGTCTATTATGGGGCGGCTTCCACAGAAGCGCTGTCTTGCCGTGACGAGGATGTGTACATTGTGGGAGGCGCTAACTCAGCCGGCCAAGCGGCGATGTTTTTTTCGAAGTATGCCAAGCGCGTGGTGATGTTGGTAAGAGGGCAATCTTTGTCGGCAACGATGTCACAGTACCTAATTGACCAAATCACGCAAACTCCGAATATACAGGTGGAGGTGAACACGCAGGTTGCGGAGGTTCACGGTGAAGACCACTTAACCGAGATTTCGCTTTACTGCAGCCTGAGTGGAGTAACCAGCCGAATTCCAGCAACGGCTTTGTTCATCTTCATTGGCGCCGAACCGCGAACAGATTGGTTAGATGGCGTGGTGGAACGCGATGCTAAAGGATTTGTGCTGACCGGGACCGACCTGGTGCGAGGCGGCAAACATCCGAAGAGTTGGAGTGTGCACCGTGATCCGTATTTGTTAGAGACGAGTGTGCCGGGAGTGTTCGCGGCGGGAGATGTGCGCTGCGGTTCAGCCAAGAGAGTGGCTTCGGGAGTTGGAGAAGGTTCGGTTGCGGTTCAGTTTGTACATCAATACCTAAGTAAGGTGGGAGCATGAGTGACCTTCATCCTACGTTGGATGACTTGCGCACGATAGACGTTTTTAAAGATCTGCCGGAAGAGAGTCTGAACTGGCTGGCTGAGCATATGACGATGCGCGTGTCTAAAGCAGGGGAGGTTGTCATCCAAGCGGGCTCTCCGGCAGATTATCTGTACGTCATATTCTCAGGTGAAATTCGCGGAGAACGAGATGGCGGAGCTACAGTGTTTGTGGCGCCAGCCGGTACAGTTTCGGGACTGCTGCCATTCTCGAGGTTGACCCACTTTGCGGCTAACGCTTACGCGACGATGGACACGCGCGCAGCGCAACTCCACAAAGACTGCTTCCCTGAGATGTTGCAGCGCATTCCAGTTTTGCCGCAACGCTTAGTGACTTTGATGGCTGACCGGATTCGGGAAGCGACGCGCGCCGAACACCAGCGCGAAAAGCTCGTTTCATTGGGGCAACTCGCGGCTGGCTTGGCGCATGAGATGAATAACCCGGCGGCGGCTGGATTACGCGCTGCCGATTACCTGAAGAAAGCCGTTAAGGAATTCCGACTGGCTAATATCAAGCTGGCCAAGCTGAACGTTGCGCCCGAGGTTCGCCGGCTTTTGATTCAACTCGAGAATGATATTGCCGATCAGGCTGGACCCCTTGTGGCGTTGGATTCGTTGGAGCGAAGCGACCGGGAGGAACATTTGGCGGAGTGGCTGCAAAAGCGCGGTGTGACGGATGCGTGGATGTTGGCCGCAGATTTAGTGGATGCCGGTTGTAACGAAAAAGCATTGGAGCAGCTTGTCGAGCACGTGCCGAAGGAGTACCTGAGCATCGCATTCTCTCGACTGACGGCATCGGTGACGATTACCAAACTGGTGTGCGAGATTGAGAGCAGTATGAAGCGAATCTCGGATTTGGTGCGCGCGGTGAAAGATTACTCGTACATGGATCAAATGCCGGAACAAGAAGTGGATATCCACGACGGCATTGAAACCACGCTGGTTATGCTGAAGCACCGGCTGAAGAACGGAATAGAAATTGTAAGAGATTATGATCGCAGTATTCCCAAGATGACCGTCCGCGGCAGCGAGTTGAACCAAGTTTGGACTAACTTGATTACCAATGCGGTTGATGCCATGAACGGCAAAGGCAAATTGCGGATTGTTACGAAATGCGAGGGCGGGCAGGTTTTGGTGGAAGTGATTGACTCAGGCGTGGGAATTCCTCCGGAAATCAAGGGCCGCATTTTTGAGCCGTTCTTTACGACAAAGGCAGCGAACGAGGGGACTGGCTTAGGTTTGGATATCACCGCTAGAGTGGTGAGGAACCACGGCGGTGATATCCGGGTTGAGTCAACGCCCGGGCATACAGTGTTCGGTGTGAGCTTACCGATTCGCTGTGCTGGGCATTTGCGCAGTTCTCAGGAAGACCATGCGGTACGGAACTCGGGATAGAGAGTTAAGCCGCCGCAAGCGAATAGTGTTTGGCCAGTGATATAAGAAGCTTCGTCTGAAGCCATGAACGCGAAGACACCGGCGATTTCCTCGGAAGTGCCAGCGCGGCCCATAGGAATGTGACTTTCGACCTCGCCTTTGGCTTTGGGATCGTTGATCCAAGCCATGTTGATGGGAGTGACGATGGCTCCTGGGCCGATGGCGTTGACGCGGATGCCACGATCGGCATACTCGAGCGCTAGAGTTTTCGTCATGTTCTCCATGCCACCCTTGCTGATTGAGTAAGGAACGTACAAGGGTTTGGGAATGATTTCATGAACGCTTGAGTTGAAAACGATGGAGCCTTTGGCTTTGCGCGATAAGAAGTGGCGAATGGCTTCGCGAGCACAGAGGAACGCGCCACGGAGATTCACTCCGATGACTTTATCCCAATCGGCCATATCGACCTGATCGCTGGGGGATGGCTTTTGAATGCCCGAATTGTTGATCAGAATATCGAGTGAGCCAAGCTGTTGCACAGCCGTGGCAAACATGGTTTTTACCTGTTGTTCGTCTGACACGTCGGCTTGAACGGTGAAGCATTTCACCGTGACGTTCGCTGTCTTAGCGGCATCGAGTGCTTTCGCTTTGACTGCCTCTGCGCGGTCTTGGCCGCTGTGATAATTGATGACGACGTTGGCGCCTTCTTCGGCAAAACGGATTGCAATCGCTTCGCCAATTCCGGAAGAAGCTCCGGTCACCAGTACATTTTTCCCTAATAGTCTAGACATGTGCTCCTTAAGAATACAGAACTCGTTTTAATAATCCCGCCATGTCGATTGAGGCTGGCTCTTCCGTGGCGGGTTTCAAGCCGGGGGCGATGGCAACGGCTTGGTTGTGGCCTTCAAACCAGGCAAGGAAGCGGGCGTTGTCGGCGCCCGACAGGCGTTGAATGTTGATCCAGGTATAGTACGCGGCCATGTCGGCATCGATGAGCGAACCTTCCGGATCGGTAGCGGCCTTTTGATTGCCGCTCAGTAACTCATCCATAGTGCGCTCTTTTTGACGGGGCGAATAACGCGAATAGATGGTAAGAGGCTCTGCGCGGCGCAAAGCTTCGCGTGCGGCCCATTGGACGAAGGTGGTGCTGTACACCTGGGTGCCGGAACCTTCAGTGAGCAAGCTGAGTTGGAAGCGTTCTAGAGGGCCATCTTCAGCACCGGTTATTCCGACCGACTCAGGAGTAAGGGCTGCGAGCTTAGTGCGCAACTGCTCCGGATCGAACTTCGGAGATTCGTAAGCGCTCAGCATGATGCTAGAAAGTTTGGCGCGCACGGCAGAGAGCCCATCGTAAGTGACGGAGGCATAGCCGGGTATGGGAGATGTGATGGCCGAGCCTTCGATATGCCAATGCGCGAAAGGAGTTGACTGGGCGGTGGCGCGAGCCCTGAGAGCATCGGCTATTGCTGCGAGGCCTTGTGCAGGATCGAGCTTACTGAAGTATACGCCGCGCCGGCGAAGTTTTTGGAAGAGTTTATATTCGGTTTTAGCGACGCCTTCGCCCAATACAACGATGCCAAGGCGCGGAACACGGAGTTCTTCGGAGGGCAAATTCACATTGAGTTTGCGGACATAGGTTTCCGAGGCGTCTCGGAACGTGTCCATTTGCTGAGTAGCCCAGAGGTGCGCGGAGAGTTGCTCGAGGAACTGGGCGGGTTTATTGACCCAGTCTGAAGATTCAAGATTGTCGTTTAGCTTGAGAGACTCGAACGGCTCCATCTCACGCTTACGTTGAGTTGGCCAAAGCTTGGTTAGGTAGTCGAATTGGGAGGTGAGTTGGACCTGTTCTTTCGGGAACTTCCAATCGTAGGTAATGATTTCGCGGAGTAAGAAGGGAGTGAAGGCGAGGGGCAATTCTTTGAGCAAAGGGAGATTAGCAATTGCCAGAGCACGAGCCTTCGGCGGGTAAGTTTTGAAGCTTTCGGCGGTGAGTTGGGGAGGTAGCATGTTAGACCACCTCCAAGAGAGGCTGGCCATGACATAGGCTAGGGGTGAAACCAAGGAGAGTACCTAGAGTAGGAACGAGGTCGATAGAGTCTATGGGGCGTTCGACAACGTGATTTTCCCGGATGCCGGGACCCAGTACCATCATCCAAGTTGTGCGGGAGGTGGGGTCGCCGGTGCGATGGTGCTGGAAACCATTACCGCCGGGGCTGATATCGGAATCGCGACCGAAATCTGGAAGGATAAAGAGCGTTGTGTTGCGGGCGTATTCAGGTTCGGATTGGATGGTTTTCCAAATCTCTGCGCAGAGGCGATCAGAGCGGCGGATTCCTTCGAGGTAGAGGGAGAAAGCGCCAGAGTGGGCAACGTCGATGTCGTGGAGGGTGATCCAGAGGAGGCTAGGAGCGAGGCGGCGCATGAGCTGACGAGCGATATAGACGGACAGTTCGTCGGGGCTAGCCAAGCTTTTTGCGTGAGAGATGAAATCGGCGACGGAGACTTTAAAGATGTCGGCGAGTTGCTGGAGTTCGACGTCGTTGCCACCGATGACCGGGCTGAAGCTTTGTGATTCGTAGTTGTCGTGAAGGAGATGGTTGAAATCGGCGGCACCACCGTTGGCGAGCGCGGCGGCTAAAAGACGTTTGGGAAGAATGACTCCAGCGCCGAGACCTTTGCCATAAGAACGGTGCTCACTTTCGCCGATGCGGTTGAAGCCGTTGCTGGGGGCGATGACCCAAGCGTCGGTGGCGGGGCGCTTCAGATCTTTGCGGAAGTATTCAAAAACCGTTGGATTATCAGGCGAAACTGCGGCGAAGTTGTTGAATGTCTCGTAGACGCCAGTGGCGAGACTGGCGGTGGCAACGTAGTGGCCGAGGATGCCACGATTGATGACTTGGGTGAAGAACGTGGAACGCGGCGCGAGTTCCTTGAGCATGTTAGGAATATTTTCAGCGCCATCGGGGTTGAAAGTTTCATCGTCGCGTGCGCCACCGCCGAATGTTACAACCACGACTTTCTTGGATTTTGGGGCAGCAATGGATCTCAATGCAGAGGGGGCGAACAGGGCGGCGCCAGTTGTTTGCTTGAGAAAGTCGCGACGGCTGCGGGAGATCGCAGCGGCTACTTGGCGCGGACTGGCATGAGAAAGGCTGACGCTACTGGGCATTCAAAAGGTTCGTCAGCTATTATCTCGAATCAACGTGCGCGAAGTGTGCCGAGGCCTCCGTCGATGCCCAATATTTGGCCGGTGACCCAGGTGTTGGCGGGGTCGAGGAGGAACGCTATGCCGGATGCGACGTCGTCGGGTTTGCCAATGCGTCCGAGGGCGTGCATGCCGGTTGACATCTTGAGGGCGGCTTCGTTTGAGGTGATGCGGGCGGCGAGCGGCGTATCGACAAGGCCTGGAGCAACGCAGTTGACGCGGATATTACGTGGCGCGTAGGTGGCCGCGGCGGAGAGCGTAAGGCCTATGACTCCGCCCTTGGCAGCGGCGATGGCTTCATGGTTCGCCATGCCAATGCGAGCGGCAGCAGTGGCGCAAAGAACAATAGAGCCACCTTGGGCAGTGAGAGCTTTGGCGCCGGCGCGAACGGTGGCAAAGGCGGTGGTTAAATTTGTTTCGATAGTTTGATGCCATTCGGCGTCGGTAATGAGATGAGCCGGTTTGAGCAGAATGCTGCCAGCGCAGTTGACGATGCCTTGAATGAGGCCGAGTGAGTTAACGGCTTGTTCGAGATCAGCAGTCTTGGCGGCGTCGACGACAACGGACTCGGCACTGAGTTCGGCGGCGAGTGGCGCGAGACGTTCGGCGGAGCGACCGAACAAGATGGGGTGACCACCGCACTGTTTAATAAGGCGGGCGAGGGCTGAGCCAATGCCGCCGGATGCGCCGATGATGATGTAACGGCCGTCTTGAAAGTTCAAACTGGATTTTCCTTTGCGATTTGCAATGCTT